>WNGJ01000656.1_pt1 | contig 32350 bp, 32 predicted proteins | sample 5400611 | NCBI WGS metagenome assembly WNGJ01 (sample SAMN13153375, study PRJNA577476) | soil metagenome | isolation source: 40 cm soil or saprolite under Garry oak tree replicate 1 | place: USA:California | collected 2016-06-15
ATTCCGCTTCCTCGATGTTCCTGATCGGCGCGATCGCGCCGCGCGGTCCGAGCTTCGAGAAGAAGATGTTGAGGGGCGTCGTCAGGAGATGCACGAAGTACGAGAACGGAATGACCGCGATGAAGGCGAGCGCGACCACCGCGTGGAAGAGCCAGGTCGCCACGTGGAGCCCGCGGAGCGCGTCTGGTGTCAGCCCGAGCGCCACGAAGCCGCGGCCGAGCGCCCAGCCGACCGGCGACCACGGCGCCCACCAGGGCTCGACCACCGCGAGCCGACACGCCTCCATGACGAAGCCACTCACGTTGATCACGAACAGGAGCGCCAGCACCCACGCGAAGCGTGCGGTCGCATCGACGCGTGCCGGCCGCTGGACGAACCGGCGCCAGACCGCCATCCCGAGACCGATGACGAAGAAGAGCCCGAACATGTCGAGCACGGTCTCGTAGAAGAGGTAGAACGGGCCTTTCAGGAGCTTGTAGCCGAACAGGGGGAGCGTGACGTCCCAGTCGAGCGTGGCCAGCACGGTGCCCATGAACAGGGCGAGGAAGCCCCAGAACATGATCGCGTGCATGACGCCGGGATAGGCCTGCGAGAGCGTGCGCACCTGACCGAGCGCGTGTGTCAGGACCAGGCCAATGCGCTCCGGGATTCGATCCAGGCGGTCCTCTGGGAGCCCACGCCGCCAGAGACTCACCCGCTGCCATATTCCATACGCGAAGATGGCGATCACCAGCGCTCCGCCGACGTAGAGCGCGACCTGAGCCCAGCCGGGGACGTTCCAGAAGGTATCGCGGAAGGGAACGGACGAACTCATGAGCGGCTCAACCTTAGCACAGGGCGGACTACCGGGAGGGCGCCGGTGACGCCCTCCCGGGCTCACGGAGCAGCGACGCCGTTCAGCGCGTCGCGGGTGGCTGGGACGGCGCGGGCGCCTGTTGCTGGGGCGGCGGGACACGGAACGGCGTGTGGCAGGTGCCGCACGCCTGACGCCCGAACTCCCTCGCGACCACCTCGGTGGCCGCCAGATCCTTGGTGCGAGCGGCATCGCGCAACTTCTCGGCCTGCATCGCGTAGTTCTTGACCGAAGACTCGAACTCGGGCCACTTCTGCCAGATTTCCGGCTTCGCCTTGGACTTGTCGGTCAGCGAGCCCTCGGGGAAGAGCGGGAGGATCTGGGTCGCGATGAGCGCCATCGTCTCCGCGTTCACGGCGACCCCCTCGGCGTTGCCGGCCTTCAGCTTCGCTTGGGCGTCTGCCCAGCTCGCTCCGTTGAGCTTCATGAGCCGCTGGCGGTCGGCAACGACGTCGCTAGTCCAGATCTTGGTCGTGGACTGGCCGGTCGCCGAGCTGGCGATCGCCAGCGCTACGACACTACCGAGAAGGATCCTGGTTTTTGCGTGTCTCAGCTTCATCTCGCCTCCTCTGGGGTTAGGACCGCGGTTGCGCTGGTTGCTGAGGCGGGACCCGGAAGGGCGTATGGCAAGTCCCGCATGCGTCGCGCCCGAACGTGGCGACCGTCGTCTGCACGGCCGCAGCATCCTTCGCGAGCGCCTGGTCACGGAGAGTACCCGCGCGATTCTCGAGGTTCTTCGCCGACGCCTGGAACTCCGGCCACTTGTGCCAAATGTCCGGCTTGGCCTTCGACTTGGCCGTGAGCGAGCCCTCAGGGAACAGAGACGTGATCCGCTGAGCGTGGAGCGCGATCGCCTCGGCGTTCACCGCGACACCTTCCACGTTACCCGCCTTGACCTTGTTCTGGATGTCCGCCCAATTGGCACCGTTGTTCTTCATGAGCCGCTGGCGGTCTGCCACGGGGTCGCCAGACCCCAGCGTGGTCATCGTGCTGGTCGCGCAGCCGACGGCGGCCAGCGCAACGAGGCTCCCGAGAATGACCCCCGTCCGCAGGTGTCGGAGCTCCATCTCACCTCCTCATTCAGCAGGTGCTACTCGGTTCGTCGAAACGCACTGCGCTCACTTGCCGATCTTGTTCTTGATGGGAGGAATCGTCTTGAGGTACTTGGCGATCGCCAGCCGGTCGGCCTTGGTCAGGTCCTTGTAACCGGCCAGCGTGCCCTCGATGACCTCGCCCATGAGCCCGCCGGCGACGTCGCCGTCGGGTTTGTTGCCCGTGCCGAGATAGTCGGCGATCTCCTCTTCGGACCACTGCAAGCCCGTCGTCTTGTCGGGCGTGATGTTGGGCACCTCGGAGTCCTCGGGGCCCTTGGGATTGCCGGCGAGGAAGCGCGAGTTGTCGGTGGCCATCGTCATCGTGCGGGGCGTGTGGCATTCTCCGCAGTGAGCGACCGCGCGTACGAGATATTCGCCGCGGGTGACCCCGGAGGACGGCACCGACGTCGGCGGATTCTCCCTCGGAGCGAACGCCGCGAGCCACGCGGGCAGGAACACGCTCTCGAACATCGGCACCGAGATCTTCTTGGGCTCGTTGGCCCGCTTCACCGGCGGCACCGAGCGAAGGAACGCGACGAGCGCCTTCAGATCGTCGGCCGCCATGCCGTTGAAGGTCGTGTACGGGTGCACCGGGATCAGACGTTCGCCGTTGGGCCGCCGCCCGAGCCGGGTCGCCGTGATGATCTGCTCGTCCGTCCAGCCACCGATTCCGGTCTCGCGATCGGGCGTGATGTTGCTCGAGTACACGCTGCCGAACGGACCGTCGTATCTCCGCCCACCGGCGTTGACCGACTGCTTGGGCACCGTGTGGCAGCCGCACCCGCCGGTCGCGCCGAACACGTACTTACCCCGCGCGAGCTCGGCGGCCGACGGCGCCTGGGCGAACGCGAGCGCGGGGAGCGAGACCAGCGACAGCAGAAGGACAACGGCGAGACGCCACAACCGTCGGACCAAGCGAATCACTATTGGCGGGCGAAGGTCAGGTCGGTCTCCAGCTGGATGTCGTTCGAGACCTTGTAGAAGAGGAGCGCCGGAATCTTCAACCCGTGATCGGTGAACGTCGTCGCGAAGCGGGCCCGCACCTTGATGTTGTCCGCGGTGAAGCCGAAGCGTTTCTGGGCCTCGACGTCCTCCGGAGTCAGCTTGATCCAGGTCACGGTGGCGTCGGCCACGCGCTCCACGGGCTTCTGCTTCACCGTCAGGATCCCCTTCACCTTGGCCGGCACGTTCTTGCCCGGCTCGAGCGGCCCGGCGATCTCGACGCCCTTCACCTCGAAGGTGACCCAGCGGTTGGCCTCGACCTCGGTGTCGAGGTAGTTCTTGCTGCGCATGTCGGCATCGCGCTTGTCGATCCCGGTCTTGACCAGGTTCATGTCGACCTTCACCGACCCGGTGGCGGTCTGCGGCTTCGCCGGATCGAGGCTCAAGGTGCCGTTGACGCCCTCCGCGGCGGTGTTGCCCACGAAGGTCTCGAGCGGCGCGTCGCTCTTGAACGTAGCGCGCGAGTAGTTCGGCAAGAGCTTGAAGGACATCACATCGGCGCGGGCCTGGCTCGCCGCCAGGACCAGGACGAGCGTCGCGCACGCACACGCAGCCAGTCTGGGCACGATGAGTCTCCTATTCGAGAGTCGGGTGGCGGTCGAGCGCCGCCTTAATACCACGAACGGGTGAGCCTAGGCACGGGTTCCCGGGTGGGCGGTCTGGAGGTCGGCCTCCATGACGAGGGCGTCCTCACCCGTGTCGTAGTAATAACCGCGCCGCCGGCCGACGACCCGGAAGCCGAAGGATTCGTAGAGCGTCCGCGCTTCGGTGTTGCTCGGGCGAACCTCGAGGACGACGAGCTTGATCCGGCGCTGTCGGGCCTCCTCGAGGATGCCCCCGAGCAAAGTCCGGGCGAGGCCCCGCCGCCGGCACTCCGGGCGCACCGCGATGTTGGTGATGTGGACTTCGTCGGCGACCTCCCAGAGGCACAGGTAGCCGACCACGCGGTCGTCCTCACGCATGACCCAGCAGCGGGCCACCCGATTCTGCTGCATCTCGTAGAGGAAGGCGCCACGCGACCACGGCATCGAAAACGAGGCGCGCTCGATGCCGAGGACCTCGTCGAGGTCTTCGGGGCGCATGGGGTCAACTAACGGCGGCACCGCGTCGCTTCAGCTCGGCCTCGGACGGCCGGAGGTAGATCGGAGTCAGATCGGCGACCGCCACGGTGTCACCGACGGCGAGCCGCGAGTGGCCGAGTGAGCCGACGACCGCCGGTGCCGGTCCGCGGCGCGGGGGCTGGACGCGGCGCGCGTACGGCGAGCCGATCGCGTCGGCGCCGTCGCCGACGACGATCACCGGCTCGTCCAGGCGGCGAGCGAGGTCATCGGGCGCGATGGCCAGATATTCCCACTCGCGTCGCATGCCGACCCCGTCCCAGCGATAGAGCGAGGCGTAGACCTCACGCTTGCGCGCGTCGAGTACGGGACAGACGGGCAGCGCAGCGAACGGGAGCATCGCCGCCATCGCGTCGAGCGTCGGGACCGCCGCGACGGGAATCGAGAGCGCGAGCGCCAGGCCCTTGACCGTGCTGAGACCGACGCGGAGACCTGTGAACGAGCCCGGGCCGACGGCCACGGCAAGTCCCTCGAGGTCGCCCGCGCTCCAGCCGGCGTCGCTCAAGAGCTGGTCGACCGCTACCATCAGGCGCTCGGAATGGGTGATCCGCACGTCGAGGGTGTACTCGCCGACGACCCGCTCGCCGTCGAGGAGCGCGGCGCCGCCCGACATGGTCGAGGTCTCGACGGCGAGCACGCGCATGCAGGGAGTCTAGCACGCGACCAACGCGCGGCTCGTCGCCGATGCGGCACGTGCGATAATGCCCCGAGGAGGGCCGCGATGAGCGCTGCCGCCAGGAAAGACCCCGCCGCCGTCGAGACGGAAGTCAGGGAGAAGATCCATCTCGAAATCCTCAAGCGCACCGGCGCTTATCACGCCAACGATCACATCCTGCTTCCATCCGGTCAGCACACGACGGAATACATCGAGAAGACCCTGGTGACCACGGAGCCCTCGTTCACCGAGGGTCTGGGGGCCGTCATCGCGAAGCACTTCGCTCAGTGGCCCGTCGACATGGTGCTCTCGACCGGCCCGGGCGCGCTCATCCTCTCGCATTGCGTGGCGCGCGCCCATCCCTCGCGCCCGATCGTCGTCTACGGGACCAAGGGGCTGTCGGGTGGCAAGCGCCGCGTCTCCCTGCCCGTCGAGTTCCAGCGGCTCATCCGGCCCAGTGTAAAGATCTTGCTGGTCGAGGATCTGGTCAGCACGGGCTCGACCCTGAGCTTGCTCATCAATCTGGTCGAGGATCTGGGCGCGCTGGTCGTCGGGATCGGTTGTCTCTGGCGTCGGACGTCCGTGGAGTTCGACAACCGCCCGGTCTTCAGCCTGGTCAGGCGCGATTTCCCGACCTACGATGCGGACAAGTGCCCGCTCTGCAAGCGCGGTGTCCCTCTCAACGAAGAGTTCGTCCGCCGCCGCCACGCCCGCCGCCCCTCCTCCGTCCAAGAACCCAAAGAAGTCTGACCCCCCAGCCCCGAAGCCTCCCTCGCGCCAGCCCTACTCGCACCGGTCCTAAGAAGACGGAAAGCACCGTAGTCGGCCGGGTCGGGGGTGGGGCCAGGGTGTGTCCGCCTCGACCCGTGTAGTCAGGGCTGTCCCGACGCACACGTCCGAAGCAATGTCGCAGAGGGCTGTTTGCTACCGGGTCGAGGCGGGCACACCCAAGCCCCGCCCCCGACCCGGCCGGCTTACGCGGCTTCCCAGAGGCCTTCGGCGACGCCAGCGCTCTTGTAGGCGTCGCGGATGCGGTCGAGATTCTGCGTGAAGAGAAGCCCGATCTTCGCGAAGGGCTCGAAGACCGGCCCCTGGCCGTCGAGTACCGGGAAGCTCACGCGCGGCAGCTTCTCCCACTGGCTCTGGAGCATCGTGTTGACGTTCGCGAGGCTCGCATAGAACTCCTCGCGCTCCTTGACGGCGCGCTTCACGATCGGCGTGATCAGGCAGTCGACGGTCTCCCGGGCGCGGGCCGCGCCCTCGGCCGCCGCCTCGGCCAGCGGAACGACCGTCACGCCGAGCTCGCCGAGGAAGCGCTGGAGCAGGCGTCCGACCGAGTCCTGGAGGAGGATCGCCGGCAGTCCCACCCGCTTGAGCGCGTGATGCCCGAGCTCCTTGGCGTCCGAGTAAAGCTGGGCCTTGAGCCACTCGACGTGCTGGCGGTTCTCGTCGTCCTTCCACCAGTCGCGGATCATCCGCTTGCCGAAGTAGCGAATCGCCGCGTAGTACTTGTCCCCCTTGAGGATCTTGTTGGCGATGCCGCGCCAGGAGTAGAACTTCGCCATGGCGTTGATCGCCCCCATCTGCAACTCGTAGGGGCTCATGCGGCGGGGCTGGTGCACCACGTGGTGCCCGTCGTAGAACTGCCAGTTCTTGCTGATCACGTACTTGTTGCCGCGGTCGTAGAGCTGCTCCCAGTCGGGCGAGCCCGGAATCGGCGTCAAGATCATGAACTGGATCGAGTCGATGTCGTTCTTCAAGGCGAACTCGGCGGTCGCGTCGAGCGTCTCGACGTCGTCCTCGTCGGATCCGACCACGAACATGCCGTGGATCCGGATTTTGTGCGCGTGGAAGCGCTCGATCGAGCGCTCGATCTTGCCGAGGTCCTGCTTCTTCTGGAAGAGCTTGAGCGTGCGGGGATTGATGGACTCGAAGCCGACGTAGACGTTGAAGCAGTTCGAATCGCGCATGAGCTGGAGAAGCTCGGGGTCGTCGACCGTTTCCGTTCGAACCTGGGCGCCCCACTGGGGGGTCAGGTCGCGATCGATCATCCCGCGCAAGAGATCCTTGCAGCGCTTCTTGTTCGCCGTGAAGATGTCGTCGGCGAAGAACGTGTACATGTTGCCCTTGTGGATCTCGAGCTCCTGCAGCACGCGCTCGACCGAGTGCGTGCGGAAGGCGTGTCCGTACATGCCCGGCACCGAGCAGAAGGTGCACGAGAACGGGCAGCCGCGCGACGTCGCGACCGAGATGACCCCGCCGGGCTTCCAGCCCGTGATGAGCTTGTAGTCGGGAATCGGGTTCACGTCGAGGTTCGGGATCTTCGGACGCTCCGGGAGATGGACCGCCTTGCCGTCCGCCATGTACGAGAGGTTCTTGATCTGCTCGAACCCGTGCCCGGCCTGGATGGCGTCGACCAGCTCCTGGAACGCGAACTCACCCTCGCCGCGGATCACGAAGTCGGCGTGCTCGAGCCCTTCCTCGGGCAGGAAGCTCACGTGCGTGCCGCCCATGACGGCGATGCCGCCCGCCGCGCGTACCTTGTCGGCCAGCCGGTAGGACTGCGGCGCCGTGGAGGTGATGGCCGAGATCGCGACGAGATCGGCCGAGAGGACCTCGTTCATGTCCGGGGCCTGGATGTCCTCGATGTAGACCCGGACGTCGTAGCCTTTGGCCCGCATGAGGGTGCCGAGCAGAACCGAACCGATGCGCGGGATGCAGACCCGGCTATAGATATGCAGATGAGTCGACTTCGGCTCTACGAATACAAGCTTCTTGAGCGCACGTCTCATCGACGGAGATCTCCTCAAGAGCGGGTAGTTATTGGTGATGGGCTGTGTGCCGACCGTTCGCTCACGCTACATCGTGGCCGCGTCGAAGTCAAACAACGCGTGACCCAACATGTTGGGCGAGAAACCCTATCAGGCCCCTAGATGTTGTTTTTTGATCTTGACAGAATTTCGCCACCTCTCTAGCATGCCGAGCAGACACGCGATGCGCAATCGAGGGAACCCGACGGAGGGAGGTGACACGGTGGCCAAGAAGAAGGCGACCAAAAAGAAGAAGAAGTAGGGTCCACGCGGCGCTCGGCCCTGTCGGTCAAATTTCATCGGCAGGGCCGCGCTTTCTATTGAGATGAGCGGGGCTCCCCCCGACTTCGTGGACGAGTGGACGACCGACGATTCCTAGTGCCCCCGACGTTCGTAGATGAGGGGGGCGACCCCCGACTTCGTGGACGAGTGTACGACGGCCGATTCCTAGTGCCCCGACGTTCGTAGATGAGGGGGGCGACCCCCCTCATACTCCCCCGGCCACTACCCGATGTGGACTTACTTGGTCTTGGCCAGGGGACGAGGCTTGGTGGGGGCGGGTTTGGTCTTGTCGTCTCGCTGGAGCCCTTTCACCTCTTCGACGAACTGGCCGATGTCCTTGAACTGGCGATAGACCGAGGCGAACCGGACATAGGCGACCGGGTCGAGGCGCTGGAGATGGTCCATGACGACCCGTCCGAGCTCCTCGCTGCTGATCTCCTTCTCGGCCCGCTCGTGGAGCTGAGCCTCGATCTCGACGACGACGTCGTCGACGGCCTGAACGCCGACTGACCGCTTCTCGCACGACTTCAAGATGGAGCCACGGAGCTTCTGGCGGTCGAAGGGCTCGCGGCGCCCGTCCCGCTTGACCACGTGCGGCAGCACGTCCTCGATGTACTCGTAGGTCGTGTACCGGCGGTGGCACTTGAGGCACTCACGGCGGCGCCGAATGAACTCCCCGTCCCGGCCCACCCGCGAGTCGACGACCCGATCCTCCGTGTGACCGCAAAACGGGCACTTCATCGGGCTCCCCCCTTTCCCGATGCCGATACGGTCATCGGGTTCGCTCCGGATAAAGCGGGAACCGATTCGTCAGCTCCTGCACCTCGCCGCGAACCTTCGCCTCGACCGCCGAGGATCCGAGATCGGACAACACCCGGTCGATGAGGCGCGCGATCTCGACCATGTCGGCCTCGCCCATGCCCCGTGTCGTGACTGCCGGCGTACCGATGCGGATGCCGCTCGTCACCATCGGGCTCTTCGTCTCGAACGGCACCGTGTTCTTGTTCACGGTGATCCAGGCGCGATCGAGTGCCTCTTGTGCGTCCTTGCCGGTGATGTTCCGGCTCGTGAGATCGACGAGCATGAGATGCGTGTCGGTTCCGCCCGAAACCAACCGATAGCCGCGCTCGATGAGCGCCGCGGCGAGCGCCGCCGCGTTCTTCACGATCTGCTTCTGATAGTCGCGCCAGGCGGGCGTGAGCGCTTCGCGGAACGCCACAGCCTTGCCGGCGATCACGTGCATCAAGGGGCCGCCCTGCACGCCGGGCATGACGGTCTTGTCGAGCGCCTGTGCGTGCTGAGCCCGGCACATGACCATGCCGCCGCGCGGACCGCGGAGCGTCTTGTGGGTCGTCGTCGTGACGAAGTCCGCGATACCCACGGGCGACGGGTGGAGCCCGGCCGCGACGAGCCCGGCGGGATGTGCGATGTCGGCCATGAGGACGGCGCCGACCTCGCGCGCGATGTCGCCGAACGGGCCGAAGTCGATCGCGCGCGGGAAGGCGGAGCCACCGGCGATGATCAGCTTGGGCCGGTGCTGGCGCGCCAGGTCGCGAACCTGGTCGAGATCGATGCGCTCGGTGTCCTTCCGCACGCCGTACGCGACGATCGAGTAGAACTTCCCGGAGTAGTTGACGGGGCTTCCGGCGGTTAGGTGCCCGCCGTGAGAGAGATTGGGGCCGAGCACAGTGTCGCCGGGCTTCAGCAAGGTGAAGTAGACGGCCATGTTGGCCTGCGCGCCCGAGTGCGGCTGGACGTTGGCGTGCTCGGCGCCGAACAGCTCCTTGGCGCGGGCGATCGCGAGGTCCTCGACGACGTCCACGACCTCGCAGCCGCCGTAGTAGCGTCGCCCCGGGTATCCCTCGGCGTACTTGTTGGTCAGCACCGATCCGACCGCCTCGAGGACCGCCTCGGACACGAAATTCTCGGAGGCGATCAGCTCGAGGTTGCGCTGCTGCCGTTGCGCCTCCCCGCGCAGTGCCTTGGCGACCTCCGGATCGATATCAGCGAGCCTGTGCATCGGGGGACTCCTGCTCCCTCACGTGGTCGAGCGCGTCGATCTTCTCCACGCGCCGCGCGTGGCGGCCGCCGGCGAACTCGGCGCCGAGCCAGATTTCGAGAATCTCGATCGCGGTGTCGCGCGCGGTGATCCGCGCGCCGAGCGCCAGGATGTTCGCGTCGTTGTGCTCGCGGCTCAGCCGGGCGGTGAACGCGTCGCTGCACGCGGCGGCGCGGACCCCCGGCACCTTGTTCGCCGCCATGGCCATCCCGATACCGGTGCCGCACACCAGCACGCCGCGGTCGGCCTTGCCGGCGGTGACGGCACTGCCGACACCGACCGCGAAGTCCGGGTAATCCACCGACTCGGCCGAGTGCGTCCCGAGGTCGACGACGTCGTAGCCACGGGAGATCAGCCAGGCTTTGAGGTCTTCCTTCAGCGGAAAGCCTGCGTGGTCAGCGCCGAACGCGACGACAGTCATACCTGGCACCATATCGGTAGTGGCTCCGGTGTGTCAAGCCAACAACATAGTGGGTGATCGAGCCGGCGGAACGGGCTCGGGAGGCGTCGGCGAGCCCGGTATCCCCTTTAGGGTGCGCTGGGGAACTCGAACGCCTCGACCGAGGCGCCGTCGCAGCCGGTGCTGACGAGCCGCGGGATCTCCAGGCGCCCCTCGACCGCAGCGACCTCGTGCTCGGACATGCGCGTCGCGGGGTGCTTGGGCACGAACAAGGTGCAGCAGTCGGCGTCCGGCTCGATCGAGATGTCGAAGGTGCCGAGGCGGCGCGCCTCCTCGGTGATCTCGAGCTTGTCCATGCCGATCAGCGGTCTCAGGATGGGCATCGTCGCGGCCTCGTCGATCCGCGCGATGTTCGAGAGCGTCTGTGAGGCCACCTGGCCGAGGCTCTCGCCCGTGGTCAGGGCGAGCGCGCCGTGTTTTCGCGCCAGTGCCTCGGCGATCCGCACCATCAGCCGCCGGTAGATCACGACTCGCGCGGACGGCGGCACGGTCAGCACGACCTCGCGCTGGATCTCGCCGAAGGGCACCAGCACGAGCGTCGAGTCGTATTGCCACTCGGTCAGCTGGGCGACGAGCGCGCGCGCCTTGGTCTGTGAGGTGGGCGGCAGGTAGGGCACGCTGTGGAAGTGCACGAACACGACCCGACAACCGCGTTTCATCATCCGCCAGGCCGCGACGGGTGAGTCGATGCCTCCCGACAGGAGCGCCGCGACCGTGCCGCTGGCGCCCACCGGGAGTCCGCCCGGACCCGGTTCGGGGTCGACGTAGACGAACGTCTCGGCCGGCATGACCTCGACGTGAATCTCGAGCTCCGGCTGACGCAGGTCGACTTTCGAGGCGACGCGCTCGAGCACGAACGCGCCGAGCTCGCGGTTGAGCTCCACGCTCGTCATCGGGTACGTCTTGAACGCGCGGCGTGCCGAGATCCGGAAGGACGCGAAGGTGCGCCCGTCGACGAGCCCGGTGATCACCGCCTTCATCGCCTCGACGGTGGAGACGACCCGAAACGCGAGCGCGGCGCTCGCCACGCCGCAGACGCGACGCACCCGTTCCCGGACCGCCGCCGGATCGGGATGCTCGTCGAGCTCGAGCAAGATGCGGCCGGAGACCTGTCGGAGGTTCACCGGTCCGATATCGGCGGTTGCCCTCCTGAGATTTCGCGCCAGATGGCGGAGGAACAGCGGTCGGTTCCCGCGCTTGAGGCCGAGCTCGTGATAGTGCACGAGCACCACGGGACGCCCCCTGGCCATGCTCAGCCGAGCTCCGCCGCCAGCGCCCGCGCCCGCTCGAGCTCCTCCGGGGTGTTCACGTTCATGAACGCAACGTGCGGGTCGCGAAAACGAGCGACGTCCTCCTCGGTGATCTCTACGACCCGCACGCGCTCGAAAAACTCGACGATCTTCAGGCGCCCGGCGATCAGCCGTTCCTCGATGTGCGGCAAGCACGCCTTGGCGTACGCCGCGTGCATGGTCTCGAGCTGGCTGCCGACGCGCGGAATCACGACGTCGCCCTCGCCCGCGCGGTCGGCGACCAGCTGGACCACTCCGGGATGAAGGAACGGCATGTCGCAGGCGACCGTGAGCGCCGCCCCGCCCGCGGCGGCCTTGAGACCGGAGTAGATGCCACCGAGCGAGCCGTGGTCGGGATAGACGTCTTCCACCATGGCAAGCCCGAGAAACGCGTAGAGCCCGGGCGTGTTGGTCACGATCAGCATGTCCTCGACCGCGGGGCTCAGCGCGGCGACCACGCGCTCGATGATTGGCCGCCCGCCCAGCTCGATCAGCGCCTTGGGGCGCCCACCCATCCGCACGCTCCGACCGCCGGCCTGGATCACTCCGATGACTTTCATCGCGAGCTCGCCCGGGAGGTCTTGATTGAGCCGCCCGGCGGGCCGAGGTCGCGCACGACCACCGCGCCCTGACGCAACACCCGCGAGGGCTCGACGGTGAGATCGAGGACCGTCGACGGTTCCCCGCCGGGGGTGGTGCCGCCGTCGAGCACGAGGTCGATGGCGTCTCGGAAATAGGCGAGCACCCCGGCCGCCGTCGTGGGCGGCGCCAGACCGTTCGGGTTGGCGCTCGGCGCCGTCACCGGCTCACCGAGCAGCTCGACCAGGCCCCGCGCGACCGGATGGGGCGAGAGGCGAAGGCCGAGGGTCCCCGTCCCGGCCGTCACGACGGAGGGCACCCGCGCGTGCGCCGGCAACACGAGGGTCAGCGCGCCGGGCCAGTAGCGCATCATGAGGTCACGGGCGGCGGCAGTCACGCACGCCACGGTTTCCGCCATCGCCACCGAGTCGACGAGGACCAGCAGCGGCTTCGAATCGGGCCGTCCCTTCAGTTCGAAGAGCCGCCTGACCGACCCGGCATCGAGGGCGGGCACGGCGAGGCCGTAGAAGGTCTCCGTCGGAAGCGCGACCACGCCGCCGGCCCGCAGCGTGTCCACGGCGGCGCGCAGGGTGACTCGAGTCGGCGCAACAGCATCGATCGCAATGACGCGCGCGCGCTGGGCGTCCGTCACGTCCCCGACTTCGGCGGCCCGCCCGACTTCATCTGCGCGGCGACCTTGCGCGCGCGCTCGTCGACCTCGTCGGCCAGCCGCTTGCGATAGGCCGCGATCCGCGCGGCCAGCGCCGGATCGCCGACCGCCAGGATCTGAGCGGCCAGCAGGCCCGCGTTGGCGGCGCCCCATGTGCCGATCGCCACCGTCGCCACCGGCACGCCCTTCGGCATCTGCACGATCGAGAGCAGCGCGTCGATCCCGCCGAGCGGTGTCGACGCGACCGGCACGCCGATGACCGGCAAGGGCGAGGAAGCGGCGAGCACGCCGGGGAGCGCGGCGGCACCGCCCGCGCCGGCGATCAGCACGCCGATCCCGCGCGCGTGCGCCGTCGTGGCGTACTCATGAGTCCGCGCGGGCGTTCGGTGGGCGGACGTGACGACGACCTCGCTCCCGACCTCGAGCGCGTCGAGGACTTTCACCGCTTCGAGCATCACCTCGAGATCGCTGTCGCTGCCGAGCACGATGCCGACGCGTACCGGTCCTGTCACGCTCTTCGCCTCCCGATGTCGGTCCGATAGTGCATGCCTTCGAACGAGATCTCGCGGACCGCCTCATACGCCGCCGCGATGGCGGTCTCCATGCTCTCCGCGACCGCCGTCACGCCGAGCACTCGCCCGCCCGCCGTCACGAGCTGACCGTTCCGCGTCGCGGTCCCCGCGTGAAACACCTGCACGCCCGGTCTCGCCTCCGCCCCCTCGACGCCGCGGATGGGCAGCCCGGTCTGATACTTCCCGGGGTAGCCGCCGGAGGCGACGTTCACACAGACCGACGCCGCGCTCGACCACGAGCGCGCCGGCGGCCACGCATCTCCGCGGGCCGCCGCGAGGAGCAGCGGGACCAGGTCACCCGGCGCTCGCACCATGAGCGCCTGACATTCGGGGTCGCCGAAGCGGCAGTTGAACTCGACGACCTTGGGGCCCTGCGCCGTCAGCATGAGGCCCGTGTAGAGCACGCCCCGGTAGGGGGCGCCCTCGCGGGCGAGCGCGGCGAGCGTCGGGCGCACGATCGTCTCCATGACCCGCTTCTCGAGCGCCTCGTCGAACACGGCGACCGGCGAATAGCATCCCATGCCGCCGGTGTTCGGTCCGCGGTCGCCGTCGAAGATGGCCTTGTGATCCTCCGCAGCCGCGAGCGCCATCACGTCGCCGCCGTTCGACAGCACGAAGAAGGAAACCTCCTGCCCGACCATGAACTCCTCGACGACCACGCGGGCGCCGGCGGCGCCGAACGCCTTGCGCTCCATGCATTCGGCGATCGCGGCATCCGCGTCCTCGAGCGTCGCGCACACGATCGCGCCCTTGCCCGCGGCGAGCCCGTCGGCCTTCACCACGAGCGGCGCGCCCAGCTCGCCGCAGAACCGGCGCGCATCAGCGGGTTCGTCGAAGGTCGCGAATCGCGCGGTCGGGATCCCGTAGCGGCGCATCAGATCCTTCGAGAACGCCTTGGAGCCCTCCAGTGCCGCCGCGCGCGCGGTCGGTCCGAAGGCGGTCAGGCCGGCCTCGGCGAACCGATCCGCGAGCCCGGCGACGAGCGGCGCTTCCGGCCCGATCACGGTCAGGTCGATGCGCTCGCGGCGGGCGAAGTCGACGAGCTCGCCATGGGCGTCGACGCCGATGTCGACGCATCGCGCGTGGCGCCCGATGCCTGGATTGCCGGGTGCCGCGAACAGCGTGTCGACCACCGGGCTCTGCGCGATCTTCCACGCCAGCGCGTGCTCCCGACCTCCCCCGCCGACGATGAATAGCCTCATGGCTTCATTGTGGAGAGTCCGGAGGCTCGACGACTTCGAGGTGGGCGCGGGCGATGCGCGCCCACGGGCTGCCCGAGTCGAGCTCGAGATAGCGCTGCCAGTGCTTGATGGCCTCGCCGTCGCGGCCGTTGCGGGCGAGGGCGCCGGCGAGATTGAAGTGGGCGTCGGCGTAGTCGGGCGAGAGCTCGAGCGCCTTGCGATAGTCGCCGATCGCGTCGTCGATCTCGCCGCGGTCCTCGTGCAGCGAGCCGAGGTTGTAGGCGGCCTCGCAGCACTGGGGATCCTGGTCGAGCGCCGAGAGGTACGCGGTGCCGGCCTCGTCGTAGCGGCCCATGCGGTGCAGGAGGAGCCCCAGGTTGTTCCAGGCCGCCGCGTAGGTGGGATCGATCGAGACGACCCGGCGATACGCGTCGATCGCGTCCTCCCACTGCGCCGGGTCGCCGTCCCACTCGCTCGCGCGCTCGAACCATGTCTCGGCCTGGTCGACCGGCGGCGCGAGCGGACGCACCAGACCCGTGGCCAGGGTGGCCGTGGCGGCCGCCTCGAGACCACCCGAGTCGAGGGCCAGCACCATCTGACCCGTGCTCGGGTCGAACCGGACGCGGTCGGATTGCGCGACGAGCCGATCGCCTTCGAGGACCAGACGGACCTCGGCCAGCGGCTGCTGGAGCTCCGGATCCTGGCGTCGCAACGCGGTGAGCGCCGTCCGGATCTGGCGCACCGACGCGCCGGCGTCGAGCAGCGCGCTGGCCGCTCGCAGCGCCAGCAGATCGCGGAACGTGTAGCCGGAGTCGCCGCGCAGGAGGTCGAGCCGGCGGAGCTGTCCGGCGCGCTTGGGCGTGAGCGTCAGGATCCGGGTGAGCTCGCGCATGCCATAGATGCGTTCGTGCTGGGGCGGACTCATCGGCGACCCTCGACTAGTGCCGGAAATGGCGAACGCCCGTGAAGACCATCGCCAGCCCCTGCTCGTCGGCCGCGGCGATGACCTCCTCGTCGCGGAGCGAGCCTCCGGGTTGGATCACCGCGGTCGCTCCAGCCCCGGCGACGACGTCGAGCCCATCCCGGAACGGGAAGAACGCGTCGGACGCGCACACGGTGCCGGTCGTCTCGAGCCCGATCGCGCGGGCGCGCATCACGGCAAGCCGCGCCGAGTCCACCCGGTTCATCTGGCCCGCGCCCACGCCGATCACCTGCTCACGCGTGGTGAGCACGATCGCGTTGGACTTGGCGTGCTTCCCGACGCGCCAGGCGAAGCGGAGCGCGTCGAGCTCCGCGGCGGTCGGCGCCCGCTTCGACACGGTCTTGAGGTTGCCGGGCTCGAGGTCGGCGAGATCCGTGGTCTGGACCAGGAGCCCGCCGAGGACGCCGCGGTACTCGGGCAGCCGCGCGGGCAACGGCCGGTCGCAGGAGATCTCGAACACCCGGCATTTCTTCTTGGTGCGCTTGATCTCCTCGAGTGCGTCCGGAGCGAATGACGGGGCGAAGAGGATCTCGACGAAGACTCCCGCGAGCGCCTGGACGACGGCCGCGTCCAGGATGCGGTTGACGCCGACGATGCCGCCGTAGATCGAGACCGGATCCGAGGCCTTCGCGAGAGCCATGGCGCCGCCGACCGTGGCGGCCCGCGCGGCCCCACACGGGTTCGTGTGCTTGATGACGACCGCCGCGGGCTCGGCGAACTCCAGCAGCAGCGAGAGCGCGGCCGAGAAATCGAGCAGGTTGTTGTAACCGAGCTCAGGCCCGTGGAGCTGCTTCATCGTGGCGAGGCCCACCGGGGGCGCGCCGATCCGACGGTAGAACGCGGCCTCCTGGTGCGGGTTCTCTCCGTAGCGCAACGAGAGGGCCCGCTCGGCCTCGAACCGCAGCGCGGCCGGGAACAGCTCGTTGCGAGCGCTCGCGTCGGACTCGCTTGCCCCTGCCCCCGACAGATAGCTCGCGATCGCGGCGTCGTACTGGGCGGTCCGGCGGAAGGCCTCTCGAGCCAGCCGGAAGCGAGTCGCGTCGCTCAGCGAGCCGCCGCTCGACCTGAGCTCGTCGAGGACCGCCCCGTACTGCGATTGCGCGGTAACGACGGCCACGCTCGCGTGGTTCTTCGCGGCGGCCCGGATCATCGTCGGTCCGCCGACGTCGATCTGCTCGATCGCCTCGGCCTGCGTCACGCCCGGCCGCGCCACGGTCTGCTCGAACGGATAGAGGGCGACGACGACCAGATCGATCGGTGCGATCCCGTGCTTCGCCAGCGCGGCGAGATGCTCGGGGACGTCTCGGCGGGCGAGAATCCCGCCGTGGATCTTCGGGTGCAAGGTCTTGACCCGCCCGTCGAGCATCTCGGGGAATCCGGTGGCGTCGGACACATCGACCACTGGCACCCCCGCCTCGCGGATGAGCTTCGCGGTGCCTCCGGTCGAAAGGATCTCGACGCCGAGCGCGGAAAGGGCCTGAGCGAGCTCGCCGATGCCGGTCTTGTCGTGAACGCTGACGAGGGCTCGGCGAACTCTCATCGGATGGCGACCCTCCGACCTACGACGGCGAGTCGGCCTTCGGCGAACAGGCGGACCGCCTCGGGGTAGAGCCGATGCTCCTCGGCCAGAATGCGGGCGGACAGCGTTTCCTCCGTGTCGCCGGGCTCTACCGGCACGCTGGCCTGCAGGATGATCGGCCCGCTATCGACCGGGCCATCGTCGACGAAGTGCACGGTGGCGCCGGTGATCTTCGCGCCGTGATCCAGCGCCTGGCGCTGGGCGTGGAGCCCCGGGAACGCGGGCAGGAGCGAGGGATGGATGTTCATGGCGCGTCCGGCGAACGCGCGCGTATATGCCTGGGTGAGGATCCGCATGAACCCCGCGTTGCAGACGAGCCCGACCCGGCGCGTGGTGAGCTCGCTGACGAGCGCCAGATCGAACGCCTCCCGGTCGCCGAAGTCCTTCGGGTTGACGAAGAGCGCCTCGACTCCTGCAGCCCGGGCGCGGTCCAGGGCTGCCGCCCTCTCCCGATCGGAGATCACGACGACGACCTCAGCCGGATAGTCGGGTCGCGACGACGCATCCAGGAGCGCCTGGAGATTGGAGCCGCGGCCCGAGACCAGGACACCCACGCGAAGGCGATCACCCGCGGGCATCAGGCCACCAGCTCCACGCCTCGCTCGCCAGCGACGATCTCGCCGATCCGGGCGACCTGCTCGCCCGCTCCGCGGAGGATCCGGGCCGCTGTCTCCGTCGTGGCCGACGGAACGATCACCACGTAGCCGATCCCCATGTTGAAGGTTCTGAACATCTCGGCGTCCTCCACCTGTCCGGCCTTGCGAAGGGTCTCGAACACCGCGGGTGGCGACCAGGAGCTCCTGAGGAGCCTCGCGCGGCAACCCTGAGGGAGCACGCGAGGGATGTTTCCGGTGAGGCCTCCGCCGGTGACGTGCGCCATGCCGCTGACCTCGACCGTCTCTAGTAACGTCTGAATCGATCGCACATAAATCCGTGTCGGCTCGAGCAGCTCATCCGCGACGAGGCGACCGGTGCCGGGGAACGGGTCCGTCGCTCGGAGCTTCATGACGTCGAAGACGATTCGCCGGATCAGGCTGAAGCCGTTGGAATGGAGGCCGGACGAAGCCAGGCCGAGCACGACGTCCCCGGGGCGGATCCTCGAGCCGTCGATCAAGCGCTCGCGCTCGGCGACTCCGACGGCGAAGCCAGCCAGGTCATACTCTCCGGCCGGGTGGGAGTCTGGATGCTCGGCCATCTCGCCGCCGACCAGGGCGCAGCCGGCCTGCCGGCAGCCCTCGGCGACGCCTCCCACGATCGCCTCGACCTGACCCGGATCGATCCGTCCCACGGCGATGTAGTCGAGGAAGTAGAGGGGCTCGGCGCCCGGGACGAGGATGTCGTTCACCCCCATCGCGACCAGGTCGATGCCCACGGTGGCGTGGCGGCCCGCCAGGCACGCGACCTTCAGCTTGGTCCCGACGCCGTCGGTGGACGAGACCAGGACGGGCTCGCGAAACTTGGAGGGCACACGGACGAGGCTGGCGAAGCCCCCGACCCCGCCAATGACCTCGGCGCGGTTGGTCGCGCGCGCCAGCGGCGTGATGCGGCGGACCGCGTCGTCGCCCGCGTCGATGTCGACGCCGGCCTGGCGATAGGTGAGCGGCTTCACGTCAGCTCTCGAAGAGGCTGAGCTGCGGCGTCGGCTCGGGCTCGATACCCACGCGATAGTTCCCGGTGAAGCACGCGTGGCAGAACTGTCCGGGGTCGGAGCCGGTCGCCTTGAGCATGCCGTCGAGCGAGAGATAGCCGAGCGAGTCGGCGCCGAGGTAGCGACGGATCTCCTCGGGGCTGTGGCTCGAGCCGATCAGCTCCTTCCGCGTCGGCGTGTCGATGCCGTAGTAGCAAGGCCACTGGATCGGCGGCGACGAGATCCGCACGTGGACCTCCTTGGCGCCGGCGGCGCGGATCATTCTCACGATCTTCCGGCTCGTCGTGCCCCTCACGATGGAGTCGTCGACGACCACCACGCGCCGGTCGCTCAGCATCTCGCGCATCGGGTTGAGCTTCACCTTGACGCCGAAGTGGCGGATGCCCTGCTTGGGCTCGATGAACGTACGCCCGACGTAGTGATTGCGAATCAGCCCCATCTCGTACGGCGTCCCCGACTCCTCGGAGTAGCCGAGCGCCGCGCTCGTGCCCGAGTCCGGCACGGGGATGACGATGTCGGACTCGACGGGATACTCGCGCGCGAGCTGTCGTCCCAGCGCCTTGCGTACGGTGTGGACGTTGCGGCCCCAGAGGATCGAGTCCGGCCGGGCGAAGTAGACGTACTCGAAGACGCAGTGGAGCCGCTCGCCCGCCGGAAAGGGTCGCACCGACCTGGCGCCCGAGTCCGAGATGATCAGGATCTCCCCCGGTTCGATGTCGCGCTCGCACTTGGCCTCCATCAGGTCGAGCGCGCACGTCTCCGAGGCGACCACGTGGGCGTCGCCGAGTCGTCCGAGCGTCAGCGGACGAAAGCCGTAGGGGTCGCGGATCGCGTATAGCGCGTCGAGGGTCATGATGAGGAGCGAGTAGGCGCCCTGGACCTGCCCGAGCGCGTGGGCGATCTGCTCCTCGAGTGGCCCCGCCGGCGCGCGCGCCAGCAGATGCAGGATCACCTCGGTGTCGGAATTCGACTGGAAGATGGCGCCGTCGCGCTCCATCTCGCGGCGGAGCGTGTCGGCGTTCGTGAGGTTGCCGTTGTGGGCGATCGCGATCGGCCCGCGCGCGGTGGTCGCGGTGATGGGCTGAGCGTTCCGGACATTCGAGCTACCGGCCGTCGAGTAGCGCACGTGACCGATGGCGCGATGGCCCGGTAGGCGACGGAGCCGCTCCGGGCTGAACACATCGGCGACCCAGCCCATGTGCTTCTCGGTGTGGAACGAGCTGCCATCGGTCGCCGCGATGCCCGCCGACTCCTGTCCTCGGTGCTGGAGGGCATAGAGACCGAGGTACGCGACGTTGGCGGCTTCCGGATGGTTCCAGATGCCGAACAGTCCGCACTCGTCGTGGAATCGGTCGTCACGCCACGTGACGTTCAAATCCAGTCCTCCATGCCTCTTCGAGTTGCGCCGTGTCGACGTCGACGAGCGTCCGTGCGCCGACGCGAATCGCCAGGCGCTCACCGCCGGTCGTTCCGATCCACCGCCAGGGAATCGCCGATTCGGCCATCAGCCCCTCGAACTCGCGCGCCCGCGCGGCCTCGACGGTGACGATCACGCGCGACGGGCCCTCGCCGAAGAGCACCAGGTCGGCGCGCGCGCCCGTCGACAGCGCCGCCTCGCATCCGATCAGCTCGCGACCGGTCACGCATCCCTCGGCGAGCGCGACCGCCACACCGCCCTCCGAGCAGTCGTGCGCCGCCGTGACGAGCCCCGCGCTCACGGCCGCCCTCACCGCCCGCTGCACCCGCCGCTCCGTCTCGAGGTCGAGTGGCGCCAGCGCCCCGGCGAGCTTCCGTTCCCGCGCCCAGAGATACTCGCTGCCGCCGAGACTCACGCGGTCGGGCCCCAGGAGCGCGACGCGATGCCCCGCGCCCTTGAACCACTGCGTCGCGCGCCGGCCGCTCTCGTCCAGCACGCCCACCACGCCGATGACCGGCGTCGGAAGGACCGCCCGGCCGCTGGTCTCATTGTAGAAGGAAACGTTACCGCCGACCACGGGCAGCTCGAGCGCTCGGCATGCCATCGCGATGCCCTCGATCGCCTCGGCGAATTGCCAGAGGATCTCCGGGCGCTCGGGCGAGCCGAAGTTCAAGCAATCGGTCACACCGCGGGGCTCGCCGCCCGAGCAGGAGACGTTGCGCGCCGCCTCGCACACCGCCATGGCCGCGCCCTGCCGCGGGTCGAGGAAGACCTGGCGGCCGTTTCCGTCCGTGGACACCGCCAGCGCGCGGCGCGTGCCCTTGACGCGGAGCACGGCGGCGTCGGAGCCCGGCAGGATCAGCGTGTTGATCCCGACCTGCTGATCGTACTGGCGGAACGCCCACTCTTTCGAGGCGATCGTCGGCGCCGCCAGCAGATGGACCAGCGCGGCGCCGTAGTCGTCGGGCTCCGGAAGGCTCAGCGGATCGAAGCCGCGCCGCTCGGCGAGCCAGGCGGGCTCGGCGGTCGGCTTGCGGTATTTCGGCGCCTCCGCCAGGAGCTCGACCGGCACGCGGGCCACGACCTCGCCGTTGAGCCGCGCCGTGAGCTCGCCGCCCTCGGTCACGCGACCGATCTCGACCGCGTCCAGTTCCCACTTCGAGAACACGCGGCGGACCTCCTCTTCGCGGCCGCGTGCGGCGACGAGCAGCATCCGCTCCTGGGACTCCGAGAGAAGGATCTGGTACGGCGTCATCCCGGTCTCGCGCTGCGGCACGCGCGAGAGCTCGACGTCCATGCCGGTGCCGCTGCGCGCGGGCATCTCCGAGGTGCAGCACGCGAGCCCGGCGGCGCCCATGTCCTGGATGCCGACGACCGCGCCGGTGCGCATCACCTCGAGGCATGCCTCGAGCAGCAGCTTTTCCGTGAACGGATCACCCACCTGCACGGTCGGGCGGCGTTCCTCGGCGTGCTCGTCGAACGTCGCCGACGCCATCGTCGCGCCGTGGATGCCGTCACGCCCGGTCTTGTTCCCCACGTAGAAGACCGGGTTACCCGGTCCCTCCGCCCGCGCGCGGAAGATCTGATCGGCGCGGACGAGCCCGACGCACATCACGTTGACGAGCGGATTGCCCGCGTAGTCCGGCGCGAACGCGATCTCGCCGCCGACCGTCGGGCACCCGAAGCAGTTGCCGTACCAGCTGATGCCCGACACCACGCCGTTCACGAGCTCGCGCGTCTTGGGGTCGTCGGGCTCGCCGAAGCGGAGCGAATCGAGGATCGCGATCGGGCGCGCGCCCATCGTGAAGATGTCGCGGAGGATTCCGCCGACGCCGGTCGCCGCGCCCTGGAACGGCTCGATGAACGACGGATGATTGTGGCTCTCGATCTTGAAGACCACGGCCCAGCCGTCACCGATGTCGATGGCGCCGGCGTTCTCACCGGGCCCCTGCAGCACGTGCGAGCCGCTCTGCGGCAACCGCGAGAGGAAAACCCGCGAGTGCTTGTAGGCACAATGCTCGGACCAGAGCGCCGAGAACAAGCCCAACTCGGCGTAGGTGGGCTCGCGCCCGAGACGGGAGAGGATCCGATCGTATTCTTCGGCCGTGAGGCCTGCTTCCAGGGCCAGGTCGAGCGTGACCTTCGGCTCGGCCCCCGTCAACCCAGGTTACCGCTTGAGGAAGCTGCCATCCTCGACGAGGCTTCCGAGGAGGGACTGGAACATCAGGAGCCCGTCGGTACCGCCCATCGCCGTTTCGGAGGCCCGCTCCGGATGCGGCATCAGGCCCAGCACCGTGCCCTCGGGATTGACGACCCCCGCGATGTTGTCGAGCGAGCCGTTCGGATTGCTCGCCTTCGTGATCCGGCCATTGGCCTCCGCGTAGCGGAAGACGACCAGATTCTGTTGCTTGAGTCGCGCCAGGGTCTCGGGATCGGCATAGTACTTACCTTCGCCGTGGGAGATCGGCATCGTCAGCACCTGGCCCACCCGCAGCCCTCGCGTGAACGGCGTGTCGACGTTCTCGACGACGAGATGGCTCGACTGGCAGCGATACTGGAGGCACTCGTTCCGCGTGAGAACGCCCGGCAGCAGCCCCGCCTCGCACAGGATCTGGAATCCGTTGCACGAGCCGAGCACGAGCCCGCCGCCCGCGACGAACTCACGAAGCGCCTCGACCACCGGCGAGCGCCCGGCCACCGCGCCGGCCCGCAGATAATCGCCGTAGGAGAAGCCGCCGGGCAGGATCACGCAGTCGAGCTCGTTGAGCTCGCGCTCGCGATGCCACACGTAGCGCACGGGCTGATGGAGCACTTCGGAGATGACGTAGTGAAAGTCGCAGTCGCTCCACGTTCCGGGAAAGACGACGACGCCGAATCTCATGACGCCCTCATCTTAGCGTGCGGCTCCGCGCGGGGCAAGGTCGTCCACGGTTTCGATCGTGTAGTCCTCCAGGATCGGGTTGGCCAGAAGCTGCCGGCACATCTCGCCGACGCGCGCGCGGGCTCCCCCCGGCGTCGTCTCGGTCAGGTCGATGTCGATGACCTTGCCGACGCGCAGATCGTTGAGCTCCGAGAACCCCAGGCCGGCGAGCGCGCGTTTCACCGCCGCGCCCTGCACGTCCATGATGCCCGGCTTGAGCCGCACGAGGACGCGCGCTCTCATGCGCCCCCGCTGACGAGCCGGCGGTACACCTCCTGATACGCCTCCTCCACGCCGCCCATGTCGCGACGGAAGCGATCCTTGTCCAGCCGCTCCTTGCTTCCGCTGTCCCAGAGCCGGCACGTGTCCGGAGAGATCTCGTCGCCCAGCATGAGCTTCTTGCCGCGGCGCCCGAACTCGAGCTTGAAGTCGACCAGGAGGAGCCGTTGCCGCGCCAGGTGCGGTCTCAGGATCGAGTTGATCTTGAGCGCGGTGCGCTTCATCCACGCGACCTCCGTGGGCGAGGCGAGCTTCAGCATGCGCACGTGGTCCTCGTTGAGCATCGGATCGCCGAGGGGATCCGACTTGTAATAGAGCTCGACGATCGGCTGCTTGATCGGCGTGCCCTCCTCGAGCCCGGTCCGCTTCGCGAGGCTTCCGGCGACGATGTTCCGCACGATCGTCTCGATCTTGATGATGTCGAGGCGATGGCACAGCATCTCGCGGTCCGAGAGCGTGGCCAGGTAGTGCGTCGGGATGCCGGCGCGTCCCAGCCGCTCGAACAGCGCCGCCGACATCCGGTTGTTGACGACGCCCTTGCCGACGATGGTCCCCTTCTTCAAGGCGTTGAAGGCGGTGGCGTCGTCCTTGAAGTACTGGATGATCGAGCCGGGTCGGTTGGTCTCGTAGACGATCTTGGCCTTGCCCTCGTAGAGCTTCTCGCGCGTCTCGACGTGCATCGGCACCCTCGCTCTCTCCGTCATCGGGCGAGTCCCAGGCGTTTGAAGATGGCGTCGACGTTCTTGAGGAAGAACGCCGGGTCGAAGCAGGTCTTGAGCTCGTCGGCCGAGAGGTGATCCATCACCTTCGGGTCGGCCGCGAGCAGCTCGAAGAACGGCCGCCGTTCCTTCCAGGCACGCATCGCGTTCTCCTGCACGATCTCGTAGGCGGTCTGGCGCGGCAGGCCGGCGTCGGTGAGCTTCAGCAGCACGCGCTGCGAATACACGAGGCCGTGGCTCAGCTCGAGGTTCTCACCCATCCGGGCGGCGTCGACCTCGAGCCCTTCGACGATGAACGTCGCCAGGTGCAGGAGATAGTCCAGCACGATCGTCGAGTCCGGCAGGATGACGCGCTCGACCGACGAGTGGCTGATGTCGCGCTCGTGCCACAGCGCGACGTTCTCGAGCGCGGCGAGCGCGTTGGTCCGCACCAGGCGAGCCAGGCCGCAGATCCGCTCGGCCAGCTCCGGATTGCGCTTGTGCGGCATGGCGCTCGAGCCCTTTTGGCCTTCACCGAAGGGCTCCAGGGCCTCGAGGACTTCCGTCCGCTGGAGCCCTCGCACCTCGAGGGCGATCTTCTCGAGCGAGGCGGCGGCCACCGCGAGCATCGCGCAGAACTCGGCGTGACGGTCGCGCTGGACGATCTGCGTGGAGACCGGTGCGGCGTCCAGGCCGAGCTCGCGGCACACCGCGGCTTCGAGGTCGGGCTCGACGTGGGCGAAGTTCCCCACGGCACCCGAGAGCTTGCCGACGGAGATCGTCGCGCGCGCCCGGCGCAGCCGCTCGAGGTTGCGCCCGGCTTCGGTGTACCAGACCGCGACCTTGAGACCGAAGCTGGTGGGCTCGGCGTGGACGCCGTGCGTCCGGCCGACCGTGAGCGTGTCCTTGTGGCGAACTGCGAGGTCGCCGAGCACCTGGCGCAGCCGCTCCTGGCCCGCGATCAGGAGATCGGCCGCGTCGCGGAGCTGGAGCGCGGTCGCGGTGTCCCAGACGTCATTGGTGGTCAGGCCGATGTGGATGAACCGCGAGTCCTCGCCCACCTGCTCCTCGAGGCTGGTCAAGAGCGCGATCATCTCGTGCTTGACGCGCTCCTGGATCGCGAGGATCCGGGCGATGTCGACTCGCGCCTTCTGCCTGATGCGGGCCATCGCGTCGGCGGGAATGCGCCCTTGCCGCGCGTAGGCCTCGCACACCGCCAGCTCCACCCTGAGCCACGCCTGGTACTTGGACTCCTCGCTCCAGATCCGACCCATCTCCGGGCGGGTGTAGCGGTCGATCACGCCCACACCATAGAGCAAAAACGCTAACGATGGAAGGGGGAGTTAGAGCGAGGTACTACCGGTAGCGCCCGGCGGGCTCTACCCCGGCGTTTTTACAGGCTCGTGGCGCCCTGAATCAGAGAAAGCGCTCGACCATGCGCCGAGCTTGTGATTCAGACAGGACGTCGCTGTCGGTGCCCCACACGACCAGGGCTGGACACGTCACGCGCTGGAGCGCGGGCTAGAGTGCCGGCCGCTGCGGCGCTCCGATCCGAACCCGCTGCCGGATGTACTCCGGATCCATCTTCCAGACCCAGCGGCCGTCGGACCGCTGCTTGAGCACGCCGAGCGCGAGCTCGCGCTGATCGTCCAGGCTGCGACCCGCCACGATCGGCGACATCTGGCGCCGATAGGCCATCGCGTCGTCCAGGGTCGCGAACTCGTCGGGCCTGCTCCCGACCATCTGCGTGATGCGCTGGCTGCCCGTCTCGATATCGGGGCCGATGTCGTTGATCACCAGATGCGTCAGACGATCCGGATGGGCTCCGGCGTAGGCCATCGCGATGATGCCGCCCATCGAGGTGCCGATCAGCGTGAACCGCGAGAGTCCGAGCTTGTCGACGCTCGCGGCCAGATCACCGACCTGGTCGCTGTACTGATAAGCGCCGGACCGCGACCAGCCGCTCTCGCCATGGCCGCGGACGTCGAAGGCGATGACGTGATGCCGGTCGAGGAAGCGTCGCGCCAGCGCGTTGAAGGCCTGCGCGCTCGAGGTATAGCCGTGCACGCATACGACCGGCGGGGCGCCGAGGTCGCCCCAGTCGAGATAGTGCAGGGCCAATCCGTTGACGTCGAGCGTGTGGCTCTTGGGCTGGCGCGAGATCGTCATGCTCGAAGCGTAGCACGAAGGGATGACGCCTCACCGGACAGGGCCGATCGCCCGAAGTCTCAGGGCGACGTGCCCGCAGGCGGCTACGAGCTCTCGTGGTGCAGCCAGCCCAGCGCCGCGCGCCGATCCTTGAAGACGCTCACGTTGAGCGGCCCGGAGTCGGTCAGAGTCTGGAACTGGCGCGCCACGCCGAACGTGACGGGCTGTGTCGCGATCACCGCGAGCTTCTTCTTGCCGATCCTCTTCGCGTTCCGATCGATCAGCGCGACCATCTCCCGCAGCTCGGCCATCGTGGGCGTCGAGGTCGCGGCCGAGAAGTCGCAGAGCGTGTTCAGTCCTGGACGGAAGTCGGGATGACCGAGCCAACCGCGCATGGCTTCGAGGCGCTCGGACTGGCTGATGGCGCCCTCCCCCACGACGAGGAGCATTCCGGCGTCGGCATCAATGCGATACGTCAACGGCATACCGAGTCGTCTCCTTGCTTCAGGCTCGGACCGAGGGCGGCCGGATGATTCAGTGGTGCAGCAGCTCGCGGGGGAGGTTGCGGCGGTCGAGCGGGCCCAGCGTGGTCAGCGCGAGGCGATCCTCGTCGAGAAGGTCGGTGATGAGCGCCTGAACCTCCTCGTGACGCACGCCATCGATGGCGGACAGCATCGCGTCCATCGAGAGGAACGTCCCGTGGTGCATCTCGTGCTTGGCCAGCCTGTTCATCCGGCTCGACGTCGACTCGAGCGAGAGCATCAGGCTGCCCTTGAGGTGATCCTTCGCGCGCCGAAGCTCCTCTTCGGTGACGCCGGTCTTCTTCAGCTCTCGGAGCACCTTGAGCGTCGACTTCAGCACCTTGGAGAAGTTCTTCTCGTCGGTCGCGGCGTAGACGTAGAGGGTGCCGGTGTCCACGTAGGCCTGCACGCCCGAATGGATCGCGTACACGAGCCCCTCGCGCTCCCGCACTTCTTGGAAGAGCCGCGAGGACATGCTGCCGCCGATGATGTCATTGAGCAGGAACAGGGCATACCGCTCCGGCGCCGAGTGATGCAGGCCGGGGAACCCCATGATCACGTGGACCTGCTCGAGCGTCTTGCTGACGATGTTCACGCCGGGCTTGAGCACGGGCGGGGTCGCCGTGCGCTCGGCCGCGCCTCGATCGAAGCCGTGGAAGCCCGCGTTGAAGAGCTCCATGACGCGATCGTGGGTGACGTTGCCCGCGACCGCGATGATAACCCGGCGTGGCACGTACTCCTCGGTGAAGTAGCCGAGCGCCGCCTGGCGATCGTACCCGGTGACCGCCTCACGGCTGCCCAGGATCGGGCGGCCCAGGGGGTGCCCGGCCCAGATCTGCCCTGCGAACAGATCGTGGATGATGTCGTCGGGCGTGTCCTCGACCATCTTGATCTCTTGCAGGACCACCGACTTCTCGCGCTCCAGCTCGTCGGCGTTGAAGAGCGGGTGCAGGAGGATGTCGGTCAGGAGATCGACCGCGAGCGGCAGGTGCTCGTCGAGGACCTGGACGTAGAAGCAGGTATGCTCCTTGGTGGTGAAGGCGTCCATCTGGCCGCCGACCGAGTCCATGGTGCGAGCGATCGCCTCGGCGCTGCGCGTGGCGGTCCCCTTGAACACCAGGTGCTCGATCAGATGAGACATGCCGCCACGGTTCTCGGACTCGTGACGCGACCCGGTCTCGACCCACACGCCGACGGCGACCGAGCGCACGTGCTCCATGCGCTCCGTCACGACCCGGATGCCGTTGGCCAGGAAGCCTTTCCGGTAGCTTTCCGTCACGCGCTCACCTTTCGGCCCGCGGCGGGTTGGCCGCCATCGGGTTCTTCAGCTTTTCCTTGTCGCCCAGGGCTGGTTGCTCCCGCAGGGCCATCTTGCGGCTCAGCCTCATTTTCCCATTGCCGTCGATCTCGATCACCTTCACGAGCACCTCGTCACCCTCGGTCAACACGTCCTGAACCGTCCGGATGCGCGACTCGGCGATCTGTGAGATGTGCAAGAGGCCCTCGGTATTCGGGATGACCTCGACGAATGCGCCGAACTCGACGATCTTCTTGACCTTGCCGAGATAGATGCGGTCCAGCTCGACCTCGCGGCAGATGTCCTGGATGATGCCCAGGGCCTTCTGCACCGACGCGCTGTCGGGCGAGAACACGGTGACCCGACCGTCGTCCTCGACGTCGATCTTCGTACCGGTCTGCTCCTGGATGCCGCGGATGATCTTGCCGCCTGGGCCGATGATCTCGCGGATCTTCTCGGGCCGGATCTTGATCGTGACGAACCGCGGCGCGTAGGGCGAGAGCTCCGCGCGCGGCTTCTCGATGGCCTCGCGCATCTTGCCCAGCACGATCAGGCGCGCCTCGCGCGCCTGCTGCAGGGCGGCCCGCATGATGTCGATCGAGACCCCCGCGATCTTGATGTCCATCTGGAGCGCGGTGACACCCTTCTCCGTGCCGGCGACCTTGAAGTCCATGTCACCGTAGTGGTCCTCGGCGCCATTGATGTCGGTCAGAATCCCGACCTTCTCGCCTTCCTTGACGAGGCCCATGGCGACGCCGGCGACGTGCGACTTCAAGGGCACGCCCGCGTCCATGAGCGCCAGAGAGGCGCCGCAGACCGACGCCATCGACGAGGAGCCGTTCGACTCGAGGATGTCCGAGACGATCCGGATCGTGTACGGGAACTCTTCCTTCGGCGGCAGCACCGCCTCCACCGCTCGCTCGGCGAGCGCGCCGTGACCGATGTCGCGCCGAGAGGGCGAGCCGAAGCGCCGGACCTCGCCGACCGAGAACGAGGGGAAGTTGTAGTGCAGCATGAAGTTCCGGTAGAAGTCGCCCTCGATGGACTCGATCTTCTGCTCGTCGGACTTTGTGCCGAGCGTGGCGGAGACGAGCGCCTGGGTCTCCCCGCGCGTGAACACGCTCGAGCCGTGCGCCCGCGGCAGGTAGGCGATGTCGATCGAGATCGGGCGGATCTCGTTGACCTTGCGGCCGTCGACGCGGATGCCGCGCTCCACGATGAGCCGCCGCACCTGGGCCTTCTCGACCGACTCGAAGGCTTCGCGAACCGCGGCCTTCTTGGTCTCGTCCACGCCGAGGCTCTGGACCACCTCGTCGAATACGCGGGCGACCGCCTCAGCGCGTCCTTGCTTTTCGTGTGTGGCCAGCGCCGTGGCGAGCTTGCCCGCGGCCAGGCTCTCGACCCGCGCCTTCAGCTCGGCGTCCCGCGCTGCCGTATCGACCGTCCAGCGGGGCTTGCCGGCGCGCTGCACCAGATCACGCTGGGCGCGCGCGAGCTTCTTGCACTCGGCGTGGCCGAACGCGATCGCTTCGAGCATCGCCTCTTCGGAGATCTCGCTGGCGCCCGCTTCGACCATCAGTACCGCGTCTTCGGTGGCCGCGATGACGAGCTCGACGCTCGACGCCTTCTTTTGCGCCGCCGTGGGATTCGTGGTCAGCTTGCCGTCGACCAGCCCGACGCGGACGGCGCCGACGGGGCCGTCGAACGGGATACCCGACAGACAGAGCGCGGCGGAGGCCCCGTTCATGGCGAGAATGTCCGGATCGTTTTCCTGGTCGCCCGAGATCGTCAGGCAGATCACCTGCACTTCGTTGCGGAAGCCGTCGGGAAAGAGCGGTCGGATCGGCCGATCGATCAGCCGCGACGTCAGCGTCTCTTTCTTCACGGGCGCGCCTTCCCGCTTGAAGTAGCCGCCGGGAATCCGTCCGCCGGCGTACGCCCGCTCTCGGTACTCGACGGTCAGCGGAAAGAAGTCCTGGGCTTCCTTGGCGCCTTTGGCGGCGACGCAGGTCGCCAGCACCATCGAGCCTCCGCACCGTACGACGACGGCGCCGTCGGCCTGTTTGGCCACCTTGCCGGTCTCGATGGTCATTCGCGATCCGTTGCTCTCGATTTCTACAGTGTGGGTCATACGAAGAATTGTCCTCGCGAATCGGCCGGAATCCGGCGATCGCCGTGTGGAGCGGACCTTGAAACAGACCGCTCAGGGGCCCCCGGATTCATTCCGTCCGAGGACCGATCAGTGAACAGGAGTTCCGCCGTCAACGGCGGATGCCGAGCTTGTCTATGATGGCGCGATATCTCTCCGGCGCTCGGGCCCGGAGATACTCGAGAAGGCCGCGACGCTTGCCGATCAACATCAGCAATCCGCGGCGCGAATGGTGGTCCTTGCTGTGCTGCTTGAAATGATCCGTCAGGCTGTTGATGCGCTCGGTGAGGAGCGCGATCTGCACTTCGGGCGAGCCTGTATCGCCCTCGTGGGTGCGAAACTGCTCGATCAGACTCTTCTTCCGTTCGACGGCAAGCGGCATCGAAGGCCCCCCAATCGCCACGCCCCAGGGAGCCGTGCTCCCACGCCGGGGCGGGTTCCAAAAGCTCTTTTTTTGTCGGCAGATACGCTGGGAGGTTACCACGGCGACTAACCGAAGTAAAGCTAACGGGTCAGGAGGCGGTCCGTGCCGCGGCGACGTCGAGGGCGATCTGGTGGCGCAGCGCGTCGACGTTCGAGAACTTCCGCTCTTCACGAAGGCGACGAATGAAGGTCAGGGTCACCCGCTCGTCATAGAGATCGCCCGTGAAATCGAGGACATGAGCCTCCACGGCGAGCTCGTTCTCGCCGAAGGTCGGCCTGAACCCGACGTTGACGACGGCCTGATGCTGGCGAGCCGCGGCGGTCAGGCGGCAGACGTAGACGCCGACCGGAAGCCCCAAGGCCCGATCCGTCTTGATGTTGGCGGTCGGAAAGCCGAGGGTTCGGCCGCGTCCGGCTCCTCGGACCACCTCGCCGCGGATCGAGTAGGGCCGCCCGAGCATTCTCGCCGCCCCCGGCAGATCTCCCCGCTGAAGCGCCGCGCGGATCTCGGACGACGAGACCGCGACGCCGTCGACCATGAGGGCCTGGACCACGTGAGCGCGAAATCCGAGCGGACCGGCTAGAGTCTCGAGCAGCCCGGCGTCGCCGCGGGCGCCACGGCCGAACCGGTGATTGAACCCGACGACAATCTCCCTCGCCTTGAGCCTGCCGATCAGGACGTCCTGCACGAAAGCTTTCGCCTCGATCGCGGCGATGGCCGGCGTGAACGGGATCACCACGGTCGTGTCGATCCCGGTCTCCGCGATCAGCTCCAGCCGTTCCTCGAGCGTCGTGATCGGAAGGGGCGCGCGGTCGGGCTGGAGGACTTCCATCGGGTGCCGATCGAACGTGCAGGCGAGCGCACCGAGCCCGCCCCGTTGCGCCAGGGTCACGGCCGTCCCCAGGATGGCGCGATGGCCGAGGTGAATGCCGTCGAAGGCGCCGAGTGCGACGGCGCTCGACCCCGCGTCAGGCGGGAAGGCTTCGAGTCCGCGGACGATCTGCATGCAGGATGCGGACGGGTTTGACCTTGCTCCCGCCCGCCATCAGCTCGCCGACGCCAATCATCGGCCCGGCGATGTCGTGAACGCGCACGAAGCCCTCGGTCGCCGCCGCGGCCGGGATCACGTCGGCCGCTTGCCCGTGGGCGAAGGTCGTTGCGCCAGTTCCGTCCAGACGAACGACGGTCCAGCCGGCCAGCGCCGTCTCGACGGGACGCACCCTGGACCAGAGCTCGCCTCGGTCGACGGGCGCGTCCGAGCGCCCCACAGGCGCGTCCGAGCGCCCCTCCGTCAGCTCGCGCCACGATACCGCGTCGCGCAAGTCGAAGGGGCCTACGCGGCATCGGACGAGGCTCTCGACGGCTCCGCCGCAGCCGAGCGCCGCCCCCAGGTCCGCGGCGAGGACCCGCAGGTACGTGCCCTTGCCGCAGACGACGCGGAGGGCGGCCCGCGGCCCGTCGATCTTCTCGATCAGGATCGAGCGGACGACGACCTCGCGCGGCGTGCGCTCGACCTCGATGCCGGCGCGCGCGAGCTCATAGAGCCGTCGCCCCTGGTGGTGGACCGCTGAGTACATCGGGGGCACCTGCTTGATCCGCCCGACGAACGCGCGACAGGCCTCCTCGAGTCGGGCCGTGGTCAGATCGTCGACCGGAGCTTCCGA
>WNGJ01000765.1_pt1 | contig 32318 bp, 29 predicted proteins | sample 5400611 | NCBI WGS metagenome assembly WNGJ01 (sample SAMN13153375, study PRJNA577476) | soil metagenome | isolation source: 40 cm soil or saprolite under Garry oak tree replicate 1 | place: USA:California | collected 2016-06-15
CCCGTGACGGTGAGCTCCAGCCAACCGGTGCTGGCCTCGCAGCGGGTGCAGTACTACCAGTCGTTCAACGAGGTCTCAGCCGGTTGACAGGGCATATGAGCCGGCCTTCATAATTCCACCCGGTCGTGATCGCAAGCCTCTTTACTAATCGCGTCGCACGTTGACAAGGGTTCTCGTGACCGGTGCGGCCGGGTTCATCGGGTCGCACGTTGCCGATCACTGCCTCGCCAGCGGCTATGAAGTTGTCGGCGTGGACGACCTCTCAGGGGGATTCAAGGAGAACGTCTCCAAAGAGGTCGAATTGCGGGTTGGCAGCGTTTCCGATCCAGACTTCGTGGCTTCGTTGTGGAGTGACGGCCGATACGACGCCGTGTACCACCTTGCCGCCTACGCGGCCGAGGGACTCAGCCACTTCATCCGCCGGTACAACTATCAGAACAACCTGGTGGGGTCGGTCAATCTCATCAACCAGTCGGTGCTCAACGATGTAGGGTGCTTCGTCTTCACCTCCTCAATCGCGGTGTACGGGCGGAACCAGACCCCGATGACCGAGGAACTGGTCCCGCGCCCCGAGGACCCCTACGGGATTTCGAAGTACGCGGTCGAGCTTGACCTTATGGCCGCCCACGAGATGTTCGGACTGGAATATGTCGTCTTCCGCCCCCATAACGTCTATGGCGAGCGCCAGAACATCGCCGACACGTACCGAAACGTGATCGGCATCTTCATGAACCAGCTGCTCCGCGGGCAGCCGATGACGATTTTCGGCGAAGGCCTGCAGACTCGCGCCTTCAGCCACGTCGACGACGTCGCCCCGATCATCGCCCGTGCGCCCATGGTTGAGCGGGCCAAGGGCGAGGTCTTCAATGTCGGTGCGGACCAGCCGTACTCGGTGCTCGAGCTGGCCCGAGAGGTGGCCGCGTCGCTCGGCGTTGAGGCGTCGATCGAGCACCTCCCCCCTCGCAACGAGGTCGTCCACGCCTTTGCCTCCCACGACAAGGTCCGCGAGGTATTCGACCCGCCGGCGCCGCTGTCGCTGCGCGCCGGCCTGGGCCGGATGGCGGCCTGGGTTCGGGAGCACGGCGCTCAGAAGCCGGTCGAGTTCGACGAGATCGAGGTGGCGGTCAACCTCCCGCCCTCCTGGCAGAGGTCGACCGGGCGCTAGCCTTCTTGTCGGTCCTGGCCAGGCCCGAAACGCTCCTCCAGGCCCATCACCCTTCTCAGCCAGCCCTGGAACTCGACATAGCGGGGCTCAGGGGATGAGGGGGAGAGGGCGAAGTGGAAGAGGGGCAGAATCTCCAGGTCGGTCCGCCGCCGCCGCTCCTGGATCCAGCGTCGCCGCTCGGCGAGCTTGTCCAACCGGTGCGCGAACTCGCTGATCGCCACCAGGGGACTGAGGGCTCGCGTGGGAAGCTGCTCAGCGCCCTGTCGGGCGGCGAGCCGCCGGGTGGCGCGGGAGACGATGCCGGCTGGGCCCTCCCGGGCGAGGATTCGCTGAGCGCGGGTGAGCAGTCCCGGTACCTCTGACCTCTCAGGAGGCTTTCCATACGGAAGCGGGCGGGCGGGTCCCATCCGGTAGCCGCTCGCGTTCACCGCACCGGCCACCAGCGCCTTCTCGTTGAGCAGAAGCAGGCTGGCCGGCAGCGCGATAGCCAGGTTCCCGTCGTCGAGGTTCTTGTACATGGTGAACAGTGCGTTGCGGTCGTACAAGACCTGCTTCCTGTGGTTCTGCCAGCTCTCCGTGGTTCCGTGGTGCCGGTGGTTCACGCTGGCAGCCGGCGTGTACCAAACATCGTGTCCCAGCAGGTTGAGCCGCCACCCGAGGTCCACATCCTCGTAGTAGATGAAATACTCGGGGTCGAATCCCCCGATCTCCAGAAAGAGCTCGCCACCCGAGGTCCACATCCTCGTAGTAGATGAAATACTCGGGGTCGAATCCCCCGATCTCCAGAAAGAGCTCCCGACGCACCAACATGGCGCCGCCGCAGGCAAAGAGGACTCTTCCCTCCCGGTCCCATTCCGAGCTGGTGGCGCCGACGTCTCGCTGGAAGCCATAACCCTGGAAGTTGGCCCCGCTGCCGCCGACGAAGTCGATCCGGGACCCGTCCCAGTTGGCGATCCGCGACGCCACAGATGCAATCCCGGGGCGGCCTTCGATGGGACCCACGAGCTTCCTGAGCCAGTCGCGTGGCGCCCACATGTCGTTGTTGAGGAAGCCGATCCAGTCGCCGGTCGCCTCTTTGGCCGCCAGGTCGTTGGCCTCTGCGAAGCCGTGGTTGTGATCGAGGGCGACGATCTTGACGGTCGGAAAGGCCTGTCGCACGTAATCAACCGAGCCGTCGGTGGAGCCGTTGTCACAGACGATGAGCTGCAACCGATCCGGTGGGTAGTCGAGATTTAGCACCGACGGAAGGCAGTCGGCCAGGTGCTGCCTACCGTCCAGGTTGAGAACGACCAGCGAAACCGCAGGCAGCTCTGGCGTTAGAGAGCTCGTTGAAATCGAAGGCGCATTGTCTGGGCGACCCCTCTTCGATGTGCTCAAGGGGAAACCCTCGCGTCCCGCGTGATCCAGGCCCTCAAGCTGATTGCCGCCCAGCGAGCCCAGATCCCGACCCATACCATGCCGTTCCCGAGCGCGGGCGTGCTGCTTGCGTAGTGCTTGCGATGGAACACCCACATTGCGCGATGAAACTCGTACCTCATCCTTGTTGACGCCTGGCGGGTCGACGATCCCTTGACATGCAACGCGACGGCGTCGGGCACGTAAAAGATCTTCCAACCGCCCTTGCGAAGGCGATAGCAGAGATCGAGGTCTTCGCCGTACATGAAGTACTCCGGGTCGAAAAGGCCGACCTGGTCGATCGCGGCGCGGCGCACGATTAGGCACGCTGCCGTGCCTGCGTCGATCTCGTGTACAGAGTCGGCCGGGAGATGGCCAAGGTTGTATCGGTTGAAGCGCGAGCTCTTCGGAAAAAGCCGGCTCAGGCCGAGGAAGCGGTAAAAGGCTGAGGTGGGGGAGGGGAACGCCCGCCTGGCCGCCAGGTCCGGCCGGCCATCGGGCCGGTTTAGTTTTGGTCCCGCGGCGCCCGCTGTCGGAGTGTTGGACATGAATGCGGCCAGGTTCCGGACGCAGTCCTCGTCCACCATCACGTCCGGGTTGAGGAGCAGCACCAGTTCTCCGTCGCATTTTTCTAGACCGGCGTTGTTAGCCCTGCCAAATCCAACGTTCTCGTCCATGCGAATGACCTTGACCTGTGGGAATGCCGCCTCCAGGGCGTCGGCTGAGCCGTCGCTGGAAGCGTTGTCGACAACGACCGCTTCGAGGGCAGTGCCGTTGCTCGAGTACAGGGCGCGCAGCGCATCCAGCAGGGAGGCGCGAACGTTGTAGCTGACGATGAGGGCCGAGACCACCGGTCTCGTCACCGGGGGATGCTTTCGCTGCTCTTGATCAAAGGATGCTGGATCGCCAGGGCGCGCTGGCGCTCGCGATGGTAGTCCTCGTCTCTAAGAGTTCCGAACAGCCTGGAGTCCGGCCACCAGCGAAGCCGGCCCAGCACGCCGAGTGCCTTGACGCCGTCTCGCCAGGTCAGCTTCTTTCCCTCTTCTCGTCCTCGCGCGTAATAGCGAATTGGCACCTCATGTATTCGATAACCCAGCCGGAGGACGCGAGCGGTGATCTCCGGCTCGATGTCGAACCGATTGCCCTGCAAATTCAGACGTTTCCAGAGATCGGTGCGGAGGGCCTTGTAGCCGGTCTCCATGTCCGAGATGTAGCAGTCGAAAAGGATGTTGGTCGCAAACGTAACCACCCGGTTGCCGATGACGAACCAGAAGCTGTATGACGTGTGGCTCGCGAAGCCGCGGACGCCGTACACGACATCGGCTCGACCGTTGACCAATGGTTCGAGGAGCTCGGCGTAGTCGCGGGGGTCGTATTCGAGGTCCGAGTCCTGTACTAATGCGAAGGCGAGCCTGACCTCACTGATGGCCCTCCGCAGCGCCGCACCTTTGCCTTGATTCGTCTCGAGCCGCATCGGGCGGAGGCGCGAATCGGCGCGCGCCATGCGCTGAAGGATCTCCCAGCTGCCGTCCTGCGAACCATCGTCGACAGCGACAACCTCTCCCACTTCGGGGCGGGAGAGTACGTGCCCAAGGATCACCTCCAGGGTCTTCTCTTCGTTGTAGACAGGGACCATCACGGAGAGGACCTTGTTCAGTTTTGCGCTCACTAAGGGTTCAAGGTTACCCGGCTCAAGCGTCTCCCGACCGGGCTCGTGAGCGCGTCAGTCTCTCGCCGAGTTGGCCGCGCGACCATCCCTTTGATCCTCGGGAACGACCCACTCGTGATCGATCCGGGTCAAGCCTTCATCCTGCTGGTCAGACACAACGCGGAAGGTGTGGCGCTGCAGATGAGAGTCGATTGCTTGCTCTCCCCGCCCGTGTGATCCGAAGATGCCAACGCTGATTCGGTACACCCCTTTCATCAATTCCAATCGACGGAAGGTGAAGCGGATTCGCCCGTTTCGGGTCAGCGGTCCAATCGGAAAACCGTCCGCCAGGGTGCTGGTTCCATACACGTACACGTCGTCGCTGCGGTGCAGCCCGATGACAAACGCCGGCGACTCCACGCGCCGGTTCACGCGATAGGTGATCTCGATGGTCAACGGATCGCCGAACTCGAGATCGGTTGCAGGGTTGTCGTGGCGGTCGCGAAGGATCACTTGGGCCAGCTCCGCAGCCGGTCGCTTCGAGGGATCCTCACCTGGAATCACAGTCAGGTGGGCGTCCGTCATCGTCCCGTCATGAACTTGTGCCAGGTACCGATCAACAGCGTCGTCGGCGCTGCCCGCATACTGGATTCGACCGTCCGAGATCCAGGCGACACGCGAGCACACGGAGCGGACCTGGGACAGGTTGTGAGAGACGAGAACGACGGTTCCTCCATCGGACTGAAAGTGATCGAGCCACTCATAGCACTTGACCTGAAATGCCTCGTCGCCCACAGCCAGGATCTCGTCGACGACCATGATCTCGGGTTCGACGTTGATCGCAACGGCGAATCCAAGGCGCATGTACATTCCGGAGGAATAGGTGCGCACGGGCGTGTCGATGTATTTCTCGAGCTCGGAGAAACCGACAATGCTGTCGAAGCGCGCATCGATGTCGCGCTTGCTCAGTCCGAGCAGGGAGGCGTTCAGGTAGATGTTCTCTCGACCCGTGTACTCGGGCTGGAAGCCGGCTGCCAGCTCCAGCAGTCCCGATAAACGGCCCCGGATGCGGATCTGCCCGCGATCCGGATCGAAAATTCTCGCCATCAGCTTCAAAGCGGTGCTCTTGCCGGCGCCGTTCGGACCGATCAGGCCGAACGTATGACCATGTTCGATCTGGAGGCTGACGTCAGAAAGCGCCCAACGGTCCTCCCACTCGCCGAAGCGCCGGTGCACGACTATCTCTTTCAGCGATCGGTATCGCTCGCGATAGACGCGGTACCGCTTGTGCACCCCGATGAGCTCGACGGCGTTGTTGGCCACTCGCCTAAACCTCTTCTGGAATCCGCGGGCGCAGTTTGGCGAAGAGCAAGTAGCCGGCGGCCAGAACTATCAACGCCGAGGCCAGCATCAGGGTGAATGTTGTTGGGTCGGGCCACGTCTTGTAGAAGAGCACGGAGTGATAGCTCTCAAACAGCCACGAGAGCGGATTCAGCTTCAGGTAACCGATGTATTGCCCGGCCCCGGCCGGAAGCGCCCGGGGGTCCAGCGGATAGAGCACCGGGGTCAGGTAGAACCATGCCGTGATCGCGATCACGACCAGGTGTTCCAGGTCGCGAAAATATACGGTCACGGCTGAAATGGCGATGGCAAGTCCAAGCGTGATCGCGAGCTGAGCAAGGAGGATCACCGGAAGGAGGATCAACGACGGCCCCAGCGTTCCGACGAAGCCAAGGATGACCAGCAGCACCGCGAGGCTGATCAGGAAGTTCACGAAATTCGCGAGCACCGAGGCCATCGGCAACGACTCGATCGGGAAGTAGATCTTGGTCAGAAGGTTCGGAGCTCGAATGAACGAGATGGTCGCTGCGTTGAGGCTGTTGGAGAAGAAAACCCACGGCAGCAACCCGCCGAGCACAAATGCCCAGTAGTGGGGAACTGTGACCGCACGCAAGAAGACGCTGAACACAGCGGTGTAGATGGCCATCATCAGCAGGGGATTGAGCAGGGACCAGGCGATGCCAAGAACCGAACCCTTGTACTTGAGCCTTAAGTCGCGCCTGGTCAGGTTCAAGACCAGCTCGCGGTAGTTGACCAGCTCATGGAGCCGCTCAGCAGTCGTCATCTGGTACCACTTTTGTCCGGAGCGTCACGTCACGAATTCTAGTGATGGGGCTCGGCATGTCTTGGCGGTGCGCCTTGCTAGGCTGTAGGCCGCGATGACAAACGAGCTCCCATCGGTGTCGATCGTCGTCCTCAACTGGAACGGAAGACGGCATCTGACGGCCTGCCTGGAGTCGCTGCTTGCCCTGGACTATCCGGAGTCGAGATTGCAAATTGTGCTTTGTGACAACGGGTCCACGGATGGCTCAGTCGAATTTGTCAGGCAGCGGTTCCCGAACGTCACTGTCGTTCCTCTCGATCACAATTACGGCTTCGCCGAGGGCAACAACCGCGCCGCCAAGGTGGCAACCGGCGAATGGGTCGGCTTCCTGAACAACGACATGTGGGTGGAGCCGTCATGGCTGAAGAACATGGTTGCGCCTCTGGACGAAATGCCGGGCCTTGCGTGCGTGGCGTCGCGGATCATGAACTGGGACGGCTCGCACATCGACTTCATCGGGGGCGGGGTCAGCTTTCACGGCCACGGTTATCAGCTCGACGACGGTGCACAGACGTCCATTCAAGACAAGCCTCGGCGTCTGCTCTTCGCGTGCGGGGGGGCGATGCTCATCCGCCGCGACCTCTTCCTCGAGATTGGTGGCTTTGATCCCGGCTTCTTCGCATTTTTCGAGGACGTCGACCTTGGATGGAGGCTGAACATTCTCGGCCACGACGTTTGGTACACGCCTGACGCGACGGCCTACCACCGCCATCACGCCACTGCCAACCGTATCGAGCCCCACCAGATAACGGTGCTCTTCGAAAGAAACGCGCTGGCGATGATCTACAAGTGCTTCGATGACGACAACCTGTCGGCGGCGCTCCCGGCGGCACTCTTGCTGGTGAATGAGCGCGGCCTGGAGCTGGCTGAGCTCGACAGCAAGCTGTTTGAGATTCCTGGCGATGTCCCGCCCCCCGGTGACAGCGCGCCGCAGTGGGAGGAGGGCGACAGCTTGAGGGCGCCGGTTCCGAGCCTGTTGGCTCGAGGTCAGAGGGTGCTGCGTGAGCGTGGACTGCTGGTCGCGTTCGGCAAGAGCCTCCGCCAGCCGATCAAGCTGATCGTGGCCGGCTATGGTCGCCTCGTCGCACTTCTGCCGCCTCGGCACCTCGTCGTTTCGGCGCCCGCCATCGCGTACTTCGTCGGGATCAGTCGATTCGCCAGCCAGCTGGACTCGCTGAACCAGAAACGTGCCTACATTCAGCAGCATCGAAAGCGGAGCGATTCCGAGATCCTGCCGCTGTTGGTCGACCCTTTCTATCCGATCTACCCGGATCCCCATTTCCGTCGGTTTTCACGCTGGCTCTTCCACATACAGGGTCTGGACCGTCGGTTTGGTGCTCCGCGCGATTGAGCTCGGTTCTGATCCTCAACCACGAACCTCTCACGGCCAGCATGCCCGGACCCAGCATTCGCAACTGGGAGCTGGCGCGATTGCTATCGCAGCGCCACGACGTCACCCTTGCGGCGCCCGGGCCGGCCGGACCGCAGAGCAGCGAGTTCAAGGTGGTGGGATGGGGGACGGGGTCGGTGGCAGACCTGGTGGTCCACAGCGACATCGTCAAGGTTTCGGGCTACTTGCTGAATTGGCACCCGCAAATCGTGGAGGCTCGTTACCTGGTGGTCGATCTGTACGACCCATTTCCCCTGGAGAACCTCCACATGCACGAAAAAAAGTCTCTCGAGGAGCGATATCGCACCGCCGTTCACGATCGCGATGTTCAAACCAACCTGATCCGAGCCGGCGATGTGTTCCTGTGCGCCTCCGAGCGGCAACGTGACTTCTGGACTGGCTGGCTGGCCGCTGCAGGTCGGGTCAACCCTTACATGCACGAGCTGGACCCAGGATTGGGGCGCTTCTTGCTCGTCGTCCCGTTCGGTGTCCCAGACGAGCCTCCGAAGGCGATGCCTCCCCGTTACCGCGGGGTGGTCCCGGGGATTGCCGATGACGACTTGATTGTCGTGTGGGGGGGCGGCATCTGGAATTGGTTCGATCCCCTGACCCTGATCCGTGCCGTGCATCAGACGCGGGATCGCCTGCCCAAGCTTCGCCTCGTTTTCCCCGCTACCTCGGTGCCAAGCCCTGACGTACCGCCGATGCACATGTTGGAGGCTGCTCGAAGCCTCTCGCACGAGCTTGGGCTTACGGGGAACCGAGTCTTTTTCGGATCGTCGTGGATCCCGTACGCAGAGCATGGCGCGATCCTTCTCGAGTCCGATATCGGCACCAGCCTGCATCAAAGCAGTGTGGAAACTCGGTTCAGCTTTCGGACTCGAATCCTGGACTACCTCTGGGCCGGACTCCCCATCATCGCCACCGAAGGTGACAGCATGGCCGACTTGATTCGCGACGAAAAGCTAGGAGCGGTGGTGCCGGTGGGAGATGTAGAAGCGGTTGTCGCCGCCCTGGTCGAGCTCGGATCCGATCCATCGCGCCGCCGTGCGTGCGCCGAACGCTCCCGCACCGCGGCCGAGCGCTTTCGGTGGTCGGTGGCCGCCCAGCCCCTCGTCGACTATTGCTCTGCGCCGTACCAGGCTCCCGATCGATTGGCCGTGGTTACAGAAACGATGGCGACATCCCCGTACGGCACCCTTCCAGTCCAGAGAGATCGCAGCCGTCTGCTCAAAAGGGCTGTGCAGGTCCTGGGCGATGAGGGACCGCGCAGCCTCATCGCAAAAAGCTCGGCTTACCTGCGGAAACGTTCGTCACCGAAACCACGACGGGGCAACCGCTAGGTTTCAAGAAGCGAAACCAGGCGCGTGTCGCGGAAAGCTCAGGTGCCGGGAGCCGCACGACGTGTGCCGCGACGCAATGTAAGGCCAAGCTTTTGCCGGTACGGAAAAGGCATCATCCAGCGAGCCAGGTCCCCTGGGGTCACTCGGCGTTTTGAGCTCAGGAAGCGTCTGCGCCTGCGGCTCTCTGGAAGGAGTCGGAGGAAGTCGATGATCCCGAGCGGGGCGGACAGAGATTCGAACCCGAACGCGCCCGCCGTCAGCACGGTGAAAAATGCAACGCTCGGCAAGCGGAGGAGTCCCTGCGGCCACAGGTCGTTGTTAGCCACCAGCAGCAGACGGTTCTTGAGGATGTGGCGGAGTATGAATGGGGACCGTCGGGCGCCGGTGGCGCTGCGGTGGTGCAACGCAACTGCCGGCTCATACCACGCCTTCCAGCCCAGCCACCTCATCCGCCAGTCGAGGTCGACGTCCTCGATGTAGGCAAAAAAGCGCTCATCGAAGGGGCGTGCGGTTCCATCGGTCACCTCGCGAAGCATCTCCATTCGATAGAGCGGGGCGGCTCCAGTGACCCCGAACACCTCTTCCGGGCTCTCCCACTGACCGGAGTCAGGGAGTCCTTCGCCGCGGTTGCCCGCCCACCCGTTGCGATACAGGACGTGTCCGGTGCTGTCCACGATCGGCTCCGCGGCGCCCACGCGTGCGCGCAGCAGCTTTCCTGTAATGGACCCGATCTCCGGATCGCGCTGACCAGCGGCGAGGAGTCTTGCGACGTAGTCGGGTTCGAACTCGACGTCAAGGTTGGCGAGCAGGAACCAGCTGCCTCTAGCCGCTGCGACTGCCTGGTTTGCAGCGGCCGCGAAGCCCAGGTTGCGCGAATTGCCGACCACCGTGAGGCCCGGGTCTTCGGCTTTCAATCGTTCGAGGGAACCGTCGGCGGAGCCGTTGTCGACGACGATGCGATCTTCGACCGGATGGGACTGGCGGAGAAGGCTCCGCAGGCATTCGACCACGAGATCCCCACCGTTCCAGTTGAGTATTGCGGCGCTGACCGTAGGTGTGTCGCGGATCAGATCACCTCGCGGCGGGCCTGCATTGGACCGGCCAAGTGAAAGCAACCCGAATGGCCAGGGCTTTCAGAGTCGTATGTGTCCGGTCATGCCCCAGATGTCGACGACTTCGCGGTCGCCGAAGTCGAGCTCCTTGTATATCCGGTGTGGTGCGCCGATCACCAAGGCGTCCGACTCACGAAGCACCTTCTCCATCGGTTCAAAGGTCGGATCGTCGATGTAGGGATCCGTACACAACATGCGTGCTCCCCTGAACTCGCCGAGCTTGCGCAGCTTGTAGCTCAGCGAAGCACGCGGATCGTCGGACTCGCCTTTGAAGGCCATGCCGAGGATCCCGACCGTTCTCCCATGCAGCGGTTGGCGTGAGTCGAGCGTGTCGATGATGTAGTTGGGAAGTCCCTCATTGATCTGCATCGCTGCCTGTCCCATTTGAAAGCCGTCGGGCGTGAAGGCCGATAACTGCATCGTGTCTTTGAGGAGACGCGGCCCAGCGGCGAAGCCCGGTCCCGGCAGGTCCGCGGCCCGAGGGTAGTCCCGGCGGATCGCGTCGAGCACGGGGTTGTAATCGACGCCCGAGCGATGCGCGATCTGGAAGAACTGGTTGGCGATCGCAAACTTCATGTATCGCCAAGTATTCGTCAGCAATTTGACGAGCTCCGCCTCGAGAGGCGTGGTGCGTACGACGCCGACGCCGAGCCGCGCGAAGAACTTGCCTGCTTTCTCGAAAGCGCGATCTGATGAAACTCCCACAAGCTGCGGAAAGGTGCGCAGCTCTTCGAGCGCGTGGCCCTCGGAGATGCGTTCGGGGCAGAACGCAACCTCGGCTTCGATGCCCGCGGCGCGCAAACGCCGCTCGACCGACTCTGTGGTGCCAGGAAATACCGTCGACCGAAGCACAATCAACGAACTGCTCTTCAGGTGCGGCTCGAGCTCATCCAGCACCTTGTCGAAGATGCGTACCGACGGGTTCATGAACTCGTCGATTGGCGTCCCGATGACCAGGATCACCGTGTCCGCGTCACCGACCAGGCCAGGGTCCGTTGCGAGCTGCAACCGCCCAGTGGGAAGAAGCTTCTTTAGAAGGGCCTCCGCGCCAGTTTCCAAGAAGGGAACATGGCCCGCCTTGACCTGCTCGACCTTGGCGGCATCGATGTCGTTGATACCGACCCTATAGCCGCAGTCAGCCAACGACAACGCGAGGGGCAGGCCCACGTGGCCGCAGCCGCCGACAATCACGACGTCGAGCGGATGGCCCATAGCGGCCAAAGTATCACGGCTCAGTCGGCGGCCCCTGGATGCGTGACGTGGCAAAGGCTTCAGCTGCTTTCTGCGTTCGGTTCGCGCGTTCCGGCCCAGGCCAGTCCTAAGAAGGTCCAGAACTCGATTGCCAGGTCATTCTTGAAATAGGGCACATCAACAAGCCCGTGCACGACGATCGCGATCATCGCAAGCACGATTCCGAGCTGGATCGAGCGCCATGCCGCCGGGCCCGATGCCCAGCCTCGCCACGAAACACGGAACGCCGCGACCATCAGCCAGAGAAAGCTGACCACGCCAAGGAGTCCCGTTTCGGTCCAGGTGTTCAGCACCAGGTTGTGCGGGTAGATGAGGTTTTCCTCATAGACACCGCCACGGTATGGCTGGATCTCGCGCCTGAAACCGAACATCCCGGATCCAAAAATGGGGTGGTCGCGCAGCATTCTCAAAGTCGCCTCCCACAGGTTGAGCCTTGAGATGAACGTGTTGTTGGGATCGGAAAGGTTGAACTCGTGCTCAAGGCGTGAGGCGATGGCCGGGACCCGGCTCACGGCGATTCCCACCACGACGACCGCAGGCAGCAGATACCAGCGATAGCGATTGATGACCGCGAGAACGAGCGCCATCGCAGCGAGGGCAAGATAGCCGCCACGCGAGAGGCTGAGAAACGTCGCCCCTAGGGCGATCGCCAGGAAGACCGCGCTCGCCGGCCTGACCCACCGTTCGCGGTCATAAAGAAAGAGGCTGGCGGCAATTCCGATCAGGGGGGCCAGATAAAGGGCGACGGCATTTGGCGTGTTGTAGATCACAACCGGCGGCGGCAAGGCAACGTTCAGGGTGTGATGAAGTGCCGCATCCAGCACCACGACCGCATTGGCCATACCAGTCACGGAACCCCCGAGCGCCAGGGCAGCGAGGATTAGCTTTGCTCGCAACGAGGTGATGACGACGTTTCCCAAGACAAAAAAGAAAGCAATCGGCTCGAGAAGATAAGCGCGGTAGAGCCCTAGGCCTGCAATGTGCTCCGGCGAAACCGCGACCCCGATCGCGCCGGCGACCAGAAAGATTGCGGCCGGGAGGGCAAAGGGCGATCGCCACTGGATAGAGTGCCTGCCCCTGAGCATCTCGACAGCGAAAACTGCAGCTGTGGCGAGAGTTGATATTTCCAGCAGAGTCGTCGGCAGTGGACCGATGTGCCAGCGAACTACATAGGCGGGCACCAGCGCACAGGTCAAAGCAGCCATCACTGTCGTGATGCGAAAAGTCGAAGCGGCTGAGGGCGCGGATAACCCCTGGGCGCCTGCTGGCGCCGCCTGCGGTTTCGCTGCGCTCAACGAGGGCTCCAGCAGCTCAGTAGGCGTTCTTGTGAGTGAACACGCGAAACAGTGTGATCAAAATGATCTTCAGGTCGAAGGCAAGGGACCAGTTCTCGATGTAATAGAGGTCGTAGATGAGGCGCTCCTCGACTGAGGTCTGGCCGCGCAGATCGTTGACCTGGGCCCAACCGGTGAGGCCCGGCCGGACCATGTGGCGGTCGGCGTATCGATCGAGGCGGGCCTTGAACTCATCCACAAAGACGGGCCGCTCCGGCCGCGGACCGACGAGGCTCATGTCGCCCACAAATACGTTCCACAGCTGTGGGAGCTCATCCAGGCTGAACCTCCTCAAGATCGGGCCGGCCCACGTTCGGCGAGGGTCGTTGGCGCTCGCCCACACAGGTCCCGTTTCCGCCTCGGCATTGGCGCGCATCGTCCGGAACTTGTGCATCACCATCGGCCGGTCCGCGAGGCCGGTGCGTTCCTGGTGGAGCAGGACTGGTCCGGGGGAGGTGAGCTTTACCAGCAGACCAATCACAGCAAGCACAGGCGACAAGAGGATCAGTCCGAGTACGGAGACAGCGACGTCGAGCGCTCGCTTTGATGTCGCTTTGGCGGCATCGACATCGAGGCCGTGTCGGAATTGCAAGAGGGGTATGCCGTCGAGCTGGTCCCCAGTTACGCGGCTGGTCATGATCTCGAGCATGCTCGGGACGATCCGGAAGTCGGTCCGGCACTCCCGGCACGAGTCCACGAGCTGGAGGATGTCGTCCTGGCTCAGGTCAGGAGCCGCCACGAAAACGAGGTTGACGTTCCGGTCGGTGACCACTTCCCGAAGGTCGTCAGCATTGCCGAGCACTGAGGCGCCACTGAACGCGTCGCCGGCCTTCAAGTCGTCAGCAATCACTCCTACGACCTGGTAGCCGTAGTCGGGAAACATCCGAATGCGCTGCAGAATCAGATCCGCGGATGGACCAGAACCTACGACAACCACCCTGTCGATGCCTTCGCCTCGTCTCCATGAGCGTGCTCGCAGCCGCCGCAGCCCGTAGCGGGCGACTGAGATCAGGATCGTCGCGGCAATCGCCCAGTAGGTGAAGGTGAGCCGGGAGTAGGTGAACTGGCCGTCGCGATACAGGCCGATCATCGCGAAGAGCACGACGGTGGTCACGGCCATGGCCTTGATGACGGAGAACAGCTCGTCAATGAACTGGGTTCCGCGCTGAAGGCGGTAGACCTCCATGAATACGAAAACCGCGATCACGGTCAGCGCGACAATCGGGGCGGCCGCAAGGTAGCGTGCCGGCGCTGGCTCCTCGCCGCCGGGGATGTATTTCGGATACACGTGAAATCGCACCCAGTACGCGAGCCCGTAGGCCACGACTGCCATCAAGACGTCGGTAGGCAGCGCTGGAATCACGGCCCGCCACTGCTTTCTCATGGCGACGGTGATTTCCCCTCGCCGAACGCAGGCATCGGCATCGAGAGCACCGCCTTGCTGTTCATCGGGCAACAACTGTAAAGGGAGGCCTCGCTGCTCGCCCGCGGGCGAGGCCGTAGAGTGATGCGGACCCATCGAGAACCTGAAGGAGACCGCTTATGTCCACCCTCGCTTTCGACCCGGAAGAGACGACACATTGGGAGCAGACCCACCCGCGAACGATCAAGCCTGAGCAGTGGTCGAAGTTCGAGGGCTATGCCGGGGAGATCTTCCAGGCGTTTGGGATGGACCTTGAGACTCCCGGCACCAGGGCGACTCCGACTCGGTTCCTGCGCGCGCTGTTCGAGGCGACGTCGGGGTACGAAGGCGACCCCAAGCTGCTCACTGCCTTCCCGACCGAGTGTCATGGCGGGCCCGACTGCAACATCAGCCAGGTCATCGAAGGCCCGATCGAGTTCTTCTCGCTTTGCGAGCACCACGCGCTTCCGTTTCACGGCCACGCGTACATCGCCTACATCGCGCACGAGGAGATCATCGGCATCTCCAAGTTGACCCGGCTGGTTCGCGTGTTCGCCCGGCGATTCACAGTCCAGGAACGCGTCGGCGTTGAGATCGCCGACGAGCTGGTTCGCGTGCTCGAGCCCCACGGAGTCGCGGTGCACCTCAACGCGATGCACCTGTGCACGCAGATGCGCGGCGTCCGCGAGGGCCACTCGCGCACCCTGACGTCGTTCTGGCGAGGCAACTACGAGACCGACCCGCAGCTCAGGACCGAATTCCTTCAGGCGGTCAACCACACGTCCCACTGATGGCGCTCGAGCCCTTCGAGATCCTCTACGAGGCCAACCTGCCGGCCTACAAGCTGCCAGCCGACCTGCACCACGTGTACGGCCGCCTTGGCTTTGGGACACCGGCGCTGTATTCGAACTTCGTCTCGTCACTGGATGGCGTTGTCTCGCTCGGGACCAAACCGTCCGCCGGCTCGATCATCAGCGGCAAGTATCCGGCCGACCGCTTCCTCATGGGTCTCCTGCGCGCGTGTGCGGACGCGGTCGTGATCGGGGCCGGCACGCTGCGCGCGACACCCGGCCATCTCTGGACCCCTGCCCATGTCTATCCCGACCTGGCCACTGAGTTCATCTCACTCCGCAGCACTCTCGGCCGAGCCACCGAGCCACAGCTCGTGGTCATCACCTCGAGCGGCGACATCGAAACGTCCCATAAAGCCCTCGTCAAAGGAGCACTCGTCCTGACCACCGACGATGGCGCAAGAGCAATCGGTCGCGGCCTCCCCGAGAGTTGCGAGGTGATCGCGATGGGGAGGGGTGAGGACGTGGACTTACGAGAAGCAGTGGCCGCCCTACGGGCTCGAGGTCTCGAGGTTCTCCTCACCGAAGGTGGCCCGCACCTGATGGGTCAGCTGATCGAGGCCGGATTGCTGGAGGAGGCCTTCCTCACGATCTCACCCGTTGTCGCGGGCCGCGACGCCGAGGACCGGCTGGGAATGGTCGCGGGGGTCGAGCTGCTGCCGAAACTCGGAGTCTGGAGCGCGCTCCTGAGCGCAAGACGTCATGGTGACTACCTGTTCCTGCGCTATCAAACCCCACGCCGCAACGGGCATGATGTTCGAAGATGAGCAAGAAACGGCTGTCCGTAGAACCGTCAGTCGCTCAGGAGCTGGCTCACCCACCGGTTGAAAGTCTCAAAGAGATCTACACCCGACGGTTCACGGAGAAGGATGCGGCGGATAAGGACCTGATCTGGCGGGAGGTTGGCTCTTTCCTACAGAACTACATCCCAATCCCAACGGATGGCGAGGTTCTGGACATCGCGTGCGACCGAGGAGATTTCATCCGAAATGTTTCGGCGCGGGGGCGGTGGGCGACTGACCTACGAGATGTTTCCGTGCACCTTCCCGCTGACGTTCACTTCGTCCAGGCGAACGGGATCGAGCTCAATAAGGTTCTTCCCGGCTCGCACTTTGACGTGGTGTTTATGAGCAATTACCTCGAGCACCTGCCTACAAGCGAGCATGTGATCGCGCAGCTCAAGGTTGCGCGGGACCTGGTCAAGCCGGGCGGCAAGGTCGCGGTGCTGCAGCCAAATATCCGCCTGATCGGTGGAAGCTATTGGGACTTCATCGACCACCAGGTCGGCCTCACAGATCGAAGCCTGGTCGAAGCAGGGGAGCTGGCAGGCCTCAGCATATATCGGGTAATTCGCCGATTCCTGCCGTTTACGACGAAGAGCCGGCTACCCCGCCATCCGCTTCTGGTTCGATCGTACCTGCGGTTTCCGCTTATCTGGTCTGTGATGGGGAAGCAGTCCCTCTACGTCGGAACGCGACTGTTGGACTAGACGCCACTGACTGTCTGTGCCTCGTGATCGATCGCCTGCGCGCGTAGCGCGCGTCTGATCGCGTCCTGCGATTCGAGCAGGGCGCGCCGCACCGGTTCGGGCAGGTCCCGCGCCAGCGCCGCGTCGGTGGCGTCGACGACCTCCCGAGTGATGACCGCGCGTGGATACATCCACCCGACGATCCGGATCGCGGCTTCTGAGTCGTATCGCCCCCAGATCGCGTCCAGGCTCTCGAAGTAGGGCGTGACGAAGGCGTTCAGCAGGTCGAGTTGATCCACCCGGTGGAATCCTCCGCCGATCGCCGCCTTCATCGGCACCGACAGCGATTCGTCTGAGATCACGGCCTCCCACGCCGCCACCTTGGCCATGGCGTTCGGCCGCGCCGCCCGAACCGACGCTGCGGCCTTCTGCCCCTCGTCAGTCGGCTCCCGCTCGAGCTCGGCGCGGATCAGCTCTTCGCCGGCTGCGCCGATGGCGACGAGCGTGTCGACGACTCTCCAGCGCAGCTCAAAATCCACCACGAGGCCCGCGACTGTTGTCGTGCCGTCGAGCAGGTCGTGCAGCCAATTGAGGTCGCCCGCGGAACGGGCGGCCGCGATGAAGGCATTTGCCCACAGGAGCTGCACGTCGCTGCCCGGATCGGCGTGGTCCATGCGCTCCCGCGCTGCGCGGGCGAACTGCTCCCGGACCTGAGCTCGGTTGTTTGGCTCGCTGAAGTTTGCTATGCAGCTTTCGGCCTGCCTGATCAGCGACCAGAGATTTGGCGCGTCCACCTCCGTGTCCAGGTTCTTGATCGAGATCGCGACGTAGTCGCGGGCGCGCAGCTCGGCGTCGCGGGTCATGTCCCAGATCGCTCCCCAAGCGATCGACCGCGCGAGCAGGTCGTCGATGTCGCGCAGGTGGTGCGTGAGAGAGTCCAGCGAGCGCTGGTCGAACTTCACCTTCGCGTAGGTGAGATCGCCGTCATTGAGCAGCAGAAGGTCGGGCACGGCTTCTCCGTTCAGCTGGGGCACCTCGGTCGCGGGGCCGTCCACGTCGAGCTCGATCGCCTTGCGGCGCGTCAGCTTCGTTCCAACGAGGTCGAACAACCCGATGCGCAGCCGATGCGGACGCAGCGTTGGGTGGTCTGGCGGCGCCGTCTGCACCAACCTCGCCGAGACGATGCGCCCGTCCCTCACTTCGAGTGAACCCTCGAGTGTGTTCACGCCCGCGGCCTCGAGCCATAGGCGCGACCAGGACCTCAGGTCGCGACCGGATGCCTTCTCGAGTGCTTCGAGGAAGTCACCGAGGTCGGTGTTGGCGAATGCGTGCTCCTTGAAATAGCCCGCTATTCCTTTGAAGAAAGGCTCCTCGCCCACCCACGCCACCAGCTGTTTGAGCGCCGCCGCGCCCTTGTTGTAGGTGATGCTGTCGAGGTTCAAGGTGACCGACTCGACGTCCGGGATGTCCGCCACGATCGGGTGGGTGGTGGGGAGCTGGTCCTGCCTGCGCGCACCCGCCTTGGATGCGGTCGCGAAATCAACCCAGGCGGTCTTGAACCTGGTTGCCTCGGCGCATGCCAGGTAGCCCATGTACTCGGCGAATGTCTCGTTGAGCCACAGGTCGTCCCACCACCTCATCGTCACGAGGTCGCCGAACCACATGTGGGCCATCTCGTGCAGCACGGTCTCGGCCCGATCCATGCGCTCGGCTTCCGTCACCTTGGACCGGAAAAGCCTCTTCTCGTGGAACGTGACGCAGCCGGCGTTTTCCATCGCCCCCGCCGTGAAGTCCGGCACGAAGAGCTGGTCGTACTTGCCGAACGGGTACGCATATGCGAATCGCCGTTCGAAGAAATCGAGTCCTTGCTTGGTGATCGCGAACATCTCGGCAGGTTCGAGGTACTCCGCGAGGGACTGGCGGCAGTACAGCCCCAGCGGAATGTTGCGGTTCTGATCGCGCACCGCGTGGTACTGGCCGGCAACGACCGCAGTGATGTACGTGGGTATGACTTTTGTTGTCGGGAACGTCCACGTGCCGGCCTCGGCCCGGCCTTCGGTGTTCGAGACGACCACCCAGTCCTCGGGCGCTTTCACCGTAAACGCAAAAGTTGCTTTGAGGTCGGGCTGGTCGAAGCAGGCGTAGCCGCGGTAGGTGTGGTGCTCCGCGAACTGGCTGTGCAGGTATGTGCGGCCATCCACCGGGTCTCGGAACCACACGACCCCGGCGCCATCGTGCGAATAGGCGCCCGTGGCCCTGATCGTCAGTGAGTTCTCGGCTGCCAGTCCATCCAGCTGCAGCCTGCAGCCTTCGACTCGTGTCGTGAGCGGACGACCGTTGAGCGCAGCGACGTGAACAGCCGGCCCGTCGAACTCGATGAAGGTGCTCCCGCCTGGCCGGCGGCATCGAAACGTGACGGTGGTCTCCGATTCGAAGGTCTCGTCGCCGGTCGTGAAGTCCAGGCGCACGTCGTAGTTCAGGACGGAGATTAGACCGGACCGTTCGTGCGCCTCGCGGCGCGTCAGGTTGTTGTGTATGCGGCTAGGTTAGGCGCAGCTGGTTGATGAGCCGAGCAGCAGTGGAGCTGATTGAGCCACGGCCGGCGTTGTCGTCACAGCGACGAGAGCGCCCGACTTGACCCCCGAAGGCAGCGTCACATTCTTCTCCAGGATGACCAGAACGTAGCCGGGCGGCGAGAAGGGGTTGGGCCCTGGCAGGTCAGTCGTGGTGCCGGTGCACCGATCGAAGAACTTGAGGCTGAAACCGACAGGGCCCCTCTGAGCGGTCGAGAATGCCATGGCCACTTCGACATGGCATCCACCGCCCAGCTCGCAGCTGGTGGCCGATTCAGGCGGGGAACCGGAGATGTTGCACGGGCTCGACGGCGAGCAGTACTGAACGCTCTTGACCGGGTCGGCCGCAACCGGAGCGTAGGTCGGCACGGCGCGCGGGCCACCCGTAGTGCTCGGCGTCGCGGTCGGGCTCGCCTTCGGGCTGGTCTTGGGTGAGGTTCCCGGGCTCGGCGACCTCTGAGCCACCGGGCCGCCGTTGTTCGAGCCGCCACGGCTGGCGAGGATGATCCCGCCGGCGGTCCCGAGCAGCAGGATCAGGACTACGGCGACGATGGCCGGGATCAGCCAGGACGGCCGGTCCGAGGTTCCCCCACCGGCCGGCCGGCGCGCCACGGTCGGCTTGCGGGCGGGGGCGCTCTCGGGAGCCCACAAGGTTGGTGGCATTACCAGCGGAGGTGACGCCGGCGCAGCTCTGTTGGTGGTCTCGGCGGCCGCGGCCGCTCCTCCCGGCTTCCAGACGGGAGGGTCGACGGGAGTCCACGTCTGCTGCGCAGGTTCTGGAGCAGGCGGCGCAGGCGGCGCAGGCGGCGCAGTGGGAGGAGTTTCAATCGGTGCAGGTGCAGGCGGCGGATTGGCGTTGCTCGAGGCGGGCGCCGCAGTCTCGAACGAGGAACTGGTGAGCGGAATAAACGGAGGTGGAGCGGCCTCCTCCTGCGCCGGGGCCGGAGGATTCGTCGTCGTGGCCGGGGCGGCCGGCGCCTCGTAAGTGGGAGTCCTGGGCGGGGCCTCCGACCAGGTCGGCACCGGGCTCGGGTTAGGTTCCTGTGTCGGCGGGGCAGTGGCCGGTGCAGCCGGCTGCGGCGGCGCGGTGAAGGTCGGGGGCGGAATCGCCGGATAGGTCTGCATCGGCCGCGGTGGGGCGTCGTACGAGACTGGCGCCCGGACCGGTGTCTCGTCACGTGGCACCGGTGCCACGTACGGACTCGGGATGGGAGCGGGGGGTGGGGCGGGTGCGGGAGGATTAAGAGGACGCGCTTCTTGCGCTGCGGCCGGGTCGTTCGGCAAGAACGGTGTGACGCTCGGCATCTCGCGGCCGCCCGCTCGCAGCGCCAGCTCGGACTGCGCGGCGACCATGCGATCCGGCGCGAGCATCGCCGACGCCATCTCTCGCAGCGCGCCCTGCGCTCGGTCCGCCGCGGGGCCCATCGCGCCGCTCGCCATCGACCGCATCGTCACGACCAGACCGGGAGGGATGTTGGGCGGCGCGGGCGCGCCGGCCGGGTCGACGCCAAAGGCGGCGCACACGGCCATGCCGCACGAGCGCACGTCGGCGCGCAGATCGCTCTGGGCCGGTGCCCCGCGCACGGCCGCGGCCGGATGTCCCGCCAACCTCACGTCGCCGTTCCCGGTGACGCGAATGGCGGTGGCGCCGAAGCCTCCCATTGCGACGCCCGCCTCATGCAGCGCCGCGACGCCTGAGAGCACGGCCGTTCCGAGCGCAGCTGCGGCCGGCGGCGTCAGCGGACCGCGCGAAAGGATGGTGCTGAGCGGCGTCCCTTCGTTGGGCTCGACGGCGACCCAGATCCCGTTCGGGTCGGTGCCCCACGCGAGAACTGGAGAGAGCGCGGGGTGCCTGTGCTCGGCAAGTCTTTGAATGCGCGGGATTGCCGCCGCGGCCTCAGCGGCGGGCACTGGAATCTCGTGGACGACCGCCGGCTTTCCATTCTTGAGCACGGCCTTCCATCCCTGGCCCGCGCCAGGCGCCACGAGCTCGATCAGCCTCGGCTTCGGTTCGCTCTCCGGCATTACGGGTGCATGGTACCGTTACGGACCGTGGCATACGTCATCGTCCAGCCGTGCGTCGGGGTCAAGGACGCCTCATGCGTAGAGGTGTGTCCGGTGGACTGCATCCACACTGACGACAAGGCGGACATGTACTACATCGACCCAGACGAGTGCATCGATTGCGGCGCTTGCGTCGACCCATGCCCCGTGGACGCGATCTTTCCCGAAGACGAGGTTCCGGAGCAGTGGCGCAATTTCATCACGATCAACGCCGACTACTTCAAAAACCGGCAGTAGAGGGCCGGCCCGGCTAATTGTCGCGGCACTCGGTAACCCTGGTTCCAGGGGACGGCGTAGGACCTGAGATCTGCGACGCCGCGGTCAGAGTCCTCGAAGCCACTGGCGTCGAGTTCGATTGGGACGTCCAGAAAGCCGGTGAAGGCGCGATCGCGGAGTTCGGTACGCCCCTCCCGGAACACGTGCTCGCCTCGATTCGCAAGAACAAGGTCGCTCTCAAAGGTCCTATAACGACGCCGGTCGGCAGCGGGTTTCGAAGTGTCAACGTGGCGCTTCGACAGGAGCTGGACCTCTACGCGCTCGTTCGCCCGGTCAAGGCGTACAAGGGCGCGCGAAACCTGCGCGACGACCTCGACTTCGTCATCGTGCGCGAGAACACCGAGGACATCTACGCGGGTCTCGAGTTTGAGAAAGGCACGCCCGACGCCGAGCGGTTGATTGCCGAGATTTCAGGTTTGCTTAAGAAAAAGATCCGCCCCGACAGCGGGCTGTCGATCAAGCCCATTTCGGTCAGCGGCTCGGAGCGCATCGTCCAGTTCGCCTTCGACTACGCGCGCAAGAACAAGCGGCGCAAGGTCACCGCCGTGCACAAGGCGAACATCATGAAACATACCGACGGGCTCTTTTTGGCGGTCGCGCGGCAGGTGGCGGAGCGAAATTCCGACATCGAGTTCGAAGACCGGATCGTCGACAACATGTGCATGCAGCTTGTCCTCCGGCCGAAGGAGTACGACATCCTCTGCTGCCCGAACCTCTACGGCGACATCATCTCGGACCTTGGCGCGGGGATGATCGGCGGGCTGGGGCTCGCGCCCGGCGCCAACATCGGGACCAACGGCGCCGTGTTCGAGGCGACGCACGGCAGCGCCCCGAAGTACGCCGGCCAGAACAAGGTCAACCCGATGGCGGTGATGCTCTCAGGCGTCCTGATGCTCCGCCATCTGGAAGAGGAAGCCGCCGCCGACGCGATGGAAGGCGCGATCTCGCGCGTCATCGCCCTGGGCGAGAACGTGACCTACGACCTGAAGGAGAAGCGCGGCGACCCGACCGCGGTGGGTACGAGCCAGGTGGCTGACGCGGTCATCGCGCAGCTGAAAGCGGGGGCTTGAAGAAGAAAGCCTCCGAGGACGTTGTACATCTCCGCCGCCTGTGGGAGGAGCACGTTCATAAGCCCTTCCCGGACGGAAACAGCGACCCCAGGCTGCAGGAGGTGGCCCTCTACGCGTCCTGGCTGGGCAGCATCGTCGAGGTGGCGCTGCCAAAGGGCGCGCTCGAGCCCAAGCACGCCGAGATGCTCAAGACCCGCCGGGCAGAGGGCAACCAGGTCCTGTTCCAGGCGGGCGGGGAGCTAGGCGAGCCGGTGAGATCTTATGTAGCGAGATTGATCGCAATCGAGGGCCTGCTGGCACAATTGCCGGTCAAGTGACCATTCGATCAAGTGACCTCCCCGCCCGCGGGGGAGGTGGCCCGAAGGGCCGGAGGGGAGATGCACTCCCTCTCTACGCCGGACGAAGTGGCCTCCCCGCCCGCGGGGGAGGTGGCCCGAAGGGCCGGAGGGGAGATGCACTCCCTCTCTACGCCGGACGAAGTGACCTCCCCGCCCGCGGGGGAGGTGGCCCGAAGGGCCGGAGGGGAGGTGCACTCCCTCTCTACGCCGGACTACTAATCCTTCTGACGGCATGCAGCAGCACCTCCGTCCCGTTGACCGGCGGCACCGCCGCCTCCAGCGTCCGAGCCCTGACCTCCGTCCCCGACTACTCCGACCAGCCCAACTTCGCCCTGCGTACCGGCCGCCCGCCCGCTCTCAGCCTGCAAGGCCTGTTCCACTCGACTTACAACGTCCCCCTCGATCCAAGCAAGATCCGCACCCTGCTCGTGACCGGCGACATCATCCCCGCGCGCGGCGTGAACTACTTCGCCACGCAGAAGAAGGATTTCCTCTGGCCTTTCCGGCCGACCGCCGACTACACGAAGAACGCCGACATCACCTACGTCAGCCTCGAGTCCCCACTGTTTGCCGGCTGTCCGGTCAGCGCAGCGTCGAGCTTCACGTTCTGCGGTGATGCCCGCTTCGTCAACGGGTTGACCCTCATGGGCGCGGACGTTGCGAACCTCGCGAACAATCACCTCACCAACTACGGCGCGGAGGGAGTCACCGCGACGGACAAGCTGCTCAAGGACCACGGCATCCTCTCGTCCGGCCTCGGCCCGGTCGCGGTGATCGACGTGCGCGGCATCAGGTTCGGGTTCATCGGCTTCAACGGCGTCGGCCGTGCGATCGACCAGGTCGCGTTGAAGGCCGGCATCGCCCGGGCGCGGCAGCTCGCCGACATCGTGGTCGTGCAGTTTCACTGGGGCAAGGAGTACGAGCGGCAGCCCAAGGCCGACAAGGGCGTTCCGACTCCCGACGACCCAGTGGTCATCGGCCACGAGTCCATCGACTGGGGCGCGGACATCGTCATCGGCAACCATCCGCACTGGTACCAGGGCGTCGAGGTCTACCACGGCAAGCTCATCACCTACGCGCACGGCAACTTCGTCTTCGACCAGATGTGGTCTGAGGAGACGCGCGAAGGGATCATCGGCACGTACACGTTCTATGGGACCCAGCTCGTGGCCGCGTCGTGGAAACCGGTCCGGAGCTACGACTATGGCCAGCCAATTTTCATGAATCCGAAAGACTCGGCGCAGGTCATCCAGACCATGGAGGCGGCCAGCGACGAGCTTGCGACTCGGCTGAAGGAGGCGACAACGACGCCCGTGCCTTCATATCCGCCCGCACTTCCTTACGCGCCTGAACACGCCCCGGCGGGTTCCTCGGGTTAGAATCCAAACCTAAATTCACTAGGGGGTTCCCGCCGTCGCAGCTTACGTTCCAGATTCAGGGACCTCGCGCACGCGTGGGCGCGAGCGCCAGCGTCGACAGCGCGCCAAGTTTTCAATCGCCGTCGGTCTTGTCGTTGGACTGACCCTGGCCGGCGTGCTGACCACCGGAGTGATCGCCAAAGGCCGCACGCCCGTCCACTTCGCGCTCCAGGGCGCCAAAGCCCAGGCGCCTGCGAAAGTCGATGCCTTCACGTTCTCCAACTACTGGCTCGCCACGCACCCGCAGCCCGACCTTCCGATTCACGGACAGGCCGCGTACCTCGTCGACCTCGACACGCGGATGGTCATGTGGTCGCGCGACCCCGAGTCGATGCGCGCTCCGGCGAGCCTGACCAAGCTGATGACGGCGATGGTCGCCGTCGATTTCGCCGGATCGCTCGACCGCGTCGTCACCGTCACGGATGCGGCGACGCAGATCGTGCCGAGCGTGATGGGACTGTCACCTGGCGAAAAGCTCACGCTGCGAGAGCTGATCGACGGCCTGTTCCTGGACTCCGGCAACGACGCCGCCGAGGCGATCGCGCAGGGCATCGTGCCGCGCGGCCAGTTCATCCGGCAGATGAACCAGAAGGCCGGCGCCATCGGATTGACCGCGACCCACTTCGCGAATCCCAGCGGGCTCGACGCGCCCGGGCACGTCATGTCGGCGCACGACATCGCTCACGTCGCCGCGTACGTCGACAAGTACTACCCGCAGCTCGCATCGATCGCGGCTGCGAAGGACATCGCGATTCCCGCCACCGCCACGCACAAGGCTTTCTACCCTCACAACCTGAACCGGCTGATCGGGACCTACCCCGGCGCGACGGGCTTGAAGACGGGCCTCACCGACAGCGCGGGCGGATGCATGCTGGCGACCGCGACCCGTGACGGCCGCCACCTGGTCGCCGTGGTGCTCAACGCGACGCTTCACTCGACCGACGACGCCACGATCCTCCTCAACTATGGGTTCAGCGTCCGCACCGACGGCGCGTTCGGCTCGCTTTCGAGGCAGCCCGCGGCCTGATCCGCAGACCCGGTAGACCCTAGACTTCGGGGTCGTGGTTCGGCTCACCGGACTGACCGCCCTCGAGGTGCTGGACTCGCGCGGCAATCCCACCATCGCGGTCACCGCACACACTGACAGGGGAAGCGGGCGCGCCATCGTGCCGTCCGGCGCTTCGACCGGCGTGCACGAAGCCGTCGAGCTGCGCGACGGCGACCCCAAACGCTACGGCGGAAAGGGCGTGCTGAAGGCGGTCGGCCACGTGATCGGTGAGATCGCCGAGCGCCTGGCCGGTTTTGACGTGTTGGACCAGAACGGGCTCGACCAAGCGCTCATCGACCTCGATGGCACGCCGAACAAGGGCCGGCTCGGCGCCAATGCCATCCTCGGCACCTCGCTCGCTGTCGCACACGCAGCCGCGCAGGCGAAGGGCGTTCCGCTGTATCGATACCTCGGCGGGGAAGGGGCGGCGACGCTGCCGCTCCCGATGGCCAACATCCTCAACGGCGGCGCCCATGCCGACACGTCGGTCGACCTGCAGGAGTTCATGGTCTGCCCGGTTGGCGCCCCGACTTTCGCCGAGGCGATCCGCGCCGTGGCCGAGGTTTACCAGGCGCTCAAGAAAGTTCTGAAGGGCCAGGGCCTGGCCACAGCGGTGGGCGACGAGGGCGGGTTCGCCCCGAACCTCGGCTCCAACGAGGACGCGCTCAAGCTCATCGTGGAGGGCATCAAGCAGTCCGGCTACCAGCCCGGCCGCGACGTCGCGATCGCCCTCGACCCCGCCGCCAGCGAGTTCTACTCGGACGGCAAGTACACGTTGAAAGGAGAGGGCCGCTCGCTGGACGCCGCCGCTCTCGTCCACCTCTATTCGGATTGGGCGGCTCGCTATCCGATCGTCTCGATCGAGGACGGCATGGCGGAGGACGACTGGGAGGGCTGGCGCCTTTTGACCGAGAGCATCGGCAAGAAGGTGCAGCTGGTTGGCGACGATCTGTTCGTCACGAACGTGAAGCGATTGAAGGAAGGCATCGAGAAGGGTGTCGCCAACTCGCTGCTGGTGAAGGTGAACCAGATCGGTACGCTGACCGAAACGCTCGACGCGATCGAGCTCGCGCGCGAGGCGGGCTACAGCTCTGTCATCTCGCACCGCTCGGGCGAGACGGAAGACACGACCATCGCCGACCTCGCGGTCGCCACCGGCGCGGGGATGATCAAGACCGGCGCGCCCGCGCGCTCCGAGCGCGTCGCGAAGTACAACCGCCTGCTCTTCATCGAAGCGGAGCTGGGCGAGGCCGCCGTCTACGCCGCTCGCAGCAAGCTACGGTGACCCGGTGAAGCGGGCTTCGCGCGCGGTCCACGCCGGGCGTGACATCGCAGCGAGGAGCCCGCTTGCGCCTGACCTGAGCCCGTCCGCCGTCCATGTCTATACGGACCTCGATGACTACGACGCGGTGGCCAGAGGCGAGCGCCCCGGCCACTACTACGGGCGCAACTCGAACACCAACCGCGACATGCTGGAGCGCGCGGTCGCGGACCTCGAGCGCGGTGAGATGGGGCTTGCGACCGCCTCCGGGATGGCCGCGCTGCACTCCACGATGCTCGCCCTCGCGCCGCGTCCTGTGACGATCGTCGCCACTCGCGAGCTCTATGGCGGAACGATGGCCTTGCTGCGCCAGGATTTCGAGCCCGCCGGCTACGAGGTCAATTTCCTCGACCTCGGCGACCTCGACGCGGTGCGACGGTCGCTCGAGGGCGCGGGGCTGGTTTTGGCGGAGACGATCACGAACCCGCTTTGCACGGTGCCCGACCTCGAAGCCATCGCGGCGATGGCGAAAGAGCATGGCGTTCCGTTCCTGGTCGACAACACCTTCGCGTCACCGATCCTGTGCCGGCCGCTGGAGTTCGGCGCGACTGCCGTGATGCACAGCGCGACCAAGTACATCGGCGGACACTCGGACCTTGTCGCGGGCGTGGCGGTGGGAACCGCCGCGGTGATGGGAGCGGCGCGGGCTCGATCCGTCCGCACCGGCACGCCGCTGGCTCCCTTCGACGCGTGGCTTGCGCTGCGCGGTTTGCGCACGCTCGACGTGCGGATGAGAAGGCACAGCGACAACTCGCTCGCGCTGGCGCGCGCGATGCAGCAGCTGCCCGCCGTGGCTCGGGTCTTTCACCCGCTGCTCGAAGACTCGCCCTCCTTCCCGGTCGCGAGCCGGCTGCTGCCGGAGGGGGCGGGTGGGATGATGGCGTTCGAGCTCAAGGGTGGGAGGGAAGCGGTGCAGCGGATGCTGTCTCGCTTTCGCCTCGCGTCGTTCGCCGCGAGCCTGGGCGGCGTCGAGACCACCATCTCTTACCCCGAGATCACGTCGCACCGCTCGCTCACGGCGGAGGAGAGGGCCGAGCTCGGCGTCACCGCGGGGACCGTGCGCGTCTCGGTCGGGATCGAGGACCCGGACGACATCATCGAAGACTTCACGCAAGCGCTCGCCTCCTAGTGGCCGTCTACACGGCGCTGCAGATCTTCGAGGCGCTGGTCGCGAGCGCCATCCTTCTTTATGGCGTACTGACCGGCTCGCCGACCGTCGCGCTCCTTGGCGGAGGCTTTCTGCTCGGAAAGGCGATCCTCAACATCCTCGCTCCCGAGGGGGGCAGCGTCTACAGGCGCTCGCTCATCGGCTATGGCTATGCGGCCCTGTACGTGCTGTTCGGCATCGTCCTCGTCCACTTCTCCCCGCACTGACGGCTGGTGCGAGGTCGCGGGCCATCGTGTCTGTCCACCAAGACCAGTCGGGGTCTCAGTATTCTGAAACCGGAATTTTGGAATGAAGCGAGATAAACGAGCACCGGAAAAGCCAGTCGACCCGAGTCAGGCCTGGTTTTGGACGCCAGCTTGGAGAAAGGCCGAGCAAGAGGCTTCGAAGGACCTCCGCCAGGGACGCATGCGAACTTATGAGACGGAGCGGGACTTCTTGCGCACATTCTCGAAGTAGCGTGCGCCGTGCCGGCGCGGTCGAGGCCGCCACGAACTTTCGGAACCCATGAGGCAGCGCCCGGGTTTCTATCCTTTCACTTCATGACACAAGGCGTTGTTCCGGCGGGGATCACGCGCCTCATCGGCAACACGCCGCTGTTGCGCGTGCGTCTCTTCGAAAAAGAGTTCCCGCGGGTCGAGGTTTACGCGAAGGCCGAATGGTTCAATCCGGGCGGCTCGGTCAAGGACCGAGCGGCCCTTTCCATGATCGAGGACGGCGAGCGGCGCGGCGCGCTCACCCGCGACAAGACGATCATCGACTCGACCTCCGGCAACACGGGCATCGCGTATGCGATGGTCGGTGCGGCGAAGGGCTACCGCGTGAAGCTGGTCATGCCCAGCAACGTGAGCGCCGAGCGCAAGGCGCTGGTCACCGCCTACGGCGCGGAGATCGTCTACAGCGATCCCGGGGAGGGCTCGGACGGCGCCATCCGTCGCGTGCGTGAGCTGGTGGCCGCTGAGCCCGACGCGTACTTCTATCCGGACCAATACTCGAACCCCGCCAACGCCCGCGCGCACTACGAAGGCACCGCGGTGGAGATCCTTCAGCAAACCAATGGCCGCGTGACGCATTTCCTTGCCGGCCTCGGCACGACCGGCACGTTCGTCGGCACGTCGCGCCGCCTGAAAGAGCACGACGCGTCCATCCGCACCATCGCGATCCAGCCGGAGGATTCGTTTCACGGCCTCGAGGGCCTGAAGCACATCCCGACCGCGATCGTGCCCAAGATCTGGGATCCAACGCTCGCTGATGACATCTGGGGCTGCCCTACCGAGCCCGCCTATGACCTCGCGCGCACGATCGCGCGGACCGAAGGATTGCTGGTCGGACATTCGAGCGGCGCGGCCTTGTGGGCGGTGCGGCGTCTGGCCGGGACGATCAAGGAAGGCGTGGTCGTCACGGTGTTCCCGGATTCGGGCGACCGCTACCTCTCGACAGGTCTTTACGGCCGCAAGTGAAGATCGCGCAGCCCGCTCTCGAATCAATCAAAGCACATGGCGCCGAGGGCTACCCGCACGAGATCTGCGGCATCATGCTCGGCCCGCGGGGGGACGGGCGAGTGACCGAGGTGCGGCGCGCGCGCAACATCATCGTCGAGCGCGCTCGCGACCGCTATGAGATCGATCCGCGCGACCACATCCGGATCCAGAAGGAAGCTGACGCAATAGGTTTCGACATCGTCGGCTACTACCACAGCCATCCCGATCACCCGGCGCAGGCGTCGCGCTTCGACACCGAGCGTGCGTGGGCCGGCTACGTCTACCTCATCGTCTCGATCGAGGAAGGCAAGCCGGTCGATGCCAACTGCTTTGTCGCCGACAAGGACGGAGGGCCATTCCATCCCGAGCCGCTGGTGGTGGCCTAGAACCCTCGACGCAGGGGAGCGCGCGCTCCGTATTCAGGGATGCAGCCGGGGCAGAGGCCGTGGGCGCCGCCCATAGGGTCAATCTGCCAGTGGGTCGACGCGTGCCCGAGGCCGCATATGGCGCAGGGGGGCGGCGCGGTAAAGGAGGCGAAGCGCCGGCCCGCCGCTCGATATAGACGAGTCCACACTGCGAGAGGCTTCGTTGCCATCAGACGGTCCCAGTATCGGCCTTCGGGACGCCGCCGTCCAGATCCTTTTGGGACGTATTCGTCGCCGGCACCGACCACGGCGTGTGTGGCCGCTCCATGCGCTCTCCATCCACATCCAGATCGACGCGCTCATCGAAGAACGCGATCAAGTTCTCGATCTTCGGGCACTCAGGAATGGGCGACTTGTAGGACCACGCGAGGTCGGGGAGCACAGTTTCCTCAGCCCGCACCGACCAGTACGAGGCGATCCCCTTGTACGGACAGCGCGAAATGGTCTGGCTTGGCTGGAGCAGCTCCATCCTGACGTCCAGCTTGGGGATGTAGTACCTCACGGGCAGGCTGGTCTCGAACAGCAGACGTGGCCTGCGGGTATCCGCCAAGAGCACGCCGCCGACGGACACCTGGACATGCCGCGACGAGTTCAGCACGTCGACGCGGTGGTATGGGTCACGTGGATGGACGAACACCTCGTCATCTTCCTCAAACCAGGCGTCCACGAGGTTCCAGCGGAACATGACCAGCTCCGCCAGCGGTTCGAGCCCCTCCGGCGGATGCGGGAAGGTCCACACGGAATCTTCCTTGACGGTTCCACCCACCGTGACGGACCAGCGCTTGACCTCGCCGACGCCGGGCATCGACACCGCTGCGCCGGACTCGCTGACCAGGTCCCACCGCACGTCGGTCCGGGGGAAGGTGTATGCGTTTAACGGGGGCGGCAGATACAAGAGTTGAGCCCGCCTGCTGTCGGCGATCGTGGTTCCCCCGACCACGGCTCTGACGCGCCGCGCCGTCGGCTCCAGGCGCACCCGGCCCCCGAGCGCGACCCACATCTGGTACCTGGCCTCAAGCTTCGCGTCCCGTTTCGTTTCTTGCACGGTTCACCTCCACGCATGCATAGACACGCGGTGCGCAAAAGTTACTCCACGCTCGGGGCAAACGCACGACCAGGCAAACCGGTCTAATTGACCACGTGCCTCGCCCCATCGTCGCCATCGTCGGCCGCCCCAACGTCGGGAAATCGACGCTGTTCAACCGCATCCTGGGCTGGCGCAAGGCCATCGTCGATCCCCAGTCCGGCCTGACGCGGGACCGGCTCTACGGCGTCGCTGAGTGGAGCGGGCGGGAGTTCACGATCGTCGACACCGCCGGCTTGGACCTGGACAGCGCAAAAGACTCATCTCAAGAGGCCATCGAGGCGCAGACCAGGGTCGCGATCGACCAGGCGGATGTCATCGTCCTGCTGCTCGACGTGCGGCAGGGCCTTACCCCGGTCGACCGCGAGATCGCCCAGCTGCTGCGCCGCTCGCGCCGGAGCGTGATCGTCGCCGCGAACAAGGCCGACTCCCCGAGCGAGCGCCATTTCGCCCACGAGATCCTCGAGCTCGGCTTCGAGGAGCCGTCGCTGCTGTCGGCGCAGCACGGGTTGGGAGTGGGGGACTTCCTCGACCGCGTGCTCGCCGCGCTGCCTCCACCCGACCTTGAATCGCCGGCCGAGGAGAAGGCCGACCGGCTGGCGATCATGGGCCGTCCCAACGTCGGCAAGTCATCGCTGCTCAACGCGCTGCTGGGTGACGAGCGCGCGCTGGTCAGCCCTGTGCCGGGCACGACGCGCGATCCCATCGACACCGAGCTGATCTTCGACGGCATTCCGGTCGTGCTCATCGACACCGCCGGCATCCGGCGCAAGTCCTCCAACCGCGACCAGATCGAGCGCTACAGCCTGATGCGCGGAATCCACGCCATGGAACGCGCGGACGCCGTCCTGCTCGTGATCGACGCCTCGGCCGGCGTGCTCGCTCAGGACCAGCACGTCGCCGGCTACGCGCTGGAGGCGGGGAAGGGGCTGGTCATCGTGGTCAACAAGATCGACCTGGTCGAGCCCGAGATGCGGAAGGTGGCTTACTGGCGCAAGGAGCTGCTCAAGGACTTCAAGTTCGCACCCTTTGCTCCGATCGTCGCGATCTCGGCCAAGACCAGAGAGGGGATCGGCTCGCTGATCCCCTCCGCGTTGGAGGTCGTCGGGCAGCGCCGGATCAAGATGCCGCCCAACGAGCTGAACAAGGTGCTGCGCGACGCTTTCCTCGAACATCCACCTCCGAGCTACAAGGGCCGGCGCTTGAAGCTGGGCTACGGCACACAGGCCGGCACCGAGACCCCGACGGTGGTGATCTTCGTCAACGACATCGGCCTCCTTCACTTCTCATACCGCCGCTACCTCGAGAAGAAGATTCGGAAGCGGGGGCGGTAGGGCGCGCTAAGCCAGTCGGGCCCGCCCCCACCCGAACCCTCCCCCCTGCGGGGGAGGGGGTTGGCATTTACATTTCCCTCATGTCCTTGGGACAACGGTCTGACGTGCGCGTGATCTATTGATGTTATGGCTGCGGCGTTGAGCTCCAAGGTCCTGGTCGTGGACGATGAGGTGCACATCGTCGAGCTGGCGCGCCTC
>WNGJ01001734.1_pt1 | contig 32192 bp, 33 predicted proteins | sample 5400611 | NCBI WGS metagenome assembly WNGJ01 (sample SAMN13153375, study PRJNA577476) | soil metagenome | isolation source: 40 cm soil or saprolite under Garry oak tree replicate 1 | place: USA:California | collected 2016-06-15
CACCGCCCTGAAGTACTACGGCAAAGAGGCCGAGATGGTCCTCTTCCCGAAGGAGAATCACGATCTGTCGCGAGCGGGAAAGCCGAAACACCGGGTCGCGCGCCTCCAGGCGTACTTGCGGTGGTTCGACACGCACCTCCCCTGATGCCTTCGCATCCCCATCAGGGGCGACTCAGGCCTGGCCGCGGAGACAGTGACTTTCCAATCTCCCGAGACAGGTACGAGCACCGCAGGGAGGCGATTCGCAAGGGCCGAACGCCCCATCGGGTTCCGCGGATTCATATGGGTTCTCAGGGATGCACGTACCATGGCAGTCATTCAGGATATTGGCCACCTCATCCTGCCGGTCGACGAGATGCCGAAAGCCCTCGCCTTCTACCGGGACCTCCTGGGATTTCAGGTCGTGGGGAAGGGCAGTCCCGTCTGGACCGTGATCGAGGTCCCTGGAGGCCAAGTCACCCTGTGGCGCACAGAGAAACTCGCCAAGGTCGCGTATGGTCCCGAGCGAGAAGACACCCCGTTCGAGTTCCATGTGGCAGACTTCGCGAAAGCAGCCGGCCTCCTCGAATCGCATGGCGTCCGCGTGAAGCGGTCTTCGACCAATTCAGGCATCGTTTGGGACCCCTTCGGAAACGTATTCCGGGTTCACGACCATCTCAACGACTAGGGGCCAGTTGCTCCGAGGCGCCGACGTCGGCAACGTATCGGCCCGCCTAGATCGGCAAGCGGAGCCAGGCGCTCTCAAGGATAGGTCGTACCGTGACGACCGATAATGTCGAAATTGGCACCCGGGTCTGTGGGCGGAGCGCCCAGGGCAGGATTTGAACCTGCGAGGGGTAACCCAGCGGTTTTCGAGACCGCCGCCCTACCGGGCTAGGCGACCTGGGCAGTCGTTCATCCTGAGAACGAGGCCTCGGATAAGCGTTTCCGACCTGGCGGCGAAGGAAGGAACGCTTAAGACCGGCGCCGCCCTCGGTCCGCATCGTGCAGGTCGTCGCCGAGCTCGTTCCGCGCCGAACGGAGGTCGCCGTGGCCTTGGAGTCGGATGCGACCGGCGAGGATCTCTTGAAGGCTTTGCCGCGTGATCGGCGTCGTCTCGGGTGGATGAATTCCGATGCACGCGACACTTGTCCTCCTGCGTCATGGCGAAATCGTGCGCCCTCTCGGCACATCCAATTTCGACCGCGCTCCCCTCTCCGACCGCGGCCGCCGACAGATCGAGGCGCTCGTGGCGGCATGGCCCGCAGCACCTCCGACCCGAATCTATGCGAGCCCTTTGCGCCGGAGCATCGAGACCGCGATCGTCCTCTCCGAATCGTTCCGCGTCCCGATCTTGAAGCGACCATGTCTAAGAGAATGGGCCCCCGACGAATCCGGAATCTCGCAACCGGAGTTCAAGGAGCTCGAGACTCGCGCGTGGGCCGACCTCGATTACCTGCCGCCTTCGAAAGAATCCCTCGGCAGCGCCGCGACCCGCGCGAGGACATGCCTCGAGTCGATCGGCTCGGACAACCCCGGACGCGTCGTCGCGGTATCCGGTCACGGCACCCTCTTCTCCCTCGTCCTCTCGGAACTCAAGGGCGACCGCCCGTCGGAGAGCTACAAGGACTCAATCGCGTTCGGGTCCGCGGCAATCATCGAAGCGGGATCTGGCTTGCGGCTCGTCCGGGACTTCACGCGACTCGGCGCGGCGGCGCCGTGACCCGCACGTCGATGCCAAACCCTTTAAAGGGGCACCTCTCTCAGCAGAACCCGCATGCCCTCCGACGAGGACGAGATGCTCCGAGCGATGGGCTTGCAGCTTATCGATGATCTCTTCGCGGACATCCCGGCCGCCGTCCGCATCCCGAAGATCGACCTCCCGGACGGCCTCGCGGAACTCACCGTCGTCCGGCATGTGACCTCGCTCCTGTCCGCGAACCGCACGATGGCCGAGATGCCGACCTTCCTCGGCGGCGGCCTGTACGACCACTTCGTCCCCGCGAGCGTCCGCGCGATCACGTCGCGGTCCGAGTTCTACACCGCGTACACGCCGTACCAGCCCGAGGTCAGCCAAGGCCTGCTTCAGGCGCTCTGGGAGTACCAGAGCTTGGTCTGCGAACTCACCGGGATGGACGCGGCGAACACGTCGCTGTACGACGCGTCGACCGCGCTCGGGGAAGCGGCGCGGATGGCGCACCGCATCCACGGCGGCAACGTCTTCCTCGTACCGCGGGCGTTGCGGCACAACCGCAAAGCCGTCCTCGCGAACTACCTGAACGGCACGGGCGTCGAGGCGCGCGAGGTCGACTACGATCGGGGGACCGGCATGCTCGACCTCGGGAAGCTCGAGGCGGCACTCTCCCCCGCCGTCTGCGGCGTGTACGTGGAGAATCCGAACTTCCTCGGTCGGTTCGAGGAACAGCTCGCGGAAATCCGCGCCCTCACCGGAGCCGTATTCGTCGTCGGCGTCAATCCGATCGCGCAAGCGGTCGTGCGGCCTCCGGGGGACTTCGGCGCCGACATCGTGATCGGAGAGGGCCAGTCCCTCGGCACCCCGGTGAATTGCGGCGGTCCGCTCCTCGGGATCTTCGCGTGTCGGCAGGAGCACGTGCGGAAGATGCCCGGCCGGGTGATCGGCCTCACGCGCGACGTGAAGGGCCACCGCGCGTTCTGCATGACCCTCCAGACGAGGGAACAGCACATCCGACGGGAGAAGGCCATGTCGAACATCTGCACGAACGAGTCCCTCCTGGCGGTCGCGGCGGCCACGTTCCTGGCGGTCCAGGGTTCGAACGGGCTGCGACGCCTGGCGGCGGAGAACATCCGGCGGGCGAAGGACCTCGCGGCGTCGATCGACAAGATCCCCGGCTTCACGGCCCCGGTCTTCAACGGGGCGCACTTCAACGATTTCGTCGTACGGTACAAGGGCGACTACTCGGCCGTCCACCGGGGCCTCCTGGCCCGCGGCGTCCACGGAGGGATGCCGCTCGTCCGGCAACTCCCCGAGCTGAGGGACGCGGCGCTGTTCGCGACGACGGAACGTCAGAAGGCGGACGACGTGAACCGCCTGCTCCACGCCCTGGAGGCGGTCGCGTGACCTTCCGCCAAGCGCATTGGGACGAGCCTCTCCTCCTCGAGAAGCGATCCGCGCCGGACGAGGCGGTCGACCTCACGGACCTCGTGCCGCCGAAGCTCCGCCGGGACCGGCTCGGGATCCCCAACCTCCCCGAACACGAGGTCGTACGGCATTACACGAGGCTCTCGCAAATGAATTTCGGGATCGACACGGGCTTCTACCCGCTCGGCTCGTGCACGATGAAGTTCAACCCGAAGTTCACGGAAGAACTCGCGGCCCTCCCGACCGTCGCGCGCATCCATCCGGACCAGGACGAGACGACGATGCAGGGTGCCCTGCGGCTGCTCTACGAGCTCCAGGACATGCTCGCGCGGATCGCCGGCATGGACGCGGTCACCGTCCAGCCCGCGGCCGGCGCGCAAGGGGAGCACACGGGCCTCCTCCTCGCGCAGGCGTACCATCGCGACCGCGGGGAGGAGCGGCATCAGGTCATCCTGCCGGACACCGCACACGGGACGAACTTCGGCCGCGTCGACCTGAAGGCGCTCGAGGCCGCATCGGGCGACAAGACCCTCGCGTTCATGCTCACGAACCCGAACACGCTCGGCATCTTCGAGGAACACGTGCTCGAAGTCGCGGAGGTCGTGCACGACGCCGGCGGCCTCCTCTATTACGACGGCGCGAACTTCAACGCGATCCTGGGCCGCACGTCGCCGGGCAAGATGAACTTCGATATCGTGCACTTCAACCTGCACAAGACCTTCACGACCCCGCACGGCGGCGGAGGACCCGGCGCGGGACCCGTCGGGGTGCGAAGGCCGCTCGAGCCGTTCCTCCCGGTGCCGGTCATCGGCCTCGACGGCCGCGGCTACCATCTGAACTACGACCGTCCGAAATCGATCGGGAAAGTCCGCGCGTGGTACGGAAACTTCGCCCTCCTCGTGCGCGCGTACGCGTACATCCTGCGCATGGGTGGGAACGGATTGCGAGAGGTGTCGGACCACGCGGTCCTGAATGCGAATTACGTGCGGCACCGGTTGCAGGGCGTCCTCGACGTGCCCTTCGGCGGGTTGCGGAAGCACGAGTTCGTCGCCAGCGCGGCGAAGCTCGGTGCCCGGGGCGTCCGGACCGTCGACCTCGCGAAACGCCTCATGGACTTCGGATACCATCCGCCGACGGTGTACTTCCCGCATCTCGTCGAAGAGGCGCTGATGATCGAGCCGACGGAGACCGAGACGAAGGAGACGCTCGACGGCTTCGTCGACGCGCTCACGAGCATCGTCGGCGAGAGCCCCGATATCCTCCATGGCGCGCCACACAACACCGCGGTCGCGCGCGTCGATGAGGTTCAGGCGGCCCGCGAGCCGGTCCTCAGCTGGCGGACCGCGAAAGCCCGCAAGCCGACATGACTAGAGCTCGAGGTCGTCGCGGTCCAAGCTGGACAACAGGATGTACGCCCAGTCGAGCTTGCGCTGCTTCATCCGACGGTCCCGGTCCTTCTCGTTCGGACGTTCGAAGTCGAAACCGACGAGGTGGATCCGCCGGGCGCCGAAGTGGTCCGCGAGGAAGACAGCCCGGTCGCCGTCCGTGAATCCGCCGAAGTTTCGAAGGCCGCCGACGGGCCGCGACTGCGTGCTCGCGACCGTCGTACCGGAGAATCGAGGGGCCCATTCTCGCACGGCGGGCCCGTTGTCCCCGTGGGCGTGGACCACCGCGACGGTCCCCTCCTGGTTCGCCTTGAGCTGGTCCGAAACATTCCCGTCGAGATCCGTGACCAAGATGGAGGGGAGCCTCCCGGAGGCGAGGGCGACCGAGGTGGCCTCGTCGGCGGCCAGGAGGACGCCTCGCGTATCCGCGATCTCGGCCTCGACGTTCGGACCGTTTCCCGCGACGGTCACCTCCTTGCCGCGAATGAGACGTCGCAAATCGGCGTCCGACGCGCGGGCGCCCGCCAAGATCCGGTCCAGCTCCGCCGCGACGGCCTCGTCGTCGGACCGCGAGAAGTCGAAGTCCTTCAGAATCTGGACGTAGAACGGCTGCCAAGCCTCGAAGTCCATCGGAACCCCGGTGCCGCTATCCGTCCTCGAGGGGCTCCTTCGGACCCTCACGGCTGCGGTACGAGAGGCCCGTCAACCCGACGAGGGTGACCGCCAGGCCGATGCTCGTGTAGATCAGCGGCAGGGATGCGTTCGGGTTGTACCCGACGAAAATCGTCTGGAGGATTTGCGTCATCCCCAGGACGAGGAGGCCCAGCGCCACGAACGACACCGCGACGGCGAGGGCGTGGCGCGGCGCCCGGCGGTGCTTGAGGTAGGCGCTGATCACCTTCCCGCCCTCGAAGGCCAGCGCGCCGATGACGAAGAACCAGATCGACCCGAAGACGAACGAGAGGAACATCGCCACGTACGAGGTCTCTCCCGATCGGGCCGCGAGATCCGCGCCGAAGAACACGCCGACGAGGATCAAGATGAGCGCGGACACGTTGAAGAAGATCGACAGCTCGCCGGAGGCGACGGAGTCCCGGACGCGCTCGTAATATTGACCGCTCTTCTCGAAGAAATCACGGAGGCTGCTGAAGGGCAGCGAGATCAGGATCAGATAGAGGCCCGCCAGGATCAGCGCGAGGCCCGACGCCGCGTAGGGCAACGCGAGGTAGATCGCCCCGAACAGCAGGAGGACGAAGCCCAGGGGGGCCACGATCTTCCGTCGCACCCTCGGATTCTTCAGTTGCCGACCAATCGTGTAGTAGAGCGACTCCGCGGTCGGCGTCTGCCGCACGTACACCCGCCGGACGTGGTCGACCCGGATCCGGGAGCTGATGATCGGCGAGAACGCTTCGTCCTCCGCGCCGTCGGACACGAGGAACACACGCTCGGGACGGACGTCCCGGAGGATCTGATCGAGCTGGCGGGTCAGCGCGATATCGGACACGGTGCCGACGTGCGCGTCGCCGCAGATCGTCGCGATCTCCGCATCCGGATTCTCCTTCCGGTACCCGTCGTAAATGGAGATCGCGCTGAAGAGCGCGTTGACGTCCGAATCCTCGGGGTCGGCGATGCCGAGTCGCATCGCAGCGGCCAGGTTCGCGTCGCGACCGACGATCGGACCCTGGATCCCTGTCTTCGCCCCGATGTCGTCATCCCGGTCCACGCAGAGGACGAGGGTCTTCATGAGCGCCCCGCTTACCCATCCCGGGATATATCAAACTTGTCGGATGATTAGTGAACCCGCGAGCTAGAACAATCCTAGACCTTCCTCGATCCGTCCGAGCTCGATGGAGGTGGTCCGGGAGCCGACGACGGCGCCGTGGGCGTTCGCAATCATGCACGCGCCGACCTGCGCCGCGCCGTAATTTGCGGTCGTGATCTGGACGGGGACCTTGAGGGTGGACTTCAGCAGCTCCATCTCGCCCGGCCGCGCATGCGGGTGACAGAGCACGCCCTTGTTCGTCGCTATGGCGACGGAGCCGACCGTCTTGATCCCGGCAATCGTCCCGCGGACGACGGGCACCCCGAGCGACTCCTGGATGAATGCGACCGCCTCGTCATCGTAGTTCGGATGGACGACGGCGCCGTGGTCGTTCGAGAGGACGTTGTTGCCCACCGCGCTCAACCGGTGCGGGAGCGGGTAGACCGCATCGCCGATTCGATCGAGCTCCGCCTCCTCGATGAACGGCGAAGCGAGGATCCCCTTCGAGTTCATTGCGACGAGCGAGCCGACGACGGTCGAGTGGGCGACGGACGTGACGACGTGCGTCGTCTGGAGGGCCTCGTCCATGTGGCGGATCGCGGACTTCGGGACGTCGGGGGCGACCAGGAGCAGCTCGTCGTTCGCCGCGCAGAAGACTCCGATGTAGGGATTCCCTGCGACTTCGAGCCGCCGTAGCAAATAGGTCCCTCAATCCTCCGGCAGGCTCACGACGGCGGAACCGTCCTCGAACTTGATCGCCTTGATGCGGATGCGGCGCGGCGGGTGCTCGCGGCCGCGCTTCCAGAGGTATTCATTCAGCACGTCGTCGATGAAGATGCGGTCGGGCTTGAGGTGCCGCTGCACATGCTCCCGGATCGCCTTGATCGCCCGAGGCGTGCGTCGCGTCCGCGACGCGGCCCAGGCGGCGCGAAGGGGCACCACCATGATGCGTTCCTCTTCCTGTTCTGCCATGGGCTCACGCCTTCAGCTTGTTGCGTCGCCACGAGCGGCGCTTCGGGTGGCGGGTGAAGTTCCGTTTCGTGCGCTGGATCACCCAGGCCGGCACCCGGCGGTTCGACTTGACTTTCTTCAGGAGACGCAGTTTCTTCGCGTACGGCTTGTTTCGGGCCATCGTCAACGCCTCTCGATCTTGATCTCCCGCTTCCGCGGGATGACGCGCTCGAGGATCTGCCGCAACGTCACGTCGTCGATCATGCGCTGCACGCGTCCACTCTGGGCGAGCGCGATGAGCTGGTTCTCGATGCTCTCTTTCAGCTCCGGGTACGCGAGCTCGATGCGGCCGAGGCGCTCCCGCGCCTCCGGCGTCAGGATCTGCCGCAGGACCTGCTGTCGCTGCGCCTGGACCTGCTCGCGGTACTGCTGGTCCGCCGCGGCCTGGACCTGGGCGTTCTGGAGCTCCTGCAACTTCCTCCGGCGGATCGCGTCGAGCTCGTCGTCATCCAGCGCCATCGGTCAGCGCCCTCCGAGGTACTTCGCGAGCTCGGGCCGGGTCACGGCCAGCTCCTTCAGGATGTCGTGGGAGAGCGTGTCGAGCAGCTTCCGGCCTTGCGGGCTAATCGAGCGGCCCCGCTTGTCCGTCTTCGCGAGGAGGCCCATCGACTCGAGCTGCTGCATCGCCTCCCGCGCGATCGACCGCGATCCCCGTCGCGGATGGTACGGGGCGGAGCCGTCGTCCCGGCGTCCGCCGAACTCCGCCGCGAGGCGCGTCGTGCCGACGGGCCCTCGGAGGTAGACCTTCCGGAGGACGGCCGCGACCCGCCGGTACCACCAGTCGCCTTGCGTCGGCGCCTTCTCCGTGTGCACGCCCGTGCGGGCGAACGCCGCCCACTCCGGCGGCTTGATCTTGCCCTCCTTCTGCAGGTGGTCCTTCAGCCGCTCGATCAAGAGGGCGGGAGGCACGTCGTACGCGGTCGTCATCGTCGACACTCGGCCGATTCGAGCTTCATAAATCGAGGTCGTATATGAAGGCTTGCGTGCTCCCACCGGAGGAAATCACCGGGAGGGCGGACCGCGTTTCGGCGGACGTCGACGAGGTGCGCGGGGCCCTGAAAGAAAGCGCCGCATCTCCGTCGTGGGCTCGAATCCCTCCCTGCGGTAGATCGGCTCGCCGAACCGCGACGCGTGGAGCAACATTACGCCGATTCCGTGGGCCTTCGACCAGCTCACCGCCGCGCGGACGATGCGGGTCGCATGCCCCTTGCCCCGGTGGCCAGGCTCGGTGAACATCGACAGGAGGTACGCCGCGCGGGTGCCTTTCCAATGCGGCCTCGGCTGGATGGACATCACCCAAACACAGCCGCTGGCGACCGCGGTGTCCCCTTCGTCGACGATGAAACCGACGAGCCGACCGGAGCGAATGCGCGCCCTCGCCCACCGTCGGTACACGCGGTCCGCGGCGTCCAGGGTGCGCGCGGGCATCTTGGCGACCGCCTCCCACATCCCGCGTCGGTGCCGCACGAGGAGGTCCATATCCTTCAGCGTCGCTCGACGGACGCGCACGCGAGGCACGGCCTGAGATTCCCGCGGTAGACTTACTCTTTGCGCGCCGTCCTCTCCCCGGCGTCGTCTGTTTTCTCGAAATGTTTGTATCCTCACGCCCGCTCCCCGGGGCCGTCTTGGTCTTGCTCGGCTACCTCCTGTTCGTCATCAGCGACGCTTTGTTCCTCGGCCTCCCCGCGAACCCGACGTACGGCCAGTTCGTTGGGGTGTACTCGATCTTCTTGGCGGGAGAGGCGCTCGCCGGCGTCGGCTTCTTCCTGGCCCTGGTCGGCCTCGCCGTCCGCCGCTAGGCAGGGCGCGGAACCTTCATCCGGACCCGGGGTCCTTCCGTCGGCGTGACCTCGGAGCCGCAGATCCTCGTCGGCGTGACCGGTGCATCCGGCGTCGCGTACGCCCGTCGGCTGATCGAGGTCCTCGGCGACCGTGCGGACGTCATCGTGACGCACGACGCGCAGGCCGTCATCGAGGTCGAAGCGGGGCTTTCCCTCAAGGAGTTCGCAGGGGGAGCCCGGACGATCTATCGAGGGGACGACCTCGCGGCCGGACCCGCGTCCGGGTCGCATCCCTTCCGCGCCCTCGTCGTCGTGCCGTGCAGCGGCACGACCCTCGCGAAGATCGCCACGGGCATCGCGGACAACCTCGTCACGCGGGCCGCGGCCGTCGCGATGAAGGAACGCAGGACGCTCGTCCTCGTGACGCGGGAGACTCCGCTTGGCGCGGTGACGCTGGAGAACATGCTCAAGCTCGCGCGCCTCGGGGTCGTGATCCTCCCCGCCTCTCCGGGCTTCTACGGCAAGCCGAGCCGGGTCGACGACCTCATCGATTTCGTGGTCGCGCGCATCCTCGACCACCTGGGCGTCGAGAACGCGTTGGGCCCGCGGTGGTCCGGCCCTACGGACGTCTGAGTCACATCTGGGCCGACAGGTCCATGTACTCGTCGAACTCCGCGCGAAGCCTCCGGAGATCCGGGTCCGCGAGGACGCGCGGTGAGACGCGCCCGATCACCGTCACGCCGTGCACGAACGCCATGTCGTTCGCCTTCCGGAGGAAGCGGATCACGTCGCCCATCGACGCTTCCGAGATGATCCGATCCAGGCCATCGTACAGGATCACGCCGCCTTTGCCCTGCCGCGCGAGCGGGAGGATCGCCTTGAGCCCCGCGGGATCGAGCTTCCGCGGATCGATCGCGTTCGCCGCCTGCGACGAGACCTGGAGGAACTGGACATCCTTGTCGCCGAACTCGAGCCGGAGCCGGTCCGGGGCGGCGGGCGAGAGGCAGAGGGACGGCTTTCCTTCCTTCGTGAGGTCCTGCATCCAGGCGAATGCGATCGCGGGATTGCTCGCCACGATCAGGTACCTCTTGCCTTCGTCCAGGTGACGGAGGCGCCCGCCGCAGCGCTCGCACGTGACGGTGCGGGGATCCGCGCCCTCCGGGATCACCTGCAACTCCCCGCACGATTCGCAACGCATCGAGACGACCTTCTTCTCTCGGACGACCTCGATGGCGATCGGCTTGCGACAGCTCGAGCAACGCATCAGGCCGGCGGCGCAACTCAAGTGGTACACTGCGCCGCACGTGCAGTTGTACGTCTTGTCGCCCTCGAGGACCTCGCGCAGGCAGTGCGTGCAATGGCCGACTGCGACCGCCGGAGTGGGCGGGGGCGGGGGTTCCTCCCGTCTCCCGAGGACGGGCGCCTCGTCGACGACGGGCGGCGGGGCCTCCTCGAGTTTCTGTCGGTAGTACGCCCGCGTGACGAATCCGACGAGGAGGGCGAGGGTCAGGGAGAGAAACCAGTACGCGAGCCCCGAAACGAAGAAGCGGAGGCCGAGCACCCCGAGGGCCGTCGGGACGAAGTAGAAGAGGATCAGCACGCCGATCGCGACGCGGCCGAGATTGTGCAGCCACTTCGCTTTGTGAACCGCAGGCCGATAGACGCTCGGATGGGCCTCCCGATACCGATCGTAGGCGCCGTCCTGGAGATAGGAGATCGCGTACGAGGCCACGAGCATGACGACGAACAGAACCTGCGGATTCTCCGTGATGTCGAACGTGCGGAAACGGATGGAGTCGGCCGGCACCGCCGTTGTGTCCCAGGCGGATGAGTAATACAGAATCTCGCCACCGGGGGTGCGGATCAGCTGAATGCCTCCCGAGGGGAGCGCGGAGTCGGAGAAGCTGAGCGTGCCGACGAGGTAGTGCGAGTCCGTCTCGACGACCTCGCCCTCGTAGTCCGCAGGGGCGTGCAGCGCGAAATCTCGGATGAAGAACCCGGGTCCGTTGCCGGCGGCGTCGGACGTGAAGTTAAGCCGGAGGCGCACGCGCTGTCCGAGGTATGCGTCGAGGGCCACCGTGGCGTTCACCCAGGTGCCCACCGAAATTGAGGGCAGATCCACAGACATCCCGAGAGGCGTCCCGAACGAGAGGTCCGTCCACGCCGTTAGTGAAGGCTCCATGGCGACCTGCAGGTGGAGGCGATCGTTCGCATCCGCGACCTGGCCGGTGTAGTTGAAGGTCGCGTACGCATGGGACGCGAAGCGCAGATCGAACGGCACATAGAACGACGAGCTGAGCGCGAGGGCAGGATCCGCGGAAGTTCGGGCCGACGCGATCGTGTTGTTCTCGTATGCACCGGTCGTGTCGTTGCCCACCCACATCGCCTTCTTGCCGTCCGCGGTGGTCACGTTGTGCCAACCGCCTTCGTGCAGGAACGGCCATAGGTCGGGATAGGGGAAGGACGCCGACAAGGTTGGTGACTGCCGAACCTCGTAGGAGAAGAACGCGTAGGGAGCATCCGCGAGGACCGGCGTTGCGAGCGGCACGCGCGCGTTCGTGGTGGTCGAAGAAGCCTGGAACAGGAAGCGGATTACGGCGTCCGCCGTCGAGTTGAGGTCCTGTCCCGCGAGGCCCGCAGTACTCCGCTGAAACACCGTGGCTCGATCGCCCGAATTTCCCTCCCGAAGGTCGAAGGGAAACAGGGTCATGTATTGCACGGACGTGCCGAGCGGTTTCCGCTCGAGCATCACCTCTAACATGTCCGTGTACACGAGCCCCTCGGCCACATCGAGCTTGCCGTCGCGGTTCCGGGGTATCGGGGCGCCGGCCGCCGAGAAGCCGGTCGGGATGATGTCGTACTCGTCGAACATGTGGATGACTTTCGCCCGAAACTCGGCGGCCTTCGAACCCGTGAACGTCCATGTGACATGCCCGCCGCCTTGGAGGTCCGACGGACCGAACAGCTCGTAGTCGGTCCCGACGGTCATGTGGCCCTGCGAACTCTGGCCCACCGCGGGTGGGAAGACGGACCAAAACAGGAGGAGAGAGGCCACGAGAGCCAGGCCTCCCGGTCGCACGGAGCCCATGGACCGCGAAGGAAAGCTGCCGTCAGGATAAAGGCTTGTGTCGCTCGGCCGCTACTCGCACACCCAGCCATTCGAAAAGATAAAATGGCGCTCGCGGGTATCGCTGAGACGTGGTTCCGCAAGACTTGTCGAAGCTCCTTCCCGGAGGCGTCGACCTGGAGGCGGAATTCGAGCGGGCCACGAGGACCCTCGAGTCGATCGGACTGTCGGGATACGAGGCGCGGGGCTACATCGCCCTCGTGGCCCACGGCTACGGGAGCGCGGAGACGATTGCGGAGACTGCGCACATCCCGCGGACATCCGCGTACAAGGTGTTGCAGAGCCTCTGCCAGAAAGGATTCGCGATCTCGACCCGCGGCCGCCCGACAATCTTCAAGCCAGAGGCGCCGGGAAAGGTCAAGGGCCGGGTGATCGACCACCTGGAGGACACGTTCAGCAAGCTCGACCTCCTCCATGAGGTCCTGCGGTCGAAGGGCGAGCCCCAGCTCGTCTACACGATCGTCACGAAGCCGCGCGTCCTCGAGAAGATCGGTGAGCTCATCGACCAGTCGATGGAGACGGTCATCGTGTCGACGCCGACGTTCTCGGAAATCCGAGAAAATGTCGGCAAGAAGATCGAGCAGGCGATCGCGCGCGGCATCCGCTTCACGATCATCACGGAGCCGGGGCAGAAGATCCCGGAGGGAGCGTCGTCCGTGCACCGGAAAGGTCTCATCGCGACGGACGTGATCGTCGACGGCGCATCCGCCCTCATCGCCTCGCCCGATCTGTCCGCGTGCGGCTACACGGACAACGCCTCGCTGTCGAAGCATCTGGAGAACTTCCTCGAGATCATCATGAACCTGAAGGAGTGATGCCGCACGTGGTCACCTCGGCGCGCTCCTTCGACGTCATCGTGATCGGGGCCGGACCGGCCGGGGGCTACCTCGCCGGGAAAGTCGCCAAGGCCGGATACGAGGTCGCCCTCGTCGAAGAGCACCGCGAGATCGGGGAACCGATTCAGTGCGGCGGGCTCGTGACGCCGCGGGTCTTCGAGTACGTGGACTGCAAGGAGACGATCATCGGGGCGGTCCACGGGGCGGAGCTGTACTCGCCTTCGGGCCGGAAGCTCGTCATCGACGGACGCGATACAGAGGCCGTCGTCGTGCAAAGGGCGATGTTCGATCGCGCGATCGCGACGGACGCGATCCGTAAGGGGGCGCACACGTTCCTCGGAGCGCAGGCCCAAGCCGCGAGGCGCGACGATGGCGGCGTCGAGGTCGTGATCGACCAGGATGGGGAGCCCAGGAGACTCCGTTGCAAGATCCTCGTCGGCGCCGACGGCGTTCGGTCGAACGTCGCGAAGTGGTTCAACATCCTGCGGCCGAAGAAGATCATCCCGGGGTTCGAGGTGGAGATGACGGGCGTGCGCGGCGACCCCGGTTTCGTGAAGCTCTTCATCGGGAACGAGATCGCCCCCGGATTCTTCGGCTGGATCATCCCGAGCGGGGACACGGCGCGCGTCGGCCTCTGCGTCGGCCAGGGCAATGCGTTCGCATACCTGGAGAGGATGCTCAATCGACCCGAAGTACGTCAGTACACGAAGGGAGCCCAACCGATCCTCTACATCGCAGGCGGGATCCCGCTGGGGTTCCCGCGTCGCACGTACGCGGACAATGTACTGGTCGTGGGCGATGCCGCGTGCCAGGCGAAGGCGGTGTCCGGCGGAGGCATCTTCACCGCACTGACGTGCTCGGAGTTCGCGACCCAGACGGCGCTCCAGGCGCTCGAAGCGGGCGACTACTCTTCGCGGATGATGCATCGCTACCACCGGGCGTGGACGAAGTCCATCGGCAAGGAATTGCGCAAGGACCTTGCGATTCACGACAGCTTCTCGAAGCTGAGCGACGACCAATTTGAGGAGCTGTTCGACATCTTCGACAACCCCGCGATGATCGAACTCATCGAGCGCAAAGGGGACATCGATTTCCCGTCGAAGGTCGGCTGGGCGCTCATCAAAGAGGAACCCCGCCTCCTGAAATACGTCGGGAAGGCGCTGCGGGCGATGATCATCCGAAACGTCGGCATGTGATCGGTCCGGAAGTCGATCTCGTGGTCAAATCGTGTGCCACTGGCCCTCTTGCGGCAGGAGGACTTCGCGTCCTTCCAGAGCGTCCGCGAGGATCTGGCGGCTTTCCCCGTGCATCAGCACGACACGTTGCGGATCGCAGCCCTCGATGAACCGGACCAGGTCGTCGTGGCCGGCGTGTGCGCTGAAGTCGAACTTCTGCCACTCGCACTTGATGTCGACCGTGACGCCATAGAGGTCAATCACGCCTTCGTCGACGAGGCGCCGCCCGTTCGTCCCTTCGACCTGATAGCCCGTCAGCAGGACCGCGCTCCGAGGATCCTCGCGGATCTCCTCGAGGTACCGCAACACCGGTCCACCGTCGAGCATGCCGCTCGTCGTCACGATCACCTCGCCCCGCAACGCGAGTTGCGAGTCGCGGGGTCCCCTCACAACCCGCGCGCGGTTCATCGCCTTCCGGAGCGCCTTGACGGACCGCAGGTACTCGGGGTTCTCGACGTAAATCGAGTTCACCTTCTTCCCCATGCCGTCGAGCCATACTTCGTGGTGCGCCTTCGAGAGCGTCAGCAGGATGTCCTGCGTCCGGCCGACGGCGAACGAGGGCACGAGGGCGAGGCCGCCGCGGTTGACGACCTGCTCGATCTTCCTCAGGAACGCGTGCTCCGACTTGAGCCGCTCCGGGTGCTGCCGGCCGGCGTACGTCGACTCGATGAACAGCGTGTCGCACTTCACGGGCCGAGCGCCCCAGACCAGGTCCGTCGTCAGCGTGTGCAGGTCCCCGGTGAAGAGCGTGGTCTCGGTGCCGTTCACCTCGAACATCGTCGCGCCGGGGATGTGCCCCGCAGGATGCGCCGTGACCTCGAGGTCGCCGATGTCCACGTTGTCTCCGAAGTCAACGGTCTTGAAACGCCGCCGGGCGGTGCGGAGGTCGCCGTCGTCGAACGGCGCGTCGAAGCCTTCCGCATCCGCGATCTTGAGGCTGTCCTGCAAGAGGAGGTCCGCGACGTCTGCAGTGGGTGGCGTGAGCACCACGTCGAGGTCCTGGCGGCGCGTGACCCAGGGGATCATCCCCGTGTGGTCGAGGTGCGCGTGGCTGACGAACATCCCGTCGACGGGAGGCGCTGGAATCGGATATTGCGGAGGATCTCGCGGGAGCAAGCCGTAATCGAACAGGAGGGAAATCGGCCCTTTCTTGAGGACCATCCCGAGGCGGCCCACCTCGGACGCTCCGCCGAGGAATTGAAAGTCCATCGGTTCCCGATTCGATACTTCGGGCCTCTATAAGATACTGGCGCTGCCCCGCACGAAGAGCGGCTGGCAGCGGATCGCCCGCGCCATCCGCCGGCGACCGAGGAGGACCATCGACATCTCCAGGAGGCGGTCGCTCCCGAAGAAGCGGTCCGCGAGGCGCTTGATCCGCACGCCTCGAGCGAGCGGACCCCCGACCGCGGAACGCCAGCGCGCCTCGTACGCGTCGAGGGGCGCGCCGTCGAGGAGGTGATCGGCCGCCGTGTTCCCCGCGATCCGCCCGGCGATCATCGCCACGTTGTTGCCGCCGCCGTTCGTCGCCATGACCATCCCCGCGGCATCGCCGACGAGCATCGCATTGCCCGCGACCGTCCGCGGCGGCGGTCCCTGGACCGGCACGAAGCCGCCCGTCGCCTTGCCCGGCACCAGCTCGTGATCGGCGGTGAACTTGTCGAACAGCGCACGGAGGTTGCCGCGGAAATGCTCCCACGTGCCCAGGCCGACGTTCGCGCAGCCGGCTTTCGGGATGATCCAGGCGTACCCCCCGGGCGCGAGGTTCCCGAAGAACATGTCCGTTGCGGTTCCGAAGTCGCCCTCGGCGGTCGCGCTCATCGCGGGCGCCGACACGGGCCATTCGAGGCCGACGGACTTCGCCACGGTCGAGCGCGGGCCGTCCGAGCCGATGATCACGCTCGCGTGCAAGACGCCACGGTTCGTCTCGACCTCGTCCCCGTCGACCCGGAGGACGGTCGTCTCCGTCGCGACCTCTGCGCCCTCCGCCGCAGCCTGAGCGGCGATCCCCTGGTCCATTTTGTCCCGGCGCACGGTGAAGCCGCGAAACGGGATGTCGTAGCGGCGTCCGGCGGGAGACCAGATGCGGATCACGGGGGTGTCGACCTCGCGCACGCGGTACGGGACCTCCATGAGGTCCTCCAAGTCCGAGACGGTTGGAAAAATCGCCCGGACCTCGTCGTTCTGCGCGACGTATTCGCCGCACTGCACGGGCACTCCGATCTCCTTGCGCTTGTCGACCAGAAGCACCTTAAGGCCGCGTCGGGCGGCGTACCGCGCCGCCGTGCCACCGGCGGGGCCGGCGCCGACGACGATCACGTCGTATCGGGTCGGCATCGCGGCGCCCCCTCAGGCGTCGCGCGACAGCACGTAGTCCACGAGGCGGTCCATGTTCGCCTTCGCTTGGCTGTCCGGGATCGGGTCGATGGCTTTCCGCGCGAGCTGGGCGTACGTCAGCGCCTCCGCGCGGGCCTTCTCGACCGCGCCGGAGTCGCGCAGCAAGGCGAGCCCCCTCTGGACCTCGGCCTCCTGCTTGCTCCGCTTGCGGATCAGCCGGACGAGCGCCGGTACATCGATGCGGCTGCCGTCGTTCAGCGCGTGAATCGCGACGAGGGTCACATTCCCTTCCCGAAGGTCCGTCCCCGGGCGCTTTCCGAGCACCATCGCGTCTCCGACCACGTCCAGGATATCGTCCACGATCTGGAAGGCGATCCCGAGGTTCAGGCCGTAGTCGCCGACCGCATCGACGTCCTCGAGGCGCGCCCCGGCGATGAGGCCCGCGATCTTCGCGCCGGCCATCATGGGCAGTGCGGTCTTGCGGAGGATGATGTCGAGACACTCGTCCCGAGTCAGGTCCGTGTCGTAGGCGTGGCGTTGCTGCCGGATTTCGCCCTCGGCGAGCGCGGCGCAGGCCTGGGCGGTCAGCTCGACGATGTCCGCATCGAACTTCCCGCCGATGCCGAACGCCTTGGCGAAGAGGAAGTCGCCCGTCACGAGAGCGTTCTGCAGGCCGAACTTCCGGTACGCCGCCGGCCGGCCGCGGCGCATCTCGCCGCCGTCATTGATATCGTCGTGGATGAGGGTCGCGCTGTGGATCATCTCGAGGGCCGCGGCGAGGTCGATGGCCTCGGAGGTATCCTGCCCGCCGAGTGCCTGGAAAGCAAGGAGCGTGACGGTCGGCCGGATCCGCTTGCCGCCCGCCTCGATCACGTACGAGGCGATGTCATGCAGCAGCGGCTCCTCGGAAACGATGCTCTCGCGGATCCGCGCCTCGACGAGGGCCAGTTCCTTGGCCATGCCAAAATCGTGCGAACCCGTCATCGGGGCGGTCCCAATTCGTGCTATCGAATCGGCTTATATAACCGTTTCCTGGGTACGCGAGGTCGGGGCCCGGAGAGCCGAAGCGAAGGACGCCACCCGGCCCGTGACGTCGGCGGTGCCGTGCTCAGCTGCTGCGGATGGCCTCGTCCCCGACGGACACGACGGCCCGCATCGGGACGTTGCCGTTGCTGGCCGCGACGCGCTTGATCGTCGGCGCGATCGCCTCGAGGAACGTGTGGATCATGTCGTCCCGGTTGCCGATCCAGTCGGCCATCATGACGACGGGCATCATAATCGTCATGAACGGGTAGACGAGGTTCTCGTCGTGCACGTCCGTTGTCGCGAGCTTGATCGCCTTCGACGTGAGGTCGGCGATGCGTCGCAGGTGGGCGTCGTAGTCCTCAATCGTCAGATGGGGGTTGTAATTCTTCAGGGACGTCAGGTCGCGGAGTTCCTTCTCCCGCATCGCGATCAGCGAGAGGTTCGCGATCCCGTTCCGGAGGTCTTGGTGGATGCTCGACACGTGGTCCATCAGGATCACGGCAGCGTCGTAGTAGTACCAGCCCGCGAGGAAGTTCTTCATCTTCCGCAGGTCGTACACCTGGTCCGAGAAGGCCATGTCGATCAGGTTGTGGCCGCTCGCGACGCTCACGTGCCCGCCGAGCTTCTCCCACCAGTTCATTGCGTCGTCCGGGGCGTAGAAGCTCTCCGAGACCTTCTCCATCCGCGTGACCGAGAAGTTCGGCTCCTTCTGGAACATCGTGAGCGCCTGGCTCAGAGCCACCCGCTCGTTCATGACTTCCAGCTGGTAGAAGTAGTCGGCCCCGTGGGGGGAGTGGTTCCAGAGGATGTTGAACCCCCGGGTGATGTTGTTGATCAAGTCGAACAGCGGGATCTGGTCCTGGCGCAGCATCGTCACCAATCGCTTCATGAACGACGTCGAATCGAAGTCCGGGTCGAACATCGAGCTGAGGACCATGTGGTGCAGGTCTTTCGCCTCAAGGTACGAGTACGCCCCCTTGTCGATCAGGTCGTCCAGGATGCCGATCACGCATTCCCGGTAGACTTTCGCGGTAATCGTCTTCGAGACGTTCTCCCTCGGCATGTGTGGGATGTACTGCTCCGTCATCATCGTCGCGCCCGCCGCGAAGCGGAGGGTCTGCAGGTAGTTCCACACCTCGCCTTGGTCTTCCCAGAATGCCCCTGGCGGGATGTTCGGCGGCCGCAGGGGGACGCCGCCCGCGGTCGCGTTCTCCCGGAGCTCTTTCAGGGTGGCGTGGACGTTCGTGATGTGGTCCCGCAGGAAGACCTTGTCGAAGCCGAAGTCGTGGAACTCGAAGAGGCCCTCTGCGTAGCCGCCGAGCCGCAAGACCGTGCGGGAAAGCAGGTCCAAGTCCTCCCGGTTGATACCGACCGAAGCGATGGGTTGGAGCGTCACTGAATTCAGAAGAGTTGTTCCCGACGGGTGATATGAACCACGCCCGCTTGGTTCTCCACTACGATTCTTAATTTTGAGAACACCGGGCGCGTGGAATCGGGTCGGATAACAGCTTGGGACCGCTTAAATAGCCTGCGGGACGCGTATTGGTGCAGCATCGAAACGGGTGACCAGCCCTGGCCGGCAGCGCAAGCATCGTCTCGTACCTGAGCGCGGCGAGCGCGCTATTCCTGTCCATCCTGATCATCGTCGCGATCGTACGCCAGAAGACGCACCGGGTGTTCCAGAAGCACGTCCTGTTGTTCGCGATCTCGCTACTGGTATGCGCGATCATCTCGAACGTCCTGATCACGATCTACGTCACCGAACCGGGACAGCAGTCCCCGTCGTTCCAAGACGGCATCGTCCTGTCGAAGCGGGTCCAGGCTGCGTTCGACTACCTGTTCGCGATCGCGATCGGCGCGTTCATCGTCGTCGCGACGACGCCGACGATCAGCTCGCGGAAGGACTTCGCGCACTACATGACGGACGAGTTCCCGAACTCGTACGTGTTCTACGTGTTCATCATGGTCATCACGATCGTCACGATCCTCGTCTCCCCCGTCACCGTCATCTCGACGAACCCGACCGTGATCTCGTTCGAACCGTATTTCCTGTTCATCAACGGTTTCGCGGTTGCGACCCTCATCCTCTACGGTCCGTACCGGTTCGTCACCTACCTCCGGAAGACGAAACCCGGGCAGGAGGTCCGAAGGGACACCTTCCTGATCATCTTCGGGATCTCCGGCTTCGCGGTCGGCGAACTCCTGTTCGAGATCCTCCTCCCGAACAACGGGATCGATCTGCGGGCTCCCGGCTTCATCGTCGAGATGGCGCTCGTCGGGTTGATCGCCTTCGGGGTCCGCGAGAAGTCGTTCCTGCAGGAGTTGATCGTGCCGGAGGCGGAGGCGAACCTGCTCACGAAGCCGACGTACGAGCTGGACCGAGGGTACACGTACGCCGTCCTCGAGCGGGACGCGGGCCAGGCGTTCGAGATCTTCAAGGACTCCGTGACGCACGGGGCGCAAGGCCTGTGCATCACCCGCCGATCGCCGAAGTCCGTCATGACGGAGTACGGGCTCGAGAAGACGCCCGTCCTCTGGCTGAGCCGCGTCGCGACGGAGAAGAACGCCGTCCGGCCATCGCCCCCGGAGAAGGTCGCGATGGCGGTCGAGCACTTCATCGAGGTGAGCGAGAACAGCATCGTCCTCCTCGATGGGTTCGAGTACCTCGTGTCGCACAACGACTTCGGCTCGGTCCTCGCCCTCTTGCACGACCTCAACGAATCTGTGGCGATGCGCGAGGCGATTCTCCTCGTGCCGTTCGACCCGACCGCGTTCGGAGAACGCGAGATCGCGCTCATCCGACGGGAGCTCCGGCTCCTCGGGCCGATGGCGGAGGAGTTCGGGCCCGCCGCGAAGATCTCGCCTTGAGCCAGACGCCAAAGGCTTTATCCGCCGGTCTGCGTGGGTTTCTCATGGAGGATCCGGAGCTCGAGGCGATTCGAGCCAAGAAGCTTCGAGAGCTCCTGGCGGCGGCCGCGCCAAAGCCTGCAACGCCGACGTGGAGCGGTCCGATCTTCCTGACGGACGCGACGTTTGACGCCGAGGTCCGCAAGCCCGGATGGTTGCTGGTGGACTTCTGGGCGGAATGGTGCGGTCCGTGCCACCAGGTCGCCCCGATCCTCGAGGAAATCGCGAAGGTTCGCGCGGGCCGGTTGCGCCTCGGGAAGCTGAACGTGGACGAGAGCCCGCAGACGCCGGCTCGCTTCCAGATCGATTCAATCCCGACGATGCTCCTCTTCAAGGACGGGAAGTTCGTGGACGGTCTCGTGGGCGCACTCCCGCGCCCGCAGATCGAAGCCTTCGTCGACCGTCGGACGTGAGCGCCCGCGAGCCTGGGCGAACCTGAGATCGGACTCACTGCGCGAGCGGACCCGTCGGGCGTGCTTTCGCTTCTTTCAGATGCGGCCGGAGGTTCGCAACAATCGTCCGGAACGCCTTCGCGGCCTCGGAGTCCGGATGCTCGATGACGAACGGCTTTCCGGCGTCGCCGCCGATCACGATCCGCGGATCGAGCGGAATCCGACCGAGGAACGGCAGGCCCAGCTCCTTCGCGGCCGCCTCGCCGCCGCCGACCTTGAAGATCTCTGTCGACTTGCCGCAGTGCGGACACACGAATCCGCTCATGTTCTCGATGACCCCGAGGATGTCCATCTTCACGGCCTTCGCGAAGCCGATCGACTTGCGGACGTCGAGGAGGGACACCTCCTGCGGCGTCGTCACGACGACCGCCCCGTCCGCGTCGGGGATCTCCTGCGCGACGCTGAGCGGCTCGTCGCTCGTCCCCGGCGGCAGGTCAATCACGAGGTAGTCGAGATCACCCCACTCCGTGTCGGAGAGCATCTGCTTCAAGGCCTTGATTTTCAGCGGCCCGCGCCAGACGACGGCGGTGTCGCGCTCGATGAGTTGGGCCATCGAAATCACGCGCACGCCGGCCGGGCCGACCGTGGGTTCGAGACCCGTCTCGGTCGCTTTGACCTGGGCGTCTTCCACGCCCATAATCTTCGCGACGTCCGGACCCGTGACGTCCGCGTCGACGAGTCCTGCGGGGCCTTCTTCGGCGAGGACGCAGGCGAGGTTGGCGGCAACTGTCGTCTTGCCCACGCCACCTTTCCCTGACATCACGACAATCTTGTGCTTGATGCGGGACATGCGCTGGGCCATCTTCATGCGCTCGCGCATCGCCGCCATGATGTGGGGCGGAATCTGGGCGGTCTCGAGTTCTTCGGCCACGGTTTCACCGGGAGAGATGCAGAGTCAGATTCGCGCGGGTATTAAACGTTGCGGGACCTACGCTTCAGCGGCCTTCGTCATCAGGCCGGCGAGCGTCCGCACCTGGAGCAGAAAAGTCGCGACGGACGGATCGTTCGGGAGGTTCGAGAAGAACTCCGCAAACGAATCGACGGCGGTGAATCCGGCCTCGCGGTCGAACGCCCGCGCCCGATCCCACAACGGGTCGTCCGTGCGGACCAGACGGTGCCGCACAAGGTTTCCGAGTGCGAAGCCGTTGGTCACCGCAAGCCCGACGTTCTGCCAGCGGTCCTGACTCCGCATCTCCGCATTCCCGTCGATCCATCCCGCAAAGAAACGGTACGCCCGGTCCCCGCCGTCCGATTCGAACACGAGGAACGCGAGGTCGTCGGCATAGATGTCCTGGATGTGGTTGAACGCACCGGAGAACGCGCCCTCCGCCGCCCGCGGGATCCGCACCTCGCGGCCCATCTTTCGGTAGACGTCCGGATCGTGCGAGGGGTGCTGGGCTTCCGTGCGGAGCATATGGCCCATCTCATGCGCCACGAGGCCGTCGAGCGTCGCCGATTGGACCGCACGGACGGATACGAAGAGCGTATGGCGGTCTCCCAGGGATTTCGAGGCCCCCATGATCGGCATCGAGACGATCTCGGCGGAGACGGGCGACCGGAGACGCAGGCCTTCTTCCGCGTAACGGCGTTCGACCTCTTCGAACGCTGCCTTGACCTTCCGAGTCCCGCCTCGGCCGGCCTTGTCGATGATCGCGATGAGCACGATTCTCGGGAACCGTCGGTTTGGGAAAAAGCTTCGCGGCTTTTTGGAAGAAGGCGCGACGCCCACCCGATCCGGGCGGACCTCGTCGCTCCGACCAAAGGTTTAAGCGACTTCGCTCTCCTCATCGGCCCGTCCCTTCTGGTCTACCCATGGTCGCGACGAAGAAGCGCGCGCGCTCGAAGGACGTCAAGGTGCCGACGCCGCAAGAGGTGGAGGACAACCTCCGGCGGGCGAACCTCCCGAGGGAGCAGTCCGCGAAGTACCATCCATACTACCAGGGCAAAATCGAAATCGTCCCGCGAGTCCCGGTGCGCTCGTTCAACGACTTTGCGATCTGGTACACGCCCGGCGTCGCACAGCCGTGCCTCGACATCAAGGCGGACCCCGAGAAAGTCTGGACCCTGACGAACAAGTGGAACCAGGTCGCCATCGTCACGGACGGCACGCGCGTGCTCGGCCTCGGCGACATCGGTCCGGAAGCGGGCTTGCCCGTGATGGAAGGCAAATCGCTCCTCTTCAAGTACCTCGGGGGCGTCGATGCGTTCCCCCTGCCCCTGGCGACGAAGGACCCGGAGAAGATCATCGAGACGGTCAAGCTGATTACCCCCTCGTTCGGCGGCGTGAACCTCGAGGACATCGCGCAGCCGAAGTGCTTCTCCATCTTGGATCGCCTTCGGAAGGAGTGCGAGATCGCGGTCTGGCACGACGACCAGCAGGGCACCGCGACAATCAACGTGGCGGGGGTCATCAACGCCCTGAAAGTCGTCGGCAAGGCGATGGCCGACGTCACGATCACCCTCGTCGGCGCGGGCGCGTCGAACATCCGGACCGCGAAGCTCCTCGTCGAGGCCGGCGCAAAACCGGGCCACCTCATCCTCGTGGACTCGAAAGGGATCGTCGGGCGTCACCGCGCGGACATCGAGGCCGCCGCGGCCGATTACCGGGAGAAATGGGAACTCGCCCAGACGTCGAACGCGGAGGGCCGCCAGGGCGGCATCCCGGAGGCGATGGCCGACGCCGACATCGTGATCGCGGCCTCGAGGCCCGGACCCGGCGTGATCCAGAAAGATTGGGTCGCGTCGATGGCGGACGACTCGATCCTCTTTGCCATCGCGAACCCGGTGCCGGAGATCTGGCCGTGGGAGGCCGCGGAAGCCGGTGCGCGAGTGATCGCGACGGGCCGCAGCGACTTCCCGAATCAGGTGAACAACAGCCTCGGATTCCCGGGGATCTTCCGTGGCACACTCGACGTGCGGGCGCGGACGATCACCGACGAGATGTGCATCGCCGCGGCGGAGGAGCTCGCGAGGGTCCAGGAGGAGCGCGGGCTGGACGAGGAGCACATCGTTCCCACGATGGAGGAGATCGACGTCTTCGCGCGCGAGGCCGCCGCCGTCGGTCGGAAGGCGATCGACCAGGGCATCGCCCGCGTCAGGAAGAGCCGCGACGAGCTGCTCGAGGGCGCCCTCGCGATGATCCGCCGGGCGCGTGAGGAGACGCAGTTCCTCATGCAGGACGGGTTCATCCGGCCGCCGCCTCCATGAGGCACGCCCGCGGTGGGTTTATCGTCCAGGCCCGTCATCGCTGGAGCATGGCCTCGGTGGAGGAGGTGAAGCGCCGCCACGAGGCCTCGCTGATGAAGATCCGCGGGGTCGTCGGGGTCGGGATCGGCCGGTATCCGGATGGCCGGGACTGCATCCGCGTCTACGTCGAGAAGGACCACCCCCGAATCCTCGCGGCGATCCCTCGCGACCTCGACCAGGTGCCCGTCGAGGTGGTCGTCGCGGGCGTCTTCAAGGCGCTGTGAGGCAATCCCATGGACGCACAGAATGCCAAGCTCGTCTGCGAGTGCCAGTTCCTTGGGCTCGAGCGGGAGGGCATGAAGCCGGACGTCCACCCGGACGTCGTCGGCGTCGGCATCGGCCACCGCACGGTGCGGGGCTTCCCCACGGAAGAGCTCAGCCTCAAGGTCTACGTGCGCCAGAAGATCCACCCGCTCCTCGTCAAAGACGGCCGGACGATCCCGGACGAGATCGAAGGCGTCCCGACGGATATCGAGGAGGCCGGCGAGTTCTCGATCTGGCGGCCGATCCCGCCGATCTACCAGCGGAAGGTCCGTCCGGCGATGGGCGGCCTCTCGATCGGCCACTACGCCATCACCGCCGGCACGCTCTCGTGCCTGGCGAAGGACGCGGGCGAGACGTTCATCCTATCGAACAATCACGTCCTCGCGAACGAGAACCGCGGCGTCGAGGGTGATCCGATCCTCCAGCCCGGCGCCTTCGACGGCGGCAAGCCGGATCGGGACGTGATCGGTCGGCTCGACACGTACGTCGCCGTGGACCCAGAGGACGCGCCTCACGAGCGGCACGGTGGTGGACGCGAGCGCGACGCTCCGCGTGGGTTACTCTACCGGGGCGTATGTCTTCACGGACCAGATGATCATCAAGGGCGAGCGCGGATCCTTCAGTGCGGGCGGGGACTCTGGGAGCACGATCGTCGCGTACGACGGCCGGGCCGTCGGGCTCCTGTTCGCCGGATCGCCGTTCTTCACCGTTGCGAACAAGATGCCGAACGTCGAGAAGGCTCTCGACGTGAAGGTCATCTAGCGACCTCTGGTTTCGGGGCGTCCTGCCAGGTTCTCGAGGCCGATTGCGGAAGCTCTTCCGCTCAATTGGGCGGAATCGTCGACCACTTCGCGAGGGTGGCCTGCGGCGCCGCGTGCTCCTTCAGGTGTGAGAGCCGAACGCCGATGAGACGCACCTTCCGGTCCGGCGCGAGGACCTCCTTGAGCATCATCTGGCTCAGGATCAGGATCGGACCCAGGTCGGTCGTGTGGATCTTCAGGCTGCGCGACCGGGTGTGCGTCTCGAAGTTCGAGTACCGCGCTTTGAGCGTGACTGTCCGGTAGGCGTACTTCTCGAGGAGAAGCTGCTCGTGGAGTGATCTCGCGAGCGCCTCGAGCTCGGGCCAGACCGCGCCGTATGTGTCGAGGTCCTTCGCGAACGTCGTCTCCGTACTGATCGATTCCGGTGGGCCGGTCGGCTCGACCACCTCGCCCGCGTCGCGACCGAGGGCGACGTCGTAGACGTACTCCCCGAACGCCCCGAGGAGCTCGACGAGGTCTTGGCGGTTCGTCCGCTGGACGTCGCCGATCGACTCAAGCCCGAGCTCCTTCAGCCTCTCCGCGGTCTTCGGGCCGACGCCCGAAATCTTCCGGACCGGGATCGGCGCGAGGAACTCGACGACGTCGTCGGGCGAGACGACCGTGAGGCCGTCGGGCTTCTCAAAGTCCGACGCGATTTTCGCGAGCGCCTTCGTTGGCGCGATGCCGATTGAGCAGGACAGCCGATGGTCCCTCCGAACCGCGGCCTTGATGTTCCGTGCGATCTCCTGAGCGCGGGAGAAGTTCCCGTCGCACCGGTTCGTGACGTCGAGGTAGCCCTCCTCGATCCCGCTCGGCTCGAGGCGGTCCGCGAAGCCGCGGAGCGTCGCCATGATTTCGCCGCTCACCCGGCCGTATAGCTCGAAGTGCGGCTGCACGAAGATTGCCTCGGGACACCGACGGAGCGCCTCCACACAGGACATCGCGGACCGCAGCCCGTAGCGCCGGGCCTCGTAGCTCGCCGTGAGGACGACGCCTCGTGGATGCCTGCGGGGATCCGCGCCGACGACGACGGGCTTGCCCTCCAGCTCCGGATTTTCCCGGATCTCGACGGCGGCGTAGAACGCGTCCATGTCCACGTGCAAGACGACGCGCGATCCGGTGGACGCCGAAGCCATGGCCCTTCCTCATGGACGGGTCCCGGGATAAAATCCTTCGCCGTGGGGAAGCGCGAATCCAGCGCTTAGAAGCCGAAGAACCCGCGGGCGGCGTCCGTCAGGTAGCCGAGGAAGAACGCCGCGAGGATCGCGGTCAGCATCACGATCGCGAGGGCGATGAACACCGCTGCGTCGATGGACCGCGGGGCCGTGATCTTCGCCGCACCGGACTCCGGCTCGAGGATGTACATGTACCAGATCACGCGCGCGTAATAGTACAGGGAGAGCGCGCTGTTCAGGACGCCGGACACCGCAAGGGCGAGGTACCACCGGTTGAACGCCGCCGCGTTGACGGCGCTCGAGAAGAGGACGAACTTCGAGAAGAATCCTCCGAGGGGCGGGATGCCCGCGAGGCTCAGGAGGAACACGAGCATCGCGAACGCGAGGAACGGCATCCGCCGGCTCAGGCCCTTGTAGGCCTCGATGTCGTCCGGGATGCCGCGGGATTCGGTGCCCGCGACGACGAGGAAGGACCCCGCCTTCATCGCCGCATAGACGAACACGTGGAGCATGCCGCCGACGAGGCCGTACACCGCCACGTTCGCGGCGTTGTCCTGATGGAGAGGATCCGTCGATTGCACGGCGACCGCGCCGACAGTGAGCGCGATCAGGATGTACCCGGCCTGCGCGATGCTCGAGTACGCGAGCATGCGCTTGATCGACCGCTGCGGGATGGCCACGACGTTCCCCACGGTCTGCGTCACGATCGCGAGGACCGCGAGGGTCGCGACCCAATCGACCTGGACGTTCAGCAGGCCAATCAGGAATACGCGGAACAGGGCGACGATCCCGACGTTCTTCGACGCGGATGTCAGCAGGACGCTGATCGTCGTCGGCGATCCCTGGTACACGTCGGGCGCCCACATGTGGAACGGGACGACGGCGACCTTGAACCCGAATCCCGCGATCAGGAAGACGAGGGCGATGATCAGTGGGGGCTCGATCGCCGGGTGCACGGTCAAGTCCAGGTGGGTCCTCAACAGCGCCAGATCCGTCGTCGAGGGGATCGAGGTCGTGCCCGCAATCCCGTAGATGAGCGAGATGCCGAACAGCACGACGCCGGAACTCACCGCGCCGATGATGAAGAACTTGACCGCCGCCTCCGTCGCCTGCTTGTCGCGCTTGCGGTACGCCACGAGCGCGAAGGTGCTCAAGCTCGACGTCTCGAACGCAAGGAAGAGCACGAACAGGTCCGTCGCGGCGGCGGTGAACATCATGCCGACGATCGCGAGGAGCATGAGCGCGTAGTACTCGCCCTGGTGCGGCTCCTCCTTCCCGACGAAGCCCCGCGAGGCCAGGACCGCGAGGAACGCCACGAACTCGAACATCACCTGGAAGAAGAGGGCGAATCGGTCGACATTCATCTTGAGCTCGGCGGAGAAGTCGCCCTCGGCGCCGACGGGCGAGGGCCACAGGGTCACCCGCAGCGCCGTCGTGATCCCGAGACCCATCATGTCGAGCGTGATGAAGAGCGCGAGGCCGGTCCCGACCAGCGCGAGCGCCCACAACGCCTCGGGTCGGCGGCGCCATGCGAACCCGAGGACGGCGGAGGCGAGCGCTGTCGTCACGAGGATCGTCTCCGGGAGGAAGACGGCGTAGCTGGACACGTCAGAGTCCCCCGAGGATGCCGCTCGCCCATGTGGAGAGGAGGCCCAGGAGGAGCACCGGCACGATGCCGAACAGGGCGAACGACGCCACGAGGACCGCCAGCGGCGCGACCTCGAACCGTTCGAGATCCTTCGCGGACTCCCACTTCGGGTTCAGGGGCCCGAAGATCGAACGCTGCATCGCCCAGATGAAGTACGCCGCCGTCAGGATGACCGTGAGGATCGGGATGAAGACCAAGAGCCCGAAGGCGGCATAGACCCCGAGGAAGACGGAGAACTCCGCCACGAACCCGACGAGACCGGGGAGGCCGAGGGACGCCATGAAGGAGATCATCATGAACGCCGCCATGCGTGGCACCTTCTTCGCGATCCCTCCGAGCTCGGAGATGTTCCGCGTGCCGAGGGAGTGGCCGAGGCCCCGTGAAGCCGAGCACGGCCCCGGATCTCAGCCCGACCTGGGTGTAGCCGTACACTCCGGCGGCGATCCCGAGGGTCACGAACCCCATGTGGCTCACACTTGAGAACGCGACCATCCGCTTCAGGTCGTCCTGCGCAAGGCATACGACGGCGCCGTAGAGGATCGAGATTACTCCGACTGCGGCGAGGAGCCAGTACAGCTCGGTCGCGGCCTGCGGGAGCATCTGGACGTTGAAGCGGATGAGCCCGTACCCGCCGAGCTTCAGGAGGATCCCGGCCAGGATGACGGACCCGCCCGTCGGCGCCTCGACGTGGGCGTCGGGCAGCCAGGTGTGCAAGGGCCAGGTCGGCAGCTTCGTGCCGAAGGCGACGAGCACGTCGTCATGTCGAACGTGTGCGGGCTCGAGTAGAAGTAGAACGCGAACACGGCGAGGAGGAGCGGCACCGACGCGAGGAAGGTGTACATGAAGAACTTGATCGCCGCGTATTTCCTTCGCGGCCCGCCCCAGACCGCGATGAGGAAGTACATCGGCACGAGGCCGACCTCCCAGAAGATCAGGAACTGGAACAAGTCGAGCGACAGGAAAACCCCGCTCACGGTCGTCTCCATGAACAGGAACATCGCGAAGAACGCGGGCACGCGGTGGTGCTCGCCCCACGAGACGGCGAGGGCGAGCGGCGTCAGGAGGGCGTTCAGGAAGACGAGGACCACGGAGAGCTCGTCCGCCGCGAGGAAGTAGTGGACGCCGACCGTCGGCACCCAGTCGTACCGCTCGGCGGCGTAGTACACGTGGCCGCCGCTCGCGACGGAGGCGAGGGAGAACCAGTCCGGCCGCAGGAATCCAATCAGGAGGATCGTCGCCAGGCCGAGGACGATCAGCGAGATCGCCATGGAGACGCCCCGCGCGGCTCGATCCGACCGCGTGGCGTACGCCAGGAGCGCGCCGATCGACGGGAGGAAGACGATGAGCGTGAGGATCGGGAAGTCGATCAGCATGTCACACGGCTCCGAGCCACGGGAAGGAAGCGCTCGTGTACGCGTTGATCAGGCCGAGGAACGGGATCGGGAAGAAGCCGACGACGAACACGAGGGCCACCAGCACGACGTAGCGTGCGGCTTCCCGAGTTTCTCCGGGACGTCCCCGAGGAGGATTCGTTGCATCGTGTAGACGTAGTACGCGGCCGTTACGACGATCGACAGGAGCGGGATGATGATGAGCCGACGCATCGGATCCAGGTTCTGGGATCCGTACGCCCCGACGAAGACCATGAACTCGGACCAGAAGGAATTCAAGCCGGGCAAACCGAGCGATGCGAAGAAGCCGATCGCGAGGACGAGCGAGAACTGCGGCATCGCCTTGGCGAGCCCCTGCAGCTCCGGGATCTCCCGCGTGCCGGTGCTGTGCTTGACGGACCCGGCGAGCATGAACAGGATCGCTGTGATGATGCCGTGGTTGAACAGCTGGAAGATCGCACCTTGCACGCCAATCACGGTCAGGCTCGAGGCCCCGAGCAGGACGAATCCCATGTGGCCGACGGAGCTGTATGCGATCAGCCGCTTGAGGTCCGTCTGCGCGAGGCACACGAAGGCGGCGTAGACCATCGAGACCGTGCCGAGAATCGCGAGGAGCCACCAAAGTTCCTTCGTCGCGTCGGGGAACATGCCGAGATCGATCCGGAAGAGCCCGTAGCCGCCCATCTTCAGGAGGACTCCCGCCAGGAGGACGGACCCGCCCGTCGGCGCCTCGACGTGGGCGTCGGGCAGCCAGGTGTGCAGGGGCACCGACGGCAGCTTCACGATGAACCCGAACAGGAAGGCGGCGAACACCGGCAGCTGCGCACCGAGTGTAAGGTATGGCACCGCGCCGCCCATCACGTGGCGCAACGCGCCGTGCAGGAATACGGTCATGTCGAACGTCGGCGCGCTGACGCCGGTCACGGCGAGGTTCACGTCTCTGCTGTAGAACCAGTACAGCGAGAAGATCGAGAGGAGCATGATGACGAAGCCGACGTGCGTGAAGAGGAGGAACTTCAGCGCCGCATACCGCCGGTTCGACCCGCCCCAGATCCCGATGAGGAAGAACATCGGGAGCAGGACGAGTTCCCAGAATACCGCGAAAAGGACGAAATCCAGAGACTCGAACACCCCGACCAGCGCCATCTCGAGGAAGAGGAAGAGCCCGAAGAAGGCCCGCGGCCGGTGCACTTCGTCCCAGTGGAACACGATCGCGAGGGTTGTGAGGAGCGCCGTGAGCCAGATCAGGGGTACGCTCAGCCCGTCGACGCCGACGATGTAGTTGAGCCCGAACTGCGCCCACCACCCCTGCCGCTCGACGTAGAAAAGCGGTACGTAGGGCGCGCCGGTCAGGGCGGAACTCGCAGGCACCTCCGCGACCGGTGGGCCGATCAACCCGGCCCAGTTCGGCTGGATGAGCGCCGCAAGGAGCAGCGACGCAACGGCGAGCTCGACGAGGCTGAATCCGAGGGCGGTGAGCTTCGCGATGCGCTGCGTCGCGCCGACCCCCCAGCCGACGCCCGCGCCGACCGCGGGGATGAGCAGCAGGAGGGTGAGGACGATCGACACGCTCATCGACCCCCGAAGAGCCGCAAGAACACGCCCGCATAGATGATCGCCGCCACGACGACGATGCCCACGACGATGACCCACGCGTAGCTCTGCACCTGTCCCGTCTGCCGGGTCCTGAGGCGCCAGCTCGTCCGGACCGTCTCGAGGCTCACCGCGTTCACGGCGCCGTCGATCACGCGGCGGTCGAACGCGTCCGTGCCACGTGCGGTCGCCATGCCACCCCGGCCGACCGCGTTCACGATTCCGTCGATCACTTTGCGGTCGAACCAGTCGAGCCCCCGCGCAGCTCCATACACAACGGTCCGTCCGAACGCATCGTACGCATCATCAATCCAGTACCGCTTCGTGAGCATCTTGTGCACGAACGCTCCGGACGGAGAGGCGGTGAAGCGCTCGGCGGGAATCCGCTTCGTCGCGTAGACGGCCCAGGCGAGCGCGAGGCCGAGGACCGCGACGCCCATCGAGAGCGCCTCGAGGACGTACTCTTGAAGCGGTACGCCGACCAGCGGGTAGCCGGCTTTCGGCGACTCGAAGAAGACGAGGTTCCCGAAGCCTTGCATCGGGTACGTCAGGAGGCCGGACACGAGGGCGAACCCCGCGAGGATCATCAGCGGGACCGTCATGACGCGAGGCGACTCGTGCGGGTGCTCGTGGCCGCGGTATTCCCCGCGGAACGTCATGAACCAGAGGCGGAAGATGTAGAAGGCGGTCAGGAATGCGGTGACGACGCCGGACGCGTACAGCAGGTAGAAACCCGGTTGCTCCGCCCCGGCCTCAAACGTCACCGAGAGGATCTCGCCCTTGCTGAAGAACCCGCTGAACGGGACGATGCCCGCGAGGGCGAGGGCCCCGAAGAGCATCGTCTTCGAGGTGATCGGGAGGTGATGCGAGAGCCCGCCCATCTCCCGCATGTCGTTCGTGTGCACGGCGTGGATGACGCTGCCGGCGCCGAGGAAGAGCAGCGCCTTGAAGAACGCGTGGTTGAACAGGTGGTACAGCGCCGCGCTGTAGCCCGCGGAGTTCACCGGCTCGCCGCGGACGGACTCCGTCGCCATGAGGTACGCGCCGGCCCCGAGGCCGAGGAACATGTACGCGAGCTGGGAGATCGTTGAGAAGGCGAGCACGCGCTTGATGTCGACG
>WNGJ01001063.1_pt1 | contig 32188 bp, 27 predicted proteins | sample 5400611 | NCBI WGS metagenome assembly WNGJ01 (sample SAMN13153375, study PRJNA577476) | soil metagenome | isolation source: 40 cm soil or saprolite under Garry oak tree replicate 1 | place: USA:California | collected 2016-06-15
TGACGAATCACCGCGCTCACGCCAGCATTGTTGCCCTCTTTCTGCGCGAACATGACTTTCCCAGTACCATCAACAGCGAACTCTATCCCATAGCCGTACATCTGCTTCCAGTCATCCTGCACATGGTGGAGCACCTGGGGAGTGAAGAAGGCTGCCGTCGCTTGCGCAGAGAGCAAGCTGCCTGCCTTCACCTTCCGCAGAAACCGGTCCAGATCGCTGGCAGTCACGTGTGCACCGCCATCGGGCGATCCGATGGGTGGATAAGCATAGATATTTTTCTTCCAGGCCACAAGCGTCCCATGCTCATCATGGAGTGGATCGCACCCCTCGGCGACATCGTCATACGTCAGATCCATGCGCAAGAAATCAGCATGGAGCATTGCGGCGGGTGCGAAGATCTGCTGACGCACGTAATCTCGATAGGAGAGGCCACTTGCCTGTTCAATGAGGAGGCCCAGTAACACATAGCCGCAGTTACAGTAGCGACATCCCTGGCCAGGCGGGAAATTGGGGGGCTTGTGCGCAAATTGCGGGAGAAAGTCAGCGGTCTCGGTAACAGCATAGTTGGCTCTGGTCTTCCAGAGATCGGCGTACACCTCCCCGCTCTCTTCCTCAGCATCATCCGCGATACCCGAGGTATGCGTCAACAGGTGAAAGACGTTGACGGCACGGGTGATGGCTGTCTCCTGCAATCTCAGGAAATCGATCACCGGGGTATCGAAGGCGAGTAATCCTCGGTCAATCAGTTGTAGGGTCGCAACGGCGGTGAAGAGCTTGGTCACTGAGGCCGTGTCGAAGCGCATTGTGAGGGTGTTGGGGACTTTCCAGGAGCGACTGGCATACCCATAGGCTCCCGCGAACAGCTGTGAACTGCCCTGCGTGATCAGGACGACTCCTGAGAAGGCATCCTGTTGCGTGCGTTGCTGGAAGTATCGCTCGAGTTCGTCTGGAGCTATCATTGCAAACTGCTCCCTTAGTACTTGGATCAGGGGATGAGCAGAAAGCGTGCCGCGCAGTAAGCCCTCTGCTGATCCAGTTGTTCTTTTGCTTAGCGTTGTACCTGCTTGCGTACCAAATGCACTGGAGTCAGCATTTTGTAGATCACTGTGCGCATCACGGCATTATACCAGACGTTCCGAAACTGCGACCATTGCAATTTTGGATCCACACAGAGTTGGTGAGTCTGTACCGGCTCGTCTACACCAAAGTGTGCTGCCAGCGATTGGAGCGTGTATTGCCAGAAAGCGTCTTCTATTTTAGAGGCACCCAGGCGACAAGCGACTTCATAAATTGGATCGTTGGCGCGCACGAGCACCTGGGCCTGGGCAACGGTGCAGCCATCTTCCTCATGGGCGCTGAAGGTGATCCAGCCAGCGAACATATGACCTTGCGGGTTCATAAAGGTGAACGATTCGTCATCGGCATAGAGTACCATTATACCGGTGGAGAGCGGTACACCGTGCGGCATGTTGCCATGGCCAAGGACAAGGTTAATGAGGGCTACCTGGCCAGGGGCTATGCCGGTGTGCGGTGCATAGAAGTGCTCCCCTTTGGGCCAGAACTCAGGGAAATGCTCTTTCCACGTTTTGATGACCCCGGCAGGCGTCACAGCGGCACCATTCAGGCGGACATGGTAGGTTTTCTGCCATAACTGGCCAAAGCCCTGTAGGGGTCCGACAAGCTGGCGTCCTTCTACATTCAGATTCAATGCCCCCGTAGGTGCTACGGATACCTTCAACGTTGAGATCTGCTGTGCCCAATAGGCAGCATCACGGGGTTGCTCGTCCTGAGATGGTGTGGATGAAGTAGTCATGTTGCGCTTCCTCCTGATTGGAACGTATACCTGGCTAACGAACTTTACTATATACCATTGTACTGGGGATGTGTCTCCTAAGCGTTACGAAAAGCGTTACAAACTAACTCTTGCTTACTTATTCGCCAATATTCGGCAAAGTTCGTGGTGGCGGATACACACGAGCCAGTGAAAGGGGCGGAGAAAGACATAGATGCTTCGTGGCAGCTTTACCCGAGCGTCACGAAGTAGTTGACCGCCTGGGACAACTCAGCAAAACGGGAGATGGTATAATCGGGCGAAATTGTCTGATACGGCGGATCGCCTTGATCGGAAGAGAGGAAAATGGCTTTCATCCCCACCTGTTGGGCACCGAAGATATCGTGGTATAAGTCGTTGCCCAGAAAGAGAGCCTGTTCCGGCCGTACCTGCAGCGCATCCAGAGCTTTCTGAAAGAGCCGGGGGTCTGGCTTGCGATACCCATAGTCACCAGAGATGATAATCGGGTTAAAGTAATTCAGCAGTCCCACCGCACGTAATTCGGGAATGGCATACATACGCTGGGCGTCAGAAACGACGGCCAGGCGGTAGTGAGAGCGTAACTGGTCGAGCGTCTCTTGCACCTGGGGATAGAGACGGAGTCGTTTGCGGGCAATACCCCGGTGCAGTTCAGCCAGGAACAGCGGAAGTTGCTCTTGCTTTTCTGAGGGTAGAGAGCGGGTGTAGTCGCTTGCCGTGTTTCGTAGGAACTCGCGCCAGACCTCAAGGGCATTCCACTCCGCGAACTCCTCGGCACTTCCCGCACGCTGTTGCTGTAGGATCTGAAAATACAGGTCGCGTACCTCCCAGCGGTGCAGTGAAATGCCCTGATACGTTAGAAAATGCCCAATCGCCCGGTAAATCTCCTCCAATCCCTCATCCGTCTCAATATCGATAAGCGTTCCGTTCACGTCGAAGAGCAGCGCACGAATATCCATTAAAACGTCCTCAATGTCATTTTTGCTTCCTCGATGAGCCGCCGGCGATAATCAGGATTGATCCAGGAGTTACGGGCAATGCGCAGCAAGGTAAGGCCCATCTGGAAAGGCAGGCGCCCGCAGATGGAGCGAAATGCACTGTCGCGGTCGGGGAAGTGGCAGGCATATTCCCACAGGAAGTGGCCGATAAAAGGTTCGGCGGCATATTTGTTGCCTGTGATCTGTATGAAAAAGTGCTGTAGTTCTCCGGTGATACGCCCAATATCAAAGACACGATCAGCCCTCTTCATTCTTTCCAGGTCGATCCCAATGACGCTGAGCCCATGCCCAAAGAGGAAGTTCGATGGAGTTGCGTCACCGTGAACGAGGACTTGCTGGTCTTCCCACATTCGTGGCTGTTCGCGCCAGCGGTCGCGCAACCAGGAGAACTCCTGGACCTCATTCCAGTGAATGAATTGTTTTTTGGAGAGCTTGCGCACGAGGCGGTCGAGGTAGGCACAATCTTCGTGAAAATTCACCCCATAGCCGTTCGCCGTCCGGTTATGAAAGGTGGCCAGGAAATACGCCAGGGCGGTGAGCTTTCCATAGAGCCTGCCTGGCTGTCGAGAAAGAATAGCGTCTGTGATGACGTGGCTCAGCGATTGTCCTCCATAGTATTCCTCAACCAACAGGCTGTTCAACCAGCCATTGTAGCCCAGGGGACGTACGACTTCGTGCGGGTATCCGACCAATCCATAACTGCGCATGAGGTGCAAATTGTGAAATTCATGCTCCATACGCTGATATGTCTCTGGCATATGGGTACCACCATGGCCATTCCCTGCAAAGAACTTTCCTACCACCTGCACCTGACTATGCTTCTCTTCATACATGTACACTTCATTGCTCCCGCTCATACGAAAGACGCGAAATGTAGCATGATGATTATCTAGCCCCATCTGTGGCAGTATATCATACTGCAAGTAGTGATAGAGTGGATCGTGGCCAGGCAAATGCCCAACATAATGCTTTGACATGCGCATTAACTCCCACCCTCTGCTTTTTTAAGAGTGAGTGTGTTATGAATAGTTTAACTGGGGATTAACAAATATTAAAATCTTATCCCATATGATAGGAGGGAAGAGTAGGAGATGTCAAGAAAACGCGCTTGCGGACCAGGCGCCAGGTTGTTCTGAACACAACACACCTGCTACTCGCTGAGAGCGTCGTACCAGGGATACAAGTTCTTGCAGGGCGTCTTGCCTGGTCATAGATGGATGGGTTATAAGCAGATAGGTCTTAGCGGTTTTGGGGATGTCCTTGAGTGCACCCTGCTCATTGGTTATCAACCGGGCAATACGTGTGGGGGTGAGTATTTCCCCCAGGTTCATGCCTACGACAGCGGCGATGCGTTCAGGACGATGGGCAATCTCTGCATTCAAGGGCTGATTGATCGCTCCGGCACTCATCATTAGAAAGGCGACATTCGTATGCAGGGCTACTACCGGCTCATGTTCGGCAGGGGCTTTAATCATGCGGTGCCTGGCACCATCGGCCTCGACGATTACCGCATCGGCCCCGCTGTGCATGAGCAGTTCATAGGGCTGTTCGGGTTGAAGACCGCCGAGTTTGTCCGCTCTGATAACGGCCCCGGCGACGGTGACATGCTGGTGCTGATTCCAGGCGGGGTTGATCATTTTGAGGAGGGTGGGCGTTTCAGCAGCGACTATCAGGGTGCCGGTTTCACCTTGTTCAGGAAAAAATATTTGGGTTGTAGTGGTTGTGATCACGCGCTTACCACGCTGCGCCAGTTCGCTGGCAAGGGTATACATGGTGGTTGTTTTGCCGCCCGCCCCAACGATGGAGATGAGGGGTTGAGGCGGCAAGTCAATGAGGTCAGAGAGTAGCGGCATTCCCGTCCCCTGTTATGCAATTGTGCGGCTCGAGCGCTGATAACTGTCGCCTTCGAGACCCCAACCAATGATGCGGGTAGGATGCACTCGTATCAGGTCTGGAGCAAAGCTTGCTACGATCTCCTGGCCGCCGCTGGGAAGCACTTCTGCACGTCCACGTATCTCGATTCCCCGCGGCTTCCATGGTGGCAGCACATCGTCTACCACAAAGGCAACTCGCCCATAGCGAGCGGCATCGCGAAACTTCCTGGTTTGAGCGATGTCGCGACCCCCAATATCAATAGTATCCAACGCTGGATTGTAGCGAAAGCCTACGGGAACGACATGAGGCTCACCTTCACTGTTGACTGTTGCAAGGCGACCAAGGCGCTGGCTGTTGAGATACTCAATCTCTGCCGGTGTAAAATTACTCATATGCTTTCCTTTCGTGACAAGTCGCTTTAGAGAATAACGGTAGTTGGACAATCCTGTAATACCAGGCACAGTTCTACTCTTGTGCTGCTTGAAGAGATGCGGCCGGACGGTTATACCGTTCATAGTTCAAGCGAAAGAGTTCAATCAGGCCAGGAACATTTTCAAGGCCACGAATGTAGTACGTCACCCACCCTGTCTGAGGAAGGATGTGATGGAGTGATGCCCGTCCCGCGGCTACAAGCTCCTCCCGCGTACGCAGCGAGAACGGGAGGTCGGCCTGCCGGCTGCCATGCAAGTGTCCGATCTCATGGCCATTAACGCGAAACTCGATTCCACCAAAGCGATGAGGCAGCTTGACCACGTTGGGCCAACTCGATACCTCTTGCTCTACCAACTCAGCTATGCTGCTCATTTTGCACTCCCTGATGATAGAAAGACCATTGTTTCCCATACCTGTTTGCAGGTATCTTCACATGAAAACAATCTCATTCTCAAAAGTATTTCATCTCTTCGTTGAGAGAGCGTGTCGAAAAGGTGATGAGATAAAACATTTTCTCCATAGTAGTAAGCGAGGCACCCATAAGGATGCCCCGCTAGTTTTATTGTAACTATTCAGGTCTCCTTTCTCTTGTACCGCCTCCGGCGGCGGGGTGAGGGAGAAAGGCGGTCCCTGGAAGCCCCCCAGGCTTCCTTGCCCCGCACCCCGCCAAGGGGCCTTGCAGGCCCCTTGGAACCCCCTGCTGAAGAGTTACGTTTTATTGCCCTGGTGGCACAGACCTGACCACCGATCATGTACAGTACCAGATCTACAAGCTGTTCACCTCATCCAGTAGATCCTGACCCTGCGAGATGAGAGGATTTGCCTGACCCTGGCTGATTGGCTGCCCATTAAACTCTGCACCCTCCAGCAGAGCAATCATCCTGGCAGCCAGGGCGTCACGCACGCTAGTGATCCTAATGAGGTGGTTCTCGAGGTTGTTATAGGTGTTATCGTGGGGCGTGTTACTCTCCAGGGCTTTGGTAGAGGCCCTAAGACTAGCCAGGGCAAGTTGTCCAACACAGGCATCGATCTGCTTGTACATCTGGGCAAGAGCAGTAAAGCTATTGCCACTCTTCTGCAATGCTGACGGCAAGACGGAGCCCTGAAGGTCTTCAACGAGCGCGCGTCCATCATGACTATAGTCGTCCTGCAAACCAAGCAGCGTCATGATAGTTGGGCGGATATCGGTATGATCCGACCAGGTAGTGCTGTCGATGCCCGTCTGATCCACGCCAGGCCCGACCATACCAAGCCAGGTGGTAACGATTTCCGGCTGCACATCACCGTGGTTCCAGGCGAAACCTGGATTAATCGCGACACACGGAGAACTGCAGTTGGGTGCACCTGCAAACAGGAAGTAATTGGGATCGGCAAACATCGTGAACGTCGGCGTGCGTGCCGGGTCGGCCGTGACCATGTGAAGTATCTTCATCTCCACCGGATCAGCTAGAAACTTGGTGAGCGTATCGGTGTTGCCCGTATACGGATTTACCGTCGTGAGTTGACCGGTCGCACGCTCGAAATTACGAGTCACAGGATCGGTTCGGGCCGGATTGCCCGTGATATAGACGGTGGGAGCATCGTCAGAGTGGACCGCGAATGGTGTGGTGATGCCCTGCTGGGTCACAAGCAGGCCTTTCAGGTTGGTATTCAGTTCACCAATCTGGTTCTTACCATAGGTGCAAGGAGTGGTCACACCGTCACAACCAGTTTGACTGACGCCCGCGAAGTGATCGCCCTCGTCGGCAGTGAACACAAACAAGGTGTTGCTCTGATTGATGCCATCGTTCGCAAGGCGGTTGAAGAAGGTAGCGAAGGCATCATCATATGACTTGAGCGCCGCGACATAGCCAGCCTGGCCTGGGCCATAAGCTGGACCGTTTGGATGTGCATCGTGCGCATCGGAGATATAGGCGTAAGTGACTGGCACACCATGTTCCTGCATCGCTGCTACGTACGACAGCGAGACCGATGCCTCCATGCCATCGAATCCGGGGAAGCCGATGTTGCCCGTAGGACTCTGGATGACATTGCCGTTCAGGTCCGTCAGTGGTCCATTCGGGCTGATTTGTGGCGCGACGTACTTGTGACCGAAAAGGCCCATGTGCCCCGCGTAACCACCAGGTTCATCCGGGAGTACATCAGCTACACCCCCATTAGCGCTGGAACACACTGAATTTCCCTGGGCACAGTGGACGGCAACACCAACGAAGTCAGCAGTCGCCTGGTTTGGATTGGCCTTCACCTCGGCGGCCTGGGGCGAATTCGCACCGAATACCGTAGGGATGTCCGTGGCGATATTCTCTAGCTCTATGTTCGCCGTCCCCACTCCACCAACGTTACAGCCCGCACGGGTGTATGGTACCCAGGGTGCTGGAGCGTTCAATCCCTGCGCAGTGAGCATGTTGAAGGTTGTGTCGGTCTGCGTCGAGGTGGTTGGATCAAAAAGAGGGTCGGTCCAGTAGGCAAAAGAGACGCCGAGGTTGCTCGTGCCATTCGGGTTGAAATAGCGGAAGCTGTTGCTGACCGGCACGCCGTGACGATCACCATAGACACCCGTCAGCGAGGTCAGGATGTCGGTCGCGGTGTGGGAGATGAGCGGGGTGTGGTGATTGGTGAGCAGCACCCCGTTGCTCTTAATAAAGTTGAGCAGGTGAGGCATCTGCTCAAGGTCCGAGGGAACGTTGGGGTTGTCACGCGTGAAATGGGTGTTGTCGAACTGGACGTAAATTACATGCTTAACATTGCCTTTTGCCGAGTTGAGCTGGCAACCACTCGCGGCATAAGCAACGCTGCTCTGGTGAGTAAGCGGCAATCCCACCAATGCCAAAAGCACCGGCAGGAGCGTTGCTACAACAAATACACGAGTAAAGTGGTACCGCCAGAGTCCTTTTACCTGGTCCATAATTCCTCCTCTGTGAGCAACTTACAATGGTCTCTGAAGCATTAAACTAAGAGACAACAACAGGGTTGGGTAACAGGAAAGAAGCCCTTAGGTTTTGATGAGAGAGAATATCTAGCCCCGCTCTATAAATCTCTCGACAGATAGTATACCATAGCTAACAAGGGATCGGTGATAGTACCATTCCTCGGAACAAACACGGATATTTTTGAGACAGGGCTCCGGTCCATGGCTTCACCCCTGAATACAGAACCAATCCTGGGCTGCCCCGTCTGAGCGTGGATAGTTGCAGATGATTGATAACGCTCGTAGACGACATGCATTAGCAACAGGGTAACATGAGGTAGTTAGAAGAAGGTTAAGTTTATATTAAGGCTGGCTTAACAATAAATATGGCACCCGCAAGGGTGCCATGTAATAGAAAGGTTTTGATCTGGAAGACGTTACTCTGCATCGCCAAAGATGGTGTAGTGCCAGCCTTTGCGAGCTTCATTACTCAGTTCGATCATGACATGCTTGACCTGGGTGTAGTCGTCAAAGGAATACATGGACATGTCTTTGCCTACGCCGCTCTCTTTGTAGCCGCCATGGGGCATCTCCGAGGTCAGCGGCAGGTGATCGTTGACCCACACTGTACCAAACTGCAGCACCCTGCTGGCGCGCATGGCCTTGAAGATGTCGGTAGTCCAGACAGAGGCGGCCAGGCCGTAGACCACATCGTTAGCTTTTCGCAGCACTTCCTCTTCGGTGCTGAAGCGGGCGACGACGACGACCGGGCCAAAGACCTCGTTCTGCACAATCTCAGCATCGTTGCGGTCCTGCGCAATGACGGTTGGTTCAAAGAAGAAGCCTTTCTCCAACCCTGGGACAGTAGCTCGCTTGCCACCTGTCACGATGTTTGCGCCATCGCGCAAGGCACGCTCAACAAAGCCCTCGACGGTGGAACGCTGGGTGGCAGAGATCAATGGACCCATATCGGTGCTTTCGTTTGCAGGATTGCCGACACGAATCTGCTTGACTTTGCTGAGGAACGATTGCAGGAATTCGTCATAGATCTTATCCTGCACGTAGATGCGAGTTGCGGCGGTGCAGTCCTGGCCGCAGTTGACGAAGCCTCCGACAAGTGCTCCATTGGCGGCAGCTTCGATATTTGCATCATCGTAGACGATAAATGGAGCTTTGCCGCCCAGTTCAAGGTGTACATGCTTGATGGTTTCAGCGCCCGCGCGCATGACGTGCTTGCCACTCTCGGTGCTGCCGGTGATCGAGACCATGTTTACCTTTTTATGGCTGGAGAGGGCCTGTGCTATACCCGGGCCACTGCTGATGATATTGAGCACGCCAGGAGGCAGACCAGCTTCAAGGGCTAACTCACCTAACTTGAGCGTAGTAAGCGGGGTCTCGACGGATGGCTTGAGGACGACGGTGTTGCCAGCAGCCAATGCAGGGCCGATCTTCCATGCCGCCATCATGAAAGGATAGTTCCATGGAGCCACCGAAGCAACCACGCCGATAGGCTCGCGGCGAATGATGCTGGTATGGCCGCCGCTATACTCGCTGGCCGCGGTGCCTTCAAGGTGGCGGGCTGCACCTGCGAAGAAATGCAGGTTGTCGATGGAGAACGGAATGTCACTATCACGCGCTAATTTAATTGGTTTGCCGGTGTCAAGCGACTCTAGTTCAGCCAGTTCCGGGGCGTGAGCCTCAATTGTCGTTGCCAGTTTCTCCAGGATCGAGGCACGTGCTGCGTGTGGCAGGCCGGTCCAGCGTCCATCATCAAATGCTTCTCGTGCTGCCGCAACAGCGCGATCTACATCTTCCAATGAACTGACAGGTACCTGGGCTACGGGCTCACCTGTAGCCGGGCCAATATCATCTGCGGACCTGCCCGAACTACTATTGACGAGTTCGCCATTGATTAATAGTTTGTACTCGGCCATCGAAGTATCCCCTTTCACTCAGGAGCGCGATAATGGACATTAACTTTTTAATCAGGATAGCGGAAAAAGCCACCGAGGACCGATAAATCGGCGGTGGGCACGGTAAACCGGCCCCTATGGGTATTCGGGTTATTTCGTTAATGTGCATAATCGGGCTCTTACAAAATATCCGCTAAATCTCTCGATATTCGTAGCAAAATGGCAAAACAGGCACGAATCTGCTGGCGGATCAATACCCTAACGACATTTTATCACAGCAGAACCCACAGTTGAAATGCTCCATGTTCATTGCTATTGTTTACCCAACCAGGTGCGGATGGACTCGATATGCTCCGGGTAGTGATAGTAAGAAGCTGAGTCTTATTGTCCTGTTCTTCCACCTGTTCCGCTCCTTTTCTACGAAATGGCTACTGTCCTTGTTTCGGTCACATGCATGTCATACCCAGCGAGTTCATGAAAGAACGACTCGACGGGCACACACATTTCCGGGCCAAAAGCGCCACGGCGTGTAATCTCACCATTTGCTAGCATGCGCCCGGCGATGGCGAGCGGTACACCTGTATCAAGAGCTCCTGCGCTAATCCCCCAACGACGATAAGGCACCACCACGGCCTGGTTCGTAATCTCTACCTGTTGGCCCCCTGCCTGGCCAGTAACAACAACGCGCAGCACGTCGCAATCTTGTGGCTCGACATCCTCAGCAGGAATCATTTCCAACAGGCGGGCGAGCACTTCACGCGGCGATACCCTGACACCACGCACGTTGATCGGCTCATCACTGCCAAAGCCCAGGTCAACCAGGAACTTCAGTTTTGTCATAAAGCCGGACGGGAAGGCTATCTTGAACGAGACATAACGAATGCCCTTGTCGTGGAACGAGAGTGGGAAGGTTGCGCATTCAGAATGCAGCGAATAGATAGCGGTGGCACGGCCAACCGGTAATGGGAAGACTATTTCTTCCTGTCCACTCAATGGCTGCTGGGAATACCATTCACCATCCTGGAAGACCTGCGGCTGCCTGGTAAATTCGTCGAGAATCGTGCGCATAGAATATGGCGCAACCAGGGGAGCCGCTGACGGCGTAGTATCACTACTGCCAAGTTGCACCCTGATGCTGTCAACACGATCGAGCTTATCTACAGCGGCACGAGCCAGTATGTTGGTGATACCAGGAGTACCACCCATACCGAGGATGGCAGTTATACCAGCCGCCGAGGCCTCGGCGTGCATGCTCATGAGCTTGCGCGACATGTGGAAGAGGCCGCCGAGGTCTGCATAATGCACCTTCTCGTGAATACACGCTTTGAGGATGGGTAGATTAAAGACATAATCAACAGCGCTTAGGGCGACATCAGCACCGCGCAACAGCTCGCGCAGGCGCTCCTCGTTATTGACATCGATCTGTTTGACCTGAATTTTGCTGCTGTGGAGCGCTACCGCAAGCTCGCGAGCCCGTTCCTCGTTGTAATCCGCAATGGTGACATGGTCAACATCCGCATATCCGGTGAGCGCGCGCACCGTAACGCGCCCCATGGCACCCGCGCCGCCCAGTACGATAATGTGCATGAGAATCAATTCCTTGGTTATGCCACTGCGCTACCGCTATCCTCTTTGGAGGTCTGATTTAGCACACCCTGCGGAGAGTCAGGCGCGATGATTTGTGCTGCTACTGCCTTTTCATCAGGAACACCAGGAGTCGAGATGGATGCATGCAGTTCCTGGAGTGTATCCTCCAGGCGGTTCAGGATGGTATCGATTTCCTCACGGGTGATCACCAGCGGCGGCTCGACACGAATGACGCGCGAGTTGTTAAGCGTACCTGAGATAAGCACGCCACGTTTGAAGAGGCCGGATGCGACCGCGTAGCCGATGTCGTCATTCACAAAATGCTGGCCAATCAACAAACCCTTACCGGTAATGTTCGTGTACACATCGCTATGGTGTGCGGCAATTTCCTTCAACTGCTTGATAAAGTACTCGCCCTTCTCAGCTGCCTGTTCAGACACGCGCTCTTCGAGGGTCACGTTGATGGCGGCTATGGCAGCAGCACAGGCCAGGGGATTACCGCCTGTCGTAGTCGTATGGATGAAAGGATTGCTGTTCAAGACACTCCAGATTTTCGGAGTGGACATGAAAGCGCCGATAGGCATCACGCCACCGCCCAGGGCTTTGGCAGAAGTGATGATATCAGGCACAACATCCCAATGCTCAATACCCCACAGTTTGCCGGTTCGGCCCATACCTGTCTGCACTTCGTCAGCGATTAATAGCACTTCATATTCGTTACAGATCTGACGAAGGCGCGGCCAGAAATTGTCAGGAGGCACGATAGCGCCTGCCTCGCCCTGTACAGGTTCCATAATTACGGCTGCGATATCATTACCAACCTCGCGGGCGATACGCAACTGCTGCTCGATAGCATCGGCATCACCATAGGGTACATGAAAGACGTTATTTTGTGGCGTCATGGCAGGGCGGCGGAAAATTGCCTTGCCTGTGAGGGACAGAGAACCCGCGGTTTTGCCGTGGAAGCCACGCACGGCTGCTACGAAACCGCTCTTGCGTGTGTAGAGCTTGGCAAGTTTCATAGCGCCTTCGACGGCCTCTGTACCACTGCTCACGAAGAAGCTGTATTGAATGTCACCGGGGGTAATCTCGGCCAGCAAATGGGCGAGCATACCACGTAGAGGATCAAGTAGTTCCTGCGTAGGCAACGGGCTTTTCTGCAACTGTGCTTGAACGGCCCCCACGACCTTTGGATGGACCCAACCGAGATTGAATAATCCAAACCCACCCAGGCAATCGATGTATTCACGGCCCAGCGCATCCTTGAAAGTTGCGCCGCGCCCCATCCATTCGACTGCCGCAAAGTCACCTGCTTCTGCGACTGATTTACGATACTCGATAAAGCCACTGTTGTAATACCTGGCAAAGTTACTGACGGTGGTTTCGATCAACCACTGCGCTTCACTCCTGCCTAACTGCTGTTTTTGAACAATGTCGAGGTACCTTTGGGAATCGTTGAGGGCCTTGAGTAAACCATCGGTACTCATAAAAAACCTTTCTGCTAAGCGGCCTGTTAAAGACATCCCACTCCGGCCCGCCTACCGGGTTAGCTGCTATCAATATTTTTCAAAAGACAGATTACAAGCTTGTGGATATGTTTTCGCCTATCCCTGGGGATAAACGCAATGAAATAGAAACAAAGAACGCTTGTTACAGGGCAGGCGTTACCTAGTCTGTAGAAAGTTGTGTCAATGGCAACTTACTACAATCAAAGCAAGTGAGAAGCGGAAATGCGAACGCAAAGGCACTTCACCCTGGCCTCGACCAGGTATTCAGAGGGAACGAAGATCAGGGATAGCAAGTGGACAGGTGGAAACCACGAAATACGTAGTATTTCGGGATATAGCGGCCTCGATTTTTGCCTGGTATGCCGGTTACTTTCACGAAAAACACCAAGTTCCACTGTTTTTAGCTCGAATGAGGAACCCCTTTTTTAGAGTATAGCCTATGATCTAGCAAGAAAGCAAGCCCTGGTTTTAGGGATGCCATACAACTCTTCGCGCTCATTGCCAGGATGCTATACTATGCTTATTGTAAGTAGCCGAAATGCAAAGCTCCAAGAACAGGTGAACGATGCCATTCCTCGAAACACCCAATACTACTTTGTACTACGATATCGTTGAGCCAGATTTCACCACTCCCCCCCTTTCTGTCCAGCCACAAACAGTACTGCTGATTCATGGCTTTGGAGGGACTCCTGCAAGCGACTTTGGGGAACAATTGCCTGTTTTACGCAGTCATTATCGTGTTATAGCTCCACACCTGCATGGCTATGGGCGTTCCAGCCAGCGCAGCAGTTATGCCCTCTCCTTCTATCGAGATGACGTGGCAGACCTGGTTGCACTCCTAGACACTCTCGATATCGCTAAAGTACTAGTACTGAGTTTCAGTGATGGAGGCACCGTCGGCCTGTTGCTTGCGGCTTTACACCCGCAGCGCGTGATCGCACTGGCCGTGCTGGGCGCACAGCCGACCATCAATACTCAAAATACCGCGGCCATCCGCCACTGGTTACTTGAAGCTCCGCTCTCTGAGGAATGGCAAAAAGAACTGGCGGAACTGCATGGGGAACCCTACTGGCGTTTGCTGCCACGGATGTATGTCGAGGGGCAGGAAGCGCTGGTCGCCGCTGGCGGCGTGATTATTACTGACGAGGAACTCGCTGCTATAGCCTGCCCAGTACTTATTATGCATGGCAAGCGTGACCGCATTGTGCCTGTTGACTATGCATACGTTCTCTCCGAACGCATAGCCGGGTCACAGATGTTGCTATTTGACACGGGACACGCTGCACACCTGCGCTGCGAGAAGGAATATACAGCGGCCGTTATGAATTTTTTCCTTAATCAGCCACAGGCCTGATGAAACCAGCCCCGCCCTTATTGTAAATTAATACGTATTAAAAACGTGAGTAATGCTAGCTATCTATTGCTGATTGTTCCAAGTAGTCAGGAGATGTAGTTTATGTCAACCGAAAAGGTTGCTATTGTAATACCTGCTCTCAATGAAGAAGCCGCTATCCGGCAACTGCTTACAGAACTACCCAGAGATTTCGCGAACTGGACTATCGTGGTCGATAATGGCAGTACCGATGGCACAGCTCCTGTAGCCCAGGCTGCGGGTGTCATAGTTGCTAGCGAACCAACGCGAGGCTACGGGCAAGCCTGTTTGAAAGGGTTTAAGGCCGCCTACAGCCTCGGTGCCGAGATTGTTGTTTTTATGGATGGAGATGGAAGTGATGATCCCGCTGATCTGCCCTTGATGCTAGAGCCGGTGCGGGAAGGGATCGCGGACATGACCATCGGCTCGCGTGTTAGCAAGCGTTCCGAGCGCCGGGCAATCCCACCCCAGGCTCGCGTAGGTAACTGGCTGGTCAGTCGTATGATCCATATTCTCTATGGTGCACGCCTACATGACATAGGATCATTCCGGGTTATACGGTGCGCCACCTTAGACACGCTGGGGATGCGCGAAATGACCTTCGGCTGGCCTGTAGAGATGCTGATCAAGATGGCACGGGCACGTTATCGTATCGTTGAGTTACCAATTCACTATCGCCGTCGCAGCCATGGCCGCTCAAAAGTAGCCGGCTCGATAGCTGGCAGTATCAAAGCGGCCTATTATATGCTGCGCACGACACTACGCTACGCCTGGACCGGGGAAGCACATGCCTGATACTGCACTCGTGGTTATGGCACGCTATCCCAAGGCGGGTAAGACGAAAACGCGCCTGGCGCGTGCCATCGGTGACGCTGCGGCCGCTGACCTCTACCGGAATTTCCTGGTAGACCTGGCACAACGTTTCGCCGATGCAGAATATAAGTTGCTCTGGACATATACACCAGCCGAAGTCGACTATATTGCGTTTTTAGCCTCGCTTGCCCCGTCACTCGTACGCTATATGGAGTGTTTTCCCCAACAAGGAGACAGCCTGGGCGCACGCCTGCTCTACGCATTCCAATGGACGTATGAGCGGCGGTTCCAACGCACTATCGTGATCGGCTCAGACTCACCGCATATCAGCCGGGAAATTATTGCAGATGCGCAAAAAGCGCTTGATGAGGCGGATGTGGTACTTGGACCTGCTGATGATGGCGGCTATTACTTGATTGCTATGCGCGAACCATATGATGTCTTTAGCGGCATTCCTATGAGTACCAGTGTCGTTAGGAGGATGACTATCGAACTGGCAGCCCGCCGGGGTCTAAAGGTGCGCCTGCTTCGACCATTGTTTGATATCGATGAACTACCCGACCTGTTGCGCTTAGCGGAGTTGCTGCACACGGACAGCACACTTGCGCCCGCTACTGCTGTCCACCTCGCTAGCATAAGGAGCTTGTATGATCACAACATCGCCAATCGTAGCCACGCTGCCTCGCTCAATCTACATCGAGCCAACGAGTCGTTGCAATGAACTCTGCCAGCAATGTCCACGCACACTGCTTTCACGAGAGGATGATCGCGACCTGAGTTTCGACAATTTTCGGTACATTGTGGACCAGTTTCCTGTTCTGGATCGCGTGGTCTTACACGGATTGGGCGAGCCTTTGCTCAACAAAGACTTGCCGCTGATGATTAAGTACCTTAAAGAGCGAGGCACCTATGTGCTCTTCAACTCCAATGGCATCCTCCTCAATGCCAAACGCGGGCAGGCATTGATCGATGCGGGATTGGACGAATATCGTCTTTCGATGGACGGTGCGACACGGGAAATGTATGCTCGGGTGCGCGGTGTGGATGCCTTTGACAAAATCTGGCGCAATATGCGTGCCTTTATTGCCATGCAAAAAGAGCAGAATGCCAGCAAACCCGTTGTATCGCTCTGGTTTACGGCCATGAAAGAGAACCTGCACGAACTGCCTGGATTAGTCGACCTGGCGACTGAGAGCGGTATACGCGAGGTTTACCTGCAACGCCTGGTGTATTTTGAGGAAGGACTGGCTCGCTCAAAACAGGCGCTTTTCCGACGCGCAATACCCGATGAATTAGAGCTGGTGCGTCGCTGCGAACAGAGTTGCAGGGAGCGAGGTATTGCCTTCAAAGCTGCCGGTATGGTTACACCTGTAGAAAGCCTTTTGCGAGATTTTGGCGAACGTCCGTGGTCAGGCTGCCAACGTCCCTATACACTTACCTATATTACTTCCAGCGGTAATGTGCTCTCCTGCTGCTTTGCTCCCTTTGGGCACAGAAGCGCAAAAGAGTACAAGGAGGAGCGGGTGCTGGGAAATATATTCGAGGACCCAATGGAGGCTATCTGGCATGGTGAACACTACCAAGCTTTCCGACGGGCATTCGAGAGCGACCACCCGGCAAAACAGTGTGCTCAGTGTGGGGTAAATTGGAGTTATTAGAAGGCCTACGATATATGTACAGCTTCCTGAAGCAAAAATTAAAGAAGGCTGGCTTTTTATCGCCAGCCAAGTCTAGAGTAATTTTTAATACAATCCTACGCTTGAGCGATGCTCTTCGGGCGGCGGCGGCTGATTGAACCACCTTTGCGCCCCGCGGCTTGCGCCTCTTCACTCGTCCATTTATGCGCAGTGCCCATAGCATGAGCAGCTTTACCGCCCTTACTGGCAATTTCGCGCTTCTTTTCTGAGCTCATTGATGCAAAACCACGGCCGTGACCTTTGCTGACTGCCATCGTTGATTCTCCTTACCATCTAAGTTTCAGTGTCTTACATCGGAACACTTCAATGCACTTGTGGCAGTTAGCCATTTATTCGACTTATGCCACTTAAGACAATGAAATCCAATGGAATTCTATAGAAGTGTTCTCCATGTAAAGCATAACAGCATCAATATGCAAGAACAAGTCAACAATAAAAAGACTCAGCATTTTCTAAGGATTGTGTGGTTTCTCTAAGGAAAGGATGAGCTAACCTTTGATGCCTGGTGTAGATTGATATCGCCAGTATCGCTATTTAGCGCCACTGTTGCGCCAGGAGAATTTCCTCCGGTATTTCCATTCGCCTTGGCTGATCCCGAGTTGCTACTCTGCACATGCACGCCTGGAAAGTCGCGGGCATTAATCGAGCCCGAGTTGGTTGAGGCATCCAGGTGAAACGCCGGTGTGCCTGGCAAAGTGACATTAATCGAGCCGCTCCCGCTTTGAAATTGGTACGTTCCACTTTTGTCAATCGTTCCATCAAAGTTGATATCACCGCCACTGGTCGTTATGTTGGACGAGCCGGTCAAGGCATCGTTTGTCATTTGCACATTACCGTCAGTGGTTGTCAATGTCATCTGTCCACTTACACCGTTGACTTGAATATCACCATTGGCCGTTGTGAGTCGTAGATTGCTGTCCTGGGGAACGGTGACAGTAATATCGGCAGAGCCTGGCCCGTTATCTGGCACGCTAGCGTTAATTGTGTTGCCATCCTGGCTGGCATTCAGTTTTGCGTCATTGGGGTTGTGAAAAAAGCCGTCGTTATTCGTCGCCTGCACCGTAACGGTAAAATTACTGCCTGTTTGAACGTTAATGGCACCGCTATCATCGTTTATCACGAGCGTTGGCGGGCTGGCCACAGTAAAGGATTGCGTCTGGGGCGCTACTTGACCGCCAGGCCGCTGATCGATTCTTCCACTATCACCAAATCTGTTAAAGGCCGAGCTAAAGCCACCGCTCATTAAGCCAATGATAATAAATGCAAGTATAATCCAGAACCATAAACCACGGCCGCCTCTCCTGTAGGGTCGCTGCCCGAATGCACCGCCCTGCATTTGCTGGGGTGCCTGCCCCGTGTAGGGAGGTATTCCTCCGTACGCCGCTTGCTGGTGAGGCGGAGGTGGCGCAGCTCTCCACTGCGACTGTTCGCGTCGATCAGCATTTATCGGCTGAGGGGTAAACGTCTCCCCTTCTTGTGAACCAGTCTTCGTGCCAAGTTGTTGGGAAGGTTTCCAATCGGGATCCGCAAACTGCATCTCCTGATCACTCATAGCTCACTCCATTTCCGCACTGCAGAACATACTTAGTCATCTTTATTTACGCATATTTAATGATGGAGTTGCAATGCCGCGCTGTTCTGGACTTGACCATCTTAGCAGGGAACGTTACAATGTGCCAGTAATGCTCAATGTATCGTTCTCCATAGATCTATTTGCAATAGCTCTGAGGAATACAGTTAAAGGATAGAAATAGAATGTCCGAAACGAGCCTGGAAAAGACTGAATCTAGTACCCCTGCCAATAGTGATGCAACAGAGCCAGGGAGGTTTGAGGTCGAGGAGGTTACAGAGAATGCTCCTGTCATGACACCCGCGCCTTCTGCCGATGTGATTCCAGTACCGCCTGCCGCGCAACAACGATCGAACCGTTCAGCCACAATCGAGCATCTGGCAGCAAGACGTACTGTTCCCGAACTTAGCGCTGACCCACCTGAAGTGAAACAGACAATCAGTGAGTTGCGTACAGAACTCACCACGCTGGTAACCGAGCTGCGCTGGGGTGGATTATCTGTCAAGGAAACTGCTGAGCGCATCATTCCGCTACTCGATGTTGGTCCACTTCAGCAATGGATACCAATCCTGGTTCCCACTATCCGGGAAATTGACCGTGCAGGAGACCTTGTTCCCGCCTGGCTGAAAATTATTGAGAACGAGGATCCTGTTGATCTGCCTGCCGATGCTAATCCTGCCGAAACGATGGTTGGGCGAGCCAGGCGTATTGCACTCCTGATGTTGGGCTATTACAAAACACCACAAATTTCTGAGGTACTGGGGAAACTGGCTACTGATCCCTTTTCTTCCCTCTATGCGACGCGGTCACTGGTTCGGCAGTCCACGGTAGCAGCGATGACAGCCCTGGCGGGGGCTCTCAAGGATGCCGAGGGATGGGCAAAGGTCGATGTGGTGGATGCCTACGCAACCCTCAATCAAACTCGCTTTTACGAGATCATGCTGGCGAGCGGTCTCGACCGGGCCAATGGGTTAGAAAGCTATATCGCGGTTCCGCTGTTTCGCACTATTCCACTGGAAAACTACCTGCGTGGATACAATGACACTGCGCCTCGCCTTACACAGCAAGCCGCGCTGGTTCTAGCCCAGATTCTACAAGACAGCATGAACAACACTGGCGGTAGTCCAATCCCTATTATCTTTGAGCGGGACCTACCTACACTGACTACCGCGCTTTTTGAAGGAGCGCGAAGTACTCCAGGCTGGCAATATACGATCGCGCTGCACAGGCTCGGATCACTGCTTGGCCGCTATTGGGGTGAAATCTCTCGCGGCTCTCTACAGGACCAGCGTATTGTACAGCAGGTCTATGCCTGCTTACCTATGATGCCGGAAATCGAGCGCTGGATGAACAGTACCGGCCGCGATGTGCTAGTGCAAGCACTGGCACAGCAAGAGGAGGCATTCCAACCTACCTTAAAAGCGCTGAGCGAGCTACGTGAGCAGCGTGCTTCATCCGTGCTTATAGCTCGCCTCGATGCGACTACACAGGTTGTTGATCGTGAGCAGGCTGTTCGCCTGGGGCAATTGTGTGATACGCTGGTTCAATTGGGTGATCAGCGAGCCGTGGCCTCAATACTCCAGCTTGTAAAGCGCACTATCAATGTTGATGCGCGAGCGGCTCGTGCCAAACGCCGTGATAACCTGGCAGTTGGAGATGCCGAAATTCCTGCGAGCATCGTGTTTGGGGCGGCTATTCGCACTTTTGCACAGTTCGGCGACCGCAGTGCACTCGACCTTGTCTTGCAAGCCGCGAAGGACTTTGATCCGTATGTGCGCACCCAGGCGCTTGAGGCGCTGAAGAGCATCGATCCACATGGCGAGGGATTTCGCACGCGCATGGTCGTACGGGAGGCATTGAATGATCCACGTGATACGGTCGTGCGTGTTGCTTGCCAGCTCATCGCGCAGTACCAAGACCTGGAGTCTGTGACTTCACTGCGGGTGCTTGCAGAGACACGTCCCGAATTCGCACCGTCTGTCCAGGATGCTTTGAGGCAGTTGGGGTCTTTGTAAGCAACACAAAGATATATGTTAGGAACATTTAACACAAGCGGCCCATCATTCAGCAAGCAGGGGGATAGAGGTGATCTTCGGTCCGGGGCGACGCAAGCGTCCCCTCCCCTCGTCCGCACCTCTCCCGCCCCTACGCGACGGCCGACGTTTGGAGAGAATGCCTGTCACCCTGAGCCCATGCGCTTTGCTCAGGGTAAACTCCGCGAAGGGTCTGGCGCGCCGGACGCACAGATCCTGCGCTGCGCTCAGGATGACAGCCAGGACACCACTCACAGTCCTCTCACGGGAAGTCTTCTCTCCAAATGTCTGACGCGACGGGGGGACGCTTGCGTCTCCTCCTCCCATCCGCACCTCTCTCGTCCTCCTACGCGACGGGGGGGATGATTGGCAACTCTACGCATGATGGATGCTCGTGGTCGTGCAGGATGGTTTGATGAGCCACTACCAGTTCGGCGTCGGCCCCGAAATCGTGGCCAGTGTTGGGATTGCGGTCCCAGCGTGGGAAGTTGCTGCTGGTCACGTCCAAGCGGATACGGTGTCCTGCCTTGAACACATTGCTGGTAGCCCAAAGGTCAATCTCATACTCGTAGGCGTTTCCTGGCTCAATCAAAGCAGGCGCTTCTCCTTGTGCGAAGTTGCGATAGCGCGCACGAATAATACCATCGGTCAGATTCTGCGCGTAGCCATCAGGATGGACATCCACCAGGCGCGCTACAAAATCGGTATCGCGCGCGCTTGAAATCGCCCATAAGTGTACCGTAATAGGCCCGGTCACCTCGACATCTTCTTTCAATTCGGCAGTTGTATACACCAGCACATCTTCGCGGTTCTCGGTTGGACGCTGATCGTAAGGACCAGCAGGATACTCTGGTGACATCAGGAGGGCACCACCACGGGTCATCACGGGATTAGCAGGGTCATATGCATAGTGATCGGAGGGGAATTCACCAACATCGGATATGTCTGCAGTCAGGTAGCCATTGCCGTGCAGTGTATTGGCGTGCCCGCCGCTGTGCAGATAATAGCGTGTCTCTACAGCACGAGCCAGAGGCCACTCTTGCTCATCGCGCCAGACGTTGGCACCCATCACGAAGAGCTTGATCGGTGCCTCATTCAGCATACCTGTGTCGATACCTTTCAACCAGTGATCAAACCAGCGTAGCTGCATACTCACGAAATCAATCTGCAAGTCAATAAAGGCTGCAGATGATCCAAAGCCAAAGTTGATTTCACCCACAGTATTCATTGTGTTCCCATGCGACCATGGTCCAATAAGCAGTTTGCTTTGTCGTATCTCCGGAGTACTTCCTTGCTCGCGCATAGTGGTGAAGTTATTGATAGTATCTTGCAGGAATATGTCATACCAGCCACCGGCGTTCAGGCTTGGAACAGTGACATTCTCATGTTTGCCTACAATATGCATAGGCTCTATAAGCTCGTGATTGCGGTCCATGGGCCTCGAAAAATTCTCGAAGAAGAAAGGAGCAACATTTTGCCCTTTAAGCGGCTCAAATTCGCGCAGTGGCAAAGACCAGTATCCCTCTTTCCCCAGTGCATTTATCTCTTTCGCCAGGAGGTAAATGGCACGCCCTAAGGCTTGCGGATCACCACGGTGCCGGCGCATTAGCACATCCAGGCCCATCATCAGTTGCCAGCCTCCAGCAATACCCAGTTCCAAGGCTCCTCCACGAAAGATCACACCGTTCAACGGGTCATTCCACGTCTCAAACGGCGCGATAGCTTTCAATGCAGAAGGCCGATGCACTGCTGCCGACCACTGTGTAAAGCCAAAATAGGAGATACCATACATGCCAACTTTGCCGTTACTAAAGGGTAATCGCGCAGCCCACTCAATGGTATTTACACCATCCAGGCCCTCATTGATGAAAGGGGTCCATTCGCCCTCTGACGCCATGCGTCCACGGGTATCCTGTACAATGACAACATAGCCCCTTCGTGCCACTTGAGCCGGGTCCATCACTGAAGTCCCCACGGGAAAGTCTTTGCCATAAGGTAGGCGCGTGAGCAGCACAGGCCACTGACCCTCTCCTGCCGGCCGGTAGATGTTGGCACGCAGCGTAGTGCTATCTCTCATTTTGGCTGGAACGTCGAAATCTACGGTGATCTTCTGGTCCATTTGCGTTGCCATCTCGGAATGCTCCTTCTCTTTGATAGGTGATATTGTTGATCCAGGGTAATTGAGCTTCTACATCGTTGCTAACCCACAATGTCTATTTATTATAGTCCAGTTTGGGTAGTGCAGCCAATGCTGGCCTGCGGAGCAAATTAGCTTATACTTGACACCCATCTCTGGCATTGGCTATACTCACTGCATAGATGGAACGTGATTCCACTGAATAGAACACAAAAGTGTTATGAGACCGGGGAAGATAGTATGCGACATGGAGAACCCCTGGATGGCGAAAATACTGTTCAGATTGTCCACCGTATTGCCAGCGTCCTACGAGCTTTCGGAAACCAGGGACTGCTTGGTATCACGGACCTTGCCAACGCCACAGGCCTGCCAAAATCAACTGCTCATCGTTTAGTCACGGCTTTAGTGAACGAGAGGTTGCTGGTACAAGACGAGGATAGTCACAAGTATGCTCTCAGCCTGCGCGTCACGGCCCTGGGCGCGAGCATTCTGAGTTCGCATACGGTACGCAAATTCGCACGGCCAATCCTCATGGAACTACGCGACCAGACACGCGAATCGGTACACCTTGCGGTACTGGAGGGCATGGAATCGGTGATTATTGACACCGAGGATTCCTATTATTTTGTGCGTGTCGTCAATGTGCCAGGACAACACCTCCCGGCGTATGCTGTCTCCACAGGCAAGGTGCTGCTAGCCTATCAGTGGGAGGTACGGCTACGCGAGATTCTCAGCCACACAACCCTCACACGCTACACGGATCGCACGATTACCGATCCACACTTACTGCTTGAGGAACTGCGTAAAGTGCGCGCAAGCGGCTACGCTATTTCTTGTGGGGAGTTGGAAGAGGGTATCGACGCAGTCGCAGCACCCATTTATGATCACCTTAACACAGTTGTTGCAGCGGTTTCTATAGGTGGCCCTAGCGAACGCTGTCGCCCCAGGCAGTCCGAATTGATTACTGCTGTGTCCCACGCGGGGCAACAGATATCGCAGGCACTGCGCTATGTTGGCTGGCACTAACTACGGAGGATAGGGTGACAAAGCAGAACAAAGTCAAGACTAATGCAATGCGTCTGCTGGATAAACACCACGTTGCGTATACAACGTTTACCTATCCAGATACACTTCATTCAGCGCAAGAAGTAGCACCTGTTTGCTTGCAGTTACGGGGGCCAGAGTTATTCAAGCTATTGCGGAGCAACCAGGATAAACTATATTCGTCTTCGTAGACACAGTACCTTTAGCAACTCACGAAGGGAAAAATGCAAGTACCTCATCCCTGGAACGATTCTGAAGATAGCGGTATGCTGGTTGCCCTAAAAGGAGCCGGTGATCTCGCTACGGGAGTTATACATCGCCTCTCACGCGCGGGCTTTGCAGTGATGGCAACTGAGTTGCCTCAGCCCACGGTACTGCGCCGCACTGTAGCATTCGCCGAGGCTGTGGCATTGGGAGAAATGACGGTCGAGGGGATAACGGCTTGTCGTGCAAGCTCGCCAGGCGAGATACAGGCAGCGTTAGCGCGCGGCCTTGTGCCCTTAGCGGTCGATCCCAAAGGAACGATGCTCAGACAGATGCAGCCGCGAGTACTGGTGGAAGCAACCCTCTCGAAATACAATAGCGGCATCACGATGGACGATGCTCCGCTTGTGATCGCGCTTGGCCCTGGTTACGAGGCGGGTAAAGATGTACACGCGGTCATCGAGACGAATCGTGGCCATAACCTGGGACGTGTCTACCTACAAGGTTGTGCCGAACCAAATACAGGGGTACCCGGCACGATTGGCGGATACGGCATTGAACGTATACTGCGTGCTCCTTGCGCTGGTACGCTGTATGGTTTGCGCCAGATCGGAGACCAGGTACAGGAGGGAGAGACGGTAGCCGTAGTAAATGCGGATGACAGTAGCATGCCTATCACCGCTGCCATTTCCGGAATACTGCGGGGCCTCGTACGTGATGGCTTGCCAGTGAGTACAGGTATGAAGGTGGGAGATGTTGATCCACGTGCCATTCGTGAGCATTGCTTCACTATATCGGATAAATCGCGGGCCGTTGGCGGAGGGGTGCTGGAAGCGATCATGTATTTGTTGAGGCAAGCCTGATGAACCTCCACTTGTTGGTAAAGTTATTGCATGTTATGATTGTGGATAAATAAACTGGAAAGGGCGGGCCGGGGACATTAGCCGAAGAACGCGAAGCTATAGTGCGCTAGTTTCCCGGCCCAGCAGCAGCCTGATATTCTATTTATGCTCAAAATCGCAGCTTATCATAGCCCCCTTCTATTAGCTGAAGCCGTTAGTTTGCTTGCGGAGGAAGGGCGAATCGTGATCGCAGGCGGTACGGACCTGCTCGTGAATCCACGCTATATGGTGGGTGTGCGCGAAGTCGTGGATATTCGCAAGCTAGGGCTAGACTACATGCGCGAGGAGAACGGCTGGCTATACATTGGTGCTGGAACCACGATGCGTACGGTAGCCGGGCACCCAAAGGTACAGGCACTCGCCGATGGTATCCTTGCACGCAGCGCGGCCGTTTGCGGTTCACCGAATATTCGCAATATGGCGACATTAGCAGGAAATGTTGCATCGGCCCTTCCGTCGGCCGATACTCCACCTTCTTTGCTAGCCCTGGATGCCCAGGCCGTACTCGTGGGTATACAAGGCGAACGTGTTGTTTCCCTGGATAGTTTTTTTATTGGCCCGGGAAAGAGCGTTCGTGAACACGAGTTAATCCGCGAACTGCGTATTCCCTTAGCCAATTTCGATAGATTACGCGGTGGTTTTTACAAGATTGGCCGCACCGCTGAAGATATTTCGATCGTAAATGCTGCCACAACACTCAACATACAAGATGGCGTTATCATTGCTGCTCGCCTGGTAATGGGTGCCGTGGCTCCAATACCGCTACGAACTGTCCAGGCAGAGAAAGCCCTCACAGGACAATTTCCTACTGAAGAAACCTTCCGGCGGGCAGCAGAGATTGCGCACGAAGAGGTGCGACCCATCAGCGACCATCGTGCCTCTGCTGACTACCGGCGGCGCATGAGCGGGGTAGCTGCAGTACGAGCACTGCGCCAGGCGGCAGGCTTAGCGCCACATGGAGAGGAATGGCATCATGCCTGAGATCGAGATAAAACTGAAAGTCAATGGACGTGCGGTAGCATGGCACATACACCCAGGCGAAACATTGCTGGAGGCGCTGCATGCGCATCATCTTAGAGGAACAAAACTCATTTGTGGCACAGGTGATTGCTGCGGCTGTGGTGTGATCCTGAATGGCCGCTCAATTAACTCATGCTGCATGCTGGCAGCACAGGCCGAAGGCGTCGACCTGCTTACCGTCGAGGGACTGGCACAAGATGGGAAACTTCACCCTATCCAGGAAGCGTTTGCCGGGGAGGGTGCCGCGCAGTGTGGATACTGCACCCCCGGCTTCATCATGAGAACGTATGCCTTTTTGCAGGAGCATCCGCACCCCACTGAGGAGGAGGTACGGGCGGCGCTGGCCGGAAATATTTGTAGATGTACGGGTTATGTCAAACCGGTCGCGGCGGTTTTGAGGGCGGCTGAGGCAATGGGGGGCTAGGGCCACACTTTATCAAGAATAGGGGCAAGGCAACTACTTGTTTCTGTTAAGTAAGCATGATATGATTCTGGCAAGCCAGGGAGGCTGATAAGCTATAGAGGAAGTAAGATGTATCGTTTTCTTGTCATCATTGAAAAGGGAAATGAAAATTACGGCGCATATTCCCCTGATTTACCTGGATGTGTGGCAGTAGGAGACACCTTAGAGGAAGTTGAGAAGAATATGCGCGAAGCAATGCCAATTCCTACACCACATACCACAGCAAAATATGTAGACGTCTCCTTTTCCGGCCCAGCAGCCTGACGAGGTTTAAAGAATATCTCTATGGATAACGAATACTACGAACCCGGTGCAGGTAACATTACCGGCGCCGCACATCAACAGGCACGTCAAATAGCGCGTACACGAGTGGTTGGACAAAAAGAGCGGCGGGTGGATGCACGCCCGCTCGTCACAGGCTCGCCCGTGTATGCGGCTGAATTTGAGCAGCCCAATATGCTGCATGCTCGTATTTTGCACTCACCTCATGCCCACGCCAATATGCGCAGCATAGACAAAAGCAAAGCTCTCGCTCTACCCGGCGTGCATGCTGTGCTCACATATGAAGATCTACCACGCGTAGCGCACAGCACCGCGGGTCAACCGTACCCAGAAACATCGCCCTATGATGCTTACCTGCTCGATAGCCGCGTGCGTTACGTTGGTGACTGGGTCGCCTTTGTCGCGGCAGAAACACCCGCGATTGCTGAAGAAGCGCTCAGCATGATCGAGGTCGATTACGAGGTATTGCCAGCCGTATTTGATCCACTCGAGGCTATGCGCGAAGGAGCGCCCCAGTTGCATGAACCGGATACGACCCATCCAAATGCAGGCCAGCACAAAGGCGATATTTATGATGCAAGGCATAACATTGCAGCGCACGAGGTCATCGAACATGGCGATTTTGATGCCGCTCTGCGCGAGGCGGATGTAATTGTTGAGGGAGAGTACCGCGTTCCGTACATCTCGCATGCCGTGCTGGAGCCGCATGTGTGCGTCGCCTACCTGGATGGCTACGAGCGCATGATCGTCATCAGCAGTACGCAGGTACCCTATCACACGCGCCGTCAACTGGCCGCCGTCCTGCAACTACCTATTTCGCGTGTACGCATCGTCAAGCCGCGCGTGGGTGGCGGTTTTGGCAGTAAACAAGAGATGCTGCTGGAACCTGTTGCGGCAGCCTTAGCGCTCAAGACACGCCAGCCTGTACGCATCGAGTATAGCCGCCAGGAGGAGTTTACGGCAGGGCGTTTCAGGCATCCGGTGATTATGCGCATGCGCAGCGGCGTCAAGCGCGACGGGACATTGGTGGCTATTTCAATGCACTCAATAGGCACTGCAGGCGCATACGGTACACACAGCTTCACGGTTACACGCAGCACCGGCCATAAGACGCTGTGCCTGTACCGTGCAAAAGCCTACCGCTTCCAAGCCGATGCTATCTATACCAATCTGCCCATCACCGGTGCCATGCGCGGCTACGGCGCTCCGCAAGGCTTTTTCGCTCTCGAGTCGCACATCGATGAAATTGCTCATCGGCTCAAGATGGACCCGTTAGAATTCCGGCGCAAGAACCACGTCCAGAAAGGGGATTGGGACCCCATTGAAGGTGAAGAAGTCGATGGAGTGTGGCACTCAAAGCGCCACTTCCGTTCCTGTGGTTTGCCACAATGCCTGGAGCAGGGCGCAGCAGCGATTGGTTGGAACGAACCGTTTGACCACGGGGACGGAAAACCCATCCGGCGCGGACGGGGCATGGCCACCGCAATGCAAGGCAGCGGGGTTGCCAGCTTTGAACTCGGCGGAGCTTCGATCAAGCTCAATGAAGATGGTTCTTTCAATGTAATGACCGGAGCCACCGATATCGGGCAGGGGAGTGATACCATTCTGGCTCAGATTGCCGCCGAGGCGCTTGGCGTAGGTATGGACAAGATCATCATGCACTCGGCCGATACCGACTCCAGCGTATTCGACTACGGTTCGTATGCTTCTAGCACTACCTATATCAGTGGTGGAGGTGTGAAGATAGCGGCTGAGCGCGTGCGCCGGCAGGTACTCGAGGTAGCAGGTGATATGTTAGACTGCGCGCCCGAGGATATGTCCATCACCGATGGAATCATTTACACGCCGCGTGGTCCAGGCAATCTAACCGTAGCGGACATCGCGAATGAGACGCTGTATGGCAAGCACCGCCAGCAGATCATGGCAAAGGGAGATTTCTGGACGGAGGACTCACCAGCGCCTTTCTTCGCTCAATTCGTTGAGGTCGAGGTAGATACAGAGACAGGCCAGGTGCGCGTCACACAGGCCGTCAATGCGCTCGATCTGGGCAAGGCCATCAATCCAACACTGGCAACAGGCCAGGTCGAGGGTGCAGTCACGATGGCGCTTGGCTACGCACTCAGTGAAGAGGTAACATTCGACGAGCAGGGACGTGTACGCAACCCAGGTTTTGTGGACTATAAAGTTATGTCAACGCTGGATATGCCGCACATGATGACCATGCTGGTCGAAGATACCGAGTATACGGGGCCATTTGGAGCCAAATCGGCGGGTGAGGTGCCCACAAACGGTATGGCTCCCGCTGTCGCCAATGCCATCTATGATGCGCTGGGCATACGTATGCGCAGCCTACCGATTACGCCTGAGAAAGTTTTGCGAGCGCTAGGCGAATTATAAAGCAGTAAGTACTGGATGTATTTAGAATAGAGGGTTGTGCATGGTACAGGAGTCGCCAGAGTATGCAACAACAGCATACCTTGTCATTCAACAGGGGCCGCAGGCCGGCAAGAGGCTAGAAATCTGGAAAGAACGCACTACCATTGGCCGTAGTCTTGCGTGTGACATATTTCTGGAAGACCTGGCAGTACATCGCAAACAAGCCAGTATTTTGCGCACACCCGCCGGATTTGTACTGCATGACGATCATGGCTCGGGCGACAGCTTTGTCAATGAACAATCCGTCAAGGAGCATCTATTGCAGGATGGCGATCAACTGCTTTTTGGCAACACAAGTCTCACATTCTTCGGCCATGAGGGCACTCGCCCCTTTCAGCTTGCCTCATCACGAGGTCGCGAACTACACGCCCTCAAAAGCTCCGAACCCAATGACAGCACTATCACGAAACTGGATGTGACCACTATACGGGGAGCTAAGCGCAGTTTTGAACTGCTCCCGGATATGACAATTGGGCGCAGTCGCGAGTGTGATATCTTCCTGGAAGACCTGGCTGTAAGCCGCCTGCACGCCACTATTCGCCAGTTGCCGGATGGAGGGTATGAAATAGAAGATCATCACTCCGCTTCTGGCACATTCGTGAATGGCATGCGCATCACGCGCTACCGCCTGATCGAAGGCGATGTTGTGCAGATAGGTGCCAGCAAGCTCACTTTCCGGCGTTCGCATTCTTGAGTAATCTTTCAATAGCCTGTATGCGTTCCCCGTAATAATCGATCTTCGACCCATCTGGTAATTGCACGGGGGGGTCATATGCATGAGTTTCGCGTATGAAGCGACGTACCTCCGGCGGCACTTCTTGCTCATGAGCCGCGAGATTTTCTCGTATGTGTGTCGAAGAGACATCTCGATAAGCAGCATTCAACGGGAGCGCATGTATATGGGAGGCAAACTGCCGGTTTTCAGGTTGATCCAGCAGCCTGGTCAATTCTGCCGGTCCTGCTGACCCGCGCGGGGCAACGAGCAGGTCCGCGAGAGCGAATAGCTCGTGCAGGGCCGCATCGCGGTCCTCGTAATAGTGGGGATCGAGTATCTGTACGATTTTGTCGAAGCCTATCAGAAAATATAGCTTCGTCACCTGTGGAAAATTGGCACGTACCCCTTCCGCCTGCTCCACATACAACCCACGATTAAAGAGCATAATCCCAGTATGACGTAGATGATGGCGGAGTACTGTATCCAGCAAGATAATGCGATCGAGCAGTAGAGGTCGCTCCACAGCTTCTTTGTCAACAATGTGCTTGCTTAGGGCTGCATAGACTTCCATATTGCCATGGAGATGGGCAAAATGCCGTGCCTGTTTCAGCATCGCAAGATGTGCCGAGGTAGGTGGATTGAACGAGCCGGGGAAGACGATGATGCCACCCTCAGGCACCGGTGATCCTGGCACGATAAGGGCCTGTGGTTTAGCTTGAGGGTCTAAGCGATCAAGCAATGCTTGCACTCGCCTGAAACGTTGAATTGTATATGAAGAGAAGCGGATAACTCGTGCATTTGTAGTGTCTGGCATACGTTAATTATATCATGAGCGAGCATTACCACAAGGAGCGGGCACAATTTCTTGTACCCGTTCCCAACTCTATAACTACATCGCTTTGGAGTACGCGTTTGCGCCCCCTCCGCAACGTGTATGCCTATTCCTTCATCAATCTCCTCAATACTGTCGACAGAATCCCACCGTTCTTGTAGTAGGTCACATCGATGGGGCTATCGAGGCGGGCAATGGTCTGGAAAGAGAACGTTGTGCCATCCTCGCGTGTAACCTCCACGGTCACTTCCTGGCGCGGCTTCAAGTCCTGCGCGATGCCCGCGATGTCGTAGACTTCTCGTCCCGTCAGCCCAAGCGATTCTTTGTTCTCACCTGGCTTGAATTGGAGCGGCAGGATACCCATGCCCACCAGGTTGCTGCGATGTATACGCTCGAAGCTTTCGGCGATGACTGCACGCACACCCAGCAGCAATGGCCCTTTGGCGGCCCAGTCACGCGAGCTGCCCGAGCCATATTCTTTGCCCGCAATCACAAGTAGCGGGACACCCTCCTGCTGGTAACGCACGGACGCTTCATAAATGGTGGTCTGCTCGCCACCAGGCAGGTGCACAGTATAGTAGCCCTCGATCCCTGGCACCAGGCGGTTGCGCAGGCGAATGTTGCCAAAGGTGCCGCGCACCATCACTTCGTGGTTGCCGCGCCGCGCACCATAGGTGTTGAAGTCGCGCCTTTCGACGTCATGCTCGACCAGAAACTTGCCAGCAGGACTCGTCGCGGAGAAGCTGCCAGCAGGAGAGATGTGGTCTGTAGTGATCGAGTCATCGAGCATCGCCAGGACCCGGGCGGCGTGAATATCTTTTACCTGCTCAGGTTCGACTGGCATGTCCTGGAAGAATGGCGGCTCCTGGATGTACGTCGAGTTGGGGTTCCACTTAAAAAGCTCGCCTTCAGTATTTGGCAATGAACGCCAGTGCTCATCACCATCAAATACATGAGCGTAGTTCTCCTCAAACAATTCAGGCGTGATCGACTTCGAAACCACCTCGCGTATTTCTTCCTGGGTAGGCCAGAGATCACGCAGGTAGATGTTCTCACCATTGACATCTGTGGCGATCGGCTCGTTTGTCAGGTCGATATCTACCGTACCGGCCAGCGCGTAAGCTACGACCAGGGGTGGAGAAGCCAGGAAACTTGCCCGCACCTGAGGATGGATGCGTCCTTCAAAATTGCGGTTGCCGCTCAGCACTGCCGCAACGACAAGGTCGTTGTCCTGTACGGCCTCAGCGACCGGCTCAGGCAATGGGCCACTATTGCCGATGCAATTGTGGACCGCTACTGTGCCTGCCACGAAGGCGTGTAGATCGTTCACCGCCAGGTCGAACACCGCCCTCCTGCCAGCCGACCGTCGTTCCACCACCTGGAGCGCGAATGTCGGCAGCGTGCGCGCTTCCTTCTCTACACAGTAGCGCTTTGCAGTCTCTGCATCTGCATGCGAGCGCAACGGCGCAAACCACTCGCGCGCACCGATCTCGCTGAACAGCTCGACAGGCGATGGGAAGTCGCAGGAATCTCTATGCAGTGGTTGGAACTTGCGTGCCGTCGCTTGCGGCAGTCGCGAAAAGCGGTCGTGGCCCTCCAATAGCGCGTAGTGAGGGGAGACTACTGCCTCGCGCTCC
>WNGJ01001421.1_pt1 | contig 32176 bp, 29 predicted proteins | sample 5400611 | NCBI WGS metagenome assembly WNGJ01 (sample SAMN13153375, study PRJNA577476) | soil metagenome | isolation source: 40 cm soil or saprolite under Garry oak tree replicate 1 | place: USA:California | collected 2016-06-15
AGGACCCGAGCGTGACGCTGACCTCCCAGAGGTTTGGCGGCCCGAGCTAAACCCCCAGCGGCCAGCCCGATCCGTACGATTTGGCCCGTTGCGACGGGCTTAGCGGCTCGGGGTCAGCGCCGCCGAATCGGGCCGGGCTAGGTCACCAGCACCGCCGGAAAGGATGCCACGAACAATGGCGAACTCATCGGCGCGTTCCTTCCGCTGTGCCAAACGCCGGGATCGGTGGCCGCGCACGGTGGCCGCGAGATCTCCCAAGCTGCCGATCACAACGGCGTTGACACTTCGTTGAGATCACGTTGACGGCGTCCTGGTTGCCTAGGGAGGACTTCAAAGGCCAGTCTGACGAGGAAAGAGAGTTCCGGTATGTATGACTACGTGGTGGTGGGCGCTGGCTCGGCCGGATGTGTGCTGGCGGCGCGGTTGTCCGAGGACCCGGATGTGTCCGTGGCGCTGATCGAGGCGGGATCGCCGGACACGGCACCGGAGATCCACGTTCCGGCCGCCTTCCCGGCGTTGTTCAAGACCGGCTGGGACTGGGATTACGACAGCGAAGCGGAACCGGAGCTGGGCGGCCGCCGGGTCTACCTGCCCCGGGGCCGTATGCTGGGCGGTTCCAGTTCGATGAACGCGATGGTCTACGCGCGGGGCAATGCCGCCGACTACGACGGCTGGGCGGCAGGCGGCGCGCGCGGATGGAGCTACCGGGACGTCCTGCCGTACTTCATCCGCTCAGAAGACAACCAACGCGGCGCGGACGGCTACCACGGCGCGGGTGGCCCTCTTCACGTGTCGGACTCGCGGGCCAACAGCCGGGTGGCCGACGCGTTCGTCGAGGCGGCGGTGCAGGTCGGATATGCCCACAACGCCGACTTCAACGGAGCCGCCCAGCCGGGAGTGGGCCGGTACCAGCTGACCCAGTACAAGGGAATGCGCTGGAGCACGGCGGACGCGTTCCTGCGGCCCGCCCTGGACCGGACCAACCTCACCCTCATCACCGATGTGCTGGCGCACGGGGTGGTTTTCGAGGGCGACCGCGCCACCGGCGTCGAGATCAGCTCGGGCCGCCCGGGCGGGGAGACCGAGTTCCTCCGCGCCGGCCGCGAGGTGATCTTGTCCGCCGGTTCGTACGGGTCGCCGCAGCAGCTGCTGCTGTCCGGCGTCGGCCCGGCCGCCGACCTGTCTGGCTTGGGGATCCCGGTCGTGCGGGACCTTCCCGTCGGGAACGGCCTGCAGGATCATCTGCTGTCCGCGGTGAACTACCTGACCGAGGAAGAATCGCTGATCACCGCGATGAGCCCGGCCAACCTCGCCGCCCTGCAGGACACCGGGACCGGGCCGCTGACCTCCAACATCGACGAGACCGGCGGCTTCATCCAGACCCGCCCCGGCCTCGCCGGCCCCGATATCCAGTTCCATGCCGGCCCCGTTCTGTTCTTCGACGAGGGCCTGGGAGCACCGCAGGTCCACGGCACCGTGGTCGCGGTCAGCATGGTCAGCCCGGAAAGCCGGGGAACGGTCAGCCTGCGGTCGGCCGGACCCGGCACCCCACCCCGCATCCGGCACAATTACCTCCAGTCCGAGGAGGACCGGCGCAGCATCATCGCGGGCCTGCGGGCGGCTCTGGAGATAAGCGGCCAGCCCGCGATGCGTAAGGTCATCACGGGGCCTTTCGACGTCCCGCCCTCTGACAGCGACGCCGACCTGCTCGCGCACGCCCGCAGGACCGCCCAGACCCAGTACCACCCCACCTCGACCTGCGCCATCGGCTCCGTAGTCGACAGCGAGCTCAAGGTTTTCGGCCTCGATGGCCTGCGCGTGGTGGACGCCTCCGTGATGCCCACCGTGCCCCGGGGAAACACCAACGCCCCAACCATCATGATCGCCGAAAGGGCAGCCGACCTCATCAAGGCCGCCCAGCACTAGCACGCTCCCGCTTCCTGCACAGGGAATGACGAGATAGCTGGCCCTCGTCCGTTGCCTGAGATGGTGATGCGCCGAGCCGCCGACCTACGTCCGGGTGAAGCCTGGACCGGTAAGCGCGATGCAGAATCCCTGCTAAACCCGGCCGCACCCGCCGCTGCCGCGTACGGATCAGGCACGCCGCGCCGAACGGCGGGAGTGTGCGCGCCTGCCATCTGCCAGTCGATCACGCTCCGCAGCCGACGGCAGCGCTGCTGACTGAGCTGGCATAGTGGTCCCATCGCGACGGTTTGCGGGACCAGTGCAGGCTAGATCCGCCTTGCGCTGAGAGTCCACCCGGAGGCGCTCGAGGTCCGCGCACCTCATCGCGGCAAATGAGTGCGATGCCGGGAGTGTTAGGGTTCGGCTCCTGTCTCCGGGAAGGGCTCATCGCTCCATCGCCACCGGGCGTCGTCGCCGTCGATGTGGAGAAGAAACTCAGCCACCGGCCGCCCATCCGGTGCCAAAAGGCCTGGGACTCCTACAGCTACGGCTAGCCGCCAGCCCTGATCTGACCAGGGCGTGTCAGTCGGCCCAGCCATGTCACTGGGTTAGTCGGCGGCGTCATGCCGTTCGTCAGTGGGATAGGAGGATCTTTCTTTCCTCATAGCGGCTCGGGGTCAGCGCCGCCGAATCGGGCCGGGCTGGGTCACCAGCACCGCCGGGCGCCCCTCCAATTGGCTGACCGCCTGGCTGTCAGGCCGCGTTCAGGTCGAGGCGGCTGTCCATGTCGAGGCGGAACCGGCCGTAGACGTGCGACCAGAACAGCGGCGACAGACCCCGCCGGTCTTCCTCGGTGAGCTTGCTGGCCCACCTGGGGTCGCGGAGGACGGCTTGCAGGAGCTGGGTGTTGATGAACACCAGGGACGACTGGAGGAGGTGGAGGGCGAGCATGGAGACCTCGGCGTGCTCGCGGTTGGCGCCGGTGAGGACGCCTTCCCGGCCGTAGAAGATCTTGTCGTTGGCGCTGTTCCAGTTCTCGACGACCTGCAGCCCGCTGCTGATCTCCCGCCGGAGTTCCTCGTCGGCGAGGTAGTCGCAGGTTATGTGGAATCAAGCATTGTCAAGTCCCGCAGGTCAGCGGCTCGCATCTGAGAGCTCGTCCTCGGCGATCTCGTCGGCGTCGACGGCAGTGCGCCATGTATCAGCGTGGTGGTGGCAACATGGGCCCGGGCCTGCCCCACTTGATACGTGGGGGTCGGCTGCGCCGACGTCTTGAGCAATTTGTATGTGTCAGCCTCAGGCCTGGACAGCGACTGTTACGGAGAGTGAGAATCTAGCCAATGTGACAGCCGGAAGCTCGCGCAGCTCCCTGCCGATTCCGTACTACCTGTCGATGACGGGTTCCCTGTGGCCGGGCGGCACAGAACGACTGGACCTGGGCACCGCGGTCAGCCACGTCAGGCGGGCTGACTGCAGTGCCACGCGGGTATGGAGCGCCTTCTTGCTGACGGCACGGCGAGGTCCGGCTCGGTGGTTGATGCCGTTCATTGGCTGAAGCACGCGTTACTCCACCCGGCCCGGCCTGCTGGCGGTGATTTGGCTGGCAGGCCTGGTCGGGGCTGAAAGAATCACGGGTGCAGCCGCCGAAGCGCCTGGATGACGACCGGGCAGCGGGCATTGCGGTATGGCTGGCTGCGGTCGGGGCCACGGGCCGCTTATGCCTTCTGATCAGGGTTCATGCGACAATTCCGGGCATGCGATGTCCCGTCGTTGCCGGCCGGGATGAGGAGCTGGCCGCGCTGGCGGAGATCTTCGGCCGGGCGGCGGGCGGTCGCGGCGCCTGCGTCGTCGTCACCGGCGAGGCGGGTGTTGGCAAGACCAGGTTGGTCACCGAGGCGGCCACGGGGGCACGCGGGCGGGGGCAGGTCATCCTGGCTGGCCGTTCGACGCCGACAGATCGGGTCTCGCCGCTGCGGCCGCTTGGCGAGGCGCTGCTAGACGGGTTGCGCGACCGCCGCCCGCCAGATGACCCGGCCTTGGCGCCTTACCTTCCTGCGCTGGGAACCTTGGTGCCGCACTGGGCGGGCGGTCCGGCATTTCCTGCGGTGCCGCCCCCGCCGGTTGTGCTCGCCGAGGCGATGCTGCGGATTGTGCGATGGCTGTCTCCCGAACGCGGCGCCATCATCGTGCTGGAGGACATGCACTGGGCGGACCGCGAAACGCTGGCCGTGCTGGAGTACCTGGCCGACCATGTCACCGCGTTCCCGGTGGCACTGGTGCTCACCGCGCGCTCCGACGAGCCGGGGACGTCGGGGCTTGGCTCGGCGCTGACCCGGGGAGCCGTGCGCCTGCACCTCGCGCCGCTGGCCGAGAGCGAGGTCGCCGCGATGGCCGCTGCGTGTCTCGGCGTGGACACCGCTCCGGCGGCGATCCTGGCCGGCCTGCGCCGGAACGCCGGAGGCCTGCCGCTCCTCGTGGAGGACCTGATCGCCGTCGCGGGACACCCTGGGCCGATGCGCTACGCCAAGATCATTTCTGGCCGGCTGGCCGGCCTGGACGCTGGGGTACGCGGCATGGTGGAAGCAGCGGCCGTCCTGGGCATCGAAGTGGACGCCGGCTTGCTCGGTCAGGTCAGCAGGCTTGCGCCGTCGGCCGTGGCTGACGCGATGACCGCAGCGCGGGCAAGCGGACTGCTCACGCCGGTGCATGGGCACCTGGCCTTCCGGCACGCTCTGGTTCGTGAGCTGGTGCTGGCGCAGCTGGACCATGTCCGCCGGGCTGAGCTGTGCCGCCGTGCGGCTGAGACGCTCGAAGCCTCAGGCCCGGGCGTCATCTCCGAGCGGCTGGGTGAACTGTGGATCCAGGGCGGGGAGCCTCGGCGGGCGGTGGCGGCCCTGCGCCGGGCTGGCCGGGCGGCCCGGGCCGCCGGTGCGACCGCGGCCGCCGAAGCGCTGGTGGGGCGAGCGCTGGCCGTGGCGCCAGCTGACCTCGCCGGCGTTCTCCGGCTCGAGCTGCTCGAGCTGCTCACTGTGGCGGGACGTATCGATGATCTGTCTGTGGTCGGGGCACAGGCGCTGGACGACCTGGCGTACGATCCGGACCTCACCGCGGCGGTGCACCTGCTGCTGGCCCGGACGGCGGTGGGTGCTGGCGTCCCGGCGGATGCCCAGCGGCACCTCGACGCCGTCAGCGGGCTCGGCGTCCTTAGCCCGCGCCGGATCGCCCAGCTGCGCCTCGTGCGCGCCGCCGCAGTGATCGCCGGTGGCAGCGCGGAACGACTCGCCTTGTCCGGCCGGCTCGCCGAGCAGGCGGTCACAGCCGCGGAGGAAGCCGGCGACCCGGAGCTGAGATGTGAGGCGCTGGAGCTGCTGGCCATGTCGCTGCGTCCCCGGGACCTGACCGCGGCGGCCGGCGTGCTTCGCCAGGAGCTGGAGGCCGCCGAGCGGGCCGGGCTGGTTCTGTGGCGGCTGCGCGCGCTGAACGAACTCGGCACCGTCGAGGCAATGCGCGACGCGCGCGGCGACCGGCTATGCCGGGCCCACGAGCTGGCGGTCCAGGTTGGCGCCCTGGACACTGCGGCGAGCACCTTGATCAACCTCGCCGGGCTGTACGTCATGACCGACGCCACTCCGGAGGCGCTCGCGGCCGCCGAGCAGGCCCGGCAGCTGGCCATGCAGCTGGGATTGACCCAGGCCGTCGCGGCGGCGACAGCAGTCGAGGCTGTCGCGCACGGGCTCGCCGGACGCCGCACCGAAATGGAGCAACGGCTTCGCCGGGCGGTCGAGCTGGCACCCGACGACGCCGACATCGCCGCCTACGCCACCGGCGGCGCGCGCGGCGTGGTGGCCCTGCTGTTCGAGGAACGCGCCGAGGCGCTGGCCGCGTTCGCCCGCGCCCGCGAACTTGGCACTCCTATCCGCGCGGCCGACCCCTGGCATACCGCGCTGCTCGTCCGGGCCGTCCAGGGCGATGCGACCGTATCGGAGGTTGAAGCCGAACTGGCGCGGGCCACCGCCGGCGCGCGCTTCCCAGCCACCTGGCTCGGCTATGCCCACGCCGTTACCCTGGGCGCCGCCGGTGATCGCACCGCTGCGGAAGCCGCGTTCGGCAAAGCCGAACGTGCCGCCAGCCGGTACCCGCTGTTCCGGGCAATCGCCCTGCGGCTGGCCGCCGAGGCCGCGCTTGAACACCCCTTCGGGGATCCGGTGACATGGCTGCGCGATGCCGAAGCCGTGTTCGTGACCCGCCGGCTGGCCCGGATCGCCAGCGCCTGCCGCGGCCTGCTCGCCCGGGCCGGGGCGCCGGCGACCCGGCGGCGCGGCCGCGACGACGCCGCGCTCGCACCGGACCTGCTTCGCCTCGGCGTCACGGCCCGGGAGGCCGAAGTCCTCGAGCTGGTCGGCGAGCATTTGTCCAACAAGGACATCGCCGCCCGCCTGTACCTGTCGCCGCGGACTGTGGAGAAGCACGTCGCCAGCCTGCTTCTCAAGACGGGCACCGCCGACCGCGCGGCGCTCGGCCGGATGGCCCGGCAGCGCTGACAGCCGGCATCAGGATGGGGGCACAGCACCCATGTGCCGCGCGCGCCGAGCCAGCACCCTGGCAGGGACAGATGCACACAGACCAGGGGAAGGCTCATGACACAGACGATGCAAAGGTCCATCGGCACCTTGCGAGCGGTAATGAGCGGGCCGGTGATCGGGCCTGCGGACCCGGACTACGACCAGACCCGCCAGGTGTGGAACGCCGCCATCGACCGGCACCCGGCCATGATCGCCAGGTGCGCGTCGGCGGCCGACGTTGCGGCGGCGGTCACGTTCGCCGCGGAAAACGACCTGGAGATCGCGGTGCGCGGCGGCGCCCACAGCATGTCCGGCGCGTCGGTCGCCGACCGCGGCCTGATGATCGACCTCAGCCAGCTCAACCAGGTCACCGTCGACCCGCAGGCGAAACGGGCGCGGGCCGGCGGGGGTGCGCTGCTGGCCGACCTGGACGCCGCGGCGCAGGCGCATGGCCTGGCCGTGCCCGCCGGCGTTGTCAGCCACACCGGGGTCGGCGGCCTCACGCTGGGCGGTGGCATGGGCTGGCTGACCCGCCAGGCCGGGCTGAGCATCGACAACCTCGTGTCGGCCCAGGTGGTCACCGCCGACGGACAGATCCGGCGGGCCGCGGCGGACGAAAACCCCGACCTGTTCTGGGCGATCCGCGGCGGCGGGGGTAACTTCGGCGTGGTCACTGAATTCGAGTTCCGCCTGCACAAGGTCGGGCCGACCGTGCAGCTCGGCCTCCTCTTCTGGGGACTCGAGCGGGGACCCAACCTTCTCCGCCTGGCCCGCGAGATCATCGCGACGCTGCCGCGGGAATTGAATATCATCGTCGCCGGCCTGAACGCTCCGCCGGCCCCGTTCGTGCCGGAGGAGCACCGCTTCCAGCCCGGCTACGCCCTGGTCGTCGCCGGTTTCGGATCGGCCGCCGAGCATGACAAGGTCATGACCCGCATCCGCCAGGCGCTGCCGCCGCTGTGGGAGTTCATCACCCCTATGCCCTACGTGGCCCTGCAGCAGATACTCGATGAGCCGAACGCGTGGGGCTTCCACACCTACGACAAGGGGACATACCTTGAGGACCTCTCCGACGAGGCGATCAAGGTAGTCGCCGGCCACCTGCCGCGGAAAAACTCGCCGCTGTCGGCGCTGCTGTTCTACCGCCTGGACGAGGCGTACTCGGAGGTCGGCGAGGACGACACGGCCTTCAGCGGCGGGCGCTCGCCGCGGTTCGCCGTGTTCATCGTCGCGGTCTGCCCCACGCCCCAGCTTCTGGCCGCCGACCGCGAATGGGCCCGTTCCTTCTGGGAGGCGCTGCGCCCGCACTCCGTCGGTGCCGGCAGCTACGTCAATGCGATGACCGAGATCGAAGACCATCGTGTGCGCGCTGCCTACGGCGCCGCCAAGTACCAGCGGCTGGCCACGATCAAGGGCAAGTACGACCCCCAGAATCTCTTCCACCACAACGCCAACATCCGCCCCGCGTGAGCAGGCCACACCCGGACAACAGGAGTGACATCCCATGCTTGGAGAGCATCCGATCGCCCCCGTGCTGCTGGCCAAGGACCTTGCCGCAGCCAGGAAGTTCTACCACGACAAGCTCGGGCTGCAGATCGTAAGGGAGGACGAGAACGCCATCGTGTTCAGGTGCGGCAGCGGCACCCGCCTGGACGTGACCAAGAGCACCGTCGGGACCGCCGACCAGCAGACCCAGGCAGCGTGGCAGGTCAGCGACATCCGTGCCGAGGTGGCGGAACTCCGCGCCCGCGGCGTCAAGGTCGAAGACTACGACACCACGGGGCTAAAGACCGAGGACGGCATCGCCGACATCGGCTTCGCCCGGGCCGCCTGGATCATCGACCCAGGAACGAACGCCCTCGGCATCCTCCAGATCAAGGAGTAGCCGAGTGACGAGCGGAGTTTGCCTGGGCTCTGCTCTGCCGCCGCAACCGCGTAGGTTCCGGGCGGAGTCATAGATCGTTGTCTGGTCGGGGCGGGCCTTGCCTGACGTCGACGATGGGCAGGAGCGTCGCGGCTGCTGGGACGGCGATCTGGCGAGGGGTGGGGCCAGCCGGGGTAGGGACGTCGGCGAGTTGGCAAAGCAGCTTGTCCAGGGCCTCTTGGCCGTCGTCGACCGCAGCCCGCCCGTCGTCGGTGAGGGGGACGGCGGCGAGCATGCGCTGCAGGTTGTCCTTGGCCTCCAGGAGCAGCGCCCTGGAGGAGTCTTTGGGGTGTAGAAGTCGCACTTGGCGCAGGCCATCCGGTGCGGGCATTGCTCGAAGAAGGTGTAGCTGCAGAACCCGTGCCCCAGGTCGTAGTACTGCCACGGTTCCCCGGCAGCCGCGGCCCCGTTCTCGACCGCCTCCCCGAAGTAGCCGGCGTCGCTGTAGGCCTTGGCGAGGGTGTTCGGGGTGATCTTGCATAGTGCTGGGTTGAGCCGATGTCGCGATGGCCGAGCCAGGCTTGCAGCTCGAACAGCGTCATCGGTTCCTTGGCGTTGTAGAGCTGGGAGGCGATCGCGGAGCGGGCCCGGTGGCTGGTGATGTTCCCGCGGACGTCGGTGGCCGGGACTGCGGCCTTGCGGCAGAGCGAGGGGATGACCGCGGTGTTGATGTAGGTCTTGGCCAGGCGTTTCGCGCGATGCGTGAACAGGAAGTCGACGTGCTCGGCGGTCTTGCGGTCTAGCATCTTCGGCTGCTCGGGCCGGATGGACTGCCATGCCTCGATGGCCTTACCCAGCAGCGGGTCGACGGGTTTGGTGAAGGCGGTGCCGGTCTTGTTGACCGGTATGTCGAGCAGGCAGACCGCGTCGCGGGCCAGAACCTCGCCGTAGTCGCCCGGGATGGGCATGCCGTCGTGCTGCCAGCGGACGCAGCCGACCCGCAGGCGGGCGATCTCATCGCTGCGCAGCCCGCCGGCCCGGCGCTGCCTCCCGGTACGGGCAGGCCACCGGGGCAGGTACGGCCCGGGGTGCAACTGCTGCTGGACAATCTGACCGACTGCCCGGCGCTCGTCTTCGGCTGCCGGATAGACGTCCTGGCGTGGAACGACCTCGGCGGTGCCTTGCATGACGTTACTGACGAGGCTCGCTCCCGCGACATGCCACGCCGAGTCTTTCTCGACCCGCAGCACGGCCCAGTCCGCTACCCCAACTGACGCTTCGTGATCACAAAAGAGCCCGTGCCCGCAGGTTCGCGCGAGATTCGTGCATGAGCTGACGGGCGCGCTCGGCCAGGGGGCCCTGGAGCGTGCCGCCGGCTTTCACGATTTCCCCGCCGACGAGGACTGTCTCGACGTCTACGGGGCCCGCGCCCATTACCAGCGTGGCGACCGGATCACCGAAACCGTCCAGATGCAGCGGGCGCATGTCGATGACCGTCACATCGGCCTGCTTGCCGGGGGTGAGGCTGCCGACCTCATGGTCCAGGCGCCACACGCGGGCCGCGCCGAGCGTGGCCAGCTTCAGCATGTCACGCTGGTTCAGCTCAACGGCCTCGACTGCCTCCTCGCGGCGCACCGCGCCGACGTTGGCACGTGAACGCTCGGCCGCCAGCGCCAGGCGCATCTCCGTGAACAGGTCGGTGCCGGTGCCGGTGGTCGTGTCCACGCCCAGCCCGGCCGGGATACCGCGGGCGAGCGCCTGACCGGTAGCCGGGTAAGTGCCCAGCGCCATCAGCATGTCCACTGACGGGCACAGGGAGATGGAGCCGCCGCTGCCGGCGATCAGGCCGAATTCGCGGTCGCTGAGCTGATTGGCGTGGACATAGTTGATATCCGGGCCGAGCAGGCCGAGCTTGTCCAGGGTCTCCACCGAGCCGGGGAAGCCGGCCATGCCGACGTGGATGGAGATCGGCAGCCCGAGCTCGCGGGCGAAGGCGAAGTCGTTCTTCGTGGCCTCGGGCGTGGTGAACGCCGGACCGCGCAACGCCATGCCCATCCGCAGCCGGCCACTGATCTGGTCGGCAAAGTGTTCGGCTTGTGCGCGCCGCGCATCGTCGGGGTGCTGCGGCGCGGGGACACCGAAGAACGCCGGGCCGTCCGGGCCCGGGCCGCCGTAGAGGAACACGCCGCGGATCCCGGAGTCGTGCAGCGCGCGCACGTTCGCGTCGGCGTGCCGTGGGGTGGACAGGTTGTGCGACCAGTCCGCGACGGTCGTGATCCCGGCGTTGAGTGCCTGCAGCGCTCCCCACAACGTGCCGGCGTAGAGGTCCTCAGGCGTGTAATGCGGCGCCAGGCCGGCGATCACGGCTGCGGAGTAGCCGGACAGCGAGACCTGGCCGGTGTGACCGCCGAGCGCTCCCTGCCAGACGTGGCGATGGGTGTCGACCAGGCCGGGCATCACCACACGCCCGCGGGCATCCACTACCCTCGCACCCGGCGCACGCGACGCGAGACCGGCGCCGACAGCGGCGATCCGGCCGTTGCGGATGAGCACGTCGCCCTGCGGGAGGTCGCCGATCTTCGGGTCGAGCGTCACGACATGCCCACCGCTGATGAGGAGGTCGTGCTGGGACACAGTAGATCTCACTTTCGCCAGGCCCACGCGGAGCCGATCTGCTTGGGAAGCCTCTAGGTATACGATGAATACCGTCGATTTCATCATCGAACGATGGGCCCAGCACCCGCAAGGAGGCAGTTTCACCTGCCCTAGTTCCCTGGAGGGAACCATGACGACCCTAGCGAGGTCAGACAGCGGCGCCCTGCTGCGCGACGTGCTAGCCCGGATCGGCGACAAGTGGTCCGTGATCGTGATCTGCCGTCTGGATGGTCAGCCACGGCGCTTCAACGAGCTCCGCCGCCTAGCCGAGGGCATCACCCAGCGCATGCTCAGCTCTACCCTGCGCCACCTCGAACGTGACGGCCTCGTGAAGCGGACCGTATACGCGACCGTCCCGCCACAGGTGGAGTACGCCCTCACCGAACGGGGCCGCAGCCTCCACACGATCCTGTACCAGCTGGTGGACTGGACCGACGAGCACCTCGCCGGCATCCAGGCCTCACGCGCCGCCTACGACACAGGCCACGCCACCCACCCCGCTCCCCAAACGGCGAGCATCGGTGATTCCCGTTAGGTCATTCCCGCGACTCAAACGCGCCACGGCGGGGCCGCGCGGTACCTGCGGCTGCAGACCGTCGGTGAGCACCCGCGCTCCGCGAGCATCGTAGCCTGCTCGGCGCACTGGTGCTCGTCGGCGCTCCGCTCACTGCGGTCCTGGCCACCGCTGTCATCATCTACCGGGTGGTCGGGTACTGGGCGGTTGCCCTCGCCGGTGCCGTTGTCGCCGCCGCGATGACCCGCCGCCCGGGCGACTGGTGCCTCGGAGGTGATGGGTATGCAGCCGGGAATCGGTGACTGCGCCTTGCTTGGCGACACGCAGACGACGCTGGTCAGCCATATCGGCTTGATCGACTGGACGAGCTCGGGAGGCCTCACAAAGTGCCACAGGCATGAGACACTTTCACTTTCCTACGGGCACGTACGCGCCAAACTGGCCTCTAACAGCCGCATATACCGGCCGTCAATCAGATGTCGATGACCACCGGATAGGTTCGGGTGCAGGTCGGCGCCGCTGACACTCCTTCCCCGCGTTCGACCAGAGTAGCGCGCCACTCACCCGGGTCAAAGGAATCTTTTTAACATGAAGGACCAAATCACTGTTCATCTTTCAGACTGTCCGGGAAGCACCGCGGGCACGGCCTCAGCAGATATGCTCATCGAGTTGGTCGTCCAGCGCCTTTCATTGGGACAGGATGTCGCTGCGGTAAAGTACGCCAGCTGTCAGCCAATCTATAACCCAATCCGAGAGCAGGAGATTCTGCAGTCGGTAGCCCACGAGTTGAACCGCATTGGACTCTATCAGAAGATCGGACGGCAGTTTTTTAGAGACCAGATAGAGGCCAATAAGGTCATCCAGCGCGGACTGCACCATCGCTGGTACGCGCACCCTAGAGAGGTTCCTGCCGTGCACCGCAACCTGGCTGCAGAGGTCAGGCCGAAGCTCGACCGCATTACGACGCAAATGATGCGGCAATTTAAGTGTATGGATGAACTGCCGCATCTGAGGCTTGGCTATATCGCGGAAATTGTGGCGACGCGATATTTTACCGAGCTTTCTCTGCCGCAGCTCCCCACGCTTCACCGGTACGCAGCCGTCTTTGCGCTTCGATCTCTTTGCACTGAGTGATAAATCCGGTCACCAGCGCCGTCCTGAATGAGGTGCCTTGCCGTGCGTAGGTGCCGCGCTTGGTGATTCTGCAGTTGTACGAACTCGGGCCGCCACCGCCCGTGCCGCACTGATCAGGGCATCGGTCACGACGGTGGTACTGAATGCGGTTCTGACAGGTCGGAGCATGATGCCCCGCGGGTGCGACTCGTTGCAACTGTTGCAACCCCGTACGCGCCGGCGAATAACCCGTCGACCCACAGAGGGGCGGCGCTGCTGAGGCAGCTCGGAGCATACGGCTTGTTTCGCTGCGACTACCCCGGCGATGTCAGAAACATCCGCTTCGTGCTCTGGACAGCGGACTGGCCGTCGACGTGGCCGACCCCCAGGCGATCGCGCGAGCCGTCGACACCGTGGTCGACCAGTTCGGGGCCCTGCACTACGCGGTCAACAACGCCGGCGTGGCCAGCGAATACGCCGACATCCCGGATATGACCCTCGAGTTGTGGGCGAGCACCATCGCCGTTAACCTGTCCGCCCACTTCTACGGGCTCAAGGTCGAGCTTCCCGCCATCGCCGCCAGCGGCGGCGGCGCCGTCGTCAACGCCTCCAGCGTGTTCGCCGACCGGGCCCTGCCCTTCCGTGCCGCCTACACGGCCAGCAAACACGGTGTGCGCGGCCTCACCCGCTCCGCCGCCCGTGACTGGGCTCCTCGCGGCATCCGCGTCAACGAACTGCAGCCCGGCGTGATCGACACCCCCATGCTCGACGGTCCCGGCTCGCATGCCGGCCAGATCGCGGCGGCTGTCCCGATGGCCCGACTCGGCCAGCCTCGAGAGATCGCCACCGCCGTCGCCTTCCTGCTCTCCGACGACGCCCCCTACATCACCGGCGCTCACCTGGCCGTGGACTGGGGCTTCCTGGACTGAGTACCCGGCGGGGCCGGGAACCTGTGCGGTCCCCGGCCCCGCCGGGACCGGCAAGATGCCGGTGTGATTCGTGGTGCGAGTGTTACGGGTGCAGGATGCCGAACAGGCCGTCCTGCTCGTGGTTGATGCCCGCGGTGAACAAGAGCGCGTCGGTGCCCCCGGTCACCGCTGTACCGGGCCGGATACCCCACAGGCCCGGCTCGGCGAACGGCTGGCCCGTGGACACGACCTGGATCTGGCCGGTGATCTGGTGGGCGAAGTGATCGCCCTGCCTGGCGATGATGTTGATCCGGCCGTCACCGAAGTTGCCAACCAGGAGCGAGCCAGCCGCGGACCCCCAGCCGCTGGGTGCGATCGCCATCCCCCAGGGGGCGTTGAGCGCGCCGCCGGAGACGATACGGGAGATCAGGTGGCCGTCGGTGCTGAACTCGTCCACCACGCCCAAGCCCGCGCCGACCGCTTGCCGGTGCGTGACCGGGTCCATCTTGTCGTAGGTCACGAAGATGTCGCCGTTCAGCGCCTGCGTGTTGAAGGGCAGGAACCCCTGGGGCAGCCGCGGGTCCCTGAACTGCCCAGGAGCCAGCTTGACCTCCTTGAACGCGGAATCGAAGACGTCGACCGTGCCCTGCGCGAAGTCGGGCGAGAAGAGCCGGTCGCCCTGGGGGGTGGAGGCGATCGCGAGCCCTGTGTACACCGAGCCCGGGTCGTTGACCTTGTCCTCGGCGTTACCGATGAGCGGGTCGACCTTCGGGCTCCAGGCCTCGATGTGGCCGTCGAGCGTGGCGAAGATGAAGGCGGCGGGGGCGCTGACGGTCCCGTTACTCAGGACGAATCCGGTGCCGGTGTTGGCCACCTGGCCACTTGGGCCCAGGACCGAATCCGCCATGGTCACCTGTACCGTCGTGAGCTTGGTCGCGGTGCTCGAGCCCGGGGGGAGCGAGTAGAGCGTGGCGTTGTCGCTGCCCTGGTTGGAGATCCACAAGGGAGAACTCGGGGACAGTGAGTTGCCCCAGGGGTTCTTCAGGTTGGTGTCGGTCACGGGGGCCATGCCAGGTATGTCCGAGGCCAGGTTGACCTGGTTCAGCTTCAGATCCTGCCGCGGCGCCTGGTAGTGACCAGGGCTGGCGAACGCCGCGGCGGGCGCGGCGAGAGCCAGCCCGCTGGAGGCTGCGACCAGCAGGGCCAGACGGCCAGGCGAACGAAGTCGTTGCACAATTCTCCTCGAGTTGAGTACCTACTCGGACCATCCGCGTTTTCCTCCTCCGGCGAGAGGGCATGTCCTTTCCCCTCACCGCCCGCGGAGATCACGGACACGTCTTCAGCGGACCATTTGCCGGTCGACAGGTGATGGACGTTTGATGGACGCACCGAAACCACAGCGCCGCCCCACTGCTGGCAGGATGCCCGTTATGCAAGCCGAATGATGTGGAGGCGCAGGCAAGGCAGCGTGAACTCGTCCGTCGTCGCTGCGATGCGATGTCGCTGGCCAACCTAGGCACCCCCGCCCCGCCAGCCAGCCGACCCCTGACGTGACTCTCGCCACTCCTGCCAGGCCCAGTCACATCCGCCGCGCCACCCGGTCCGGTCCGCACCCCCCGGTAGCGGCAACGATGTTCCATCGCTGCCGCGCGGCATGGGGAGTGACGCTGCCAATGTCGCCGCGCTGGGGACAGTTCGGACGCCAGACCCCGGCATTTCAGCCTCTGTAGCCGGGATCCGGCAGCCTGACGGTTCCGGCGAGTGATTTCCCAGTCCGTCACCAGCGCGTCGGGGAAATGCTGTCTCCGTCTGCCGGAATAGCCGGGCCAGGTAGGCATCAGTCTCCTCCGGCGACGCGCCACGCTTGCCCAGGAGCGCGCGCAGGGCGCGGCCGAGTTCGGCGAGGATCTACGAGTTCCACAGCGGCCGGTAGACGCCTGCGCTGGCGACTTTCGACCAGGACGTCGCGGGGCCCCGGCTGGGCACGAGAACGCGGGTGTCCGGCAGCGCGCTAAACACGCCTAATCAGCCTCTGAGCGTGGGCGAGCAGCCTTCAGCGCCGCCTTCACCTCGGCGGGGTCCATGTCATACAGGCCGAGACGCTCAGCGTCGGCGACCATTTTACGTTCCGCAATCGAAGCGGCACTGGTGCGGCTGAGGATGCTTTTGTCAAGACCGAGTGCGGCCGAGACCACGCTTTTCGAAACCTACCTCATCAACGTTTCGACAACCCTCCTGATGGAGGGCATCACGAGCATTGATTCGGTGTAGGCACGATGTCAATCGGCGTGTGAGAGGGTGAAGCACGACCGCGAGCATTCCGCCGGCCTAGGCGGCTGAGGGACTCGGCGCTTCTGGATGAGTTCTTCACCGCCGCCATCCAGCGTGCCGTTCAGTGCTGAGTTTTCGGCTCCTAGCGGTTGTTATCGTCTTTCGGGTGGTGGTCTTACGTGAGGGAGTCTCCGTGTCTGGGACCGTTGCTGATGTTGTGGAGAGGCACCGCTCGTCCGGGAGGACGTTCGAAGCGGGTGGACTTCGCAGTTTCGTGCTTGAACAGGGCGACGGTCCACCCGTGCTTCTTCATGGTGTCCCCGCCAGCTCGTTTCTCTACCGGAAAGTCCTGTCGGAGCTGGAGGCCCGGGGGCTGCGCGGCGTCGCCTTTGACTTTCCCGGCCTGGGACTGGCCGAGCGCCCGGCTGATTTCGACTACTCCTGGACTGGCCTCGCGCGATGGGCTGCCCACGCGATCGACGCCTTGGAGATTGATCGTTGCCATCTCGTGGTACACGACATCGGTGGACCGATCGGTTTTGAGTGGGCCATTGCCCACCCGGAGCGGGTCCTGTCGCTGACTGTGCTCAACTCGCTCGTCGACGTCTCAGTTTTCAGGCGGCCCTGGCCGATGCATCCCTTCTCCATCCGCGGCGTAGGCGAGGCCTGGCTCGCGTTGATGCGCCCGCCTACTTTTGGCTGGATCTTTCGCCATGTTGGAATCACCGACAACGCCGCCATTTCAGACGCTGAGGTCGATGCGTACCTAGCATTGATGAAGCGCGGCGACGGGGGGCGTGCCTTCCTGCGGATTATGCGTGGCTTCGAGCTGACCCAGGCCAAGCAGGCCTTCTTCTACGAAGGCCTCGGCTCGCGGCCATACCCTGCTCAGGTGGTCTGGGGGCGGAACGATCCCATGCTTGGAAATGAGCGCCGCCGTGCGGTCCAGCACGCACTGGGAATTGAGAATCCTATCTTGCTCCCGGCCCGTCATTTCCTTCAGGAGGACCAGGCACCGGCGGTCGCCGAGGCCGTCGCCGAGTTGACGCGCGGAAGATAGCTGGCGTCAAGTCCGCAGGAGCGGTGGTTACGTTCCGCGTAGCCGCTTACGACCTGTTGGGCTCGAATACACGATCGGGATTTCCCTACAGGCCGTCGTGCTCCGCCCGGCGGGGATTTCCATGATCATGTGCCAGGGCGTCATTTCCAGAGCCTTCCGGCACATGATCATGAACGGACTAGCCCACGAGGGTCTTGACGGCCGCGTTCAGTTCGGCCATCGCCTTCTTCGCGTCGGCGAAGTACATGTTGGTCTTGGGGTCGGCGTACAGCTCGTTGTCGATGCCGGCGTAGCCGTGCCCCATCGAGCGCTTGATCACGATGATGGATTTGGCCTGGTCGACGTCCAGGATGGGCATGCCGGAGATCTCGTTGCCGGGCCGGCGGGCGGCCGGGTTGGTCACGTCGTTGGCCCCGATGACCAGGGCCACGTCGGCGCGGGCGAACTCCGGGTTGATCTCGTCCATCTCCTTGAGCTGCGGGTATGGCACGTTCGCCTCGGCCAGCAGAACGTTCATGTGGCCGGGCATCCGGCCCGCCACCGGGTGGATGGCGTAGCTGACCTCGATGCCGTGGTCCTCCAGGGTCTTGGCCAGCTCGGCCACGCCGTGCTGGGCCTGCGCGGCGGCCAGGCCGTAGCCCGGCACGATGATCACCTTGGACGCGTAGGCGAGCTGAATGGCCGCGTCGTCGGCCGCGATCGAGCGGATGTGGGCGTCCGCGGCCGCCTCCACCGCGACCGCGCTGTCGCCGGTGCCGAACCCGCCCACGATGATGTTGGCCAGCGACCGGTTCATCGCGTCGGCCATCAGCTTGGTCAAGATGCCGCCGGACGCGCCGACCAGGGCGCCGGCCACGATCAACGCCCAGTTCCCGATGACGAAGCCGGCCATCGCCACCGCGGTGCCGGTGAACGCGTTCAGCAGCGAGATCACCACCGGCATGTCCGCGCCGCCGATCGGCAGCACCATCATCACCCCGAACGCCAGCGACGCCAGCACCAGGATCAGCAGCGCCGGCAGGCTAGCGGTGCTGAACATGAACGCGGCCGTGCCGATCGTGACGACGGCGAGGGCCAGGTTGAGCAGGCGGCTGCCCTTGAAGATGATCGGCTGGCCTGGAACCAGGCCCTGCAGCTTGCCGGCTGCGACGATCGACCCGGAGAACGTCACCGAGCCGATGATCAAGTCAAGCACCGTGAACACCGTCGTGGTGCCGAGCACGCCGCCGACGTTGGACTCGGAGTTGATGTAGCTGTAGATCGCCACCAGCGCGGCGGCGCCGCCACCGACCGAGTTGAACATCGACACCAACTGCGGCATCGCGGTCATCTGCACGCTCTGGGCGGCGTAGAGGCCCACAGCGGAGCCGATCAGCGCGCCGGAGATCAGCACGATCCAGCCGGCCGCGGTGACCGTGCCCTCGTGGATCATCAAGATGAGCGTGGCGAGGCCGGCGATCACCATGCCGGCCACGGACACCTGGTTCCCGCGGCGTGCGGTCGCCGGGCTGTTCATCAGGTGCAGGCCCATCACGAAGCACGCCGCGGCCAGCACGTAGACGAGCTGGATGTTGCCGGTGAACCCGCTCATGGCCGGGCCTTGCCTATCTTGCCCGTCAGGCCTTTGAGGCCCTTATGGCCATCCAGCCCTTCCAGCTCGGGCTGCGGCTGCGGGGCCTTCCGGCGGAACATCTTCAGCATCCGCTCAGTCACCACGTACCCGCCCACCACGTTGGCCGCGGCGAAGAACGAGGCGATGAACGCGAGGATGTAGCCGACCACGTTGTCGGCCGTCACCCCGATCAGCAGCGCCCCGGCCAGCACGATGCCGTGGATCGAGTTGGTCGCCGACATCAGCGGCGTGTGCAGCGTGGCCGGCACCTTCCCGATGACCTCGATGCCGACCAGCAGCGCGAGCACGAAAATGGTCAGGTCAGTCACTAGGGCCGTCGACACCGGGGCCTCCTGGGGTGGGGTGTGGGAACGGCACTGCTGGTTGGAGCAGGCTGGCCACGCCGTCGTGGACGACCCTGCCGTCATGTGCGATCACCACGCCGGCCTGGATCTCGTCGCTGGTGTCGATGGCCAGCGCGCCGTTCCTGGTCAGGTGCAGCAGCATCGCGGAGATGTTCCGCGAGTAGGCGTTCGAGGCCGCGGTGGGCACGGTGGCGGGCAGGTTCTCCGCGCCCACGATCGTGACCCCGTTACCGGTGCCGACCGTCTCGCCGGGAACCGAGCCGGCCACGTTGCCGCCCAGCGCGCTGGCGCCTATGTCCACGATGACCGAGCCGGGCGCCATGGCCTTGATCGCGTCCTCGGTCACCAGCACCGGCGGCCGGCGCCCGGGCACCTGCGCGGTCGTGATCACCACGTCGTGCCTGGCGATGTGGCCGGTCAGCTCCTCCTGCTGGGCCTGGCGCTCCTCGGCGGTCAGCTCGCGGGCGTAGCCGCCCTCGCCGGCCGCGGAGCTGACCGAGGTCAGCTCGACGAACGTGGCGCCGAGCGAGGTGACCTCGTCCTTCGAGGTGGGCCGGATGTCGTACCCGCTCACTACCGCGCCGAGCCGCCGGGCGGTGCCGATCGCCTGCAGGCCGGCCACGCCGGTGCCGAGCACGAGCACCCTGGCCGGCCGGGCCGTGCCGGCGGCGGTGATCAGCATCGGGAAGAACCGGCCGAACTCGGCGGCGGCGACCAGGGCGGCCTTGTAGCCGGCCACGTTCGACTGGGAGGTGAGCGCGTCCATCGGCTGCGCCCGGGACAGCGTGCGCGGCAGCCCGTCCAGGCTGATCGCGGTCACCCCGCGGGCGGCCAGCGCCGCGGCGAACCCGGGGTCGGCCAGCGGGGCCAGCATGCCGATGACCGCCTGGCCCTTCCGGAGCTCGCTCACCGCCGCGGGCGAGGGCCTGGTGACGGTGAGGATCACGTCAGCGGTCCGGTAGATCTCGTCGGCGCTGACGATCGACGCGCCCTCGTCGGCGTAGACGGCGTCGGGCAGCCAGGCCGCGTCGCCCGCCCCGCTCTCCACCAGCACGTCGATCCCAGCCGGACGAAGCCGGCTGATCGCGTCCGGCACCAGGGCCACGCGGCGTTCACCCGGCGAGGTCTCCTTGACGACTGCTGCCTTCATGCGCGACCTCGAATCCCTTCCCCGATTCTGCGGTTCCGCCGGAATCATCTAACTATATTAATATCCATCATGGCCCAGGCAGGTAAGGGCCTCACGCCGCGGTCCGGCCGGGGCCTTAAGCCCTTTGAACTCGCCCGGACCCCAGCCTCTGGCTACAACCTCCAGCTACCCCGCAGGTTACCGGCTCAGGGTCACGTCTCGGCGCGTAGCAGCTTGCTGATCTTGTCGCCGGCCGCGACGACGGCCGCGGCGTGCATCCGCCCCGGTGACCTGGTCAGGCGTTCGATCGGGCCGGACACCGAGACGGCGGCCAGGACCCGGCCGCCAGGCCCGCGTACCGGGGCGGACACCGACGCGACGCCGGGCTCGCGCTCGGCCGCGGTGGCGGCCCAGCCGCGCCTGCGGACCTGGGCCAGCGTGGTCGCGGTGAACTTGGCGCCGCGCAGCCCGCGGTGCATCCGGCCGCCCTCCTCCCAGGCAAGCAGCACCTGGGCGGCCGAGCCAGCCGTCATCGGCAGCGCGGCGCCGACCGGGACGGTGTCCCGCAGCCCGCTGCTCCGCTCGGCCGCGGCCACGCAGATCCGCGTGTCCGCGTGCGGCCGGTAGAGCTGGGCACTTTCCCCGGTGACGTCCCTGAGCTGGGTCAAGATGGGCTGCGCGATGGCGAGCAGCCGGTCCTCGCCGGCCGCCGCGGCCAGCTCGCCGATTCTCGGGCCGAGTACGAACCGTCCCTGCGCGTCGCGGGCCAGCATCCGGTGGCTCTCCAGGGCGACCGCGATGCGGTGCGCGGTCGGCCGGGCCAGGCCGGTCGCCTTGACCAGCTGAGCCAGTGAGGCCGGCCCGCTCTCCAGCGCCGACAGGACGGAAACCGTCTTGTCGAGGACGCCGACTCCGCTAGAGTTGTTCATGTAATGAATACTGCCGTCTCGGAATGCGAGACGCAAGCCGAAGGGAGAGAGCGTGATGGGCCGTACGCTCGCCGAGAAAATCTGGGACGCCCACGTGGTGCGCAGCGCGGAGGGCGAGCCCGACCTGCTCTATATCGACCTTCACCTGCTGCACGAGGTGACCAGCCCGCAGGCGTTCGACGGGCTGCGGGCGGCCAGCCGCAAGGTGCGGCGTCCCGACCTGACCATCGCTACCGAAGACCACAACGTGCCGACGACCGGGATCACCGGCCCCGGCGTCCCCCTGTCCGGCCCGGGCAGCCCGGTCACCGACCCGGTGTCCCGCACGCAGGTCGAGGCGCTGCGGAAGAACTGCGCGGAGTTCGGCGTCCGGCTGCACCCGATGGGCGACGCCGACCAGGGCATCGTGCACGTCATCGGGCCGCAGCTCGGTCTGACCCAGCCGGGCCTGACGATCGTGTGCGGCGATTCGCACACGTCCACCCACGGCGCGCTCGGCGCGCTGGCCTTCGGCATCGGCACCAGCGAGGTCGAGCACGTGCTGGCCACCCAGACGTTGCCGCAGGTCAGGCCCAAGACGATGGCGATCACGGTGAATGGCGCGCTGCCCGAGGGCGTAACGGCCAAGGACCTGATCCTGGCCATCATCGCCAAGATCGGCACCGCCGGCGGCCAGGGCTACGTGCTCGAGTACCGCGGCTCCGCGATCCGCGCGCTGTCCATGGCGGGGCGCCTGACCGTCTGCAACATGTCCATCGAGGCCGGCGCCCGGGCCGGGCTGGTGGCGCCGGACGACGTGACGTTCGGGTACCTGGAGGGCCGGCCGCACGCGCCGTCGGGGGCCGCGTGGGAGGCCGCGCTGGACTACTGGCGCACGCTGCCCGGCGACGCGGACGCGACGTTCGACAACGAGGTCGTCCTCGACGCCGCCACCCTGACGCCGTACGTGACCTGGGGCACCAACCCGGGACAGGCGCTGCCGCTGGCGTCGTCGGTGCCGGACCCGGACTCGTTCGACGAGCCGGGCGCCCGGGCCGCCGCCGAGCGCGCGCTGACCTACATGGACCTCAAGCCCGGCACCGCGCTGCGCGACATCGCCGTCGACACGGTCTTCGTCGGCTCCTGCACCAACGGCCGGATCGAGGACCTGCGGGCCGCCGCCTCGGTGCTGCAGGGCCGGCGGATCGCCCCGTCGGTCCGGATGCTCGTGGTGCCCGGATCGATGGCCGTGCGGGCCCAGGCCCAAGCCGAGGGGCTCGACGCGGTCTTCACCGCGGCCGGCGCCGAGTGGCGGTCGGCGGGCTGCTCGATGTGCCTCGGCATGAACCCGGACAAGCTGGCCGCGGGCGAGCGCAGCGCGTCCACCTCCAACCGCAACTTCGAGGGCCGCCAGGGCAAGGGCGGGCGTACCCACCTGGTCTCGCCGGAAGTCGCCGCCGCCACCGCCGTCACCGGCCACCTGGCCGCACCTGCTGACCTGTAACCGGCCGACCTGTAAAGGGGAATCTCCACCATGGAACCGTTCGTCACGCACGCCGGCCGCGCGGTGCCGCTGCGCCGCAGCAACGTGGACACCGACCAGATCATCCCGGCCGAGTACCTCAAGCGGGTGAGCCGGGCAGGCTTCGGCGAGGGCCTGTTCGCCGCCTGGCGCGAGGACCCGTCCTTCGTGCTCAACCAGCCGCAGTACGCCGGCGCGACCATCCTGGTCGCGGGCACCGACTTCGGCACCGGCTCGTCGCGCGAGCACGCCGTCTGGGCGCTCACCGACTACGGCTTCCGGGCGGTGATCGCGCCCAGGTTCGGCGACATCTTCCGCGGCAACGCGACCAAGGCCGGCCTGCTGCCGGTGGTGCTGCCCGAGGCCGCCGTGACCGCCCTCCAGAACGCCGTCGAGGCCGAGCCCGGCACCGAAGTCGTCGTGGACCTGGACAACCGCGTCGTGCTGGCCGAAGCGGCCGGGATCAAGGCGCCCTTCGAGATCGACGACTACACCCGCTGGCGGCTGATGGACGGCCTCGACGACATCGGCCTGACCCTCCGCCACGTCGACGACATCACCGCCTTCGAGCACTCCCGTCCCGCCTACCTCCCCGTCACCGCCTAACCCGGCCCGAGCAACATCGCGTGTCGTTACACCCCGTATACGGGGTGTAACGACACGCGATAACGGGCGGCCCTTTTCGGGTACTGAGCGTATACGTGCTGGATGCTCGGCGTGTGAACTTGGCCGACACGCCGGCCAATCTGGCCATGGTTATTGTGCAACGGCGTCTGATCGCCTACTTTCGGGCAGGTCAGAGGTCGCGATCTCGCATCAGAGCCCACGCGACCTGTGGGGGAAGCGCAGGAGTGAACCATGAACAAGCGTGATCTGATCGACGCGATCTCGGGCCGGCTGGGGGACAAGAAATCCGCGACCGAAGCCGTGAACGCGGTGCTCGAGGCCATCCAGTCCGCCGTCGCGAGCGGAGACAAGGTAGCCATCACCGGATTCGGCGTCTTCGAGAAGAGCGAGCGCCCCGCTCGCACGGCCCGCAACCCCGCCACCGGCGCGACCATCCAGGTGCCGAAGTCCTCGGTGCCCAAGTTCCGCCCCGGCGCGGACTTCAAGGCACTCGTCAACGGCGAGAAGCCCAAGAAGTAGCCTGAGCCAGGCCCACGGCCGCGGGCGGCATCCGGGGAGCACCCCTGGACGCCGCCCGCGGCCGTCTGCCCGCGGGCAGGCTGGCGGGCGGGCAGGCCGACGGGCTAACCGCAGGCCGGGGCGGACGGGCTAACCGCAGGCCGGGGCGGACGGGCTAACCGCAGGCCGGGGCGGACGGGCTAACCGCAGGCCGGGGCGCTTGCGCAGCGCGGTCTGGATGATCCGGTCGACGAGCTGCGGCAGCGGCAGGCCCGACACGGCCCACATCCTCGGGAACCCCGAGGCCGGGGTCATCCCCGGCATCGTGTTGATCTCGTTGACCAGGATCTCCCCGGCCGAGGTGTAGAAGAAGTCGACCCGGGCCAGGCCCTCGCAGGAGATCGCGTCGAAGGCCGCGCAGGCCAGCCGCCTGATCTCCGCCAAAGCGTCGGCAGGCACCGGCGCCGGGATCCGCATCGTGGTCGCCGACGCCAGGTACTTGGCCTCGAAGTCATAGAACTCCGAACCAGGGTCCACCACCACCTGGCCGGGCACGCTCGCCTCGGGCGGCCCGCCGTCGAGGCCCTCGAGCACCGCGCACTCCACCTCGATCCCGTCCACCGCGGCCTCGACCAGCACCTTGGGGTCGTGCACCCGGGCCGTCTCGACCGCGTCCTCCAGGTCGTCAGGCCCGGTGACCCGGGAGATCCCGATGCTGGAGCCGCCGCGGGCCGGCTTGACGAATACCGGCCAGCCGAGCTCGGCGATCTCGTCAAGCACGCGCTTGCGCTCAGCCATATCACCAGGGGCCAAGCCACCAGGGGCCAAGCCACCAGGGGCCAAGCCACCAGGGGCCAAGCCACCGGAGGCCAAGCCACCAGGGGCCAAGCCACCGGAGGCCAAGCCACCGGCGCCGCTGCGCCACTCGCGATCATGCACCACCACGTACCGGCCGACCGGCAGGCCGCGCGCGGTCATGAGCAGCTTCATGTACTCCTTGTCCATGCCGGCCGCGCTGGCGAGCACGCCCGCGCCCGCGTACCGGGTGCCGGTCATCTCGAGCAGGCCCTGCAGGGTGCCGTCCTCGCCGTAGGCGCCGTGCAGCAGCGGCAGCACCACGTCCACCTCGCCGAGATCCCGTGGTACCGAACCGGGGCTCGTCACCTGCAACACAGCGCCCGGGCCGGTCCGCGGCATGATCTCAGCGCCCGCCAAAGCCACCGACTCGACCGAGGGCACCGACCCGGGGGAAAGCGCCAGCCGCACCGGGTCGCCCGAGGTGAGCACCCAGCGCCCGTCCGTGGCGATGCCGATGGGCAGGACCTCGTACCGGTCGTGGTCGATGGCCGACAGGATCAGGCCCGCGCTCGCGCAGGACACCGCGTGCTCGGTGCTGCGGCCGCCGAACACCACGGCGACCCGGATCTTGCGCTGCCCCACTCGTCCTCCCTGTCCGGCCCCACCTAAAGCTAAGCGACCAGGCTAGGGCCTGCTGAGGGACTCCAGGGCGACATACGCGTCGGAAATGAGATCCTCGGCGTCCTCCAGGCCGATGGAGAAGCGTACCGCCCCCGGGTCGATGCCCCCGGCCGCCAGCGCCCGGTCGTCCAGCTGCCGGTGCGTGGTGGAGGCGACATGGCTGACCACCGTGTGCGTCCCGCCCAGGGACGTGGCGAGCTGGGCGAGCCGCAGCTTGTCGGCGAACGCCATGCCCGCCTCGCGCCCGCCGTGCGGGGTGACCGTCACGATGGCCCCGAAGCGCACACCCTCAGGCCCCGCGTCGAACATCCGCCTGGCCACCTGGTGCCCGGCGTGCTCGGGCAGCCCTGGGTAGTCGATGCGCAGCACGGCCGGGTGCCGGGACAGCGCGGCGGCGAATACCGAAGCCGTCGAGCAGGCCCGCCTGACCCGCAGCGGCAGCGTCTCCAGGCCGCGGCGGAGCAGGAACGCCTCGTCCGGCGCCAGGCAGCCGCCGGTGTCCACCCGGACGCTGCGGATGTTGCTGATCAGCTCGATGCGCCCGGTGACCACGCCGCCGGTGACGTCGGAGTGGCCGCCGATGTACTTGGTGGCCGAGTGCACCACCAGGTCGGCGCCGTGCTCGAGCGGTCGGCAGATCACCGGCGGCGCCAGGGTGGAGTCGACGACCAGGAGCGCCCCGGCGTCGCGCGCGATGTCGGACAGCTTGTGCAGGTCGGCGACGGCCGTGGTCGGGTTGGCGATCGTCTCCGCGTACACGATCCTGGTGGTCGGGCGGATGGCCGCCCGGACCTGGTCCAGATCGGTGATGTCGACGAAGTCCGTCTCCACCCCGAACCGGGACGCCACGTTGCGCAGGAACCCGTAGGTTCCCCCGTAGACCGCGGACGACGCCACCACGTGCGCGCCGGCCCGGGCGAAGGTCCAGAACACCCCGCTGATCGCGGCCATCCCCGAGGCGAACGCCTGGGCCGCGGGCCACCGCGGCAGGTTCACCCCCTCCAGCGCCGCGACCGCGCGGGCGAACGCGTCCACGGTGGGGTTGTCGATCCGGCTGTAGGTGTAGCCGGGCATCTCGTCGTTCAGCACGGCGCGGTACTCGTCGGCCGTGCCGAATTCGAACGCCGCGGTCCGGTACACCGGCGTGCCGAGCGGCTGCTGCGAGGGCGTCGGCGGGGCCGGCAGGTGCACCGCGCGGGTGTTCTCGCCGGCCTGCTTGCGCACTATTTCCACGAAATCATTCCCACCGATCTGGCTCCGCCGATCTAGGCGGCGGCATCACGGACCGTACCATTCGGGTTTGGCTGAACGTGACGCTAGCATCGAGGCGGCCTGGGCGACGGGCAGTCCGTCGCGCATGACGGCCTCGACGACCTCGGTGATCGGCATCTCCACATGGTGCGATCGGGCCAGCTCAAGCACCGGTCCGGACGATGCTACGCCCTCCGCGGTCTGGTTCATCACCGCGGCGGCCTCGGTGACCGTCATGCCCCGCCCCAGGTATTCCCCGAACGTCCGGTTACGGGACAGCGGCGAGCTGCACGTGGCCACCAGGTCACCCATCCCGGCCAGTCCGGCGAACGTTTGCGGGTCCGCGCCGAGCGCCGAGCCGAGCCGGGCGATCTCGGCCAGCCCGCGGGTGATCAGGGTGGCCCTGGTGTTGTCCCCGAGCCCCATCGCCACCGCGATGCCCACCGCGATCGCGATGACGTTCTTCACCGTGCCGCCGAGCTCGCAGCCGGTCACGTCGATGTTGGTGTAGGGGCGGAAGTACTGCGTGTGGCACGCGCCCTGCAGGGCCAGCGCGCCGTCCGGCGAGGCGCAGGCCACCACCGCCGCGGTGAACTGGCGCCGCACGATCTCGCCCGCCAGGTTCGGCCCGGAGACGATGGCGACCCGTGAGGCGTCCGTGCCGAGCACCTCGATGATGACCTCGCTCATCCGCTTGCAGGTACCGAGCTCGATCCCCTTCATGAGGCTGACCAGCAGCGCCCCCGGCGGGATCAGCGGCGCCCAGGCCAGCAGGTTCGCCCGCAGCGACTGCGCGGGCACGGCGAAGGCGACCAGGTCCGCGCCGGCCAGCGCCCCGGCGGGATCCGGCGTGGCGTCCAGCGCGGGAGTCAGCGCGATTCCGGGCAGGTACTCCGGGTTCTCATGCGCCCCGGCCAGCGCCTTGGCCAGCTGCGGATTGCGGGCGTACAGCACGGTCCGGGTCCCGGCGTCGCAGAGCACCTGGGCGAACGTGGTGCCCCAGGACCCGGCCCCCATCACCGCGGCCTTCATGCCCCGTCCTTCATGCTGGGCCGGAGGCGGATTCGCCCGCCTGCGCCTCCCCGTCCACAGTCTGGCCGGTCTGGCTCGCACCGGACGGCGGAACAGGACCATCGCCCGTTCGGCCCAATGGAACACGGCCACCGGCGGCGGGATCCCAGGGTACGGCGGGCGGCGTCTCCTGCCTGAGCTTGGCCAGCAGGGCGGTGATGTCGGACATGATGTCGGCGGTGGCGGCCCGCAGCGTGCTCGCGCCGAGCCGCTGGCCGGCGTAGGCGGACAGGTCCACCGGCGGCCCGGCCACCATCCGCACGGTCTTGCGCGGGAACAGGCTGGGCTTCTTCGACCCGTAGGGGAGGATGTCCTGCGCGCCCCAGTGCGCGATCGGGATCACCGGCGCCCCGGTGGTCAGGGCCAGCCGGGCGGCGCCCGTCTTGCCCACCATCGGCCACAGGTCCGGGTCGCGGGTCGCGGTCCCCTCCGGGTAGACGATCACGCAGGCGCCGGCCCGCAGTGCCTGCTCGGCCTGCTTGAGCACTAGGCCGGCGTCGCCGCGGCCGCGAAACACCGGCAGCTGGCCGAACTTGTACATGAGCGGGCCGATGATCTTGACCTCGAAGATCGGCGACTTGATCATGAACACCGGGTACCGGTGCGCGTAGCCGTCGCTGAACAGGGCGATCGTCGGCCAGTCGGCGTAGGACAGGTGGTTCGGGGCCAGGATGATGCCGCCGGTTCCCGGGATGTTCTCCTTGCCCTGCCACCGGTGCTTGATCAGCAGCCGCAGCCCAGGGTGCAGGATGACCCGCGAGAACAGCCGCCAGCCGCGGGAGTACGTGTAACTGGACGTAGGCTCGTCGCGGGTACTCATGGAGTCAGTCTCCTGGTTCATCTGGTCCGGTGTCGAGGCAGGATCGAGGACATGACCGATAATGCCCTGACCTCCTGGTCAGTGCTGCTGCCCGTCAAGGTGCTGGCCCAGGCCAAGTCCCGGCTCGCCGGGCTCGCCGGGCCGCGCCGGGGGGAGCTCGCGCTCGCGCTGGCGTGCGACACGGTGATGGCGGTGCTCGGATGCGACGAGGCCGCCCGCGTAATCGTCATCACAGATGACCAGGTCGCGGGGGCGGCGCTGGCCGCGCTTGGCGCGCTGGTGGTACCCGACGAGCCGCGCGACGGCCTCAACGCGGCGCTGCGGCACGGCGCCGCGCACGCCGCCGCCTTGTGGCCCGGCTCAGGGACGGCCGCGCTCTCCGCCGACCTGCCCGCGTTGCGGCCCGAACAGATCGGCCGGGCGCTGCGCGCCGCCGCGGCCTGGCCGACGGCCTTCGTCGCCGACGCGGCCGGTGACGGCACCACGCTGTATACCGCGGTGCCGGGGGCGGCGTTCCGGCCGGCGTTCGGCCTGGCGTCCCGGGCGAGGCACGCCGCCGGCGGCGCCGCCGAACTCGGCCTGGACGGCATACCAGGGCTGCGCCGGGACGTGGACACGCCGTCTGACCTGCGCGGCGCGGCCGCGCTCGGCCTGGGCCCGTGCAGCGCGCCGCTCGCCGCCGAACTGCTCAGATGTGCACCACGGGGCAGGTGAGGGTCCGGGTGATGCCGGGCACGGACTGGATGTGCGCGGCGACCAGGCGGCCGAGCTCGTCGACGTTTTCGGCCTGGGCGCGCACGATGACGTCGTAGGGGCCGGTGACGTCCTCCGCTTGCGTTACCCCGCTGATCTTCGAGATGAGCGAGGCCACATCGGCGGCCTTGCCGACTTCAGTCTGGACGAGGATGTAAGCCTCCACCATGAGGTCCTCCCAGGGCATTGCGGGACAGGCGCCCCTCCTCGCTCACGCTACCGTAGAGGTCCAGACCTGTAACACATATGTCCGTCGTGGCGGAGGCCAATATCACCGGGCAAGACGCGCAGACGCTGGCCGAGATCGGCGAGTTCGGCCTGATCACGGCGTTGTCGGCGTGGCTGCCGCCGGGCCCGCGGACGCTGGTCGGCATCGGCGACGACGCGGCCGTGCTCGCCGTGCCGGACGGCCGGGTGGTGGCCACCACGGATTTCCTGCTCGAGGGCAGGCACTTCCGCCGGGACTGGTCGGGCCCCGCCGACGTCGGGCACAAGGCCGCGGCCCGCAGCCTGGCCGACCTCGCGGCCATGGGCGCCGAACCGTCCGCCCTGCTGGTAGCGCTGGCGGCGCCGCCCGGCCTGCCGGTCAGCTGGGCCCGCGAGCTGGCCGAGGGGCTGGCCGCCGAGTGCGCCCGGGCCGGGGCGTACGTGATCGGCGGGGACACCGCCCGCGCCGATCAGGTGCTGCTCGCCGTGACCGGCCTGGGTGACCTGGCCGGACGCGCGCCGGTGCGCCGGTCGGGCGCGGCCCCCGGCGACCTGGTGGCGGTGGCGGGCCCGCTCGGCCACGCCGCGGCCGGCCTGGCCCTGCTGTCGGCCGGCCCATCCGAGGACCCCCTGGTCGCCGCGCACCTGCGGCCGGCGCCGCCCTACGACGCCGGTCCCGAGGCCGCCGACCTGGGCGCCACCGCGATGATCGACGTCAGCGACGGCCTGCTGGCCGACCTGGGGCACGTGGCTGCCGCCAGCGGCGTGCGCATCGACCTGGCGTCCGCCGCGCTGCAGCCGGGTGACCGGCTGCTCGCCGCGGCCCGTCAGGTCTTTTCGGCCCGAACGGACCGGGTGGCCCGCCCCGGCGTCCCCGGACCGCCACCCGGGGAAGGCGCCCAGCGGCTTGAGGCCCAGCGGCTTGAAGCACTGGGCTGGGTTCTGTCCGGCGGCGAGGATCATTCGCTCGCCGCCACGTTCCCGGCGGGCACGCGGCTGCCGCCGCAGTGGCGGGTGATAGGGATGGTGCAATCGGGCGAGGGGCCCCCGGGTCCTGGCGTCGTCGTCGACGGCCAGCCGCGGGCGCAAACCCCCGGCTGGGATCACTTCGCCTGACCGCTCAGGGCGGTCCGGCGGTCCGCGCTAGCGGGTGACCTTGCCTGCCTTGATGCAGGAGGTGCACACGTTAACCCGCTTGGGCGTGCCGCCGACCACGGTACGGATCCGCTGGATGTTCGGGTTCCAGCGGCGGCGGGTGCGGCGGTGTGAGTGCGAGACGTTGTTGCCGAAGCCCGGCCCCTTGCCGCATACGTCGCAGACGGAAGCCACGGTTCGCTCCATTGATTAGGGTTACGGGACTTTTGCGTTGCTCTTTACGATGCCGCCGGGCCCGCTCCAGGCGGATCAGGCAGCCGTCGCAGCTTACCCGATGCCCGGCCCGGCGTGCGAACCGAGACCCAGGATGTCGGTATGCGCTTCTATGCTGCCAGGTGTGACCACGCTCAGCGAATCGCTGATCCGGGTGCTTGGCCCCAAGACGGGCAAGCCGCTCGAGACCATCTTCGGCCTGCGCACGGTCGGCGATCTGCTCCGGCACTACCCGCGCCGTTATTACACCCGCGGCGAGCTGACCGACCTTTCCTCGCTGCGCGAGGGCGACCACGTCACCGTGCTGGCGCGGGTGGTAACGGTGGCCGAGATCCCGCTGCCGCCTGTGCCAGGCAAGGGGCGCCGCAGCCGGCTCGAGGTGATCGTCACCGACGACCGCGCCAAGCTGGTCCTGACCTTCTTCTCCGGGGTGGGCCTGTACCGCCGTGTGCTCAGGCCCGACGTGGTCGGCATGTTCGCCGGCACCGTGTCCAGCTTCCGCGGCCGCCGCCAGCTGGTCCACCCGGAGTGCGAGATGCTGCCCGGGGCGCCGCCCAACGCGGACCTGACGCCGGAGCTCGCCGCCGAGTTCGCCGCCGAGATCCTCCCGGTGTACCCGGCCAGCGCCAAGTTCAGCTCGTGGGCGATCGCCAAGTCGGTCAGGACCGTGCTGGACACGCTGGACGCGGGGGAGGACCCGCTCCCGGCCGAGGTCAGGGAGCGGTACGAGCTGGCCGAGCGGGCCGTGGCGATCCGGGCCATCCACCGGCCGCTCGACCAGGCGGACCTGGCCCGGGCCAAGGAGCGGCTCAAGTGGGACGAGGCGTTCACGCTGCAGGCCGCGCTGGCGCAGCGGCGGCTGGCGGCGGCGGCCATGCCGGCCATGCCGCGGCCGCCCGCGGCCGGCGGCATCGCCGACGAGTTCGACACCCGGCTGCCGTTCACCCTCACGGCCGGCCAGGTCGCCGTGGGCGAGACCATCGCCCATGAGCTGAGCTGCGCCTACCCGATGCACCGGCTGCTGCAGGGCGAGGTCGGCTCGGGCAAGACGGTGATCGCGATCCGGGCCATGCTCCAGGTGGTGGACGCGGGCGGCCAGGCGGCCCTGCTCGCGCCGACCGAGGTGCTGGCGCAGCAGCACTACCGGTCGATCACCGGCATGCTCGGGCCGCTGGCCCAGCGGGGCCAGCTCGGCGCGGCCGAGCATGCGACCGGGGTGGCCCTGCTCACCGGGTCGGTGGGGGCGGCCGCCAGGCGGTCGGCGCTGTCCGACGTGTTCACCGGCGACGCCGGGATCGTGATCGGCACCCATGCCCTGCTCGAGGAGCAGGTCCAGTTCGCCGACCTGGGCCTGGTGGTCATCGACGAGCAGCACCGGTTCGGCGTGGAGCAGCGGGACGCGCTGCGCGCCAAGGCCGCGGACAACCGGCCGCACGTCCTGGTCATGACGGCCACGCCGATCCCCAGGACGGTGGCCATGACCGTCTACGGCGACCTGGAGACCTCCACACTGACCGAGCTGCCCGCGGGGCGTTCGGCCATCGCGACCCACGTGGTGCCCGCGGCCGACAAGCCGAGGTACCTGGAGCGGGCCTGGGAGCGGGTCAGGGAGGAGGTCGGCCGCAGCCAGCAGGCCTACGTGGTGTGCCCGCGCATCGGCGAGGGCCCGGATTCTGACGAGGCGGACTACCCCGGCGAGGATTTCCCCGGCGAG
>WNGJ01002007.1_pt1 | contig 32167 bp, 32 predicted proteins | sample 5400611 | NCBI WGS metagenome assembly WNGJ01 (sample SAMN13153375, study PRJNA577476) | soil metagenome | isolation source: 40 cm soil or saprolite under Garry oak tree replicate 1 | place: USA:California | collected 2016-06-15
CAACGCTCGGAGCGCCCCGGGAAACCCGTGGCGCTCCTCGGTCACACTGTGTCGATCGCAATCGGTGGCAGGCGCTGACCGGGTACGGGGTTGGCGACGGCGTCCTCCAGGCTCCGCGCCGGCCGCCACTCGCTCGCGGGACGCGACCCGCCGGTCGTGCCGACCTGGTCGATGCCCCAGTAGATCTCGAGGTTGTTGCCGTCGGGGTCGCGGAACTCGATGGCGAGCTGACAGCCGGCGCGCCGCCGTCCCTCGAAGACGATGGGGACGTCGTGCTTGCGCAGCCAGGCCCGGGCGCGGAACACCTCGTCGGGCGAGCCCACCTCGAACGCGAAGTGATTGAGCGTGCTGCGCTCGAGCTTCGACGCGCCGCCCACCAGCGCCACGCCGTGATGGTCGGTGCTCACGCACATGAAGACCATGCCGCCCGGCACCATGCTGTCCGGATAGCGATCGCTGATCGAGAGCCCGAGCACCTCGGTGTAGAACCGCACCGAGGCCTCGAGATCGGTCACGTTGAGCACGACGTGGCCGAGCTTGCGGAGCTGGAACATGACGGTCTCCTTGCGGTCTAGGCGCGCGTGGCGGCCTGCGGCGCCCGCGCCAGCACACTCTTGCCCACCGGCGTGTCCTCGAGCCGGAAGAACGCCAGCATGTTGCCCGCCGCGATCTTGAAGGCCTCGTCGGCCGGCACGCCGGCGAAGAGCCGCTCGGCGAAGGGGCGCGTGTTCGGCCAGTCGCACTCGATGTGCGGGAAGTCGGTCGCGAACATGATGCGCTCGACGTCGATGTGGTGACGCAGCTCGACCGCGACGCGCTCGACGTGCTGCAGGCTGAACGAGACGTGCCGGCGCACGTAGTCGCTCGGCCGCTGCGTCAGCGGCTGGACGTGCAGCAGGCGCTGCGCCCAGTGGCGGTGGCGCTCGTACCAGTAGTCGGCCTCCTCCATCCAGAACGGTACCCAGCCGAGGCGCGACTCGGCGAAGAAGATTCGGAGGTCCGGCAGGCGATCGAAGACGCCGGACATGACCAGCTGCGCGAGGCTGATGGCGGGCGGGATGTTCAGGAACGGCAGCGCGATCCACTCCACGATCTTGCGCGGCCCGAGCTTCTTGAGGACCTCCGGATCGGCGCCCGGGTACTCGAATGTCGGCTGCGACGCGCGCGGGCCCAGGCGATCGAAGGCGACGTGCACCGTCAGCGGCATCCTCATGTCGATCGCGGCCGCCCAGAACCGGTCGTCCTCGGGCAGCGGATACGCCCTGCCGTTCGGGAACACGCCGAGGTTGACGCCGCGGAGCCCCAGCCTCGCGCAGTGCTCGAGCTCGGCCACGGCGTCGTCGAGGTTCGTCCACGGGATGACGCCCAGCCCGATGAGGCGGTCACGCGAGACCGCGCAGTATTCCTCGGCCAGCCAGTCGTTGTACGCGCGGACGGTCGCGCGGTACACGTCGTCGTCGGTCAGCGCGCGCCAGAGCCGCGGGCCGACCTGCATGTTGGGGAAGATCACCTCCGCGAGCAGACCATCCATGTCCTGCTCGCGCAGGCGCTGCTCCGGCGGCCCCACGCCCGCCGTGCCCTCCACCGTGGTGCCGAATGGCTGCCACGTCTCGTTCGTCCGCCCGGCCCGGAGATCGAGGAACGGCGCCGGATACGGCGGCTGGCCCTCGACGAGGATCGCGTCGCCGCCGTCGGAGAGCTTGACCGTCCGCGGCGCGCGCTCGCGATACTTCGCGGGCATGCGCGGCGTCCAGCGCTCGGGCAGGACCTCCAGGTGACCGTCGCTCGAGAGCAACGGCGGAAGCGTGGGTGCTGTCATGCTGGGCGCTCCTTTGCGTCGCGTCGCCGGGAGTGTACCATCGGGCCCGCCTGATCAGACCGCGCGGAGGCGCCCATGCTGAGTCGGGACGACAACGAGCTGCTCTGTCGGATCGGACCGGGAACACCGATGGGCAACCTCATGCGGCAGTACTGGGTGCCCGCCGCGTTGTCGAGCGAATTGCCCGAGCCCGACGGCGCGCCGCTGCGCGTGCGTCTGCTGGGCGAGGACCTCATCGCGTTCCGCGTCTCGTCGGGGGCCGTGGGCCTGATCCAGAACAGCTGCCCGCATCGCGGCGCCAGCCTCTTCTACGGCCGCAACGAAGCCGAGGGCCTGCGCTGTGTCTATCACGGCTGGAAGTTCGACGTGGGCGGCCGCTGCGTCGACATGCCCATCGAGCCGGCGGAGAGCAACTTCAAGCAGAAGGTCCGGGCCGTGACCTATCCCTGCGTCGAGCGCGGCGGGCTCATCTGGACGTACCTGGGACCGCGGCCGACGCCGCCGCCGATGCCGGAGCTCGAGGCCACGATGCTCGCCGACAACCGCATCCAGGTGTACCAGCGCGACTGCAACTGGATGCAGGCGCTGGAGGGCGACATCGACACCGGCCACACCGTGTACCTGCACCTCGGCGGCGTGGACGCCTCCGAGGTGCCGCCGGACAGCTGGGCCCGGTACGCGCTCGCCGACCGCGCGCCGCGGTACGAGGTGACCGACACGGACTCCGGCGTCATGTATGGCGCGTATCGCCCGGCGGAGGCGGACACGAACTACTGGCGCATCGCCAACTTCCTGTTCCCCTTCTACGCGATGATCCCCACGGGTGTGCTCGGGCTCGAGGTCCGCGTGCGGGCCTGGGTGCCGATGGACGATGCGCACACGCTCGCCTTCCTGATCACGCACGGGGCGCCGCCACCCCCCAGAAACGCCGGCCGCCAGGCCGTGGCGCCACCCGAGACGCTGCCGAACACCACCGACTGGTATGGGCGCTTCCGGTGCGCGGCCGACGGCACCAACGACTATCTGATCGACCGCAAGGCGCAGAAGACGGTCAGCTTCACCGGCATCGGAAGCATCCATCTGCAAGACCAGGCGGTGACCGAGAGCATGGGGCCCGTGTACGACCGCACGCGCGAGCACCTCGGGACGAGCGACGCGATGGTGATCCGCACCCGCAAGCGGCTGCTCGACGCCGCCAGGGCGCTGCGCGATCGAGGCCAGATCCCGCCCGGCGTGGACGACCCCAGGGTTTACGCGGTGCGGTCAGGCGGCGTGGTGCTTCCGCGCGGCGCCGACTGGATCGAGGCGACGCAGAAGCTCCGCACGGCGTGGACGGAGCACCCGGGGCTCACGCGGTCGGTGCTGGGCAACATCCCGGCCGTCTAGTCGCCTTGTCCCCACCTCGCCCTGACGTGATCCGGCACGCTCATCGCGTGGGGAAGCGCCAGCGAGTCGCGCCTCGTGGGAAGCCCTCGAGGGTCCAAGCAAGGGCCGTGGTGGGCCGGAGCGCCCAGAACGGCCGGAATGGCGCCGCATTTCCGGAGAAGTGCTGCGGGTATTTCTCCTTGGAAGCAGCCGCGGATGGCGCGGCGAGGGAATGTGAAGGCTCCGTGACGTATTCGGCGGTGCCTTCGAGGATGATCGCCTCGGCTTCGCTCGAGAGATGGGCGGAGATCGAGGGATTGATCATTAGATTTCGCACCCAGCGCGTCTCCGGCGATCCACCGAAGCACAGCGCGCCGTCGACCCACACGCCATCGACGGGCCGCACATGCGGCCGCGCGTTTGGACCAACCGTCGTCATCCAGTAATTCGACGCGGCCCGAAGACGCTCCTCGACGTAGCTCCAGGGAAGAAGACTCTCCGGTCCTCCCGGCGCGCCGTATGCAGCCGGAAAGCGGACAGAACGAACGGAACGTTCAGGAGTCGTCATCCCTTTCAGAGATTGGCGTTAATTCGCCGCGTACGGCGACGACGAGGGCAGCGGCAGCACCGGCTCGCGGTGCTGCAGACTCTTGGGCCACACGATGTACGGCTTGTCGTCGACGTACTGCACGATGACGGGGAACGCGCGGTCGTTCTGCCCCGCCATAGGCCCGTCACCCAGGAAGTGCACGCCGAAGCCGAGCATGGTGGCGCCCTCGGGCAGGTTCACCTCGAGCGCGGCCTTGCGCAGCGAGTCGGCGTCGATGCCACCGTACTTCTTGATGGCCTTGGGCAGGACCTCGGTCATGAAGACGTAGGTGTTGCTGGCGGCCATGCCGACGTGGGCCGACTTCACGTGCGTCCCGGGTCGCGCCTTCTCGTACTCGTCGCCGATCATCTTGATCATCGGGACCAGCTCGGGGCGCAGCGCCTTCTCGTTGGCAAGCCAGATCGAGATCGGGTCGACGTTGAAGACATAGTTGACGTCCTTGCCGACCGCTTCCTTGAGCTTGTCGTACACGCCGTAGCCGGCGCCGTGGCCGACGAGCGCGTGAAAGCGCAGACCCTGCTCGCGCGCCTGGCGCAGAAACAGCGCGATGTCGGGGTTGTAGCCGGTGTGGAACAGGACGTCGGGGCGGGCGCGCTTGAGCTTGATCACGAGGGACGAGAGGTCGGGCGCGGTGGCCGAGTAGCCTTCTTTCAGCACGACGTTGAAGCCGGCCTTCTTCGCCCCCTCCTCGTTGCCCTTCGAGACGTCGATACCGTACGCGCCGTCCTCGTGGATGATGGCGACCTTGAGGTCCTTTGGCTCCTTGCCGAGCTTCGCCCTGGCGTTCTGAGCGATGAAGTCCATCGACATCAAGCCGAACTGGCGGCCGCTCGGCTGCACCCGGAACACGTATTTCAGATTGCGGTTCTCGAGCACGGCCGAGGAGATGCATGTGGTGATCCACATGAACTTCTTCAGTTGCTCGACGCGCGCGGCGACCGGGACGCACTGCGCCGACGAATAGAAGCCGAGGAGCATGTCGACCTTCTCCTGCTCGACCAGCCGCACCGCCTCGTTGATGGCCACGTCGGGCTTGCTCTGAGCGTCCGCGTAGGTTGCCTCGATCGCGTAGCCCTCGACGCCCCCTTTTTTCGCAAAGTAGTCGATCATGATCTTCGCGCCGAGCGCGTGCAGGTCCGACCCGCCGCCCGCGAGCGGCCCGGTGTAGTCGTAGATCACGCCGATCTTGAGCTTCTTGCCCTGGGCGAGCGCCGGTGAGACGGCCGACGCGCCGGACATCAGCGCCGCGACGAACAGCACGCACGCGAGGCTCAGCGGCTTCTTGGGCATGGCATCTCCTTTTTCGGCGCCGGCCATTATGTGATACTTGCGCCCCAACGTCCACGCAAGGGGGGTTGAGCCATGCGAGGAACGACGCGCCGCGACTTCCTTCTCTCTTCGGCCGTGGCCGGCGCCACGGTACTGCTGGATCGCGCTCCCGCCTACGCCCAGAAGCGCGAGCTCACGTTCTTGAGCACCAACCACTTCGTTCCGGCCTCCGACGACGAGCTCCGACGGCAGGCCGAGGTGTTCGGCAAGCAGGCCGGTCTCACGGTCAAAGTCGACACCATCCAGGGCCTGCAGCTGCCGGCCAAGCGCGCCGCCGAGGCCCAGAGCCAGTCCGGCCACGATCTCGTCCTCCTGAGCCACGCCGATCCGTACCTCTTCGAGAATCTGCTCGTCGACGTGGGCCCGCTGGTCGACACGCTCGGCAAGAAGTACGGCGGCTGGTATCCGTTCGCCGCGGAGTCGTGCCAGACGGGCTCGGGCTGGCGTGCGGTGCCCTGGTTCTGGGTCGCGTTTCCCGCGACCTACAACATGGCGCACTTCGCGAAGGCCGGCCTCGAGTACCCGAAAACATGGGACGAGCTGCTGCGGCAGGGCAAGGTCCTCAAGCGGCAGGGCAATCCGGTGGGCATCGCCATCAGCCACTGCGGCGACTCGAACACGAGTTTCTGGGCCATCTTCTGGTGCTACGGCGGCAAGGTCCTCGAGGTGGACGGCAAGACGCCGGCCATCGTGTCGGACAGGACCGCGCAGGTGATCGAGTGGTACAAGGAGCTCTATCGCGACGGCATGGAGCCCGAGGTGCTGTCCTGGGACGACGCGTCCAACAACCGGTTCATCCTCTCCGGCAAGGGCTCGTGGATCCACAACCCGATCAGCCCCTACAACACGGCGCTCGCCAACAAGATGCCGATCGCCGACGACATCAACCACCATCCGAGCCCGGCCGGGCCCGCGGGCACGCACAGCGCGCCGGGCATCAACGGAATCGGGCTCTGGAAATTCTCGAAGAACGCCGAGCCGGCGAAGGAGTTCGTCCAGTTCCTGTTCCGCAAGGAGAACTTCGACGCGTGGATCGTGGCGTCCAATGCCTTCAACCAGCCGCCGCTCCGCAACCTCGCCGACCATCCGATCTGGGTGCGCAATCCAAAATTCGCGATGCTCCCGAAGGAGGCGGAGTACGCGCATCCCCGCGGGTGGCCCGCGAAGCCGAACGACGCCGTGCGCCGGATCGAGAACAACTACGTGCTGCCCGACATGGTCGCCAAGGCGATCCACGGCATGCCGACCAGGCGGGCGATGGAGTGGGCGCAGGAGCAGGTCGTCCAGGCCACGCGCGGCCAGCTCAAGCCAGCGAGCTAAAAACTCGGAGGGGGTCTCGGCGGCCCCCTCTGATGCCTCCCCCAGGATCCGATTGCGCCGGCGAAGCCGGCGCTCGAACGGCGCGAGTCGGTGCTCGTTACACGGCGCTCGTGCGCCCTTCGTTTCTGGGACAGAGCGTCATCGTAGCCGGCTAGGGTCGTCGGGGCCGGCGGACTTGCGCCGCCGGCCCGTCCCGCGATACGGTCAGGGCCTCCCGGAGGACCCAACCAATGAAATCGACAACCCGGATCATCGTGACGTCGCTGCTGCTGCTGATCGCCGTCGCAAGCCCCGCGTGGGCGCAAGCCAAGTCGGAGCTCACGGTCGCGCTGTCGAGCTTCTCCGCCGAGACGCTGGACCCGGCGCTCCAGGGCCACAACGTGAAGTACTACCTCTCGCTGATGTTCGATTATCTCGTCGGCGTCACGCCGGACGGCCAGCCGTCGCAGGCGGGCGGGCTGGCCAGCAAGTGGGAAAGCTCGGCCGACCACAGGCGCTGGACGTTCCATCTCCGAAAGGGCGTGAAGTTCCACGACGGCAGCGACATGACGTCGGAGGACGTGAAGTTCAGCCTCCAGCGCGCCATGAGCAAGCGCTCCACGACGGGCTATGCGGGCCCGCTGCGCACGCTCATCGCCGACATCGAGACGCCGGCGCCCGACCGCGTCGTGATTGTCCTGAAGGAATCCACGCTGATCATTCCAACGTACTTGTCGCGATCGCTTTCGACAGAAGGAATGGTACTTCCGAAGAAATACATCGAGGCCAACGGCGATGATGTATTCGCCCGCAAGCCCGTCGGCACCGGCCCCTACAAGTTCGTCGAGCAGGTGGTCGGCTCGCACATCAAGATGACGGCGGTCGACAACCACTGGCGCATCGGCGTGCCGAAGTACAAGAACGTGACGTTCAAGCTCGTCCCCGAGGAGACGACGCGCATCGCGCTGCTGCGCCGCGGTGAGGCGGACGTGGCCGACGTGAGCCGCGAGCGCGTGAAGGAGCTGGAGAAGGAAGGCTTCCCGGTCCACATGCGGAGGGAAGAAGCCATCATCCACATGTGGTGGATCCTCGGCCCCGAGGGCCGGACGCCGCCCACCAGGGACAAGCGCGTGCGCGAGGCGCTCAATCTGGCCATCGATCGTGCCGAGATCGCGCAGTCGATCTTCGGCGGCTACGCCGAGCCGGCGGCGATTCCGATGGGGCTGTCGTGGGCGTTCAAGGAGGTCGGCTTCAAGGTGACGCCGGAGATGGCCTACCCGTACGACGTCGCGCGCGCCAAGAAGCTGCTCGCCGACGCCGGCTACGCCGGCGGCTTCACGCAAGACGTCTACGCCTTCCAGCTCCCCGGCTTCGCCGAGGGCAAGTCGTTCGCGGAGGCGGTGGCGGGCTACTGGGAGAAGATCGGCGTCAAGAGCAAGCTCATCCCCGTCGACTACCCGGCCTTCCGCAAACAGTGGGTGGATCGCAAGGCGCCCGGCGCGGTGGGCTACTACAACATCGCCAACCGTGACTGGATCGGCACCTACGCCCTGCTGGAGAAACAGGCCTACACGCCGTCCAAGCTGAACGACACCGTCAACGATCCGGAGATCGACGGCATGATCGCGCAGGTCATGCGCCAGACCGACCGGGAGAAGATCAACGCGCTCATGCGCAACATCTACACGCGGATGCGCAGCGAGCACCACGGCGTGCCGGTCGTCTACGTGCACTCGCCGTACGCGACCTCCAAGACGCTCGGCAAGTACAACCCGGGCGCCGTGATGTACGACCTGTTCATCGACGAGCTCGCGCGGAAGTAAGCGCTGGGGGGGAGTTGGGGGGGAGCTCGGCTCCCCCCCAACCTTCAACAACCCGTGCTTCGCTTCGTCCTCTTTCGTCTCCTCCAGTCGCTGGTGGCACTGGCGATTCTGTCTGTCGTGGTCTTTGTCCTCGCTCGCGCCACCGGCGACCCGCTGCACATGATCCTCCCGATGAACGCCAGCGAGGAGGACTATGCCAACGCCCGCAAGTACCTCGGGCTCGACCGACCGTACGTCGAGCAGTACTTCTCGTTCGTCGGCCGCGCGGTCACCGGGGACTTCGGCACCTCGATCCGCGCGCGCCGGCCCGTCATCGAGCTGCTGCGCGAGCGGCTGCCGAACTCACTCAAGCTCGCCGCCTTCGCGATGGGCGCGTCGCTGGCCATCGCCTTTCCGCTCGGCGTGATGGCGGCCGTGAAGAAGGGCACCGGTGTGGACCGCGCGGCGCAGATCGTGGCCGTGCTCGGGCAGTCGCTGCCGACGTTCTGGGTGGCCATCGTGCTCGTGGAGTTCGTCGCAGGGCGCTGGCAGTGGCTGCCGGCGGGCGGCGCCGACAGCCTCGCCTCCTACGTCCTGCCCGGCCTCACGCTCGGCTGGTTCGTGGTGGCCGGCATGATGCGCCTGCTGCGCTCGGGGATGCTCGAGGTGCTCGACTCGGAGTACGTGAAGCTCGCCCGGCTCAAGGGCGTCGCCGAGCGCAAGGTGGTGTGGGTCCACGCGCTCAAGAACGCGCTCATCCCCGTCGTCACCTTCGCCGGCATCTACTTCGCGATCCTCGTCACCACGGCCATCGTCGTCGAGACGGTGTTCGCGTGGCCGGGGCTCGGGCGCCTCGCGTACGACGGCATCACCTCGCGCGATTTCCCGGTGATCCAGGCGGTCGTGCTCACCACCGCCACCATCGTGGCCGCCGTCAACCTCGGCGTCGATTGTCTCTACGCGGTGATCGATCCGCGCATCCGGTATTCGCGGTGAGCGTCGTCGCCGTTCCCGAGCGCGCGGCGCGGCCCGAGCCGCGGGCGCGCGGGCGCCGGGTGCCGGTCGTCTCCATCGGCATCATCGCCGTGTTCGTGCTCATCGCGCTGCTGGCGCCGCTGCTCAGCCCCGGCGATCCCTACGAGCAGTCGCTGCGCCTGCGCTTCCGCCCGCCGGTGTGGGAGGAGCGTGGCTCGTGGGCGCACCCGCTCGGCACCGACCGGCTAGGCCGGGACATGCTGACGCGCATCATCTGGGGCTCGCGCGTCTCGCTCGCGGTGGGCGCGCTGGCCGTGCTCCTGGCCGGCGCGGTCGGCGCCACCATCGGCCTCGTGGCCGGTTACTACGGCGGCCGCGTCGACGCGGCGCTGATGCGGGTCACCGACGCCACGCTCTCGTTCCCGGTGATCCTGCTCGCGCTGATCCTGGCCGTCACCGTCGGCCCGAGCTTCACCAACGTCGTCATCGCGATCGCGGTAATCCTGTGGGCGCGCTACGCGCGCGTGATCCGCGGCCAGGTGCTCACGCTCATGACGCTCGACTTCATCGCGCAGGCGCGCATCGCCGGCGCCGGCGCCTGGCGGATCATCACCCGGCATCTGCTGCCCAACACGCTCAACACGCTGGTGGTCCTGGTCACGCTGCAGGTCGGCTACGTCATCATCGTCGAGGCGTCGCTGTCGTTCCTCGGGGCCGGCATCCCGCCGCCGACGCCGGCGTGGGGCTCGATGATCGCCGAGGGACGCGACGTCGTGACGAGCGCGTGGTGGGTATCGTTCCTGCCCGGGCTGGCCATCCTGCTCGTCGTGCTCGCCTTCAACCTGCTCGGCGACTGGCTGCGCGACACCCTGGACCCCAAGCTGCGCCAGCTCTGAGCCGCGTGTCCGCCGTCATCGACGTTCGCGACCTCCGCACGCACATCGTCACCCGCTGGGGGACGATCAAGGCGGTGGACGGCGTCTCCTTCGCGCTCGGCGAGGCCGAGACGCTCGGCCTCGTCGGCGAGTCCGGCTCGGGCAAGAGCATGACGTGCCTGAGCATCGTCCGCCTCGTGCCGCGGCCGGCCGCGCGCATCGTCGGCGGCGCGGTCCTCCTCGACGGCAACGATCTCTTGAAGAAGACCGACGACGAGATGCAGCGGATCCGCGGCCGCACGGTCGCGATGATCCTGCAGGATCCGATGTCCTCGCTCAACCCGGTGTTCTCCATCGGCATGCAGATGCGCGAGCCGCTGACGATGTACCACGGCCTCCGCGGCCGCGCCGTGCTCGCGCGTGCCGCGGAGCTGCTGGCCTCGGTGAGCATCCCCTCGCCCGCCGCGCGGCTGCGCGCGTTTCCGCACCAGCTCTCGGGTGGCATGCGCCAGCGCGTGGTCGGCGCCATGGCCATCGCGGGGCCGCCGCGCCTGCTCATCGCCGACGAGCCGACGACCAGCCTCGATCTCACGATCCAGGCGCAGTACCTCGGCCTGCTCAAGGAGCTGCAGCAGCGCCACCGGTTCGCGATGATCTTCGTCACCCACAACCTCGGGATCGTGGCGCGCACCTGCGACCGCGTGGCGGTCATGTACGCAGGGCGCATCGTCGAGATCGGTCCCGTGCGCCGCATCTTCACCCAGCCCGCGCATCCCTACACGCGCGCGCTGCTCGAATCGATCCCGCGCTTCGGCGCGCGCCGCGAGCGCCTCGCCGCCATCGCCGGGCAGCCGCCCGACCTCGCGACGCTGGCCGCCGGCTGCGCGTTCGCCCCGCGCTGCCCGGCCGCGTTCGAGCGCTGCGTCGAGGCCCCGCCCGAGACCGAGGTCGCTCCCGGCCACGCGACGCGCTGCTGGCTCCATGTGCTCCCCTGAGATGGGGGGCCCCGACATGGCCCGCCCATTAGCCTGGGGGCCCCGAGATGGCCCCCAGACCCCCAACGCTCGTCGCGTCCCGGGGAACCCGTGACGCTCCTCGACAGCCGTGACGCCCCTCGACTACCGTCCCGCGCGCTGCTCGAGGTCACGAACCTCACGAAGCACTTCGTCGTGCGCCGCGGCGCGCTCGGCTGGTCGACCGGCCTCGTGCGCGCGGTCGACTCGGTGTCGTTCGAGATCCCGGCGGGCTCGACCCTCGGGCTCGTCGGCGAGTCGGGCTGCGGCAAGACCACGACGTCCAAGCTCATCCTCGCGCTGGAAAAGCCGACGGCGGGAAGCATCCGATTCGAGGGCCGGGACGTGTCCACGCTGGGCGGCGAGGGCGAGCGCGCCTACCGCCGCTCGGTCCAGGCCGTCTTCCAGGACCCGTTCGCCTCCCTCGACCCGCGCATGCGCGTGGGCACCATCGTCGCCGAGCCGCTCGTGATCAACGCCGACCTCGACGCCGCGGGCCGCCGTCGCCGCGTCGCGGAGCTGCTGGACCTGGTCGGCCTGCCGGAGCGCGCGGCCACGCTCTACCCGCACGAGTTCTCCGGCGGCCAGCGCCAGCGCATCGCCATCGCGCGCGCGCTCGCGCTCTCGCCGAAGCTCGTCGTGCTCGACGAGCCGGTCTCCGCGCTCGACGTCTCGATCCGCGCCCAGATCCTGAACCTCCTCGCCGACCTCCAGCAGCGGCTACGCGTGTCCTACCTGTTCATCGCGCACGACCTCGCCGCGGTCGCCCACATGAGCCGCACCATCGCCGTGATGTACCTCGGCAAGATCGTGGAGGTGGGCGACGCCGACGCCGTGGCGCTGGCTCCGAAGCATCCCTACACGAAGGCGCTGTTCGCCGCGGCGCTGCCGATCGATTTCGATCGCCCGCCCGACGAGGTGACGCTCTCGGGCGAGGTGCCGAGCCCGCTCGCGCCGCCCGGCGGCTGCCGCTTTCACCCGCGCTGCCCGTTCGCGATGCCCCATTGCGCGACGCAGGAGCCGGTGCTGCGGCCCGAGAGCGGGCGGCTGGTCGCGTGCCATCTTTATTGATATCCTCGGCCCCCGCGGAGGGGCCGTGATGCGAATGCTTCTCGCGAGGAGGCAACGATGAGAGCGACAGCGGCCGTCCTGTACGAGGTGAAGAAGCCCCTGGTGATCGAGGAGGTCGAGCTTCTGGATCCCGGTCCCCACGAGGTGCAGGTGCGGTGGGTCGCCAATGGCGTATGCCACAGCGACTACCACCTCATGAGCGGCGACGTGCCCCACCCCTTGCCCGTGGTGCTGGGCCACGAGGCCGCCGGCGTGGTCGAGCGCATTGGCCCCGGCGTCGAGAGCGTGGCGGTCGGAGACCACGTGTGCTCCTCCTACATCCCGTCGTGCGGCAAGTGCGGCTACTGCATCGGCGGCCAGCCGACGATGTGCGCGCTGCGCGACAAGCCACGCTGGCTCATGCTGGACGGCACCACGCGGTTCCGCAAGAACGGCACGAGCCTGAACCACTACCTGCAAGTCGCCGGCTTCGCGACGCACTCCGTCCTCATGGAGGAGAGCGTCATTCCCATCCGCAAGGACGCCCCGCTCGACGTGGTGTGCCTCGTCTCCTGCGGCGTGCTCGCGGGCGCGGGGCCCGTGTTCAACCGGGCCAAGGTCCCGCCCGGCGCGAGCGTGGCGGTGTGGGGCTGCGGCGGCGTGGGGCTCAACACGATCCAGGCCGCCAAGCTCGTCGGCGCGGGCAAGATCATCGCGGTGGACGTGATGCCGCAGAAGCTCGCGTGGGCCGAGGAGTTCGGCGCCACCCACGTCGTCAACGCGGCCACCGAGGATCCCGTCGCGCGCGTGCAGGCGATCAGCGGCAGCGGCGGCGTGGACTTCGCGTTCGAGCTGGTCGGCACCCAGGCGACGATCGAGCAGGCGGTGCTCTCCACGCACCGCGGCGGCACCGCCGTCGTCGTCGGCGTGTGCCCGGCGGGCACGAAGGTCTCGCTCGACCCGGCGCTCTTCCTGCAGCAGCGCGTGCTCACGGGCTCGTCGTTCGGTGCCGGCCACCAGCGCACCGACGTGCCCATGCTCATCGACATGTTCATGAGCGGCAAGTACAAGCTCGAGGAGCTGATCTCGCGCCGCGTGCCGCTGGGCGACGTGAACCTCGCCTACGACGCGCTCCTCAAGGGCGAGGTCAAGCGCAGCGTGGTGCTGTACTAGCGGTCGAGGACCCAGCCGTACTGCGTGAGGCTCGGGCGTGGCCCCTCCTCGAGGTAGGCGGCCTTCATGCGTGAGACGAAGTCCGCCGGCATGGGATTGAGGACCGCGCCCGGGTCCACGCCGAAGAGGCTCGCCGCGTTCAGACCGAAGATGCGCGCCTTTCACGTCGCCGGTGAGCGGCGCATAACCCAGGCGCTGCATCAGCACCTCGGGCATCTGGAATCGCCGCAGCGCCTCGATCTGCCAGCGCGGTGAGCCCCACCAGATGGAATCGGTGCCCCAGAGCACGTGGTCGGCGCCGAGCGCCTGGATCAGCATGCCGAGGATGCGGCCGCAGAGGAGCGGCGAGGTGATCACGCTGAGCCCGAAGGTCGAGCCCAGCTCAGCGTAGATGTTCGTCAGCTTCGGGTTGCGCGTGCGGATCTCGCAGAGGTCGGTCACCCAGTCCACGCGCGTGGCCGGCCTCATCTTGTCGGGCGGTAGGATGTTCTGCTCGTCCGTGGCCGAGGGAATGCCGCTGATGACGGCCACCGCAGTATCGCTGTCGAGGAACACCTCCTTGATGTAGTTCTCCAGGTAGACCTCGGCCATGTCGCGCGTGGCGCCGATGTCGGCATTCCAGCGCCGGGCCATCTCGCGGAACCGCAGCACGGAGGTCAACTGTCGCGGCGCCGCCACGTGATGGGTCTGGACGTCGAAGACGAACTGGCCCTGCGGCTGGCGCTCCGTGGCCGCCGTGGCCTCCCACGCCTCGGCCCGGGCTCACGTCGAAGAAGCGGCCGAAGACCGCGTTCATCGCGAGGAAGGCCGCCGCCATCCCGCAGGGTGGGGATCGGGGACCAGCCGTCCGTCAGGTGGTCCCGCTCCCATTTGCGCTGCCAGCGCGACGTCGTCGTCATGACTCCGCCCTCCCGTTCGTCATACTATGGAGTGCTCATGGACGATCTGTCGATCCGGGGTGGCCAGCTGATCGACGGCACCGGCGCGCCCGGCCGCGAGGCCGACGTGAGCGTGAGCGCCGGCCGCATCGTCGCGATCGAGCCGCGCTCGGCCCGTCCGGCCCACCGAGTGGTCGACGCGCGCGGACACGTCGTGGCTCCGGGCTTCATCGACATCCACACCCACTCCGACTTCACGCTGCCCATCAACCCGCGCGCCGAGTCGAAGATCCGCCAGGGCGTGACGCTGGAGGTGGTCGGCAACTGTGGCTTCTCCGTCGCCCCCGCGCTGCCCGGGCGCGCGGCGATGCTCCGAGAATATCTCGCCTCCAGCGCGCCCTGGCTGCCGTTCAGCGAGACGACCTTTGCGGACTACGTCGCGGCATTTCCACCGACGGCGGTCAACGTCATCCTCCAGGTCGGCCACAACACGCTGCGGCTCATGACCGCGGAGATGGAGAGCCGCGCGCTCACCGCCGCTGAGCTGGCCACGATGGAGCGCCTGCTGGCGGAGGCGCTGGCCGCCGGTGCGTGGGGACTCTCTTCGGGCCTCTTCACGGCGCCCGGCTGCTACGCCGACGCCGCGGAGATCCACGCGCTGGCCCGTGTGCTCCGCGGTCACGGCGCCGCCTACTCGTCGCACATCCGCGACGAGGCCAACCGCGTCGGCGAGGCGGTGCGCGAGGCGATCGCCGTCGCAGAGGCGACGGGCGTGCACGTTCAGATCGCGCATCTGAAGCTCTCGGGCGTCGACAACTGGGGCGGCGCCGACAAACTTCTGGTCGAGATCGCGGCCGCCCGCCGCCGCGGACTCGCCGTGGACTGCGACGCCTATCCCTATGACACGGCCAGCAATCCGCTGCGCAACCTCTTCCCCCGCTGGGTGATGGACGGCGGAATCCCGGCGATGCTCGAGCGCCTCGGGCGGGCCGACGTGCGCGCGCGTCTCCGCGCGGACATCGCCCGGGACGGACTCAACAACTTCGGTCGCATCCCCTCCTGGGATGTCGTGCGCATCGCTGTCGCGCCAAACCTGCCCGAGGAGGCCGGTCACACGCTCGGCGACATCGCGCGGCGCCGGGGCGTCGAGGCGTTCGATGCCGTGTGCGACTTCGTGATCGCCGACCGCGGCGAAACGCGCATCCTGGTGACGTCCATGAGCGACAAGGACGTCCACGCGATCAGCGCCACGCCGTGGGTGACCGTCGGCTCGGACGCGAACTCGCTCGCCACGTCCGGCGTGACGAGCCAGGGCAAACCGCACCCGCGCTCCTATGGGACGCACGCGCGCCTGCTCGGGCCGTTCGTGCGGGATCTCGGCCTGCTGACGCTGCCGGCGGCGATTCACAAGACGACGGGCGCCGCCGCGGCGGCGCTGGGGCTCACCGACCGCGGAGTGCTGCGCGAGGGATGCTGGGCCGACGTGGCGGTCTTCGAGCCCGGGCGGATCGCCGATCGCGCGACCTATGACGAGCCTCACCGCTACGCGGTCGGCGTCTCGACGGTGGTGGTGAACGGCGAGGTGGTCGTCGACGGCGGCGACCACACCGGCGCCCTGCCCGGACGTGTCGTGCGACGGTCATGAGACGCACCACCCTCGTGATCGCGCTGCTCGTCTCCGCCTGCCAGACGAGCCCCAACACCCCGCTTCGGCCAGAGGCCGTCGGCGATGGGCCCGTGACCTTCAACAAGCAGGTCGTCAGGGTCTTCCAGCGCAACTGCCAGACCTGCCACCGCCCCGGCGAGGTCGCGCCGTTCTCGCTCACCAACTACAAGGACGCGCACGCGCGGCGCGACGACATTCGCGAGGCGGTCGAGTCACGCTACATGCCGCCGTGGAAGGCGGTTCCGGGCCACGGCGAGTTCGCCGACGTCCGCCGGCTCTCCGAGGACGAGATCCGCCTGGTCGCCCGCTGGGTCGCCGACGGCGCGCCGGAGGGGAGAGCCGCGCGATCTGCCGTCGCCACGCCGGTTCCCGACGGGGTGGACGCTCGGCACGCCGTCGGCCGTGCTCGCGCTGGAGGAGCCGTTCACGGTGCCGCCGCGCACGAAAGACATCTACCGCTGCTTCGTCGTGCCCATCCGGATTCCCGGTGAGTGGCGGATGATCCGCGCCTCCGAGGTGCTGCCCGGGAACCGGAAGATCGTCCACCACGTCCAGACGTTCCTCGACGTCACCGGACGCTCCGTCGAGCTCGACCAGGCAGAGCCCGGTCCCGGCTATACCTGCTTCGGCGGACCGCGCTTCGACAGCGTCGGCGGGCTCGGGGGGTGGGCGCCGGGCTATCCGCCGATCGAGATCCCGTCGGGCGTGGCCTGGGGCATCCCCCCGGGCGCGCGCCTCGTCATCCAGGTCCACTACAACAACCCCGGCGACACGGCCGAGACCGATCTCACGAAGATCGGCGTCCATTTCACGACGGGCCCATTCGATCGCCGCCTGTCGCTGGTGCGCGCGTTCGCCTGGAACTTCGGCATCCCCGCCGGAGCGCCCCAGCATTCCGTCATGGCCCGGGCGATGGTTCAGGACGACGTCGAGGCGATTTCCATTCACGCCCACATGCACCTGCTGGGCCGCGCGATGACCGTGACGGCGCACCTGCCGGACGGGACGACGCAGTCGATGCTGAAAATCGACGACTGGGACTTCGAGTGGCAGATTCGCTACGTCTACAAGCGTCCGGTGCCGCTGCCCGCGGGGACGCGCATCGTTGCCGAGTGCGTCTACGACAACCCGGCGGCCAACCCCAAGAACCCGAGCAAGCCGCCGCGGCCGGTCTTTTCCGGCTTCGAGACCACCGACGAGATGTGCCTGGCGAGCGTGCTCGGCACGGCGAGGATCGTCCGCCGCTGACGTCTCCGGCCGCTCACCGCTTCTTGAGCCGGACCTCTTCGAGCGGCGCCGACCACGGATAGGGGTCGATCAGCATCAGCGCTGGCTCCTCGACGCGCGGCCCGATGCCGCTCGGCCAGATGTACTGGAAGATCGGCGCGATCCGCACGCGGTCGTAGACGATCTGCTGGATCTGGTGCAGGAGCGCCTCGCGCTTCTTGCGGTCCAACTCCCGCGCCTGCTGCTTGTAGAGCGCGTCCACGTCGGGGAAGCCGCCGTAGGCGAAGCTGCCGTCGCTCGGGATGACTTCCGACATCCGCGAGGCGGCGTTGCCGTAGAGCGCGCTCGAGCAGACACACACGCCCTTGAGCTTCTTGGCCTGGAGCGCCGAGAGATAGGCGGCGCGCTCCATCGGCCGCATCTTCGTCCGGATGCCGACGGCGCCGAGATACCCGACGATCGCCTCGCCCAGGCCGAAGTACGGGGGCAGCTGGTGAAACTCGCCGGCGTCGAAGCCGTTGGGGTAGCCCGCCTCGGCGAGCAGCTTCTTCGCGCGCGCCGGGTCGTACGGGTGCGGCTCGAGCGGCAGCGCGAACTCGAAGGTGCGCGGCACGAAGTTGCCGGCGGGCTTGGAGGCGCCGAGCGTCTCCGCCTCGCTCAGCGAGCGGCGGTCGAGGGCGAGGCTGGCGGCCAGGCGGACGCGATGATCCGCCCACGGCGAGTTCGGATCCCACATGTCGAGGAAGTCCAGGAAGAAGACCGCGATGCCCCCGGAGAAGGCCAGCTTCAGATTCGGATCGCGCTTCAGCTCGATCGCTTGCGGCGCCTCCAGAAGGTAGGCGATGTCGACCTCGCCGCGCTTGAGCATGGCCACGCGCGTCGTGGGCTCCGGGACCATCTTGAACACGACACGCTTGACGCTCGGCGTCTTGCGCCAGTAGCCCTCGAAGGCCTCCAGCACCAGCTCGACGCCCGGCGAGTGGCTCACGAACTTGTACGGGCCCAGGCCGATGGGATGCTTCTTGAAGCCGTCGGGACCGACCTGCTCGACGTACTTCTTGGGCACGATCCAGCCCGCGCCGCTGACGACCGTCCCGTAGTAGCTCATGAAGTCGGGCCACGGCTCGTGCAGCGTGAAGCGCACGCGGGAGGGCGAGACGACGGTGACCTCCTTGACCTTGTCGTGCAGCAGCTTGCCCTTCGCGCGGTCGAAGCTGAACTTCACGTCCTCCGCGGTGAACGGATCGCCGTTGTGGAACTTGAGGCCCTCGCGCAGCTTGAACTCGTAGGACCGTTGGTCGGGGCCCACCGTCCAGGACTCGGCCAGGCTCGGGGTCATGAGGTTGCCGGGCATCGGCTTCACGAGCGCGTCGTGCATCGCGTAGAGGAACCAGAACGGCGTGAGCTGGCCCACGACCTCGCCCGGATCGAACCAGTTCGGCGAGACCGTCACGTAGAGGGCCCAGCGCATCTCGCCCTCGGGCCCGGCCTGGGCCGCGGCGTCGGTGCCGAGGCCCAGGCAGAGGACGGCGCAGAGGAGCGCGATCGCGGGGAGCGGGCGCACCGTCATGCGAGCTGCTTGCGGACGAACTCGATGATCCTCTCGATCGTGCGCTTTCCGGCGTCGGTCATCGGCTTCTTGCCGATGTAGCCCTCGGCCTCGCCCTCGAACAGCTCGAGCTCGACCTGGCCGCCCGCCTTGCGGTACTGCGTGACGAACCGGTCGAGGTCGGCGCGCGGATGCGCCTTGTCGTCGGCGCCCTGCAGGTAGATCGCCGGCGGCATCTCGACACGCTCGCCGCGCTCGAGCGCGACGACCGGGCTGCCCTCGGCCATGGCGTCCTCGGTCTTCCAGTACTGGTCGTGACCCGGCAGCACGCGGTCGACGACCTCGGGATACGGCTTGCCGCCTTCCCTCAGCTTCTTCGCGTAGCGGTAGCGCCCGAGGGGATCGATGACGGGCCAGCAGAGCACGACGGCGCGCACGCTCGCGTCGACGGCCGGCGAGCCCGTCGGCAGCGGGATCGCCGCGTAGCGCGCGTCGCGAGGGCGCATCGCGGAGAGCATGGCCTGGTGCGCGCCGCTCGAGGCACCCATGAGGCCGACGCGGTCCGCGCTGCCGCCCAGCGCCTTGGCCTGGGTCTTGATCCAGCGGACGGCGTAGTTGACGTCGGCGAGCGACGCCGGGTACGGCGTATCGGTCCGGAAATCGATGGCCGCCACCACGATGCCGGCCTTCGCCATCGCCTCGTTCATCACGGCGTCGTTGAGCCGGTCGCCGCGGATCCACGCGCCGCCGTGCAGGTCGACGATCAGCGGGAACGGCCCGTCGCCCTTCGGCTTGTAGAGCCGGGCGAGCAGCGGCTTGTCGCCGTGGCGGAGGTATTCGACGTCCTGGATGTCGATCTCATGACTGGCCATGCGGGTCCCTCCTGGACTCGTCGTTCGTGCGCGTACGCTGCACCTCCGGGCGGCGTTCGTCAAGTGCGGGCGAGCAGCAGGCACGCGGCGCCCGCGCACGCGAGCAGCGCCGCGGCGAGTCGCCGGCCGAGATCGGCCTCGCCGAAGAGCGTGCGCCCGAGCACGACCGCCACCACCGCGGACAGCCGCCGGATGGCGTTCACGTAGGCCGCGGGCGCCATCGTCAGCGCCGAGGTCTGCATCGCGGTGCCCGTCACGCCGAGCAGTCCGTGGGTGACGACCGTCGCGAGATTCGCCGGCGCCGTGTTGGCGAGAAGGCCGCGGGGCGTCGTGGCCAGCGCAATGACCGTCGTCAGGACGGCGGTCAACCCGTGCGAGCACACGAGATAGCTGGGCGGGCCGAGGGCGAGCGCGGCCCAGCGATCCACCGCCGCGAGGAAGCCGAGCAGCACCGCGGCGCCGAGCGCGTCGAGCGCGTCACGTCGCACGAACAGCGCGCGCAGCGAGCCACCGCCCGCGGCGCCCCGCGAGAGGTTCGACGTCCCCGCCACCGCGAGGGCGAGGCCGAGCCAGCCGAGCGGGCTCGGCAGCGTGCCGGACAGCACCGCGTCGGGAAGGACCGTGAAGACCGGGCTCAGCGCGAAGACCGGTCCCACGACGGAGATGTCGCCGCGCGCGCTGGCGCGCGCGATCAGCGTGGCCATGCCCGTCACGAGCAGCGACGAAGCCAGCACCGCCGGCCACGCCGAGCGCGACCACGTGAACGCGTGGCCGGACACCGCGAAGAAGGCGAGCCACGCGAGGGTCGCCACCGTCTGGGTCCACGCGACGATGACGATCGGTGGGATCGCCTGCCCGCGCCCCTTGCCAGCACGGGCGGCCGCGCCAGCGCGCTGCGGAAGATGCCGCGCAGGACCATGCCCTCCTTCATGCGCGCGTGGGCGTCGCCGGAGGGCTCGCCGGCGCCGTAGACCGCCTCCTTGATCGGCCAGATTCGGTCGTTGATCTCGCGGGCGCGGGCGAGATCGTCGGCGGCCATCGCTTCGAAGAGATCGTTGGTCAGCTCGGGGATGAGGCTGGCGCATCCGACGAGCGCGCCGTCCATCCGGTGCACGAACGTGGCGAAGAGATACTCGTCCATGCAGTTGAGCAGCGCGACATGGGGCGCGTCCGCGCGCAGCGCGCGGATGTCGCGCTCGTAGGCGCCGAGATCGCGCTCGCCCATCTTGAAGCCCTTCACCTGGGGAATCGACGCGAGCCGCAGCATGAGACGCGTCGAGTAGGCGGCGCGCGTGCTCGCCGGGTAGACGTGGACGATCACGTCGAGGCCGCTCTCGCCGCCGACAGCCTTCACGTACTCGTAGACCGCGTCTTCCTTCACGCCGAAGCGCAGCCACATGTGGCAGGGCATCACGTCCACCGCGTCGGCGCCCGCGTGGGCGGCCGCGCGGGCGTGCTCCACCGCCTCGAAGGTCCCCTCGGCGCAGACGGCGGAGATGACGCGCACGGCCCCCTTGACCGCATCCGCCACCACGCGCGTGACGGTGGCCCGCTCGTCCGGCAGCAGCGAGCCGACCTCACCCGTGTGGCCGTTGGTCATCACGGCCGTGACGCCGCGGCAGCCGGCCAGCCACAGCGCGAAGCGTGCGAGGTTGTCCTCGTCGATCTTGTAGTCGTCGAGCAACGGGACGGCCATGGCCGGGACGATGCCGCGGAGCGGGCGCGCCGCGCTCATCAGATCCCCGTGCCGAAGCCGCCCGCGCTGCGCACGGTCACGGCTTCGCCGAGATGCCCGGCCGGATGGAACAGCGCGATGCCGCTGAGGACGGCGGTGCGCGGGCGGCCGGTGAAGACCTTCACCATCTGCTCGGCGCGCGTGCCGAACGCGCCGTCGGCGGCCGCTTTTTGCAGCGCCGGCGCCGCGAGCTCGCCGCCCCAGTCGCTGTCCTTGAAGTTGCCCACGATCTCGCGCGTGCGGCGCCCGACGGCGTCGCGGTACTCGCGCAGGGCCACGAGGTCGACCGCGCGGGTGAGCTCCGTCACCTCGGGACTGGTCATGCCGATGCCGAAGTCACGGCGCGAGACGCCGAGGCGCTTCCGCCACGCGTCGTCGCACACCTGCTCGCGCCCGGCGATCAGCGCACCGACCATGATGTCCTCGGCGCGCGCGATGTGCCACATGAGCCACGCCAGCGAATTCAGGTCCTCGCGCGGCCGCACGCGCATCTGCTCGTCGCTGAGCCCCGCGAACGCGCGCTCCGCGGCCGAGGCCGGGTTGCCGCCGACGGCCACCGACTGCACCGCCGCGTGCTGCGTGAGGAAGAGATCCTTGGCGTCCATGTCAGGCCTCCTTCAGTGGGACTTCGGTACGGTCGGGTGCCCGGCCGCGGCATCCGCGATGGCGTGGTCGTTGTCGGCCGGCACGGCGCCGCTGACGCCGACGGCGCCGACGACGTGGCCGTTCTCGACGAGCGGCACGCCGCCCTTGCCGAAGACGAACTCGTACTGGCCGAGCGTGGCGACGTTGTCGGCGAAGAGCATCCGCTTGGTGAAACGCTCCTCGAGATCGAGCGTGGTGGCGCGGAATCCGGCGGCGGCGTTGGCCTTGGCGCGCGCGATCTCCGGCGTCACCCAGAGCGCGCCGTCCATCCGCTCGCAGACGACGAGGTGCCCGGCCTCGTCCACCACCGCGATCGCCACCTTGAAGCCGAGCGCGTCCGCCTTCTTGAACCCGCGCTCGATGCACGTGCGCGCCAGATCGCGCGTGATGCCGCTCACGGCAGCTCCACGAGCACGTCGTCGCCTTCCATACGCGCCGCGTAGGACGCCACGGCGGCGCCACGCCCGGGAAACATGCACTGGCCCGTGCGCACGTCGTACATCCAGCCATGCCACGGGCACGCCAGGCGCGTGCCGGAGAGCTTGCCCTCGCTCAGCGGGCCACCCTTGTGGGCGCAGACATCGCCGAGCGCGTGCACCCGATCGCCGACGCGGACGAGGACGACGCGCGCGCCCTCCGCCTCCACGAGCATCGGCCGGCCGACGGCCACGTCAGCCAGCGGCACGCGAATGGCGGTCACGCGTCCTCTTTCAAGACGTAGGCGCGGTGCAGCCCGCTCATGTACTGCCAGCGCATCTCGGTCGCCTGCCGCACCTGCTCCAGCGCCTGCGCGCGCCGCTCGGGCGTGTCCGAGTGGCGCTCGACGATCTGGTAGCCGCGCTCGCCGTGGACCTCGTCGGCCTCGATGTGGATGGCGAAGAACTCCACCTCGTGGTCGTTGAAGCCGTACTTCGTCTTGAGCGGCGGCAGATTGCGCTTGTAGATGCCCGGCACCTGCGACTCCAGTCCGACGAGCAGCCCGGCGGCCGCGACGTGGAACGGCTGGCGCGAGGTCTCGAAGCACCACGCCGTCAGCGCGCGGGTCGTCGGCAGCTGCCGCGCCGTCTCGACCGCCTTGCGGCTCACGCCGCACGCCTCGCCGAAGCGGATCAGGAGGTCGACGTGCTTGGTGCCCGATTCCTCCTCGACGATGTTCTCGAGCAGGAAGTCGCGCGCGTCGGCGTCGGGGCAGTCGGCGTAGACAGCCGCGCACCAGCGCGGGAACTGCGAGACGTACTGGTAGTGCTGACAGACCCAGGCGCCGAGCTGCTGCCGCGTGAGCTCGCCGCTCACCCAGCGCTCCGTGAAGGGGTTCAGGCGGCTGTGGCGGGCGGAGACGGCATCCTCGAGCTGGGTGCGGAACTCGCTCATGGCTCACCTCCCGGCGGAGGCGATGATGCGTCGCGGGTAGCGCGCAGTCAAGCGACGGCTGGCGAGATTGGATGGGTCGGGAGCGAGGCGCGCGGGATCAGGCGTTCCCTGCGGAAACGTCGGCGGCGCCTGTATCTGATTTTCGACACTTAACAGCGTTCAGCGCGGACGGCCGCGGGGCGTGCGCAATCGATCGCGAATTGCGGCTCAGCGCGGCGCGTTGGGGCCTAGGCTCGCGAAGATATGCGCCCGTCGAAAGATCCGGAATCGCGCGACGATCGCGCGTCCTGACGGCGCCACGGGCCCTCGAAAATCGCGGTGTAGAGTCGGCGCAGAGCAAGAGGAGAAGAACCGATGAAGACCGTATTCGACGACGTCAGCCTCGCGACGATCACGCTACCCACCCCTGCCTCGATCATCGAGCTCGAGTGTCTCGGCGATCACATCGCCGAGCTCTCCGCGCACCTCGATGCCGCCACGGCCCGCCTGCTTGATCTCATCCGCGAGTTCGACGCCCGCGGCGGTTGGGGCAACGGCTTCCGCTCGTGTGCCCACTGGCTCACGTGGCGCATCGGGCTCGACCTGGGCGCCGCCCGCGAGCGCGTCCGGGTGGCGCGGGCGCTGGGCACGCTGCCGTTGCTGGCCCGGGCGCTGGCCCGCGGTGAGCTCTCATACTCCAAGGTCCGGGGTCGGCCGGGCCGGCACCGCCGAGCACGTCGAGCGGATCGTCCGCGGCTGGCGACGCGTCGATCGGATCGCTGAAGCGAAACAAAGCACTCAGCGCCATCGGAGCCGAGCCCTCCACGTATATCAAGACGAAGACGGAGCCGGAGACCGGGGCCGTGCTGATGAAGGCGCTCGACGCGGCCCGCGAGGCGCTGTACCGACAAACGAAAAACGTTTCCGCGGGAACGCTCAACGACGTTGCCGCGGAACCGCCTGCGTTCAGCCAGCGGCAGGCCGACGCGCTGGCCCTGCTCGCCGAGACGGTCCTCCATCACGGGATCGATCCGGGGCCACCCGGCGAGCGGTACCAGGTCGTCGTCCACGTCGATGCCCCGGTCCTGGCCGAAACCGACGTGCCGGCCGACCCCGACGCCCCAGGACAGTCCGCCCTCGAGGACGGCGCCCACGTTTCCGCAGAGACGTCCCGGCGGCTGGCGTGCGACGCGACCCGCGTCGTGATGCGCCACGACGCGGACGGCCGGGTGACCGAGGTCGGCGCCCGGACCCGCACCATTCCGCCGGCGCTCCGGCGGGCCCTCCAGCATCGGGACCGCAGCTGCCGCTTCCCAGGCTGCGGCCTCTCGTTCGGCCAAGGGCACCACATTCGCCACTGGGCGCGCGGAGGCCGACGACGCTGTCGAATCTCGCGTTGCTGTGTCGCCGCCATCACCGCACAGTCCACGAGGACGGCTACCAGATCGAACGACAGCCGGATGGAGAGCTGTGCTTCAGGCGGCCAGACGGCCAGCTACTGCGGCAGGTGCCGCTGCCGGTAACGGTGCCTCGCGATCCCGTTGCGGCAATCAGAGCGCAGAACGATGCGCTTCGCCTTCACGTGGATCGTCTGGCGGAACCAGCGACATCTGACGGCGTGGCGCCGCCGGCGGAGCGAAGTCGACTACGCGCCCCTACCCGTGCAGCGTCTTCATCACCTCGGCGTTGCCGGTCAGCTGGGCGGGGCGTCCGGCGAAGATGATCTCGCCGCGGTCGATGGCGTAGAGCCGGTCGGCGATGCGGCCGGCGTTCTGCACGTGGGATTCGGCGATGAGCACGGAGACGCCGAGGGCCTTGATGGCGCGCACCGCCTCGATGAAGCGCGTGATCGCGAGCATCTTCTTCTGGCCGCCGGAGAGGTGCAGGCCTCGCCGGGTGAGGAACTCCTTGATCTCGGGGAAGATGGCGAAGATCGTCCCGTCGGGCGCGGCGGTCGGGGTCTCCTTGCCGAGCCAGGCGGTGATCTGGAAGTTCTCCTCGACGGTGAGATCGGGAAAGATGCCGCAATCCTCGGGCGCGTAGCCGATGCCCATGCGCGCCCGCTCGTGCGCCGGCCACCGCGTGACCTCCTGGCCCTTGAAGCGAACGACGCCGCTGCGCGATGGCAGGAGCCCCATGATCGTATCGATGGTGGTCGTCTTGCCGGCGCCGTTGCGACCCACGAGACAGACCGCCTCGCCGGCGCCGACGGTCAGCGAGATCGAGCGGAGGATCTGCGCGGGGCCGCGATAGGTCTCGATCCGCTCCAGCTCGAGCATCGGTGCGGGCGCTCTCATTATCCTCCCCCCTGGGAGGGCCGGGGCGGCTCCGGAGTGCCGATCAGCGTGGTCAGCACCTTCTCGTCGCGGCGGATCTGGTCGGGCGTGCCGTCGGCCAGAATCGTGCCCTGGTGCATGGCCACGATCCGATCCGAATACGAGAACACGACGTCCATGTCGTGCTCGATGATGGCGGCCGAGATGCCCTCCGATCTCACCACGGACACGATCGTGTCCATGATGGGCGCTTTCTCGCGCGTGCCGACGCCGCTCGTCGGCTCGTCGAGGAAGAGCAGCTTGGGCTTCAGCGCGTAGGCGATGGCGACGTCGAGCAGCTTGCGCTCGCCCTGCGAGAGGCCGCCCGCCAGGGTGCGCGCGTGGGCGTCGAGCCGGAAGAGCGCGAGCACGTCCGTCGCCTCCTGCCACACGGGCCGATCCGCATCGGCCAGCGACAGCAGCCGCCGCGTCTTGCCCTGGCGCGAGAAGATGGCGAGCGCCACGTTGTCGAGCGCGCTGAGCTGGTCGAAGAGGTTGACGAGCTGGAACGATCGCGCGATCCCCGCGCGGATCCGCTCCTTGACCGGCTGCTTCGTGACGTCGTGGCCGCGGAAGAGGATGTGGCCCTCGTCGGCCGTCAGCAGCCCGCTGATCAGGTTGACGAGCGTCGTCTTGCCCGCGCCGTTGGAGCCGATGAGGGCGAGCACCTCGCCCTCCTGCACGCGGAAGTCGACGCGGTCCACCGCGCGAAACTCGCCGAACTGCTTCACCACGGCCTTCGTCTCGAGCAGCACGCTCATCGATCGTCGTGGGGGGCCCCGATATGGCCCCCCAGCCTCTTCAAGCGAAGGGGGCTACGCCCCCCTCGGACTCCCCCGGCCAGCGCTCGGACGCGCCCCGGCGCAGCCGTGGCGCGCCTCGGGCTTGACACAGGATGTCTCATCGGGGCACCCTCCGTCGCGCCATCAGCCGCTCGGCCGTGCCGACGATGCCGGTGGGCAGCGAGAGCACGAGCACCACGAGAATGACGCCGAGGAAAAGCTGCCAGTACACCGTGTAGCCGACGGCGTAGCTCTCGAGATAGTTGTAGACGACGGCGCCGACGATCGGGCCGACGAAGGTGCTGAACCCACCCAGCACGGCCATGAAGACGATCTTGCCGGAGAAGGTCCAGTGCAGGATGTCGGGCGTGGTGAGGCCGTTGAGCGGCACCCACAGCGCGCCGGCGACGCCGGTGAACACGCCGGAGAGCATGAAGGCCACCCAGCGATAGCGCCAGATCGGGATGCCGACGAACTGCGCGCGCGTCTCGTTGTCGCGGATGGCCTGCAGCGCGCGGCCGAACGGCGAGTTCACGATCACCCACATGATGGCTACGCAGACGAGGAAGACGCCGAGCACATAGTAGTAGTACTGGTGGACCAGGAACGCGGTCTTGTCGCCCTTGCCCGTCACCACGCCGAGCAGGGTCGGCGTCGGCACGCGCAGGCCGTCGGTGCCGCCGGTCACCCAGAAGAACTTGAAGGCCAGGCTCCACAGCACCTGCGACAGCGCCATGGTGAGGATGCTGAAGAAGATGCGCGTGTAGCGCACGCAGGCGATCCCGAAGATCGCGGTGACGAGCACGGAGGCCGCGATGGCGCCGAGCAGGTGCAGCTCCATGGAGACGACGCCGAGGTACTTCACCATCAGCGCGACCGCGTAGGCGCCGACGCCGAAGTACGCGGAGTGTCCGAACGAGAGCAGCCCGGTGTAGCCCAGCAGCAGGTTGAACCCGATGGCCGCGATCGCCATCACCAGGCCGTAGGCGAGCAGGATCGTCTGGTACTGCTCGGCCACCCACGGCAGGACCAGCAGTACCGCCAGAACCGGCGCCGCGTACCACAGCCGCCGTATCGGCGAGCGGGCCGGGATGACGACCGTGGTCACAGTGCTCATGCGCGCCCGAACAGTCCGGCCGGCCGCACGAGCAGGACGGCCGCCGCCATCAGATAGAGCACCGCCAGCTCCACCTCGGGAAACCAGGTGATGCCCGCCTCGCGCACGACGCCGACGATCAGCGCGCCGAGCAGCGCGCCCTCGAGGCTGCCGAGACCGCCGATGACGACGACGATGAAGGACAGGATCAGCGCGTCCACGCCCATCCCGAGCACGGCCGACTGGCTCGGCACGATGATGGCGCCGCCCAGGCCGGCCATGAAGCAGCCGAGGGTGAAGGCCTGCACGTAGACGCGGTTGACGTTGACGCCGAGCGCCGCCGACATGCGCATGTCCTGCGAGGTCGCCCGCAGCACGACGCCGAACCGCGTGCGGTAGATGAAGGCCCAGAGGAAGACCGCGGCCAGCGCGCCCACGCCGATGACGAGGAAGTTGTAGGTCGGATAGAGCGTGTCGCCGACGGTGACCGAGCCGAAGTTCTCGAAGACGACGCTGGCCGAGAGCGGGTACGGCCCCCACAGGAAGCGGATCACGTCGTCGATGATCATCAGCAGGCCGAAGGTCACGAGCAGCTGGTATTCCTCCGCGCGTTTGTAGAAGGGCCGCAGCAGCGTGGGCTCGAGCAGCGCGCCCGCGGCGGCGGCGGCCAGCGCGCCGGCGGGCAGGAGGGCCAGCAGCACCCAGGTCGGCGCGCCGCTCCCGGCCTCGCCGACGGCCACGGAGGTGCTGAGATAGCCGATGATCCACGCGCTGACGTACGCTCCGAAGGCGTAGAGGTTGCCGTGCGCGAGGTTCACGATGCGCATGACGCCGTAAATGAGGCTGAGCCCGCCCGCGATCAGGAAGAGCACCGAGGCGTAGAGGAGCGCGTTGAAGACGTGGATGAGGGCGATGTCCACTAGTACGGCACCACCTTCACCTCCGGGTTCACGAGGTTGCCGTTGAGCGCCAGCGCCAGCAGCACGCGGTACGCGCCGGGCTTGAGCCGGCCCGTCAGGTCCACCACCAGCCGCCCGTTCTGCACGTCACGCGAGGCGCCCGCCACCGCGACCTCGTCGTTGGGCCCCAGCACGGTGAAGTGCACGGTGAGCGGCTCGCGGAACTTCTCGCTGGCCGGCTGCGGCCGGAACGGCTCGCGCACGATCTTATACGAGCGCTCGAATTTCTCGATGTTTTCCACGTCGGCCTGGATCTCGAGCCGAGCGCCCCGGCGCTCGACTTTCACGACGTAGGCGCGCAGCGGGATCGGATACTGGTCGAAGGAACCGACGCCCAGCGGATAGGTGAAGTCGCGGAACACGGGCAGCGTGATCTGCTCCGGGGTCACCTTGCCGAGCACGTACGGCCCCGCCGTCGGCATGTAGTGGCCCCGCACGCGGGCGAACTCGCGCAGCGCCACCCACCGCTGCCGGGCCTGCTCGGGCGTGACGAAGCCGCGCAGCGGTTCGGGTACGAAGGGGAGGCTCTCGAGCTCGGCGGCCAGCCTGCGGAGCGGGCCGCGACCGCTCACGACGTCCAGCCAGGGCACGCCGCGGCGGCTGGCCTCCCGGGAAGAGAAGGCGCCCAGACCGCGCGCGACCGCCTCCTCCATCAGCGCGACGACCTGCCAGGGCACGGGACTCCACGGCGGCGCGATCGCCGCGGCGGCGCGCGCGTCGACGCCCGGCTTGAGATACACCTCGATCTCCGGCACGTCGTACATCAGCTGCATGTCGCCGAGCTCCTTGACCTCCTTGCGGACGCCGAGCACGCGGACGGCGACGACGGAGCGCCGGGCCAGCGCCGTCGCGCGCTCGATGGCGGCCTCGTACTTCCGCCCGCCGCCGCTCTCCACGCTCCACCGCGCGGCGAATGCATACGGGTAGATGGCGTCGGCGACGGTCATGCGCTGGCCATCGTGCGTGTTGGAGAGCAGCACGCGGTAGAGGACCTTGCTCCCCGCCGGCGCCGGGACGCCGAGTGGGCGCAGCGTGCCGGGCGCCAGCGCGTCGGGGGGCGCTTCCGTGACGGGCGTCAGCGCGCTCGGCCGCGCGCGGTTGGGCACGAACCGCCCGCTGTCGGGGTCGAGGAGCAGCGCGGGATCGCCGACGGCAGCCCACACGAGTCGCCCCGCCGGTCCCGTGAAGCCGGCGACGGGGTTCCACGCCCCGTCCCCCGCGTGCACGCCGCCGGCAACGGCGAGGTGCAGCCAGCCGTTCCAGGGAAAGTCCTTCAGCTTCGCCGTGCGGATGAAGATCTCGGACGCAAGGCCCGCGTGCGAATCCGCCGCGACATTCTGCACACCCTCGGCGTAGTCGTCGTTGATCGGCTCGCGCCGCACCGTGTAGCCGAGCACGATCCGCTCGCAGCCGGCGCCCGCTTCGGCGACGAGCTGCCGCTCCAGGTTGGCGCGCTCGGCCGGTGTCTGCCAGGCGCCCTCGGTGCGTCGGCGGAAGGCGTCCGCGGCCTGCCCGGTCGGCGCGGGCTGCAGCGGCCACGAGGACGACCGCAGCAGCCACGCGTGGAACCAGCCTTCCTTGAGCCACGGGGGCCCCGTCCAGCCGAGCAGCCGCGTCTCCACCTCCGCAAGCAACGCCGCCAGGGGCACCCACTGCAGAGTCGCGTCGGCGTCCGCCCCGCCGGCGAGGCCGGCCGCCGCCACCGCCTGCCCCAAGGCACCCCCTGCGCGCACGCGTGGCGCCCGCCCGGGCGCACGATCCCGCGCGCGCTGGACCAGGTCGTAGTGCAGCACGTAGTCCTCGTGGTAGGGCGTCACGGGATACGGGTGAACGACGAACGGCGCCCGCGCGCCGAGGGCGCGCAGGAACGCGGCGCCGGCCGCGCAGCGCGCCTCGGCCTCGGCGAACGCGCCCGCCGGGCGGGGGAAGCTCAGCACGACGAAGCCGTCCAGCGACTCCGCCCAGCGCACGTGCGCAGGCGCGGCCCCGCCGGCGAACGGGTCGCCGTCGGCGTACGCGTGGATCTTCTTCTGCCGCAGCAGGGCGGCCGCCCGCCCCGGCTCCGTGAAGCGCACGGTGATCTCGTGCGGGTAGTACGACGGATAGAACGTGATCTCGTGGCCGGCCTCCGCCGCGACGACGCACAGGAGGGCGACGACGGCGAGGATGATCGGGGCGCGCAGGACCTTCACGATGCGGGGCGAGCGGCGACGGGCGGGCGGCCGCGGGGCCGCCCGCCGCGAGTCGTGCCGCCTACTGCTTCTTGGCCGGAGCCGGCGTGGCCGGCCTGGCGGCGCCCGGCGCCTTCGCCGGCTCGGCCGCCATGGCCACCTGCGGCCAGGTCTTGTCGATCCAGGTGTACGTCGACGTCGGCTCGCCCTTCGGCCAGCCGGGCGGCGCCGTGATGTTGCGGATCGGGATCGTGATGATGCGGTTCGGATCCAGGATCGGGAACGGATACTCGGCCACGTTCTTGCTGAAGCCGGTGATCGCGTCCTTGTAGCCCTGGTGGTTGTCAGGACGGATGTACACGTAGCCGGCGGGCGCGGCCATCATCAGCCCCTCGAGGACCGAGATGATCGCATCGTCCTCGGGCCAGCCACCCGCCAGATGGTTGGCCTTGTCGATGGCGGTCTTGAGCATGTACGTCGCCGTGTAGCCGCCCTCGGCCTGGAAGTTCGGATACTCGTTGAAGCGCTTGTGGTACTTCTCGACGAACGTCTTGTTGTAGGGCCACTTGTCGCCGCCGGGGTACGTGAAGTGGTAGTTGCTGTGCACGCCGGCGATGATGCCCTCGGGGTGGTCCTTGCCGATCGCGTGCGGCGCCACGCCGAAGGCGATCATGCTGGCCACGTGCATCTTGTCGAACATGCCGTAGCGCAGCGCCTGCTTGTAGAAGGCGACGTAATCGCCGCCCCACACCGAGATCGCCAGGAGATCCGGCTTCGCCGCAATCGTCTTGGTGATGTGCGACGAGAAGTCCGTGGTCCCGAGCTTCGGCCACGCCTCCGACACGGTCTCGGCGCCGGGCACCATCTTCTTCATGACGATGCGGAAGTGGTCGAACGCGTTGCGGCCATACGAGTAGTCGGGATGGATATGGGCGATGCGCTTGGTCCTTGGCCACGTCATGGCCGCGGCCACCGCGCCCGTCACGCCGTCCGCCGACTGCATGTTGGTGATGCGGAAGATGTAGTGCGGGTTCGGCACCGCCTTGTCGAAGAGGAAGTCGGTACAGCCGTCGACGAAGATCGTGAGGACCTTCAGCTCCTCGGCCACCGGGCCGAGCGCCGGCGTGTTGCCCGACGACGTGATGCCGCAGAAGAAGTCGATCTTCTCCGAGAGCTTCAGCCGGCGGAGCTCCTTGACGTTCGCGTCGGTTCCGGCATTCTCGTCGGCCTTGAGGATCTCGATCTTTCGCTTGCCGAGCAGGCCGCCCTGCGCGTTGATCTCCTCCGCGGCGAGCAGCTGGCCCTTGTACATGGGCTCCCCGAGGACCGCGGCGGCCCCCGTGAAGAACGTCATGTGGCCGATCTTGTAGGGCGTGTCCGGGATGTTTCCTTTCGGCTTTTCCTGCGCGTGGGCGACGCCGACCGACGGCAGCGCGCCGGGCAGCGCGGCGAGCGCCGTCCCGACGGTCACGCCGAGGCCGGACAGAAAGTCACGCCGATTCACTTCCGCCATGTGTGTCCTCCGTTGGTGAGAGCCCGCTCCGGTTCGCCGCGACCACTTACAACGTGCACTCGCTGTAACACGCTGGTCTGACCACTGTCAAGTCGCCCA
>WNGJ01001326.1_pt1 | contig 32166 bp, 23 predicted proteins | sample 5400611 | NCBI WGS metagenome assembly WNGJ01 (sample SAMN13153375, study PRJNA577476) | soil metagenome | isolation source: 40 cm soil or saprolite under Garry oak tree replicate 1 | place: USA:California | collected 2016-06-15
TGCGAGGTACCAACGGCGGTTGGATCATCAGGGCGGAGCTTGAGATCATACGTGACATTCTTGCCCTCAGCGATGACCTGGGCAATAGCCTTTTCCAAACGATTCGCAGCCTCCTTCTCACCCAGGTGACGCAACATAAGTACCCCTGAGAACATCATTGCCATCGGATTGACCTTGTTTTGCCCCGCATACTTGGGTGCACTGCCATGCACCGGCTCAAACACAGCATATTGACTGCCGATGTTCGCGCCTGGCGCAACCCCCAGGCCACCTATCAGACCAGCAGACAGATCGGAAATAATATCGCCATACAAGTTAGGCAAGACCAGCATATCGTATTGCTCGGGTTTCTGCACAAGTTGCATGCACATATTGTCTACAATACGATCTTCAAACTGAATCTCCGGGTATTCTTTGGCGACTTCATGAGCAGTAGCGAGGAACAGTCCATCAGAAAATTTCATTATGTTGGCTTTGTGAACCGCTGTAATCTTACGGCGTCCATTAGCCCTGGCATAGTCAAACGCGAACTTGACAATCCGGCGCGTTGCCATCACAGAAATATATTTGATACTGATCGCGGAATTATTATCGAGGCGGGTCCCGGTAGTGCGAGCGATAGTCTCGATAATTTCTTGCTGTTCAGGTGTTCCTTTTTGAAACTCCACCCCGGCATACAAATCTTCCGTATTCTCACGCACAATGATCATATCAATATTTTCATAGCGTGAGCGTAGCCCTTGATACGTTTTTGCCGGGCGCAGATTCGCGTAGAGATCAAGGTTCTTGCGCAGTGCCACATTCGCACTACGAGAGCCCTTGCCAAAGGGGGTAGTGATTGGACCTTTCAAGCCCACTTTTGTCTGTTTTATCGACTCAATCACCTCGTCGGGTAATACTGTACCATATTTCTCCAACATCTCCAGCCCGGCCTGCTGTACATTCCAGTCGAATTGAACTCCAGTTGCTTCAAGAACGCGGCGCGTTGCTTCACTAATTTCCGGTCCAGTGCCATCTCCCGGAATGAGCGTTACAGCATACGGCATGAAATCCTCCAAAAGAGCAGCGTATTTATATCATTGCGTGGATTTTTAACCAACCAACACCTGATTATAGCACATGAACTATCCCAGAACGTTACTGGTTTGCTGTTCATGTCTGGATTCGTGTCCTCAACAGCTTTCAACATATGTGGCAAGGAGTCCCCTGGCTTCTAGCTATGGGGAAACAGTCCCGGGGACTGTTGTGACATACTTTTTGTTTCTCTTTTAGTACTATGCGTTAATTCTCAGCAGGTTCATAGAACATGATTATGCAAGGCTTCAACCTTTATTAGCATACTTTCTAAATGTGATACCACTCTATAAATGTTACAATTTTTTAATAATACGTTCTGATATGTGGACCCTGTTAAGTGGTAGAAAGGAATTCTAGAAAGCGCGGGAAAGGAGCATTCATTGCACGGATGATAGGTAACAGCAAGAGAGCTCTCCAGGAAGGAGGACGGCATGCCGAAGCAAGCGGTGTACCTGCTCATGTGGTCCCCCCATGCACACATGTATGAAGTGCATACTAGTAGCAGGCAAGATTCCCTCCACATCGCGCCAGAGAGTCCAGCATGGTTCGCCTGGCTCGATGAGGTCTCATCATTCTCATTTCATAGCAGACAGGGACACACCTATATGGTGTGGAAGGAGCGCGTTCAGCGCGGCGACACCTACTGGTATGGCTATCTACGCAAGCACACGAAGTTGGTGAAGCACTATCTTGGGCGAAGTGCAGATCTCACCATTAGTCACTTAGAGGAGATTGCGGCCCTGCTCGATGCCACGGAATCGCTCTCTACTCCTGAAGCTATTGCTTCCTCGGGGGGGATCGAGCAACCATCGTCTGAACGCCTCAATGTACAGACCAGGATGCTGGCATCTGCTCTCCCTGGAAGGGAGGAGCCGGTATCTCCCCTGGACGCAACACCAGCGCCCTTGATGAGCTTGCCGCGCGATCCACTGCTCTTCACCAAACTCCGCGTGCCGCATCTACACACAGGGTTGGTTTCTCGTTCCCACCTGCTAGAGCAGCTCCAGCAGGGGATGAAACGTGCTCTCACGCTCGTCTCGGCCCCCGCCGGGTTTGGCAAAACAATCCTGCTCGCCCAATGGCTCGCTGAGAAGGGCGCCCGTGCCGCCTGGCTCTTGCTCGAGCCAGAGGACAACGAGCCAGGGCGCTTCCTCTCCTACGTGATTGCCGCCCTACAGACGCTTGATCCGCAGGTCGGAACCACTGTGCTCCCATTGCTACAAACCCTGCAACCAGTGCCACTGGAGAGCGTGGTTGCCTTGTTGATCAACGATATCACCAGCAGTGACGTAGGAGACTTTGCCCTGGTGCTGGATGAATACCACGTCATCGCCGCTGCAGCCATCCATCACGCCCTGGTGTATCTCGTGGAGCATCTGCCACCCCAGATGCACCTCTTCGTGGCGACCCGCGCCGACCCGCCGCTGCCACTGGCGCGTCTACGGGCTCGCGGGCAACTCATCGAACTGCGCGCCGCCGATCTCCGTTTCGACCGCGCCGAGGTCGGCACCTTTCTTCAAATGGTGATGGACCTGAACCTGCCTGCCGAGGCCATTGCCACCCTGGAGCATCGCACGGAGGGCTGGGTAGCAGGACTCCAGCTCGCTGCGCTCTCCCTGCGTGGCAGAAGCGATGTCTCCAGCTTCATGGCCGCCTTCAGCGGCAGTCATCGCTACGTGCTGGATTACCTCTCCGAGGAAGTGCTGGCACGGCAATCTACAGCGGTGCAGTCGTTCCTGCTGCGTACTGCTATCCTGGAGCAACTCAGCGGCCCCCTGTGCGAGGCAGTGACAGAACAGGAGGAGGGGCAGGCGATGCTGGAAGCGCTCGAGCGCGCCAATCTGTTTGTAATCTCGCTTGATGACGAGCGGCGCTGGTACCGCTACCACCACTTGTTTGTCGAGGTGCTGCGCAGCCGCCTCCAGCAGGTCGAGCCCACGCTCATCCCAGCATTGCATCGCCGGGCCAGCGCCTGGTACGCGCAGAATGGATTGATCATCGAAGCAGTGCACCATGCCCTGGCCAGCGCGGACTACGAGCGCGCTACGCGCCTGGTGGCGCGCTACGCGAGGGCGTTCCCCCTGCGGGTTGTGCGGTCGCCCCTACGCACCTGGCTCCCAGCGCTGCCGGAAGACCTGGTGCGGGCGCGGCCACGGCTCTGCCTGATTCTCGCCTACCTACTGAGCGACTCCGGCCAACTCGACACTGTCGACTTCTGGCTGCGTGTTGCCGAAGCGCGCCTGTGGGGTGGAGAGCCGGGCGCAGCGGAGACAGAGGCGGAGAGCAGCTTGCGGGCTATGCTGACTGAGGTGCTGGCTGTGCGCGCGACGGTTGCCACACGCCGGGATGACATCCTACAGGCACGCGAACCGGTGCGCCAGGCGGGGGACCACCTCTCGCCGGAGGAGGCTGCGCGCGCGCGCAGCACCGTCGCCCTTGATCTGGGCACCGCCTCCTTCTGGAGTGGCGATACAGTCGCAGCCAGCCAGGCCTTTGCTGAGGCGAGCAGCGCGGGTGATACAGCAGGCACGCCGTTTTTCGAGCTGGCAGGTCTGGGCGGTGAGGGCCTGGTGCACATGGTCCGCGGCGAGCTCCGGCAGGCGGCAAAGATGTTTCGCCTTGTGCTGCGGCGCACTACAGGCCAGGAAAGGCAGATATCTTTAGTTGCAGGATGGGCCCAGGTAGGCCTGGGCAGTGTGTTGCGCGAATGGAACGACCTCGAAGGGGCCGAGCAGCACCTGCTCGCTGCTAGCGAGCAGGCCACCCGCCTGGGCTCCTTCGACACGCTGGTGCTCGCCTCCCTCCAGCTGGCGCGCATCCGGCAGGCGCGAGGCGATGCGACGGGTGCACTGGATCACCTCGCCCGGACTGACGAGGTCGTGCGGCGACATGGCGGGGAGTTCTTTGCGCGTATGGTCGCGGCGTGCCGGGCGCAACTCTGGCTCATGCAGGGCAACCTGGCGGCAGCGGGACACTGGGCTGCCACAATGCCACTTGTCCCTGATCAGCCGATCAACTACGTGGATGAGATGGAGCGCCTCGCGCACGTGCGCGTCCAGATCGCCCAGGGCCGGGCGGCAGATGCGCTCCTCGCGCTCAAACGGTTGTGCGCGGTGGCGGAAGCGGCAGGGCGGAGTGGCAGCGTGCTGGAGATGCTGCTGCTCGAGGCGCTCGCGCAGCAGCATCTCGGGAACACCACACAGGCCATTGCCCAACTGGCCGAGGCGCTTGCCCTGGCCGAGCCTGAGGGCTACGTGCGCCTCTTCGTGGACGAGGGGCCCTCGATGCACGCGCTGCTTGAGCAAGTGCTGGCAGCGCTGCGCCGCCGGCGGCTCGCGCCACCCCACCCTTCGATGGCCTCTCTCGAGTACCTGCTGGCTACGTTCGGTGGCCCCACCACAGCGGGCTCCCCATTGAGAGCGAAAGCGCCCAGGAGCACGGCCCACACCCAGAAACTGAGCGAGCCCCTGAAGGCAGGCGAGTTGACTGTGCTGCGCCTGCTGGCCACCGGGAAGTCGACTGTGGAGATTGCCCACGAGCTGATCGTCGCACCCAGCACCATCAAGTGGTACCTGAAGCATCTCTACGCCAAGCTGCAGGTGCACAGCCGCACCCAGGCGATCGCCCGCGCCCGCGAGTTACAGCTGCTCGAATAATCCCCCTGACGTCCCCCCTTTTGGGGGGCGACGTCCCCGCTGACACACGGATATACTCTATAGAGAGAGATATGCACTCCTGCGCCTTGAAGGATGTCTTGTAGAGTCACGCAAACTGATACCTTCCCTGCTGCTCTTGCAGTAGAGGTTCTTGCAGTTGCTTGAGAAGGATAGGACACACATGAGACAGCACTGCTATCAGATTCGCATCCAAGGGCATCTCAGCCAGCAGTGGAATGGGTGGTTTGATGGGCTGACTATCACCAATACCGACGACGGCGAGGCTCTGCTCTGCGGTCCTCTCGCTGACCAGGCGGCCTTGCATGGTGTGCTAATGAAGATCCGCGACCTGGGGGTGCCGTTGCTCGCGGTGAATCAAATAGCCGGGGACGAGTCGGAGGCAGAAGAAGCACACTGGGACAGGGAGCACTGACGTAGCATTTGTCCATGACGATGTACCGGCAGCAGGGGGATTATGGGCGCTGCCGCAAAGTTGATAAAACCTGCTTGCTTGAAATCATTCATGTTTTGGCTAAAGGCAACCTCCTTGCAGTGGGCCAGTCTCTATGAAGCGTTTGAAGATGATCACATTGATCAGGGCAAACTGCGACAGCCGTTGGCCAGACATCGTGGCGGTAGTTAATTGCTCCAAGCATGAAAAGGGAGGGTAAGTAGAATGCCATTCGTCACCAGAACCAACGCGAAACGACAACGATCCCCAACCGACGCGAAAAAGATCTTTATTGGCCGAACCAATGAAATGCATTTTTTCATGGAAAATATTCTCGAACCCGATATCCCAACTCATAATATCCTTTCAATTTCTGGACAAGGTGGAGTAGGAAAATCAACTCTCCTAGCTCAATTTGCTAATGTAGCTCATACAGCTAACTTTCAAGACTATTGTTTAATAGCTCAGGTAGATGAACGACAGATTACTGCTGCCAGCGCCATAGAAAAACTTGCAAAGGAGTTACACATTACCGGCGAATTTGAGAAGGCTCTGGGTAGTTATAAGGAGTCTTTACGCAAGCTTAGGTACAAGCAGGGAAAGACACACGTGGCTGTTGCTAGTGATGCTGGTGCGGGATTAGCGAGCTCTATGGTAAAGATGCTCGTCCCTATCCCCGCTGTGAACGAAGTTACAGGAAAAGGTGCAGAAACACTCACCAAACTTACCTTTAAACAAATATACTTTCGTCAAAGACTTAAGCATGCCGAACGCTTAGAAGATCCGATGGGCGCCCTAACTGCAACGTTCGTCAAAGAGTTGAATCGGTTGGCAGACAGGCAGGCTACATTACGTACTGATCAGACAAAGCGCAGGACGAGAGTGTTACTTTTCTTCGATAGCTTTGAGCAGCTAGCTAGCGAAGTTGTATCCTGGATCTTAGATTATTTCTTAGAAGCTGAAATCAGTCAAAATGTGGTATTAGTTACGGCCGGTCGTAATCCTATAGAGCGCTCTTTCCCGGGCGATCCGAAGCGGTGGCTCCCGTACATCAATGGCGGCATCATCCACTCAATGCTTCTGGACAACTTTAATGAGGATCAAACTCGCAAGTACTTGACCAGGCGAAATATTACAGACAATGCTCAGATCGATAAAATATGGGAGCTTTCAAGGGGATTACCGCTTTACCTAACTTTTTTAACAGCCGATATCCAAGAGACGATCGACGTCACAGCAGGCGTCGTAGCCAATTTCCTACGCTGGATTCCTGAACAGGAACAGACCAAACGGCAACTAGTTTTAGACGCATCTCTTTTATCCAGACCATTTAATCAAGATGAGCTAGCACTTTTTACATATTTGTCCGAAGATGAACGATCCTCCCTATATCGATGGCTCTCAGAACAACCTTTCGTGAAAAGCAGCGTGTCTGACGGAAGATATAGCTATCACGAATTAGCACAGGAACTTTTTAATCGTCATCTCTATCAGTCAGCCCCAGATGCTTGCTCTGCAACACGGCGTGTAATAGCCGCTTACTACCAATCGCATCTCAATAAAGTCCAGGAAGACGGGAATGAAGAGAATTCTATCTCGGCAGAGCGGCTAGAACTACTACTGGCACTACTATCACAGTTGTTTCAGCTACCAGATAGCATTGGCTATATCCAGGCAATTGAGCAAGTCCTCAACATCTATGACCAAGGCGCACAAATGGGTGAAATTACAAAGCTTCTCCGTGAAATATCCAACAAGCAATCAAACGGAGAGGTGAGTGCTAAAGCCATTCAGATAATAACACTAGTATTGCAATATCTTGAGCCTGGTACGGGAAACCGAGAAATTTTAGAGGCAACAAGCAATCTACTAGAAATAGTAGCTGATGAAGCGTCGTTTCCCAAAGAACTGCTTGCTCATATCTACAACAATCGAGGCATTTCTTACTATAATCTTTCTCAATACCGGCAAGCGATCTCTGATTTTACTCGTTCTATCGAACTCAGTCCAGAAGATGCAGTTCTCTCTATCAACAGAGGCGATACATACACGTATTTAGAAGAGTACCAGCAAGCCATCGCCGACTTCTCCCGCGCGATTGAACTCGCCCCAAACAACGCAAATTACTACAACCAGCGAGCCAATACCTACGATGAACTGAGAGACTACCAACAAGCCATCGCCGATTATAGCTGCGCTATCGAACTTGTCCCAGAAGAGGGAATCTTCTATGCCAACCGAGCCAACACCTACGTCACGCTGCAGGACTACCAGCAAGCCATCGCCAACTACAGCCGCGCCATCGAGCTTACCCCGGCAGAGGCGGCATTTTATGCAAATCGGGCCAGTACCTATGCCATACTGCAGGACTACCAGCAAGCCATCGCCGACCTCTCCCGCGCCATCGAGCTTGACCCGAACAATGCAAACTACTACAACCAGCGAGCTAATGTCTACGATGTCTCAGGGGAGCGCCAGCAGGCTATTTCCGACTTTAGCCGCGCCATCGAGCTTGACCCGGCAGAGGCGATCTTTTACTACAACCGAGGCGATACCTACACCACGCTGCAGGACTACCAGCAGGCCATCACCGACTTCTCCCGCGCCATCGAGCTCGCCCCGGCAGAGGCGATCTTCTTCCACAACCGAGCCAACACCTACGCTATGCTGCAGGACTACCAGCAAGCCATAGTCGACCTCTCCCGCACTATCGAACTTGCCCCGGCAGAGGCGATCCTTTATGCCAACCGGGGCGACACTTATGCCATGCTGCAGGACTACCAGCAAGCCATCGCCGACCTCTCCCGCGCCATCGAGCTTGATCCGAATAATGGGGGCTACTACAACCAGCGAGCTAACGCCTACGATATGCGCCAGCAAGCCATCGCCGACTACAGCCGTGCCATCGAGCTCGCCCCGGCAGAGGCGATCTTCTACGCCAACCGGGGTGACACCTACGCCATGCTGCAGGACTACCGGCAAGCCATCGCCGACCTCTCCCGTGCCATCGAGCTTGATCCGAATAATGGGAGTTACTCGCCCCGGCAGAGGCGGTCTTTTACTACAACCGGGGTAATATCCACGCTGTGCTGCAGGATTACCGGCAAGCCATCGCCGACTTCTCCCGCGCCATCGAGCTCGCCCCGAATAATGGGAACTACTATAACCAGCGGGCTAATGCCTATGATGTTTCAGGGGAGCGCCAGCAAGCCATCGCCGACTACGGCCGCGCCATCGAGCTCGTCTCGACGGAGGCGATTTTCTACGCCAACCGAGGTGACACCTACACCACGCTGCGGGACTACCGACAAGCCATCGCCGACTTTTCCCGCGCCATCGAGCTCGACCTAACCAAGGCGATCCTTTATGCCAACCGGGGTAATATCTACGCCACGCTGCGGGACTACCGACAAGCCATCGCCGACCTCTCCCGCGCCATCGAGCTTGATCCGAATAATGGGGGCTACTACAACCAGCGAGCTAACGTCTACGATATTTCAGGGGAGCGCCAGCAAGCCATCGCTGACTATAGCCGTGCCATCGAACTCGCCCCGGCAGAGGCGAGCTTCTACTACAACCGAGGCGACACTTATGCCATGCTGCAGGATTACCGGCAAGCCATCGCCGACCTCTCCCGCGCCATCGAGCTTGATCCGAATAATGGGAGTTACTACAACCAGCGAGCTAACGTCTACGATGTCTCAGGGGAGCGCCAGCAAGCCATCGCTGACTATAGCCGCGCCATCGAACTCGCCCCGGCAGAGGCGAGCTTCTACTACAACCGAGGCGATACTTACGCCATGTTGCAGGACTACCAGCAAGCCATCGCCGACTTCTCCCGCGCCATCGAGCTCGCCCCGGCAGAGGCGGCATTTTATGCAAATCGGGCCAGTACCTATGCTATGCTGCAGGACTACCAGCAAGCCATCGCCGACCTCTCCCGCGCCATCGAGCTCGCCCCGAACAATGCAAACTACTATAACCAACGAGCTAATATCTACGATGCCTCAGGGGAACGCCAGCAAGCCATCGCCGATTACAGCCGCGCCATCGAGCTTGACCCGACAGAGGCGATCTTCTACTACATCCGGGGTAATATCTACGCCGCGCTGCAGGACTACCGGCAAGCCATCGCCGATTACAGCCGTGCCATCGAGCTTGACCCGGCAGAGGCGATCTTCTACGTCAACCGAGCCAACATCTACGCTACGCTGCAGGGCTACCGGCAAGCCATAGTCGACCTCTCCCGCGCCATCGAGCTTGACCCGAATAATGGGAACTACTACAACTTGCGGGCTAATGCCTACGATGTCTTAGGTAAGCAGCAGCGAGCCTTTGCCGACTACAGCCGTGCCATCGAGCTTGACCCGGCACAGGCGATCTTCTACGCCAATAGAGGTAATATTTACGCTACGCTGCAGGGCCACCGGCAAGCTATCGCTGACTTCTCCCGCGCCATTGAACTTGACCCGAATAATGCGAAATACTACAACCTGCGGGCTAACATTTACGATGCCTCAGGGGAGCACCAGCAAGCCATCGCTGACTTCTCCCGCGCCATTGAACTTGACCCGGCAGAGGCGAACTTCTACGCCAACCGGGGTAATATCCACGCTATGCTGCAGGACTACCAGCAAGCCATCGCCGACTTCTCCCATGCCATCGAGCTTGACCCGGAAAATGGGAACTACTACAACCTGCGGGCTAATGTCTACCTGTCTCAGGTGAGAGGCAACAAGCCATAGCCGAGTAGAGCCGACAGACTCAGCATGCTTGCATATGCAGAAAGAATTGGCTATACTCTTTTTGCGACAGAGTCGCTTAATAAGCCTATGGAGGTAACTATGACCACACGTCAGGTCTCGTACTCACATACCGACTCAATCCGTGTTGTGCCACTGCACCTGCCTGATGAGATGAAAGTAGCACCTGCAGTACCGCCGCAGCTCACCTATCGTAATGGGCCGATACTCTATGCAGTCGAGGTCTTCACCGTCTTCTGGGGCACAGACTGGCAGCAATCGCCACAGAGCGATGTAGCCAACAACCTGAACCAGTTCTTTGATTTCATCCTGACGAGTTCGCTGATTGATCAACTAGCGGAGTACAGCGTTCAGGGAATGCCGCCGATTGGCCACGGCAAGCGCACCGGTACGGTCACGATTACGACGCCGCAACCGCGTCCTACGGAGTCTGACAATGCGATCCAGCAATTGCTTCAGCAGGAGATTTCCACCAACTCCAACTTTCCCCAACCTGCTCAGAACACGCTCTATTTCATCTATCTACCGCCAGGAGTCAAGGTAGTACAGGGCGGAGGCGCCTCATGCCAGGTGTTCTGCGGGTACCATAACGATATCAACGGTCAGATATTTTATGCCGTCATGCCCTACCCTGACTGTGCAGGCTGCGTGGGTGGTCTTCAGACGTTCGACGCGCTTACCTCAACCAGCTCGCACGAACTGTGTGAGGCTATCACGGATGCGATCGCAGGACAAGGCTGGTATGATGACAACAACGGGGAGATAGGGGACATTTGTGCCTGGCAAACCAAGCAGGTCGGCAACTACACTGTCCAGCTTGAATGGTCGAACCAGAATAACCAATGCATATGACTGTCCGAGGTGAAGACATGCTGAGCTGATATTTTTATCAGCTCGGTAAGGCATCGAATCACTATACTTTTGTCCTATTCACCTTACAATTTCATTCCCAGAAAACGAAATATGTTACACTCACTGAGGTGTCCTCACCGCAGTTAGGGTAGCAATGAGAGACTTAAACAAAGTGCTTTCCTAGCAGGAACGAAAGTGTTTTATATAGTTGAAGATGGCTTAAGAAGTCCGTTCTTGTGTTATGCCGTGTCGTGTTGAACAAAGGGGAACTCTGATGAAGATTGGACTACTTGAGGACAACCCTGCTATCCTGGATTTTATGACGACTGCCTTGCAAATGGCAGGCTACAGGGTTGAAACCCATACCAAAAGTGCTTCTCTTTTAGAAGCCCTGCTTGCAGGGGGTGACGTGGCCGCTCCCCTGCCCTATGACATTGTTATCGTCGATTTATTGCTGCCTGGCAACATACCCGGCCTTGCAGCTATTGAACATATCCACCAGGCTATATCGCCGAAGAGGCTTCCTATCATTGTCGTTTCAGCCTGCAGCCAGGATGAACTGGAAGAGGTGAAATTGAAACTTCCGCACGTTCCTGTCTTACGCAAACCCTTTAAAATGAACGCACTCTTGCAGTTAATTGAACAGATGAAAGCGTCCCGGTCAGTGCCGGGGTAGTTCAACAAAAAACGTAGTACCCTGGCCTCGTTTTGATTCGCACCAGATACGGCCGCCGTGCCGCTCCACAATATCTTTGCTTATGGCAAGCCCAAGACCCATGCCCCTCTTTGATGAAGCCTCGGCATCTGGCGCACGATAAAATGGTTCAAAAATGTACGCTTGCTGCTCTTTTGGAATACCCTTTCCAGCGTCATGAACCTCTATGACTGCCACGCTATCGCGCTCAACCACTTGCACTTGCACAGGACTCTCCTGCGGAGAATACTTGATCGCATTACTCACCAGGTTAACGACGACCTGGCTCAATCTATTGCAATCGCCTTGAAACGCTACTGCCGGTGAAGAAGTTTGCAGATCTATAGTACGGCCACTCAAGAGGCGCTGTTCTTCAATGATATCCTGACATATTTCTACCAGGTCGCACTGCTTCAATTGCAACCCGATCCTACCTGCACGAATGCTGCTCAGGTCGAGCAGGTCATCTACTAAATTATTCAGTCGATGCGTCTGCTCGTCAATCTTCTCTAAAGCTGTGCTTGTAGTTGCCAGTTCAGGCGGCACGTCTTGCTGCCTGGATAGCCGTCGTAAGGCGATCTGCGCCTGTCCCCGTATAGTGGTTATTGGTGTTTTCAGTTCGTGCGATGCCATTGAAAGAAACTGATCCTTCAGCCGGTTAGCCTTTTCAAGCTCCTGATTTGCAGTTGCAAGCTCGTTGGCACGTTCGTTTGCCTCTTCCTCGGCCATGAGGGCCCGCAAGCGCGCAGACTCACGCTGCCCCGTGATAATGGCGACCACAAGGCCGACAACCACGAAAGGCAACATTTGCAGCATACCATCCCAGTGGGGAATGGCAAACTGCATGACCGGGGGAATATAAAAATAAGCCAAAGCCAGGGCGCCTAGCAAGACGCCGAACAGCGCTGGACCAACCCCCCAAAATAATGCGACTACCAGAACCGCGAGCATCATTGGGGTATCCGGAAAATAAAAATTATTAGAAAACAAATTCTTTAGGAGCAGCACCGCACCCAGCCCCAACGCCACAAGTGGCACAACGGCCAGGTAGCCTGCCAGGGGGTGACGCCAGCTTGGCATCTGGGCCACATAGAGCCTGCGTAGCTCTATCCTTTTTTCTAAGCTGATCAATTTAAGTGGACGCCCCCGGCTGTCCGTGATAGTTCCTTTCATATACTTCTCCTGGCTGGGCGTGGTTCCTCATTGGTTGCAAGTATAGCATTTTTGTTGAGTTGAGGGCAACCTCTAAGGATTTGTGTTAGGATAAGGGGATTAACAAAATCACCGGGTAATGCCTCCCAGGCCAGAGTAAGGGATGTATCATGCATCGCCGGCCAGCGGCAATACAAACCAGAAAGTAGCTCCCTTTCCAGGAGCGCTTTGCACACCAACCCGCCCATGATGGCGTTCGATGATCGTCCGGCAAATATGCAGCCCTAACCCTAGCCCCACACTGGAACCACTCTGCACCTCTACGCCTGGGACGCGGTAAAATTGATCCCAGATATGCTCTTGTTCTTCAAGGGACAGCCCGGGCCCTTCGTCTCTTACCGAGACCCGGGCTTGATTCTCCTCTACGCGCACCGAGATTTCAACAGGTTTATCAGCAGGTGAATATTTGAGGGCATTGGTCAAATAGTTCGTCACGACCTGCCCGATGCGCTCGGGGTCGACTATGACCGGCACAATCATTTCAGAAGGGGCTTGCAGGTGTAGGGTACGTTTAGGCAGCGCTCGGCGCTGATCCTGGACAGCCATGCGCACGATGGCTACCAGGTCGCTCGGTTCCGACTCGATATGTAGCTCCAGCATATTCGCCTGAATGCGCGAGACATCGAGCAGGTCACTGACCAGCCTGGTGAGGAAGCTCACCTGGTGATCGGCCCGATCGAGCAACCCCTCAATCGCTCCAATCTGGCTGTTTAGCTCCTCAGGCTTTGTTATCTTTCCCGCCAGTTTCTTTAACTGCCGTTTCGACAACTGGACATTGCCTTTAATAGTGGTCAGCGGCGTTCTTAGTTCATGGCTGGCCATGCTGAGAAACTCGTCCATGCGCTGATGGGATTCGCGCAGGGCCAATTCGTTGGCACGCGCCTCCGCTCGCTCGTATAATAGTCGCTCACGCTCGATCACAAGACCCGCCAGCTTCGCCACTGCTTTAGCGAGCGCAATCTCTTCTTGTGTATATGTATGTTCCAGCCCTCCATGATCTAATGAGAGCAGGCCAACGAGCTGGCCCCCTACGACCATCGGCGCGACCAGCGCCACGCGCACGCCATAGTTGTTGGGCTGCTCGTTGTATGGAGGCTGCGACATATCGAGAATGAGCACCTCGTGCGAACGCAGGATCGAGATAAGCTCCTGGCTGGGACTATCCCGCAGGCTGCTTTCCTGTTGTTTTTGCTCCGCCCACCACTGGAGCTCTTGTTCAGGTGTAAATCCAACGACGGCAACCGCCCGCACTAATTCAGTCCCAGGTTCCACGATGCTGATGCTTACGCGCCGGCATCCCAGAACACTACAGGTCAGGTCCGCCAGCCTCCGTGCCACTATACTCATTGCTGTTAGCGTATCTGGTAGAGGATCTTCAGCGGAACTGGCTTCGCTCGGTATCCATACAAGATCCTCCGCTATCGCCAGCAAAGCATCGAGGGAATCATGCGTTCTCTGCTCCAAATGACGTCTTTCCGTCACATCTCGCATAATCAAGACGCCACCTGCTATGTGTCCTTCGGCATCACGCACCGGAGCGCCACTGGTGCCAAGCAGCACTTCGCGCCCATCGAGCGCGCGGAGCATCACGTCCACCGCGTTTGTGCCCTCGAGTATTTCACCGCGCAGGATGCGGTGCAATGGCCATTGCTCCTTGGGGAGAAACTGGCCTTGTTCGTCGCGCACCAGCGTCTGAGATGCGCGCTCGCGCACGGGACGCGAGTGAAAGTCCAACTGGATATCGAGCGCGAGAAGTTCACGCGCAGCCTTATTTGCCTGGAAGAGACGCCCTTCAGCGTCATAGATGAACACACCGTCAGCCATAGCTTCAATAGTCGCTTCAAGCTGGCTGGCACGGGCTACTGCTTCACGCGCGAATCCCTGGGCCATTCGCTCCAAGCGCCGTCGTTCTGTGACATCGCGCGTGATCACGACGCCACCGGTAATATTCCCTTTTGTGCCACGCAACGGCGCGCCGCTCACACTAAACTCTAACTCGCGTCCATCAGGCAGGCGAACCATCATATCCATGGCATTCGCGCCCGTCAGCCCCTCGCCACTTAAAATGCGGTGGATCGGCCATTGCTGCTCAGGGAGAGGCCGACCCCGCGCATCACGCGGAAGAAAATGAACAAGACGCTCATCTGGGGGAAGCGAGTGATAGCCGGGGGATTGATCAAGTCCAAGCAGTTCGCGCGCAGCAGCGTTTGTGCGCAGTAGATGGCCTTGCCTATCGTAGAAGAACACAGCATCAGCCATCGCCTCGAAGATTGCCTCGAGCTCGTTAGCACGCGCTGTAGCCTCGGCACGCGCGCGCCGTTCGGCCTCATACAGGGCCTCAAAACTCTCTGTCGCAGCTTTACCTTCCGCACTACATGAGTCATCGCCGTGCGCGACCGTGGGATTAACACCGGCATTGTTCTCTGAATTCGCCAGGTTGATCCCTTTATTCTGATCGCGCGTCATTACCTCATTCCTTCCGAAAGGTCTAAAAACCAGTGTGCTAATTGTAGCAAGAGCTAAGCTTCAAATCAAGCCAGTTACATTAAACGAGTATTAGAATTTGCTTAAAGGCTCAACATGAAGTTCAATATATTTGTTGAGTTTTATAATTACTGATGAATAAATGTAGAGGGTCCGGCAGGTGTCGCCTGCCGGACCCTCTACATTTATTCATCAGTTATAATCTACTATGCTACCTGAGGCACCTTCTCAGCTTCAACGGCAACAGCGTCATCCCGCAGTACCAGGTGTGCTACCTGGCCGGGGGCAACAACGCCGTTCAGCAACGCGTCAGCCAGAGCATCATCGACATAGGTCTGGATCGTGCGGCGCAGTGGGCGCGCACCATACTCCTCGTCGAAGCCTTCACGCAGCAGCAGGTCTCGCACCTCGTCGCTGACTACCAGCTCGATCTTCTGCTCACTCAAGCGCGAGCGAACCTGGGCTAGCAACAGCTCAACGATCTTGTAGAGTTCCTCCTTGCCTAATGCATGGAAGATCACAACCTGGTCGATACGGTTGATGAACTCGGGCCGGAACATGCGCTTCAGCCCCTCCATCGCCTTCGAGCGGATCACCTCGTTGCGCTCATTGCGCACTTCCTCTTGACTGTTCGGCAAGAAGCCAATACGCACCGCGCGCTTCATGTCGGCGCTGCCGGCATTACTGGTCATAATCACCACGGTGTTCTTGAAGTCTACCGTGCGACCCTGACCATCGGTTAAACGGCCATCGTCCATGATCTGCAACAAGGAGTTGAAGACCTCTGGATGCGCCTTTTCGACTTCGTCCAACAGGATCACGCTATACGGGTGGCGACGCACTTGCTCGGTCAACTGACCACCCTCGTCATACCCAACATAGCCTGGAGGGCTACCAAACAGGCGGGAGACCGTATGGGGCTCCATGTACTCCGACATATCGAGGCGGATCAATTTGTCCTCGCCGCCAAAGAGTTCAGCGGCCAGGGCCTTCGCCATTTCCGTCTTACCAACACCTGTAGGGCCAAGGAACAGGAACGAACCAATGGGGCGTTTCGGATCCTTCAGACCTGCACGCGAGCGGCGGATAGCGCGAGCAATTGCGCTAATAGCCTCGTCCTGACCAATAATCCGCTTGCGCAGATCATCTTCCAGGTTCAGCAGATTCTGGCGCTCGCCCTCGACCATCTGGCTGACGGGCACCCCCGTCCAGTTCTCAACAACTTGCGCTACTAGCTCAGGAGTGACAAGTAAGGTCATTGAATTACCCGACTCGGCACGCGCTTTATCCAGTTTTTCCAGCGCCACCAGTTCTTGCTGGCGCAACCTGGCAGCACGCTCGTATTCTTCAGAGTTCGCAGCCGCTTCCTTCTTCGCCTGGATATCTGCCAGTTCTTTCTCCAGGTCAGAGATGTAGGTCGGGCTGACGATACCCTTTTCGGTCGCTTCTAAGCGTAGGGCTGAGCCAGCCTCGTCCATTACGTCGATAGCCTTGTCAGGCAAGAAGCGATCATTGATATAGCGGTCAGAGAGTTTTACAGCCGCATCAATGGCCTCGTCGGTGATACCCACACCGTGGTGCAGTTCATAATTGGCACGCACAATGCGCAGCATTTCGATGGCCTCTTCAGCCGTTGGCTCATCGACCAACACGGGTTGGAAGCGGCGCTCTAAGGCTGCATCTTTCTCGATATGCTTGCGGTATTCGTCCATCGTGGTAGCGCCGATACAGCGCAGTTCACCACGCGCCAATGCTGGCTTGAGCATATCGGCAGCGCCAACCGCGCCTTCAGCGGCACCTGCGCCAACAACCGTGTGCAACTCGTCGATAAACAGAATCACATCATCAGCCTGTCGCAGTTCCTCAAGAATAGACTTGATACGCTGTTCGAACTGTCCCCGGAACATCGCTCCGGCAACCATGCCACCAATATTTAAGGAGACGATACGCTTGCCACGCAAGTTAGCAGGGACATTACCCTCGTTAACACGACGGGCCAGGCCTTCGACAATGGCAGTCTTACCCACACCCGGCTCACCAATTAGTACCGGGTTATTCTTTTGACGGCGTCCCAGCACCGTAATTACCCGGCGAAGCTCACGTTCGCGGCCCGCAGCCGGGTCTAGTTTCCCTTGAGCAGCCTCGTCAGTCAGATCACGCCCGTACTGATCCAGCGTAGGTGTTTTACTATTTTTAGCCTGCCGCTCCGCGGTAGCCGTATTTACGCCACCAGCAGCGGATGAAGCATTGGCATTATTTGAAAAGAAACCGAAGGGAGCACCACCAGGGTTATCTTGACCATCTGAGCCGCCGAACTGGTTCATAGCCGCGCTCATCAGCTCATCAACACACTCCCGGCACAGGTAATGCTGTACACGCTTGCCGTTGACGAGTTCGTCGATACGCACGCTGGCAGGATTATTTTGACAACGTTCACACTTCATGTGATTGAATGCTCCTAACTATATGGAAGTACGATCGTGAACCTTTACTCCCTACATCTTATACGGGCAGGTTTGCACAGAAGAAACATCTGGGCCTCATACTCCGCATTTCAGCAGTAAATGTTCGATATCGTGTCTGCTTGTTAGCAGTCCCAACGTTTGATTGCCAGATTATAGCACATTGTCAATTGCTTGTCTAGCACTCCCGGTATGAGATTGCTAACCGTTCATAGCTTGATAACACGAGTGGTTTGGGAGATATTCCCTTTTGAAGGAGGAATTTGTAAAGGACTCACGACGTAGAATTGTTCTCACTATTGAGAACACAGGCATGGAGGGAGATATTCCCGTCTCCCGGTCATCGAAACTCATCATCTATGCAGTACATGTTATAATGATAAAGCCAGTAGGTTCGCTCTAGATGGAATTGGCTAACTGCACAGGTTACATGCATCCTGTCATTTCCGCCTGGTTGCTCTAAACTTAGCCTATACGGTCTTTTCTGCACTGGTTAAACAGCACGTTTTTTATTCTAGGAAGGAGATGAACATGCCTAACTACCCCACCACGAACCCGGCCACGTCTGGTACAGTAGATGCTGCTACGCTAACAACTATCTTCATCGTTTCCGGCATTGTCGGTCTCGTAATTATCATTTTTTACGTTATCATTTACTGGCGCATCTTCGCCAAAGCAGGTTATAGCGGCGCTTTAGGGCTGCTGATGTTTGTGCCCATCGCCAACATCATCATGCTTTGCATACTCGCTTTTGGCGAATGGCCCATCTATAGAGAACTCAACTATCTCAGGCAGCAGGCAATGCGGAATCAGCAATATCCGCCATCGCCACAGCCATTTACATCGTCTCCACAATACCCGCAGTATGGACAATCTCAACCACCGCAGTACCCGCAGGGGTAAAGGCATAAGACCGGGCGCTCCTCTCGAGGATATGGTATAGTCAAAAGAAAGACGTACACTAATTTTTGCAGAGGAGCACACAAATGGATTTTGCCTACACAGAGAAAGTCAACGAGCTACGTAAGCGTCTGAGCGATTTCATGGATCGCTATATTTATCCCAACGAGCAAACCTTTCGCGACCAGGTTGCCGCTTCAGGCAACCCTTTCCACCATGCTGAAATTGTGGACGAATTGAAGGCGAAGGCCAGGGCAGAGGGGCTCTGGAATCTCTTCCTGCCCGATGAGGAGTATGGCGCCGGCCTGACGAACCTGGAATATGCGCCCCTTGCCGAAATTATGGGCCGCGTCAGTTGGGCATCCGAGGTGTTTAACTGCGCAGCGCCCGACACGGGTAACATGGAGATCCTGGCCCAGTTCGGCACGCCTGAGCAGAAAAGGCAGTGGCTCCTGCCGCTGCTGAACGGAGAGATACGTTCGACCTTTGCCATGACCGAACCAGACGTGGCCAGTTCTGATGCTACCAACATCCAGCTCTCTATCAAGCGCGAGGGCGACGAATATGTGCTCAACGGCCGCAAGTGGTGGGCCTCAGGGGCTGCGCGCGAACACTGCAAAATTTTTATCGTAATGGGCAAGACCGATCCCGACACTCCAGAACGGCACCGCCAGCAGAGCATGGTGCTCGTGCCAAAAAATACGCCTGGCGTCACTGTTGTGCGCAACCTTCCGGTGATGGGCTACATAGACAATGAAAGCCATTGCGAGGTGCTTTTCAAGGACGTACGCGTCCCTGTGAGCAATCTACTGGGAGAGGAAGGCGACGGTTTCGCCATTGCCCAGGCGCGCCTGGGGCCTGGACGCATCCACCATTGCATGCGCGCGATTGGGGCAGCGCAGTATGCCTTGGAATTGATGTGCCAGCGTGCCACCTCGCGTGTTGCTTTTGGCAAACCCCTATCCGAGCAAGGTGTCATCCAGGAATGGATCGCCCAATCGCAACTGGAGATCGAGCAGGCCCGGCTCCTGACGCTCAAAACAGCCTGGATGATTGACAACCTGGGCAAGAAGGCCGCGCAGAACGAGATCGCCATGATTAAGATCGCGGCACCCGAGGTATTTACCAACGTGGTCAGCCGGGCTATGCAGGTCTTCGGTGCCGCGGGACTCAGCGACGATTTTCCGCTGGCATCGATGTGGGCGCACGGGCGAACTTTACACGTGGTCGATGGGCCAGACGAGGTACACAAACGTTCGCTGGCTAGATCGGTCATACGCCAGCTGGCGAAATGAGGGATACCTGCAACAGAGGAACATACAGCTAGTAGATGAGGAACCATTCAATACGATGCAAGACCCATTTCTGTTCCAGCACAGCCATGCTGCCGAGCTGTTTATTGTGCGGCATGCTGATGCCATTCCCGAGGCAGATGAAATTATTCCCAGCGGTATCTATGACAACCTGCCGCTCAGCCGTGTAGGACGTGAGCAGGCCCAGGCATTGGCGGAACGGCTGAGCAGTTTGAACTTTGATGCGATCTACAGTAGTCCCCTGCGGCGCTGCCTGGAAACGGCAGCGCCGCTAGCCGAACGCCTGGGTATACAGCCCATTATCGTCGAGGATCTAAAAGAGATTAAACTGGGCACTATACGTCCCTTGCCCAGCGATGGCAATGATCTGGAGGCCTTGTACAAGGCCCTACAGGAACGCCAGATTGACATCGTGCGTATGGCCGGTGAAGCAGGACATTGGGATGTTATTCCGGATAGCGAACCCTCAAAGGCATTTCGCAGGCGCGTGGTCGAGGCGTTTGATCAAATCGCGCGCAACCACATCGGCCAGCGCGTGCTGGTCTTTGCTCACGGTGGTGTGGTTAACGCCTATGCAGCCGAAGTGCTGGGACTGGAAAAAGATTTCTTTTACCCTGCCGCTAATACATCGATTACGATAGCACGGGCATCGGGAAGGCACCGCGTGCTCTATGTGTTGAACGATCTTGGACATTTAATGAAGCGTACATGATACTGGAGACCCTTCTACGAACTTCGCCCGGTTGTTAACTGAAATTTGACAATCTACCTGGAAAGGCGAGGACACCAGTATCCTCGCCTTTCCAGGTAGATTGCCGGGCTTGATTGCCAACATTTACCAGTTCTAATCCTGGCGTGAGAAGAGTCCTTGCCAAAATGCTACGAGTTGACGACGTGTCTCTGAGCCCGGCCACGGGGCATAGAGCAGCATAAGCACAACGCCCGTCAGTAGACCAATGCGGAACATGGTTTTTGCACGAGCGCGTTTGCGTGCTCGCCTCTCAAGCTGGGATTGCACGGCATCGCGCGTTTCCTTCAAGTTCTTCTGAGTCTTTTTCAAACCCTTACCAGCACGCCTGGCATTCTTTTCCAAAGCGACCTGTGCGGCACCCAACCCCGTGAGTAGGGCCTCCTGAGTTTGCGATAAGCCCGGCTGCACGCTTTTCCGAACATTCTTGAGGTTCTTTTGTGTCCTCTTTTGAGCCTTCTTCAGGTTCTTTGCAGCCTGTTTGCGCTGTTCTTTCAGCAGTCCTTGCGTCGCATCCAGTCCTACGAGTAGAGCACCCTGGGTCTTTGACAACCCTGATTGCAAGCTTTCCTGGACGGTAGACACGGTTGACTTCACAGCATCTTTGGCTCTATCCGTCATAGTGTTGGCATCATACCGATCCACATTAGTGGTTCTCATAGTACCTGCTCCTAACCTTCCTTTCAAACTCTGGATGGCGTTGCTTACGGGGCGCATGCCAATCCATTTGAGGTGCATATCAGCGCTCGTTTGCTTCTGGCGTTAGAAAGTCTATTACAAGATCACACATATAACACGGTTAACGAGCTAAGAAGGTTTCATAATTGTAGGGGCTCGCTTTGCGCGATCAATTGCTATGGACCCGCTTCACATTTGGATTAAACGTTAGTAGTTCGGCGGGCACGATCCTGTTATCCTGCCGGTGTAGAGACTTGCGGGTATGAATCTGCGGACGCGCAGGCCGCCTTTGCCCCTCGCGACTTATGCGATAGCGATAGGCTGCGTGCAGGATATATTCGGCGACGCTGGCGACTTTGCGCGGCACACCATAAAAGCTGGGAAAGTCATTGATATCAACAAGCACCAGCCCCTGGGGCGTCTCCAGGATATCCACGCCATACAGGTCAAGACCAAACACCTGACCTACGCGGCGGGCAAGCTTCAGCATATCACGACTCACGGCTATTTCTTCTTCATGCACCGTTCCATGGAGGGGTGAACTTTTGACGATTGCATGCACTTCCTGGCCCGTGATATACAGCTTGATGTCGTAGCCAGTATTCTCGACATAGCGCATCGCCAGGTAGTAACTATGCTCATCAAGCGGGAGCCGCGTCATCTCTTCAGGTGTGCGCACGAGATGGATATCCTGTAATGAAGTACCATTACTAGGTTTTACAACCACAGGATACAGTTCCTGCGGCACTTTGACCAGGGCGCGTGGATGACCAACAAAGTAGGTAGTTGGCACAGGCAGGCCACACGCTTGCGCAAAAGCCACCGCTACCGCCTTATCTCGTATCAGGCGAATAGCGCGTGAATTATTGATTGTGGGTATACCAACTGCTTCAGCCGCTTCGAGGATAGTTAAACCCGGCCCATCCGATACGGTCTTCAGGACATAGGCATCATACTTCGTCAGGGAAAGGTCGGTCAGGCTGGTAACGGCTGCGTATGGCTGTAAAACATCAATCTCGTGTCCCCACTGCTGCAACTGGTCTGCTACTACCATCGGCATGGGTTTTTGAGCATATCTCTCTTCCAAGATAAAGCAGAAATGCACTTGAATCCCTCCTCCCAATTCTGTTAACGCAGGAGAAAGCCCTTTTTCAAGACCAAATTACCTGTTCAATGAAGCATAGTATACTCTTATTTTTGCCTATAGAATAGGTGATATTTCACAAAAAGGCTTGAAGTTTCACATCTTCTCCCGAGGTCTTCTTTGACAAAATTGTCTCCTTTTCCAGGTAATCATTCATACTATGGGCTTCTCAAAAGTCGCTCTGCTTGGCAGCAAGCCCCCCACCTCACATTAATAAGAGCGTGTTGCCGGTGTGGCGCTACCGTGCCACACCGGCAACACGCTCTTGTACTCTTTTTTGGGGCGGGGAGGGGAAGAGGAAAAAACTGTTGAGAAGCCCTGACAAACCTCTCAATGAGGAACGCAGAAATGCCGCAGATGTGGTATAATAAGTGTATGAAATCGCTCTTATACGGCACAACTGCATATTCTCTCTCAACACGACATCCACGCCGCGCAACTGTCGAGCGTTACCTGCTTGCCGCCGGGTAGCTATGCCTGCGCGCACCCCCAGACACTCCCTAGTAAAATGACCTATAAACACAAAATAATTATTACCATTTCATCCGTACCGGCGTGTCTTTATATATGATACGATTTTAAATAAGGGCTACAGTCCCATTTCGGGAGGATGAGGAGCTAGCGGGAGGATCCACACATGGACTTAATGGACAGGCTTGCCAGCCTTGCACAACGCTACGAAGAACTGAATACCTTGATGGCACAGCCGGATGTAATCGCAGATAGCGCGCTGTTACAACGTTATGGCCGCGAACGTGCCGAACTCGGAGAGGTAGTGCAAAAATACCACGAACTGGTCGAAAATGACAAACAAATTGCCGAGGCCCAGGAATTGTACGAAGGCGATGACCTGGAGATACGCGACCTTGCTTATGAAGAGCTAGAACGCCTCAAAGCACGTAAAGAGGAATTGCTTCAAGAGATAAAGGTTGCCTTGCTGCCCAAAGATATTCTAGATGAGAAAAATGCCATCGTCACCATTCAGGCAGGAACAGGCGGTGAAGAAGCTGCGCTTTTCGCGGCGGAACTCTTCCGCATGTATAGCCGCTACGCGGATAACTGGCGCTGGAAGGTTGAAATCCTGAATAGCAACGAAACCACGCAAGGAGGTATCAAAGATATCACCTTTATCGTGAAAGGCAAGGGCGCCTATAGCCGTTTGAAGTACGAGGGCGGGACACATCGTGTCCAGCGCGTTCCGGTTACCGAGGCCAGTGGGCGCATCCATACTTCTACAGCCAAGGTGATCGTCCTCCCAGAAGTCGATGATGACAGTAATATCGATATCAAAGACAACGATATTCGCGTCGATGTCTATCGCTCAACCGGGCATGGGGGCCAGAGCGTGAACACCACCGACTCGGCAGTGCGCATCACGCACCTTCCCACGGGCCTGGTCGTTACCATCCAGGATGAGAAGTCGCAGCTAAAAAATAAAACCAAGGCGCTCTCCGTCCTCAAGTCTCGCCTGTGGGATCTCGAAGAGGCTCGCAGGCAGGAAGAACTGAGCAAAGAGCGACGGTCACAGGTACAGACCGGCGACCGCAGCGAGAAGATTCGCACCTATAATTTCCCACAGGATCGCGTGACCGATCACCGCATAGGTTTAACCCGGCACAATCTACAAGGCGTGCTCAATGGTGAGCTCGACGAATTTATCGACAACTTGATCACAGTCGATCAAGCCAACAAGTTGCAACACTTGTTTGAAACAGAGGCAGTGGTGTAGGGCTGAACAGTCCTGCTCCATATACCACGCGCCCGACTGTGACCAGGGTGATTTCTTTGGATGGGCGCATTAGCCTGCGCCCCTATCTGAAAGGAAGGCAACCGCATGACACAATTAGTAATGGGCAAAAGTGTAACCTACGAAAACACTCTTCCCGAACTCAATCCCTCTTACCGGCTACTGCTGGGCCCTGGTCCTTGCAATGTTGATCCTCGCATCCTCCGCATAGCCTCAGCGCCCCAACTCGGTCACATCGACCCCGAGTTTTTCAGCATTCTCGAAGAAACAGCTCAGTTGCTGCGCTGGGTATTCCAGACCAAAAACGAAATGACGCTCTGCGTCTCCGGCTCTGGCTTCTCCGGTGCAGAAGCAGTGCTTTGTAATCTACTTGAAGAGGGCGATACCCTCATCTCCGGAAGCCTGGGCTTCTTTAGCGGCCAGATCGTCGAAATCTCACAACGCGCAGGAGCCAACGTGATTAACCTGGAGACTGAACTGGGCAAACCCCTCGACCCGGCGGTACTCGAGCAGGCTTTCAAAGATCATCCTGGAGCCAAAATATTTGCTACTGCTATTGCGGAAACCTCCACCGGGCTCTGGCAGCCGTTAGAAGAACTCGAGCGCATTACCCATGCTCATGGAGCGCTCTTCGTCGTGGACGCGGTTTGTGGGCTTGGCGGCATACCCATGAATGTCGACGAGATGAAGATCGACGCTTGCTACGCTGGCAGCCAGAAGAGCCTGGGAGCTCTGCCAGGCCTGGCACCGGTCACACTGAACGAGCGAGCGGTACAGGTTATCCAGCAGCGCAAAAAGCCTGTGCAGAGCTATTACCTGGACTTGCCAAAACTGCACCGTTACTGGAACGGCGATCACACCTATCATCATACCGCGTGCAGTAATGTGGTCTATACCATGCGTGAAGCGCTGCGCGTCATCCTGGAGGAAGGGCTAGAGACACGTTGGGCACGCCATCAACTGCACGGCGAGGCCTTGAGGGCAGGTATCAAAGCTATGGGCCTGGATATTCTCACGCAGCCGGGTTTTGAGCTTCCTGTGCTCACCGCGATCAGCCTGCGCGAGGGTATAGACGAAATGGCGATGCGCAATGGGCTTCTTGAAGAGTACAGCATCGAGGTCGGCGGCGGTTTTGGCGCACTGAAAGGCCGCTTGATCCGTATCGGCCTGATGGGTTATAACTCACGCCGTAAAAACGTCGATACTGTGCTTTCAGCTTTGGAACATGTATTGCCCCGCAGCGGCTTTAAGCCCAATCCAGGCGCCGCCCTTGCCGCCGCTGACGCAGTCTATAAGGCCAGGGGCTGAACAAAACCCTTGTATGGGTGGGAGAGGTATGGCGACGCACCTCTCCCACCCATGCAGGATGCAAGATAAGGACGCGCTAAAAAATGCCGCTTGAACAGCCGCAATCAATCCGTACCGTGTTTTTTGATGCAGGATTTACACTCTTACAACCAAATCCCTCTTCCCCCGAAATCTGCCAAAGGGTCTGCAAGCGGCTAGACTTGCACATCCACATCGACGAGGTCACAAAGCGCATAGATGAGGCCGAGGACTACTACTTTCGCCAGGCTCGTCTCAACAGTTATACCTGGGCCAGCGAACAGGCCATCAACGAGTTCTGGATCGACTACTACATGAACCTGCTTCGGCCTTTCGTCGAGGAACGCGACGAGCCGCGCCTCTACCAACTCGCGCGGCTCATTACAGAGGAATTTGAAAAATATACAAGCTGGCAGGTCTACCCCGATGTGATACCGGTGCTGGAAACACTTAAGGCTCATAGGTACACGCTAGGGGTCATTTCTGACTGGGGCATTGCGCTGGGACCTATCCTGCGCAGCCTGCACCTCACACACTACTTTGATTGCTTGCTGGTCTCGGCAGTCACCCGTCATGCCAAACCCTCGCCTGCTCTCTATGAGACGGCGCTGCAGCGAGCCAACAGTATCCCCGACTATACCATTCATACCGGCGATTCGTACATCCATGACGTATTGGGCGCACGTGCCGTCGGGATTACGCCTATCCTGCTTGACCGCCACAGAAACCTTGAAGAAAGCCATGTCGATTGCTTACTGATCCACTCACTCAGTGAACTACTCGAACTACTAGAAATTTCAGCATAATGGCGACAAACACTGGATAGATGGCATCCTGGCTTGCCCCCGCCAGGAACATTTGCAGACCCAGGTAGCCTAACTGGTTAAATATTTACCTTCCTTGAAGGAACTGGTATACTACTGCCATAAGTGCATCCCCAAGTAGCGCAGCATATTAGAAGACGAGGCAGCCCGATGAATAAGTCGGAGGGGCACTATACACCAACTATCCTGCAAAGCGCGATAGGCGGCCCACTACGGTCTGAACAGCGCATCAACGAATTTTTCCCTCGCATACTCTCACGCGTAGACTTGCTCGTTCTGTTCATAGCCATTGTCCTCTTCATCCCTAACGCTTCTGTCGTACAGGCAACACAGGCTACTGGGGCTGCCACCTATCTCTACTGGGTAATCGGTACGATCACATTTCTCATACCAGGAGCAGTCGTTGCAGGGCAGCTCAATCGCTTCATGCCCGTTGATGGTTCCATTTATGTCTGGACACACCGCGCACTGGGGCCGCTGCTGGGCTTTTTTGCCGGCTTCTGCGCCTGGTTCCCTGGCGTGCTGGTGCTTCTATCCGTCGCCGCCAGTATCATAACACTCATCAATGGTATTGGCGTACAGCTTGCCGGCCCCAACGCAAACTGGCTCGCACCAACCTGGCAGCAAGGTATTGTTGTAATCGCCATTCTCTTATTCGCCGGGTGGCTCTCTACACTGCCTCTCAAGCTTATCATGAAGATCGCGAAAGTGGTAATACTACTCTATGGCGTTGGTATTTTCATCGTCGGGCTGGCAGGAATCACCTGGCTACTCGAGGGACACACACCACAACCCTCGCTTACCACCACCATGCTTGGGTTCAACGGACAGAACATTGTACTCTATGGCGTGATTGTGCTGGCTCTACTCGGTGTAGAAGTTCCCTTGCATATGTCTGCCGAGACAAAGCAGCGCAATGCAGCTTCGCTTTTTCTACGCTGGGGACCAATACTGGTTCTGTTAGCCTATCTCCTGGGAACGTTTGGGGTAATGGCTATTGAGCCACCCGCCGCTGCTTCTGCGGGATACTCAACGCTTAGCGCAGTAAAAATGGCTTTTGGCGCGCCCATTTCTATCCTGCTGGGTATCGTCTTTAGCTGTTTTTTTGTAATCGCCGCAGTCGCATACAACGTTACCTTTGCACGCATTTTGTTCGTCTCGGCATTGGATCATCGCCTGCCTCCCACTCTCGCCAAAGTCAACCGGCATAAGGCCCCCTCCCTTGCGACCAATGTACAGATGGCGGTCGTGCTTGTGATAGCCATCTTCAGCTACTTCGTTGCACCTCTTCTTTACCAGACGGATACGAATTTCTCTACCGAAGTCTATGTCGTCGCCCAGGCAGCCACAACCGTTATCTGGTGTATTTCCATGATCTTCCTTTTCCTCGATTTACCCATCCTCCTGGTACGCTTTCGCTCACTATTCGCGAGAAGGCCCGAACAACTTGTTGCACCTTCCTGGCTACTTTACCTCTGTTGCACATTGGGAGGAGTGGCAAGCCTGTTAGGAATCTGGACGACACTTAGTTATTCCTGGGTTCCAAATCTCATTCGAAATGAGCAGTGGCTGGAATTTGTGGGCCTAAGCACTATAATTTTTCTCGTCATTGGCTTGATTAGTTCGGCGTACCCACGACTGTTAACCAGTTTGAACGAACAAACCGCGGCTACCCGCGAAAATGCTCGCCTCTACAATGAATTGATGATCGCTTACGAGAAGCTCAATCAAATCGATCACTTCAAAGACGCCTTTCTTACAACGGCCAGTCACGAATTGCGCACCCCGCTTACGATTGTCCAGGGCTACCTCGAACTGCTCGCCGAAATTGATGACGCCCCTCCCGAAATGCGGCGGTCTTTCTTGACGAAAGCCCAGCGCGCCTGTGACGAATTGGTTCTGCTCCAGGCAAATATCATGGATGCCAGCCGTATCAAATTTGATACAGCGACGCTGGTTCGCTGCAAAATACCGTTAAAAGAAACTTGCCTGGGCGTGCTCGATCTCTTTGAACCACTGATTCTCCAGCAGGAGCGCCAGGTAGCTCTCGATATAGCGCCGGAAATAACCGTTTGGGCCGACGAGACACGCCTGAAGCAAGTATTGCGCAACCTGGTCGCTAATGCATTACGCTACTCTCCCCCCAAAACGCCTATTCGCCTCACTGCCGAAGTCGAGCAAGAACAAGCTATGGTACGTGTAAATTTGATTGATCACGGATCAGGCATACCACCCGACAAGCAAGAAGTCATCTTCGACAAATTTGTGCGCCTGGAACGTGACATGAATGGCCTCACCAGGGGAAGCGGCCTGGGACTCTTCATCACACGCCAGCTTGTGGAGGCCATGGGAGGCACAATTACTGTAGAGAGCAGCGGGGTGGAAGACGAGGGATCGACTTTTACATTCACTTTACCGCTGCAAGAAAACGCAGCACTCTCATAGTTTGTGTTCCGCAGCAGGATTAAAACGATACAGGCGAGCGGGACGGTGGGTGCCCTCCATTTTTTTGGCACCCGTATCCTCCAGGATGCCCGTCGCTAAGATCTTCTTGCGGAAATTGCGCTTGTCCAATCTTCTATGCAGGATAATTTCGTAGACACGTTGCAACTCGCGCAGCGTAAACTGTTCAGGTAACAGGCTAAAAGCTATCGTCGTATATTCCAGCTTGCCACGCAAACGACTCAGAGCATAGTGCAGAATTTTTTCATGGTCAAATGCCAGTGAGGGCAGATTATAGACGGGAAACCACCCCACGTCCACTGCATCATCAGCGGCCTTCACTTGTAAGCGTTCAGAGTCGAGCAAGGCGAAGTATACCACTGTAATCACATGAGTCCGTGGATCACGCCCCGGATCACCAAAGGTATACAATTGCTCAAGGTATACATCCTGCACACCTGTCTCTTCCTGCAGTTCTCGCTTGGCAGCAGTTTCCAGCGATTCGTCCATATTTACGAAGCCGCCCGGAATGGCCCACATGCCCTCGTACGGCCACGAACGCCGCTTGATCAGCAAAACTTGCAGGTCTCTCTGCCGCAGGCTCATCATTACTACATCCACCGTCACCGATGGCCGGTCATATTTGCTCGCATCATAATGATGCGCCCTGGCCTCAGCGGTTTGCGTGCTTTCGTGACCACCGCTTGTTATTTCGTTCTGCGCTTCTGTCTTTTCCATGCTCTATAACGTATCTCTTTCCAAATTGCTGTAACCTTCAGATAGACACATCTCTACTCCCGGCAACTTACCCGACATGCACATTATACCGTGAGATTCAACGTGACTTGAAGTAAATCAAGCACTCTCGCTAAATAGCTTGTTATTAGTGTATGATCGACACTAATATAGCCGATTGAGTGCTGCTTGTCAAGGAAAGGCAGCAGGCGGGATTCCAGCAAGCATCGGGGCCCTGCACCCCCATTTATGAGTGGATGTCAGATGGTGATCTTGACAGGATGAGAAATACCCATCGAATTCTGAGCGCGCTGCCGTTCGCTTTCTTCTTCATTGTAGCAATCCATTGTTCACCTTGTCCAGAACAGTTCAGGAGGGATCTTTGTACTTTTCGCTGTTGAGCTTCAATAGATAGCAAGCAGGCACACCAATTCTGGTCCTGAGCCCATTTGGGTCTTCCCACGGGTTGCACAACAAGATGTCTCTCTCAATGCTCCCGCCGATAGATGGAGATGGCCTCTTCGGCATAGGGCCTGCCGCTGGCGCGGACAATGCGGGCCAGCTCGTCGACATCAAAGGGCACATGACGAAAGGTGATGCCCAGACACGCTTCTTCAGAGGTGACGATGGCGTAATCGGCCCAGGGGTCGACCCGCATGCGCCCGTGCGCGAGGTCGGACAGCTCCCAGTTATAGGCCAGGCTGACACTGCCCGGATTGACATACCAGGAGTTGCCCAGGCGCCGCATCTGCTGCGTGTGGGTATGCCCACCGCACAGGAGCGTGGCATTGTAGCCACCCAGGAACTGCCGGACCACGTCATCTGGCGTCTCGGGGAGAATGATCTCGTCGAAGGAACGAGGCGAGCCATGAAAACAGAGCAGGGTCTTCTCGGCTTCCAACGGGATCTCGAGCGTGGAGCGAAATTGCTGGACAAAGGCGACGTCGCTTTCCGAGAGTTGTGCGAGCGACCAGGCCCGGACTTCTCGCTGTTGCCGGCTCGGCTCTTCACCTGCAGAGGTGTGCTGGCCTGTGATCAGCCAGGCATCCGCGTTGCCCATCACGACAGGACAGTTCAGTTCGCGCAGCCGCGCCAGTGTCTGGGCTGGCTGCGATCCCCCTTGCAGCGCATCGCCCAGACAGACCATCTGCTCGATGCCCTGTCGCTGCATATCTTGAAGCACCTGATCAAGAGCGAAACATTCACCGTGAATATCGGAAATCACCGCAAGACGCATGGGAGCATTCCTTTCCTCAACTTCTTTGTGTTGATGGCTTGAAACCATCTACGACCACTATACCAGAGGGGTACAGACCGAGTAAAGAGGTGTGCTCTGCTTGGAGCAGAAGGTGCCTGCGCCGCCACGCATCAGATCGAAGACAAGAGCGCCCTCTCCGACCGTTTTGGTCCCAGGGATGAGCGCTTTGCTGATGCGTTTCTCTTTGACCACAGGTCTCTCTCGTTGCGCAATTCGTGGATGCCGGCTAGGTATCTTGTCTGCTCGTTGGCTCAAAAAGCGCCTCCATCGGTGCATGATCGCTCAGGCGGAGCTCGCGGAAGGTGTGGAGGTACTGCGCTTGAATGGGGCGCAGCGCGTGGGAGGCAAAGATATGATCGAAGCGATACCTGACGCGGTTCTGATAACACCAACTCCATCCCTCATCCTGGGAAGGTTGGGAGTAGCCATGCAGTCTGCGAAAGATATCTGGCAGATCGTAGGCACTTAGCTCGTGCAGGATGCGGAACTCAAGTTCATGCTGGCTGCGATCCCTCAAAAAGTAGATCCCTTGTCTCTTTTGAAAGCCCCAGGTGATGATCTCCCCGTTTGCTTGCTCATGCTGTGGCGTATTGAAATCGCCGCACAGCAGACGAGGCCGAGTTGCCGGGATGGCAAGTGCCTGGTAGACGCCTGAGAGCAAATCCAGCTTGAGGGAGGGATAGAGCCGCCTTTCCCCGCGAGCATTGGATTCCTTATGATTGGCAGGGGTGATATAGACGTTGGCCACTTCGATCTCACCAAAGGGGCTGTGCAGCAGCGCGAACAGCGTTCGTCTGGTCCAATGTTGTCGCACCTTTTCGCGATCAGGCGAGCAGACTCCCTGGCTCCAGAGAACGCTTTCTGGTATGTCTGGGAGGGGCGAAAGCGGAGAGCGGCTGGCAATCAGCACGCCAGTCGGAATGGCGTGGGATTGCCGAGCAAGCGTATGCATGGCATATGAAAGGCCAATCAAGTGGAACGCTTCGAGATAGGGTGTGACTGCGTTGAGATTGACATCTTGCAGCGCTACGACATCCGGCTCGCGCTGCGCAAGTGCCTGTACTTGCTGTGAAACCGTGCCGACGCGGTTATTGACATTCCAAGTGATGATTTTCATTGGCTCTCCTCTCCCCCTGGTTTTTCGCCACAAACGTTGTGCCTATTATAGTCGATAGAGCCGAGATGTGACAGGTCTTAGAGCGTGTTTGGCAATCCAGATTGGTGATAAAGCGTCATACAGTCCTCTGCACGGATATATCGTGTGTCCTCTACGCTAGCACATGGGATTCTGTCGCAATGAATACATGAGCAGGGTTATTTAAAAGTCGTCTTCTTCCCCTCCCCACCCCTGGAAAAGGGGAAAAGGTGGGGACACCCCAATACCATTTAGATACGTACAA
>WNGJ01001138.1_pt1 | contig 32153 bp, 45 predicted proteins | sample 5400611 | NCBI WGS metagenome assembly WNGJ01 (sample SAMN13153375, study PRJNA577476) | soil metagenome | isolation source: 40 cm soil or saprolite under Garry oak tree replicate 1 | place: USA:California | collected 2016-06-15
GACCGGGCCAAGGACGTGATCAAGTCCGGTGGCGAGTGGATCTCCTCGATGGAACTCGAGAACGTCCTGATGGCCCACCCCGACGTGGCGGAGGCCGCAGTGATCGGGGTTGCCGACGACAAGTGGGGGGAGCGGCCGCTCGCGGCGGTGGTGATCCGGCCCGGTGCGGAGGTGACCGCGGAGAAGCTGCGGGCCTTCATGACCGAGCAGATCCCTCGCTGGCAGCTGCCCGAGCGGTGGTGCTTTGTCGCGGAAGTGCCCAAGACCAGCGTAGGCAAGTTCTCCAAGCGCCAGATGCGCGATGCCTACCTGCGCGGCGACTACGAGGTCATCGAGGTGCGCTGACCGCTCCCCGGCCCGGGTTTGCTTTGCCGGGGCTGGGTCAGTACCGGTACGCTATGGCCCACCGCACCACGCGTGCGGGTGGAGGATTCGCCTAGTCCGGTCTATGGCGCCGCACTGCTAATGCGGTTGGGCTTTACGGCCCTCCGGGGTTCAAATCCCCGATCCTCCGCTTCTGACCAGCCACTTTGCCCGACGGGCGGGGTGGCTGTTTTGCTGTTCACGGTCACTTACCCCCTTCTGCTGGCACATTGCTGGCACGCTGCGCCGTCGATGGCGCTGAGGAGTCCTGCCAACCTCCTGATCACCCACGGCGGTTGCCATGGCGCTCACGGTACTTGTCGGCGAATTCCACGACCCGCGAATCACGCGCGAGCTGCACCGCCGGGCAGTTGTCGTGCCTGCCGCTTCCTTCGGCTGCTGAGACGAGGCGATGGGCCAGGTAGTCGCGGCTGGCCAGAGCGTCGGCCATCCTGTCCCTCGCGGTCTGAATTTGGTCCTGCGCGCGGGCTTCGCTGGCCCGGCAAGTCACGAGGCGTTCGCGGAGCATCGCTTCGTGGGACTCTGCTCGGGCAAGCCGCTTCTCAGGCAACTTCCCCTGGTGCTGGTGGCACTCGTCGCACATCGTGGGCACGGCACCGTCCCGATCACGAATCCTCTGCCTGAGCATGCAGCAGGCGCACGTGATCAAGATCGTGCCGTAAGGAGCATGTTCATTTTCCGTGGTCACGGGGCTTTCTCCAGCCGGGTCTTCCTGGGCACGAATGCCTCGATCGCCACCGCCGCCGCCTCGGACAGCTCCTCGACCACGGTCACGTACACATCCGCCGTGAACGCCGAGGTGGAGTGGCCCATGTTCTCGCTGACCACCTTCAGCGGCGTGCCCGCAGCCAGCTGCATGCTGGCCGATCCGTGGCGCAGGTCGTGGAACCTGACCGGTGGCAGCCCGGCCCGCCGGACCAGCACGGCGAAATGCTCGGAGATCCACTCGGGCCGCAGTGGCGTGCCGTCCTCGCGGGTGAACACCCGGCCCGAGTCCTGCCACGCCCCGGCCCACTTCAGCCGCTCCTTGAGCTGCTGCTTCCGCCAGGCCCTCAGCACCCTGGCGGTGCCCTGGTCGATCTTGATGATCCGCTCGCTGTCCTCCGACTTAGTGTCGTCCAGCTCGTCGTCCACCTGGGCCTGGAGGACGTGCAGCCGCCGGGTGTCCAGGTCCACGTCGGCCCAGCACAGCCCGGCCAGCTCGCTGCGGCGCGGGCCCCAGTACGCCGCGAGGTGGTAGAGCGGGTAGAGCCGGTCGTCCTCGATCGAGTCGAGGAACGCCCCGGCCTGCTCCGGGGTCCAGACCATGCTCGCGGCCGGGCGCTTGCCGGTCTTCCGCCACTGCTCCACCCTCGGCCCGGTCCACAGCATCGGCTTGCGCTTGCGGGCCTTGCCCATCTTCATCCTGGCCGCCGGGTTGACCGGGATCCTGGCGTCGTTCAGCGCGGCGCGGAGCACGGCGTGCACCCGCCTGATCCGGGCATCGGTCAGCGGCCTGCCCGATATCCGCCTGCCGTGCCAGGTCGCGCGGGCCTCGGTCAGCCTGTGCAGGTACTCGTCGCGGGAGCCTTCCTCGGCTGGCGTGTTCAGCTTCTTCATCGCGCGGTACAGCTTCTGGAGGTGCGAGTCCCGCAGGTCGCCCAGCTTGATGTGCCCGATGCCGGGCCGGTAGTACAGCTCGATCGCCTCGCGGTAGCTGGCCGAGGTGGACGGCTTCAGCGGGTCCGGGCCGGTGGTCTTCCACTCCAGCCACCGGGTCAGGTAGTCGCCGACGAAGGCGGCCTTGTCGTCGGCGTGAACGCCGCTGGCCTTCTCGGTCAGCGCATCGCGGCGGGCGGCCTCGGCCTCCTTCTGGGTGCCGAACGGGCCAGCCCGCACCTGACGGCGCTTGCCGTCCGCAGTAGGCACGTCGAACCGGCTGTACCAGCGGGTGTGTCCTTTGCGGTCCCGGTCCGGGCAGCTCTTGCCCAGCAACCGGCCTGGCTTCTTCTTGCCGGTCACCGGGTCGGTCACCGGCTCGGCGCGGCAGTGGCAGGCGCGGTAAACGCCTTCAGCGGCCATCGTGGCCCTCTTCCTTGTGCGTCAGCCGTGCCTCGATCTGGTCGAGCGACAGGCCGAACCCGTGGCCGATCGCGGAGTCCTGGGCGACGACCGTGTTCGTGTCGGTATCGACCAGCTGGTAGGTGCCGTAGTCCCAGGCGTTCGGGTCACGGCGGCGTGACTTCTGGAGCTGCATCCGCTGCCGGGCGGCCATCTGGCGCAACCGGTTCTCGCGGGCCTTGGTGTGTGTATCCATGCTGCAAAGCTTACCCGAAGAAGTGCCCGGACGCGAACCCGCAGCCGTGCCACCAGGCCAGCTGCGCTGGTCATCGTATTTGCACGCTGGCGTAGCCTGGCATACGCTCTTGTGCGTTACCGCAGGTATCCGGCGGCCAGGCCCCTGAACGGGCGGTCAAGCCGGGACCGCGCTGGCGAGGCAGAAGCTGGCACCTGTTCACGCGGGTAAGTCCAGCCGGGTATGCGGCCAGGGCAGCGGCGAAGATCATCTTCGCTACCCCTGGAGGCTCCGTGCCAGACATCGACCACGGCCCCGTCACCCTCGGCGACCTGGCGAGCCGTGACTTCGCGGAGGTCTGGGAGGTCGCGGCCATCTTCGGCTCCGACCCCAGGACCATCCGTACCCAGTGCCGCGAAGGCGGCATCCCGTCCGTGATGGTCGGCCGGGAATACAGGATTCCCGTCGCCTGGATCAGGCAGGCCGCGTCGGCTGGGAGCACGCCATGACCGCCCGCCGGTACACCCGCGCCGAGATCCTGGCCCTGCCCCCGGCCACCAGCCTGGCTGAGCTGGCTGGCTGCCTCGGTGTCTCCGAGCCGGTGATCCGCGTCATGAACAAGACCGGCCAGCTTGAAGCTCTCGGCATCACGGTCAACCGGATCGGCAGCCAGCATCGCGTGATCACCAGCACCGTCTGGGCCTATCTGGGCCTACGGCCAGATTTCCCCGGTGCCAGCACCGGGCAGCAGGACCGTGACGGCCGAGGTGAGGGACGGCCAGCCGCATCTGCACTGCGATCCGTCCGAGGCGGAGGTGCAGCGTGACCAGCCGAGCGGATCGCATCCGCAAGGCGGTGCCGGGCCTGGCTGAAGAAGACATCACCGCGCTCGCCAGCCTCGGGGTGGCCGACGTTGACGTGATCGTCAAGGCACTGCGCCAGGCCCGGCGGGATGAACGGCAGCACCAGGCCGATCTGAAGCGGCAGGCCAAGAAGGACAAGCGCAATCAGCCGGGGCTGGCCGACGAAGGCTTCAAGGCCGAGAACTACATCGACAGCCTGCTGGTGAAGTCGGTCGTGCCCCGTGCCGGGCGCAGCCTGGAGCACCTGAGCAGGCTCAGGCAGCACTACGACGACGGCCCCGAGGTGCTGGCCCTGGCCGTGGCCGGGCTGCGCGCCAGGGTGAAGCCGAAGCCCTACTCGGACACCGAGATCGGGCTGGCCCTGGGCTACGAGAAGGAGTTTGCCCGGCAGGAGGTCCACCGCAGGTTCGGGAGCCGCAACCAGGCCGACGACCGTAGGCAGAACTCCTACACCGGACCGGGCGAAACGGAGGAGTCGGGATGAGCGGCGAGTACATGGAGGCCGGGCACCACATCGTGGCGCACCTGTTCTCAGGTCAGCAGGGCGTGGTGCACGAGTGGGACCTGAACAAGCTCAGCAGCGGCGAGGCTTGCCTGCACTGCGACCACTGCGAGTCGGAGGTCTGGGGAACCTCGGGCCGGAACTGCTGGTACGTCTACCACGCTCCCGAGTGCCCGTGGCTCCGGTCCGATCCGCCGGTCGGCGCGGATGGTGCAGCATGAGTAACCGGCGTCGTCTACGTCCGCATGAGACAGCCCGCCGGGACCAGCGCCAGGCCGAGGCCGAGGCTGCGCTGCGCAGCGGCCGGGTCGTGTTCTGGGAGGACATCGCCCCGCCCGGCACCCAGTGCTCGTGGTGCGACTGCCCGCTAGGCCCGGACAGCCCGCACAACCGGCCCGGCTACGTCTGCCCGCATACCTGCCCGGACAGGTCGGCCGTCGTGGTCTGGGTCCTGCACTTCTCGCAGGCACCGCACCCGATCCCGCTGTGCCAGCGGCACCACGACGGCGACTTCTACGACGTTCTCGCCGACCGGTTCCCCGTCGAGGTGATGGAGCCCTGGGCCGACAGTGACCTGGACGAGGACCGGCAATGAGGTACAGATCCAACTACATCCTCTGCGTCGACTGTGATGAGAAGTTCACCAGCGAAGCCACCTTCGCGGCGCACCTCGGCTTCCGGCGGCGCGAGCTGAGGGAGCACCTCGCGGCCGGTGGCCAGGACCCGCCGTGCAGGTTCCCCGGTGACTGCGGGCTGGTGCCCGCCGAGGACGGCATCCGCTGGCGCTGGGGCGACCCGGATGCCGTATCGCCACTGGGTGATCCCGAGGACTGGGAGCCTGCCCCGGAAGGCTGGAGCCCGAGTTGATCGTGCTCAAGCCCGGCAACCGGCAGGACGACGATGACACTTTCATCGCCGGGGTGTGCGACCTGTGCGGCCTGGTGGTGACCGATGACGACCCGCAGCCGTGCGACGGGATCGGCTGCGAGGAGTTGCAGTTGGAAGTCCGGGAGTTCGGATATGGGCCGTGGCCTGGTGTAAACACCCCCTTCACCCTCTTGACTCCAGCTCCCTCCGCAGGCAGGGTGTCTTACATGACTGACCGCTTCAGCGCTTACCGCCTCAGCACTGAGCCAGGCGATGCCCCGGTGGTCGGTGTCCGGCTCCCGCGCGAGCTGCGCGACCGCGTGCTGGAGCTGGCCGGTGACGGCAAGGGCGCGCTGAGCGCGTTCATCCGCGAGGCGGTGGCGGGCGCTGTCGAGGCGCGCGACCGCGAGGCGGAGCAGTGAGCAGGTCAACGATGACGATCACGATGAGCAGTAGGCCCCCCGGCACACCCGCCGAGGGGCCAGAGCTTTGCGCGGCGGCCATGCTGCGCACCAACGTGATCACGAGAGGGCCTTCTCATGACCAGCTACCCCCAGGGTACGGCAGGACGCACCGCCCCGGTTAGCGACTCGCTGACCAGCCAGCTCGGCCTGGACCCCGCCGTCCAGCAGGTTTTCGACTTCGCCAACCCCGACGAGCCGCCCCAGCCCAGGATGGTGAGCCTGCCCGTCTGGCCCGGCTACGTCGGCCACCAGCGGCACGGCGACGGCGAGATATGGCTGGAGAACAAGCGCTACTCACCCAGCGAGCCGGTCGACTTGAGGTGCTCAGGGTGCCGTGCCGACTCGACCATCGGGTTCGTCGAGCAGGACAAGCTGCTGATCTTCGTGGTCGGCCACCGGCCAGGCTGCGAGGCCGTGGAAGACCTGATCACGATGGCGGAGCGGGCATCATGACTGCTCACCAACCGCATTCGGTCTCCGGTCAGGTCCCGCTGGCCAGCCAGTTCGGCCCGGTGCTGCACGATGCTGTCTCACTGGGTGAGGAGCTGCGCGAGTGGGCACTCTGGTACGCCTCCCAGGGCTTGGCGGTGTTCCCCCAGGTCGCGTACGGCAAGAGACCAGCCACCAGGCACGGGCTGAAGGACGCCACGATCCTCGCCGGGCAGATCGAGGAGTGGTGGGACGGCCATCGCCTGTACAACGTCGCCATAGTCACCGGCCACCCCGGACCCGACGTACTCGACGTGGAAGGCGCCTGGAAGGAAGGCGGCAGCGGCTGGGCCGCCTACTACCGGCTGAAGGAGGCAGGGCTGCTGGCAGGTGCCCACCGGCTGGTCGTGACGCCGAGCCAGGGCGCGCACATCTACTTCAAGGGCACGGACCAGAAGTCCGGTGCGCTGGCGGCGTTGCACATCGAGTTCAAGGGCCTGGGCGGCTGCGTCACGGTGCCGCCGTCAAAGGTCAGCCGCCCGTATCACGGTGCCAGGTACAAGATCACTGACATCCGCCCCCCGACCGGCGCGACGTTCAGCTGGGAGGCCGACAAGCGGCTGCTCAGCCCGCCGAAGCCGGTCCCGGCACGCCGGTTCTCCCGCAACGGGCACGGCAGAGCCAGGCGGCTTGTTCTGGGCCGCGTGCCGGGCGGCCGAGGCAGGCGACGAGCAGGTTCTGCTCGATCTGGTCGAGGCAGCCGTGCAGACGGGACTGGAGCGGGACGAGGCACACCGCACGGTGATCTCTGCGGCGAGGAGGGTGACCGGCGATGTCGGCTGACCTGCTCGGCGGCATGGATGCGCCCCTGAACGGCGCGGTGCTGCTCGATGATGTTTGCGCCTGGCTCCGGTGGTTCGTGAAGTTCCCCAGCCCGGAGGCGGCCGACGCGGCCACGCTGTACGCTGCGGCCACGCACGCCGCGACTGATCTTCAGTTCGGCCCCCGGCTGCGGGTCAAGTCGCCGCAGAAGCGGTGCGGCAAGTCCCGGCTGCTGGAGGTGCTCAGCGAGCTGGTGCGCAACCCGCTGAAGACCGTGAGCATCAGTGCCGCTGCCCTGGTGCGCAGCATCGACCCGGCCGACCCGCCGACGATCGTCTTCGATGAGTCCGACGCGGTGTTCGGCAAGGGGCTCAAGGGCGATGAGAAGGCCGAGAACCTGCGAGGCATCCTGAACGCCGGGTTCGACCGGAACCAGCCCTACGTCCGCTGGGACGTGACTACGCGGGCGCTGGAGAACTGCCCGACGTTCGCGCTGGCCATCATCGCGGGGATCGGCGACCTGCCCGACACGATCGAGGACCGGGCGGTGCCGCTGGTAATGGCGCGCAAGATGAAGGAGGAGACCTGCCTGCGCACCGGGCCGCACGGGGCATGCCCGTTCGTGCACAAGTACCGGCCGAGGCGGGATGCGCCATTGCTCAGGGCGCTGCGCGACCGGCTGTCATCCTGGGTGGTCCCGCTCGCCGGGGAGATCGGCACGGCCGAGCCGGTCATGCCGGACGGGCTGTCCGACCGGGCCGAGGATGTCTGGGAGGCGCTGATCGCGGTCGCCGACCTGGCGGGCGGGAACTGGCCGAAGCGGGCAAGGGACGCGGCCGTGAAGCTCATGGCCGAGGCGGAGACGGGGGGTGCCGACCGGTCGCTGAGCATCCGGCTGCTGGCCGACCTGCGCCAGGTATTCACCGCCGACAAGATGTTCACGTACGACCTGATCGGTGCGCTGTGCAGGGTCGAGGAATCGCCGTGGCGCACGGTCAGTTACGGGAAGCCGCTCGACGCGAACCGCCTCTCGGAGCTGCTGCGTCCCTACGACATCCGGCCGCAGCAGATCTGGCACTCAGGAGCGAACACGCGCGGTTACCATCGCGCGCAGTTCGAGGATTCCTGGAAGCGGTACCTGCCGCCTGGCGACTCATACCAGGCAGGGGGGGCCGCTAGACCCGCTATGGACGTTAGTTCCCAGGCCAACCCCCTAGCGGCCAATCCTGGCCTAGCGGGTGGGGGTGCTAGGCCGATAGGGCCGCAAGGCTCCCACCAGGGGCCTAGCAACCTAGCGGGTCTAGCGGGGACCCCCACGCAAGCGGGTCCGCAGGACAGCATCGCGGGCCAGCCAGGAATTCCTGGTGATTACGCAGAGCCAGATTTTGCCAGGATGTACGACGAAGCCTGGCACGACCCGAACGCGGAGATTGAGTGAGGAGAGAAGCATGGCCATCGAGGTACTGACCGACCCGAGGCACCCGAAGGCAGCGCCGCAGTTCATCTGCTCGGGGTGCCAGAAGAAGATCGCCAAGACCCGCGACGTGTACACGCTGGAAGGGCACGACGGCATGGCGCTCTGCTATCGGTGCATGGATGAGACCGACGGGCACGCCAGGCTCTACCCGTCCTGCCCGGAGCGCTGGCACGACCTGTGGGACCACATCGGGCACTTCGGCACCCGCGCCTACGTCGCCGTGGCACTCGGGCTGTGGCCGGTCCGCAGGTGAGCAGGGGGCGCTGCATCGAGCTGATCGCCATCAGCTACCGGACGTACGCGAGGTGCAGGAGACCACCAGGGCACCTCGGGCCGTGCTGGGCATCGGGGCGGTCATGGCACAGCTACGGCGAGCAGGGCCAGCGGCTGCGCATCGGGGTGGCAGCGCCCGCCGACGCGATACCCGCGCCCTCGCCGCCCCGCACCATGAACCGCCTCCGCCATCGATCACCATCGATCGTGTAATGATCGTGATATGAGCGGATTCCGGCCGCCCGAGGACAAAGAGCGCTGCATCGCTACCGTCACGAACGGGCCGAACAAGGGCGGGCGCTGCCCGAAATACAGAGTCAAGGGCTCCACGGTCTGTCTTGCTCACGGGTCACTCGCGCCCCAGGTCCGGGCCGCAGCCCAGCGGCGTGTCGCCGACGCCCAGGCAGCGGACCTGGCTCAGCGGATACAGGTAAACGTGCCCGAGTTCCGCAGCCCCGGAGAGGCGGCCAGGTTCCTGCTCACGGCGGTGACCCGGAGGGCCATGCAGTTCGGCGCGCTGGCCGACCAGCTCACCAGCGCGACCTACATGGACCGGGCAGGCCAGGAGCGCGTGCGCGCGGTCCTGGCCGAAGAGCGCAGATGGCTGGATTCGATGGTCAAGCTGCTGGGCGTGGCCGTGGTGGCCAGGTCAGCGGCCGAGCCCAGCGGCCCGAGCCCGGTTGAGCTGTTCACGATGGCGTGCGAGCTGTTCCGCGAGGATGTGGACAGCGCGCTGTGCGACGTGGGCATCTACGGAGAGCAGCGCGACCAGATCGTGGCCAGGCTGGCTGCGCGGGCCAAGGTGCGGGTGCGCCAGAGTGAGGGCATGATCCTGGAGCAGATCAGGATCATGTCCGAGGCGCGCAGTGCCTAGCATCGATCTCGACGCCAGCGTCACCATGGCGCTGTCGGCCCAGCAACTGGCCGACCGCGAGGTGATCCGGCAGCAGCAGGAGACCATCATCGGCCTGGTGGCGCTCCTGAAGGCCCAGGAGCGCTCTGTGCACGTCCTGACCTACCTGGTGGCCGATCTGCTCGACCGGGAGCCCAGGTGACCGACCAGCGCATCAGCATCCACGAGCGGGTGAGATCGGCTGACTACATCGCCTGGCTGGCCAAGGAGGCCTACCACGCCGCCGCCTGGCTGTCTGCGCACGACCTGGAGACCGAAGCGGACAAGGCCGAGCTGGCCGCCGTGCACCTGATGGCGGTAGTGGCGCTGCTGGAGCGCCCGATCCGGCCGCAGCTACCGCCCGAGCGCTGGCAGAGCGCACGGGGCGGGCAGCAGCAGCGCTGACATGGGACGTGCAGTCCCGTGCTGCCAGGCCGCTGACCAGCACAGATGCGCGTGACCCCGGCCCGTGACACGCCGCGCGCCACTTCCCGGCGTGTTCTGCGCACGCATCGGGGCTGCTCAGCACGACAATGCGGGCATGGCCGCCGCCATCACCGACGCTCAGCGCGAGGCCTCGCCGCGGCGCATGGCCAGGATCAGCTCGCCGCCGCCGTCCCTCGACGGCGCGGCGTGCGCCTCGGACGAGGAAGCGCGAGGTAGTCCTGATCCTGGACGGCCGGCCAGGGTGGCGGCACCCGGAGCGGTGACCTGCCGCCGACTGACAAGCTACTCGCCCGCGGGCTGCCGTCGGGTGGGCGCAGCGGCGGCATTTATGCGCTGGCCTGCCGGCAGTGGCGCGAGCACGGCATGGGCCAGGCGGCGGTCTTCGATGTGTGTAGGCGCGTCTTCGAGGCCAGCGACACGGCCGCCGGACGGTGAGGATGGCGCGCCGTGCACCTGGGGTGAGGCGCTGAGGTGCATCGAGTCCGGCCGGAAGTTCATCGAGGCACAGATGGCGCGGGAAACCGTGCTGCTGGCAGGTTCCGCGGAGTGGACACAAGGAGCCGCCGCGCGGGCTCCGGACGGCGAGGACGAGACCAGCGACGGGAGGTGCTGGAGGAGGAGGCACCAGCGGGGGACGGAAAGCCGGCGGAACGGCCGCCCAGGCCAGGGGCTCGACAGCCTGGTGAGCAGGATTCTCAGCCCGTTCGAGCTGCACCGACGGCCAGCCAGATCAGTATCCAGATGTTGTGCAGAAAACCTGAAGGCATGAGATGAGTTGCCATGACGTGGTAGGACAAGCCAGCAAGGCCCGGTTAGGCAGCCAACGGCTCGTGGGCAATGCTTCACGATTATAGCTCAGCGACATTCTGGGCTGGTCACACCAAAATTTTGAGTCTATCACTGATCAGGTCTCTAGCTTGAAAAATCGTGGGCTCTCCACGATAATCAGCTTCATGGCTGGGGAGGCAGGCTCTGTTAGCGTCTCCATGCTGCTCGCTTTTCGCGCCGAGAACGTGCGCTCGTTTCGTGACCCGCTCGATTTCACGCTTGAGGCGACAGCTCTTGCCGAGGACGCTGTGCCGCGCGGCGTGCCATGGCGTGAGGACGGACGTCACCCACTCTGGGTGCTACCTGCTGCAGGTATCTTCGGTGCGAACGCGTCCGGGAAGACCAACCTGCTACGGGTCATGGATGACATGCGGAGGATCGTCCTGACCTCCTTCCGCTCGGGTGATCCGTCAGGGCCCATGTACCGGCGCCCGTTCCGGCTCGATCCGGCCGCCGAGAGTAAACCCTCCAGCTACGAGATCGATCTTGTGCTTAACGGGATCCGCCATGAGTACAAGTTCGTCATCGATGACACCCGGGTGATCTACGAGCACGCCCGGCGGTTTCCGCGCGGTAAGGCTGCGATGCTCTTCCGCCGTCACGGCGACGAACTGGAACTCGGCGAGAGCAACCGCAGCAAAGGGCGCGCCGTTGCGGAGATACTCCGGCCCAACGCGCTATACTTGTCTGCCGCAGCCGCCGCGAACCATCCAGACCTGCTGCCGCTGTATGAGTGGTTCGCGTCAAACCTCACGCTTGCTGAAGCCCAGAGCCGACCGACACGCTGGGCCTACACAGCTCACCTTCTCACGTCGAACGATGACCGCCGCGAGCAAGTTCTCGCCCTCCTCCATGCCGCCGATCTTGGGATCACAAACGCGCGGGTCCGGAAGCTGGACCCTCAGATGCTCGAACGCTTCCGCCGAGCCATGCGCATCTTGAGCGACAGGGAAGACGAGCCGGAGGCGACAGAGCATGACGCGGAAGCCCCCTTCCTAGGTGTCGTCCTCAGCCACCGAGGTGCGGAAGGTAGCGTCGAGCTTGCGTCGGAGGACGAGTCGCTCGGTACGTTGGTGTGGCTCGGGCTCGCCGGGCCGGTAGTCAGCGCTCTTGCCGCTGGGACGGTGCTGCTCGCGGATGAACTCGAAGCAAGCCTTCATCCAACGCTGGTCGCACAGCTGGTGCGCGCCTTCCAGGATTCGGAGTCGAATCCGAAGGGCGCTCAGCTAATCTTCAACTCCCACGAGGCAGGGCTCCTCGGCGACTCGGCCGGAGAACGGGTGCTCGGACGCGACCAGGTGTGGTTTACAGAGAAGCTCCACGACGGCAGCACGCGCCTGTATCCGCTGACTGACCTCAACCCCAGAAAGGACGAGGCAGTCGGCCGCAGGTACCTCGCTGGACGGTACGGCGCTACACCAATTGTGAGCAACGCTGAGTTCGATATGCTCGCTGCGCTCATCGCCTCTGGCAAGCGCGAGTGACGCCCAGGCGGAGCGCTACCAGAGGGCGTCGGCCCTCAAGCGCCGCAAAACGCCTTCAGCTTCTTATCTTCACTGAAGGGGAGAAGACAGAGCCGCTCTACCTCATGCACTGGTATCGCCTGTACCGGGCTCGGGTCATTGTGACGGTTGACGACTTCCACGGAGCGCCGTTGCAACTCGTGCAGAAAGCTGCTAACCAGCAGAAACTCGACCGGCGGGAAGCAGCGCGTGGCCGGGGCGATGCGTTTAACGAGTACTGGTGTGTCTTCGATCGGGACCAGCATCCGAAACTGCCCGACGCGATGCAACTCGCTGCCGCGCGGGGCATCATGGTCGCGTTTTCTAACCCGTGCATCGAGCTGTGGTTCCTGCTTCATTTCACAGACCAGCGAGCCGAACTCGACACCCGTACCGCCCAGCGTTGCGCGGAGCGGCACCTCGGCGTCCGAAAGCAACTCACCCCATCTGCGCTTGACCAGCTCGTCGCGCGTCACGACCAGGCTCGCGACCGCGCGCAGGCGCTCGACAGGAAGCATTCGGGCGACGGTTCGCCAGCACACTCGAATCCCAGCAGCGATGTGTGGCGGCTTGTCGACAAGATCCAGACGCCAGACTGACTGCGCCTCTGGCGCTACGGCGTCCCGGAGGACCGATAGCAACGTTCCCTTTGGCACGTCCCTCCCGGCGCGGACCGGCACGGTGGTGGCGCGCCCATCGGGATACTTCAGCCGGTAATGACTGCCGCGCGTGCCGGTCAGGACCAATCCCGCGGCCCGGAGTGCCTTGATGAGACGTGCGCAGGTAGCGCAGGCAGTTGCGGGTTAGGCAACCTATAGGTCCATTGTGCGGGCGAGCTGCTCGGGAACACCGTCTTCATCGATGACCAGCTGAACGGCCTCGCGGAGGTCGGCTACGGCCTCCTCGGCGGAAGAGCCGTTGCCATTCGCGCCTCCGCTCGATCCGAGCCAGGCAGGCGCGCACCAGATGCCGTCCTCGTCCTGTTCGACTGTGCACGGCACGTGCACAGTCCTAGGCTGGCCGCTCAGGGTACCCGCACCGGTCTCACGGGTTACATCTTCCGTCTGAGCGCTGATCAGATACCAGGGCGCACAGCTTGCGCCTGCGTCACCGCGTGTCACCGCTGGGACGGCTACGTTTGGCCTCAAATCGCCGCCGAGCCCATGGATCGGCGCTACCGTCAGCTCCCGCGCGATGACATTAGGCTCAGGCACGCTGGCCGTTTGACCCTGACCATTCATCGAAAAAGACAGCTCGACTGGCAGTAAGGGAAAGCAGACTAGTCCCGATGACCGGCTGGCTCGATGACAGCGAGCCCAGGGCGGCTGGCGCATTGCTGCGGCTCTCCTGCTCGCTGACCCCCGCGCAGGCGGCACCCATCGAGGCGGAGTTCCGCGAGGCGGCCAGCGGGGAGGCGGTGCAGTCACCCGTCAGCCCTAGCCCGAGCGCGACTGTCACCAGGACCGTTACCGCGCCTGCTGGCGCGGCAGGGCCGCCTGGGCCCGCTGGCGGCCCGCCGACCGCGGCTGAAAATCCCCGCAATCTGGCCCTGGGCGGACACGATAGCCACCGCCTGGACCCTGATCACCGCCCTGCCGCAGGCACCCTGACCAGCAGCAAGCCGCCCTTGCGATCAAGGAAGGAGCAACCCGGGGCCCCGTGGAACCCCCGGCCACCGGCCCGCCAGCCGGGCCACCGTCATAACTTAGCCCGCACCTAAAATCAAGACCGGCAACGTGGTCGACGCGTCCCTCCAGGCCCGCGCCCGATCCCGATGAATGATCAAGGCTAGACTAGGTTCGTTACCGGACTACCCCGTATAGGCACCGATTCGCCAACGGCGCTCATGCGTGACAGTGCTTTCTCTCGACCGATGCCCGAGATCCGAGCTTAGGGAGCCATAGTGGCAAAGTATCAGGAACTTGAGCTACCGCTGAATAACCTCTTGCTGGACCCGAACAACTTTCGCTTCCAGGACGAAGAGGGTTATGTAACCGCAGAGGAAAGCAGGTTCCACGAACCAAGCGTTCAGGATCGCGGCTACCGTCGCATACGAAGCGAAGGCTTGGTCGAGCTCAAGAACTCTATCCTCACGAATGGATTCTTGGCAGTAGAACGTCTGGTGGTTCGGCAATATGCCCACCGTGATGGCCTGTATGTGGTCATTGAAGGCAACCGCAGATTGGCCGCCCTTCGATGGATACAAGACGACCACAACGCAGGTGTCAGCATACCTGACCAAATTCTCGCAACGCTTGACACGGTTCCAGTAGTTCTGATTGAGTCTGATGACGACGAGAGTGTCTATCTTTCGCTCATGGGCATCAGGCACGTCGGCGGTATTCGACAATGGGGCGGCTACCAGCGGGCCAAGCTCGTAACGATGCTACGCGATAAGCACGGGCTAGATAGTGGTGAAATCGGTAGCCGCTTGGCAATGTCTACGCAGGAAGTCAATCGGCGTTACCGAGCATTCAAAGCACTCGAACAGATGCAGCAGGACGAGGAATATGGCGATCGGGCTACACCGTCAATGTACCCGCTATTCCACGAGGCAGTGTCAGTTCCGGTAATTCGCCAGTGGCTCGGTTGGCGCGACACTACGAACACTTTCGCCGAAGATGACGAGCGGGCGAGATTCTATGACTTGATCACTCCGTTCGAAGGTGACGAAGGCGAGCGATCGTACGGGCCAAAGATAACCACGTTCTCACAGATCCGCGAATTGAAGACGATACTTGCCAATGCAGAGGCCAAGCGCGTCCTATTCGAGCATGATAGAAGTTTTCCCGAGGCCCTAGGACTCGCGAAGGCGGAGGAGCTTTCTAAGTCCTGGAGCGTGCAGGTCGCTCAGGCGATCACAGCCCTTCGCAGCATAGCCGCGCTCGATCTGAACAAGTTGGGCCCCGAGGAGGTCGCCGAGATCACCCGTCTTCGAGAAGTAGCGACAGAGCTCCTTCAGGCCTACGAGAAACTGAAGTCGTAAACCGGTGCCACCGGGACCACGGTCGGCAGCGAAGCTAATAATCGAATCGTTCGACTTGCTTCGCGAGCCACTCGGAGTTGAAGTCGTAGTAGCCGATCTGGCTATTACAGCGGGCTGGTTCAGTTATCGTCCTGATGCTGAGGAACGCGCCGAGATCTGGCGTGAGAGTGTGACCAACCTGCTCAGGGCCGAGCTGGACGAGCGTAATCGTGCAGGTCGAGTATCACGATATGACTTCAATCGCAGCTCCGAGTACCTGATTCAGGGAGCTTGCTTTCCTGATCCGTTCGATAGCCCGGAAAGGAGCGAGGCAAAGCGTCGACGGGCTGAGCACGGCAGCTATCAGGGCTTTCTTACCGAACTGTCGCCGACTCAGTTTGAGGTTGTGTGTAGAGGAATGCTAAGCGAGATGGGTGCTGGTGATGTCTCACTTACAGCTAGGTCGGCGGATCAGGGGATCGATTTCTTCGGGCGGCTCGGGCTGCAAGGCAAGCTAACGCGTGTTTATTCCTTGCCAGGAGTAGATCAGCAGTTGAGCATTTGGATGGTGGGTCAGGCCAAGCATTACGTGCGTGGACAGGCGGCGACGCCCGATATACGGCAGCTTGTCGGCTCGGTTCAATTGGCTCGGTCGCGGACATACGCGAGTGAGGGTCATGGCTTGGAGGAGTTGCAGATAGCCGTATGTGATCCGATCTTCTATATGTTCTTCACTACCGGCAACATTAGTCGAGACGGCTGGAGGCTGATCAAGGAGAGCGGCGTTATTGGAATGGACGGCGAGATGGTCGCCGCATTTCTAGCAGATGGTGGCATTGGGATGAAGGATGGGGTCTTTAGCCCGGAAGAGCTCAGAGACTGGTTGGCTCAGTACGGGGGTTGATGCTTCTTTACGCATCGCTATGTTTGAACGTGCCATGGCCGGTATGCCACGGCGGAGCGTCGATGCAGCTGCAGTTCCTCACCGGCTCGCACGGCGCTGGAAGATTTCGTCGGCAACCCCACCCTGTCAACCGTCAGGTGAACCAAGGCAACCTGTGGGCGTCCGCGTGTCTAGAGTGGACGTATGCCTCTAAGCGGGAGTCGTTCCCCTGCGCCGCAGCTCTCGGGTTCGGCGCTTGAGGCAGTTCGCCATCGTGGTGGCCATGTTCAGATTATTGCCGCCGCTGGGTCGGGGAAGACCGAGGTGGTATCACAGCGCGTGGTGGACTTGCTTGCGGAGGGGCTGCCCGCGGAGTCGATCGTGGCGTTCACGTTCACTGAGCGCGCTGCTGAGGAGTTGAAGAACCGGGTCGCTCACCGGGTGGAGGACAGGCTCGGCACGGCTGCGCTGGACCGGCTGTCGGGGCTGTTCGTCGGCACCATTCACGCATTCTGTTTCCGCCTCTTGCAACAGCGGGTGCCGAGGTACGAGACCTACGACGTGCTGGATGACAACCAGCTCACCGCGTTCCTGTCCCGGGAAGCGAACCGGCTCAACGTGCGGCAGCTCGACTCGAACAACCGCCTGTTTGCCTCCATCGCCGCGTTCCTCAAGAGCGTCGACGTGGTCGAGAACGAACTACTCGACCCGGCCACGATGCCTGACCCGTTCGGATCGGTGCTGCGCACGTACTACGAGACCCTAGATCACTACCGGCTCCTTACATACGGCCAGCAGGTCGTGCGGGCAGTGCGGGAACTGGAACGTCCGGAGCTGGCCGCCGACATCCACTCACGGCTCCGCCACCTGATCGTGGACGAGTACCAGGACGTCAACCCGGCCCAGGAAAGGCTGATCGAGCTGCTGACCGGCCCGCAGGTGGAACTGTCCGTGGTTGGGGACGACCAGCAGGCTATCTACCAGTGGCGTGGCTCGGATGTGTCCAACATCGTCACCTTCCCCGACCGCTACCCGTCGGTGGCGTCGTTCGAGATCACGACCAACCGGCGGAGCCGGCCGCAAATCATCGAGGTCGCGAATCACTTCGCCCGGACCATCCCGGAACGGATCGAGAAGACGATGGCGCCGCACCGGCCGCCGAGCGATGGACCCGAGCCAGAGGTGGTCGTCTGGAGCGCCCCGACTGAGGTTGAGGAGGCGGGATGGATCGCGAACCTTGTCCTCGACCTATCCGAGAAGGGAGTCCGCTTCCGTGACATCGCCGTACTGGTACGAAGCCGGGCCGCATACCCACGCTTGATCGAGCAGTTCGCCACCTTCGGCATCCCGGTGCAGCCTGGCGGCCGCTCTGGCCTGTTTGACCAGCCCGAGGCTGTCGTCCTCGGACACACCATCGCCTGGCTGAGCGAGATCGAATGGCGTGACCGCTACGGCCCGAGCCGCTTGATCACCGAGAACGCCCTGCTCGGCGAGTACCAGCGGGCCTTCGAACTGTCCGAAGGCACCCGCAACCGGGTAGCCCGGTTCTTGCGGGAGTGGAAATCCGCCGTGCCGCGGACAGACCGCCCGGCAAACCTCATGGCGGAGTTTTACGATCTGCTCGACGAGCTAGCGGTGCGGTCTTGGGAGCTTTCTGACCCATTGAGGGTGAACCGGCTCGGGACCCTCGCCCGGTTCTCCTCGCTCCTGGTCGACTACGAGTCCGTCCGGCGGAGGGCGCGGCCCGATCCTGACGCGCCCGGCGAGCAGCTCGGCGGGCAGGACCGCGGCATCTGGTACTACCGCAACCTCGCCATTCACATCATCAACTACGCGCAAGGTGCCTATGAGGGTTTCGATGGCGAGGCCGACTTCGTCGTGAACGCGGTGGACCTCACCACCGTTCACCGGGCCAAGGGGCTCGAATGGCCAGCGGTTTTCGTCCCATCCGTAACGGCCAACCGGTTCCCCACGACTCGGGCGGGTGAGGTCCAGCCGTGGCTCGTGCCACGCGACCGTTTCAACGCCGCCCGGTATGAGGGAAGCGACGGGGACGAGCGGCGTCTCTTTTACGTTGCGCTGACCCGCGCGCGCGATTGGCTCTCGGTCTCCCGGCACGGCCGGGTCAATACCCGTGCTGTCGCGCCCAGCCGTTACTATCGCGAGCTTGCTCACCTTGAAGTAAAGCCGGAGGATATCGTCCTGCCAACCGTCGAGGCAGACGATCGCGACGCTGGTGATCCGATCTCGATCACGTACAGCGAACTCGCTACATACATCGACTGCGGGCTGGCGTTCCGGCTGCGTAACCTCATTGGCTTCCAGCCCAGGCTGGCACCGGAGCTGGGTTACGGGAAGGCTGTGCACCACGTGATGCGGGCCGTGGCGGAAGCCACAAAGGCATCAGGGCATGTACCGACGGCGGCAGAAATTGACGAACTGCTCGATAATAGCTTCTTCCTGCCGAGCGCCAGCAAGCCCGCTCACCGCCAGCTCAAAGACGCCGCCAGGCGCCTCGTGACCACGTACATGAAGAAATACGAGTCTGACTTGCACCGGGTGTGGGAGACCGAGCGTCCCTTCGAGCTGCACCTCGACGAGGTCATCGTGAGTGGCCGGGCAGATGTCATCCTTGACAAGGAAGGCGGCGTCCCAACCGCCCTGGCCATCGTTGACTACAAGACCGCCACCCACGGCGAGATCGACGACCATGCCCTCCAGCTCCAGGTGTACACCGACGCTGGGCGGCGAGAAGGGCTCGACGTGCGGGCTGCGTACGTCCACAACCTGAAGGCCGCGTCGCGGGAACCGATCCCGGTGGAGTCGACGGCGATCAACCGAGGCGAAGCAGTCGTCTCAGAGGCGGCTGCTCGCATCCGCTCCCGCGACTACCGCCCTAACCCCGGCGAGAGATGCCGTCGCTGCGAGGTGCGAACCATCTGCGCGTCGGCGCGACGCTGACGATCTCCCTCGTCAGACAGCAAAGACTTTCATCACCTCGTCGCCGTAGTCATTGATGACTTTGACGGCGATCTTGCCACTATCCGGGCGAGGGAACGGTAGCGACTCAGTCCGGCGCAAGCTCTCCCAGGCATCTTCGTTGATGTCGGCCATGAGCGCCCGTTTCAGGCGGGCATACGGGTCCTGGCCTCCGGTGAAGTAACAATGGCGGACGAAGAACGACTCCTCGTTGTACGACGTGTCGAGCATCCAGAGAGCGATCTGGTGGGTGTCGTTGCTGCGGATCTGGCCGGTATTTGGGTCGTAAACATCCACTCCGTGGAGGACCACGCGCAGCTCGCCGCCCTCGTCCTTGATCTCGATATCGGGCTCGCCGAAGACAGTGAACAGGTTGCCGGCGCCGGTCTTTTTCAGCTCATCACCCATCACCAGGTCGGCGTTCATGCGCACCAGCAGCACCGGTACCCGGCCGAGCCTGCGCTCGGCTGCCACGTTCGCGAAGCCCTCCTCCGAGGTGACATAGTCGTCGCCAGTTCCGAGCACCGAGGGGTCGAAGGCGAAGGCGAGAATGCACAGCAGATCCAGGTCGCCAGCCCGGTTCGCCTCCCGCGCCGCGTCCTTGATGAACCCCGGGCCGACAGTCCCGTACTGTGGACCGATCGTGATCCCAACCCGCTTCGGTGTCCCGTCTGCTGCGTCCTCCCGTTCTCCGACCGCCTGGATATAGGAAGCCGCATACGACTCCACCGTGTCAAAGGAGAGCCGCTCACCTTTTCGGCCGTTTTGGATCCCGGCCGTGCGGAGGTTGGCCAGGATCGTCTGCTCGAACGAGGCATCCCCGCGGGAAGCGTCCTCAGTTGCGTCTACGTTCACCGCGCCCGTGTTGTCCACCGCGCTGCCTGCAAACGCCAGAGAACGGTGCGGGGAAAGGCTCTCCACCGTGAACGGCCCCGAGACGCGAACCTTGCCCGAATCGTCGTAAGGCTTGTCATAGAGGAATTCGAATTCGGCATGCCGGTGAATCGCCCGCTCGATCTCTCCTCGGCTCATTCCTTCTCTGATATCCGGGTTGTTGGCGATGGACTTCAGTGTGATGTGACGTGCTCGCTCGTAGACGAAGCCGTGACGGATGTCGTTAGTGACCTGGGAAGGCGGCAGGGAGGCACCTGACAATTCCGTCTCCTTGGCACGACCATCCACGGAATCGGCGAGCAGGTACCAGGGAAAGCGCGCACCCATCAATCGCTGGCGAGTGAGGGCCAAAGCGACCCGCGAGGTGTCGACTGTTATCCAGCGGCGCCCCCATTGCTCGGCAACATACGCTGTCGTTCCCGAGCCACAGGTTGGGTCCAACACTAGGTCGCCAGGATCTGTCGTCATCAGCATGCACCGCTGAACGACCTTGGGGCTAGTTTCTACGACGTAACGCATGCCAGTCGCTGCGGAGGTATCGATCCAGACGTTATTGAAGACCGTTACAGGGTAATCGCTGAGCTTCAGCAAGTACCGAAGGCTCCGACCCTTGTCATAGGGTTGCAGCCTTCCAGCCAGCGCAAGGCGCTCCATTCCTTCGCGCGGACTCGGCCACGACTTGCCGGTAGGCAGCACGTAAGTTCTTCCATCGTATTCGAAGTCGTAGATGCCGGTAGCGAAAGGGCCCACTGGGTAAAGACTAATTAGCTGGGCGACGTCTTCATCTGGTCCGAGACGCTCATGGTTTCGGATCTGATCATGCGACAATGGGAAGATATCGCCGTTCGGTCTTACACCGAGATTCCAGTGTGAGTCGCCCTCAACGTCCTTCTCTTGGAACAAAGGCCGATACTTAACGGCCTCTTTGTCTTTGGCGAACCAGACCAGATAGTCGTAAGCTCCCTCCAGAAGCCGCCCGCCCAGCGGCATTGTCTTCTTTCGAAACGCAATGGTCTCGACATGATTTTCTGGCCCGAAGATCTCCGCCATGAGCGCCGATACAAGATAGACATTGCGGGAGCCGATTTGGATGAACACGGAGCCGCTTTCGGTGAGCAGGTCCTTAGCAACCATCAAACGGTCGCGAAGGTATGTCAGGTATGAGTGGATACCCCGATCCCAGGTGTCTCGGAAGGCCTTGATCTGTTCGACCTCGCGAGACGCGTCAGTCAAGTCTCCATCCGTGACGTTCCGGCGCCGGGTCGATACCTGCCAGTTGGACTTAAAGTCGATCCCATATGGAGGGTCGAGGTAGATCATTTGGACCTTGCCGCGCAGGGCCTCTCGCTCCGCGAGGCTCGCCATCACGTTCAGCGAGTCGCCGAGGATCATGCGGTTCGACCAGTTGGCCCCGTGGCGGTAGAAGTCCACGAGGTCCAAGTCGTCGAGGCCGTCGAATGTGTCGAACAGGGTGAGTTCGGGCTCGTCCTCGGGGCGCTTGGTCGTGCGGCGCAGGTTCTCGATGATCACCCGGGGGTCGATCTTCTCCTGGATGTAGATGGCCGGAGCCTCGGCGACGAGATCCTCGTTGTCGAGGGCGTCCTTTCCCTTCCAGACCAGTTGTGGGTCGAGTGACGGGTCCCGCGGGTAGGGAACGGGAATCGGTTGTTCCAGCTCCGGGCCTACGAAGTCCTGCGCGCGGGGGTCCGCGGTGGGCAGGTTGGCCCGTTTGTCAGCGTGCGTGATGGCATCCACCGGGGTTGGTGCGTTCGTCTTGCTCTTCCGTGCTGGCATGCGCGTCCCTAGAGATCAGGCCGGTAGCCCGATGATGGGTCGGTCGGCGTACAGGTTCTCGATGGCTGCCCCGAGCAGGGGCCCAGCTTCTTTGGGATTGTGGACCTCGACGTAACCCCAGCGCCCGAATTCACCCCAGTTGTTGACGGCGGCACACCACTGGTGGCGGGCCGTGTCAGCCTTGGCGGCTGTGGGTCCAGGCGACTTGAGGCTGCCGGATACCTCGACGATCAGCGTGCGCTCCACATCTTCCGGTTCCGTGACGAGGCGAACCAGGAAGTCGGGCACGTAGTCATGGGTCCGCCCCTCATGCACGTACGGGATCGTGAACCCGAGCCGTTCGTTTTTCACGTATGACCTGACACGTGAGTCGTTCTCAAGGGCTTGCGCAAGGCCTTCCTCCCAGGAGTTACCGCGCAGGCCGTCGAGCACGACGTGGTTGAGGTGCGATTTGGTGGGCGGCGGGTCCATGACGACCTTCCGGGTGATGAAATGTACGTCGTCGGTGGAGCCGATCGGGTCGAACCGGCGGATGATCGGCATCAGCACCGGCTGCCTGCTCCCGGGGTATCGGATGATCGAGGAGAAGACCTTCTCAGCGGCCCGTGCTCCTGCTTGGATGAGAAGCAAGTGGCCTTTTGTGATCCCTGGGTCGGTGGTGACGCATTCGTTGAGCCATTGCCGGGCTATGCGGATCAGCTGGGGGAACAGCCACGGTCGCTGCGCGCCGCCGAGGGCGGCGAAGAATTGCTCGCGCTCGATCAGCGTCTTGGCGATGGCGAACGCTATGCGCTGAGTGCGTGCATTCCGGATGTCGTCGAGGTCCACCTCTGATGCGGCACCGATTACCCCCTGGTTCCTGACCCACAGAGCCACGGTTGCCTGGTCGAGGTGGAGCCTGGATTCTTCATCAAAGTCCGCGTGGAGCGTCTCGTCTGGCAACTCGACCCGGTAGCCGTCAAGCTTAGGGAAGCGGATCGCCAGGTCCCAGCGTTCGGGGAGGGCTTGGACCTCGACCGCCGGCCTGGGGTCGCGCGGCTTGGGGATCTGCCGGTCACCCGGAATGAAGGCGAACGGCACACCATAGACCTCTGCGTACTCGGGTTCGAAACGGCCGGTTGCAGGGTTAACCGCATAGTTCCGCCGCCGCAAGCCGCGGCCGACGACCTGCTCACAGAGCAATTGGCTACGGAATGGCCGGACACCCAGGATGTGGCTGACGGTGTTGGCGTCCCAGCCCTCGGTGAGCATGGCGACCGAGACGACGCAGCGGATGTGCTCGCCGAGTTTGCCCTTCTTGCCGATGGTGTTCATTGCCTCGCGGAGCAGGTCGGCGTCGGTGAGCTTGTCGACGTCGGCGCCGGGGTTGCGCAGGCGGTAGGACTGCTTGAACGCTTCGATCTCTCTCGCTGCTGCCTTCCGGAAATCGGCCCCGAGTGGCTCGCCGGATTCAAGCTGCTCCGAGTCGATGAGGATCGTGCGCTGCCGGATGGTCCAGGTGCCGTCGCCGACATTGCTCAGCAGCGGGAGGTTGCCGGGAATGAGCAGCTTGGTGCCATCTGGCCATTCGGCGTCCCGACCCGCAATCCAGTCGAAGACCAGCTTGGAGACGATCGTGTTTGGGCACACCACGATGAGCACTGGCGGTGGCTCGCCGAGCGCTGCGAGGCTGGCTTCGTAGCGGGTGTAGTTCTGCTCATAGCTCCGGTAAAGGCTGAGCAGCGCACCCTGGAGCACCTCGGGCATCACCCAGCCCTGCGGTCCTGCGTCCACATCCCGTGGCCGGAGTGCGCGGCGCTTGGGCAGCGGCGGCTGGATGTGGTCCCAGAGTTGCAGGTAGACCAGTTCCTTGCCGGCCGCATCGTCGTCCACGGGGATGCGGGGGATCTTGACGATGCCGGACTCGATCGCGTCCATCAGCGAGAAGTCGTTGACTACCCAGGGGAAGATGAACCCCTCGTTGTACCCGGAGCCCTTCAGGTAGTACGGCGTGGCGGACAAGTCGTAGATGGTCTTGAGGCCGACCTTGCGGCGCAGGTCGCACAGCCCGCGGAACCAGACCCGGGCGTCGCGGTTGCGTTCAAGATCCTCACGGTCCGCCTCACCATCGGATTCGAGCAGCTTGTCCTGGTAGCAGTGGTGCGCCTCATCGTTGAGCACCACGATCTCGCCTTTGCTCGTGCCGAACGCGCGCATGATCCGGGCCGCTACCATATCCGCGGTCTCCCGGAACGGGTCCGCCTCCTCCGGTTTGCCTGCGCGCAGCAGTTTGCGGGTGTTAGCTGAGACGCTCTGGATTTCCTTGGAGTCCCGGGGCAGGAATGCGTGGTAGTTAATGATGTCGATCTGTGCCTGCAACAGGGCGTCCCACAGGTCCGGCGGGACGAGGTCGCGCTCGCGGTAGTAGTTGTCGTCGCGCTCCGGGTGCAGCACGCCGAGCCGGTCGCGGATCGTGATGCCTGGGGTCACTACCAGGAACCGCTTGGCGAAGCGCGCGTCGTTCGGGGTCATGACTTTATTGATGGCCTGCCAGGCGATGATCATGGCCATCACGACGGTCTTGCCGGTCCCGGTGGCCATCTTGAGCGCCACGCGCGGTAGCCCGTCGTTGTGAAGTTGGTTCTCGGGTTCGAGTCGGCGCCGGTAGTCGGCGGTGCCGTGACGGCCAGCGACCTCGGCGAGGAAGATCGCGGTCTCGGCGGCCTCCCGCTGGCAGAACAAGACGGGTTCGTCACGATCCGGCGGCCCGGCAGCCCAGTGGGCCAGCAGCTTCCGGCTGTAGGGGGTGACGCCGTTCCAGTTGCTCGCACGCCACCGCTCGACCTCGCGCCGGATGTCGTTGATCAGCGTGTTCTGTTCCCGCCGCTCTCCGGTGACGTCGAAGTCGAAGGCTTGCTGGCCCGTATGACGCCCTTTTCTGCTGATCGGCACAGGTATATAGGACTCGCTGGGGCGGCGGCCTTGGAGGAGACGGCCGGTTGGTCCAGTCGGCCCGATCTCGAAGTGCGCGTCCGGCGGGTCGTAAGGCGAGTTGATGATCGGGTTGCTTAGGTCCGCCGCCGCCATGATCCCCCTCTCGGTTCCACATAGACGATAGTGGGTCAGAGTCCGCGTGTGTGATGGCCTGATCAATTAGCGGCCATCCCTGCCTGGCAACGAGTGCGTGGACTACGGCCTGGTTGTGGCTCAGCACCAGGCTCAGCACCGCAGTCCCATTAGTCAAGACAGCTGCCTCGGCGGTATTGGAAGCGACGTGATCTCTCAATAATCGCTATCCCCGCGTGGTATCGCGATCCTGCTACCGTCGCATTCGTGTTGAGCATCGAGGCCGCAGAGGAGATGGCTCAGGACAAACTGGCTGACCCGCTTCCGCGCCGCTGGCGGCATGTCCGGTCGGTGGCCCGGCGAGCTAGGTGGGTCGCGGGCAAGCTGTCGCTGTCCGATGAACTGGTGGCGGCGGCTTGGCTTCACGACATCGGCTACGCACCTGAACTGGTGGAGACCGGTTTCCACCCGTTGGACGGTGCACGTTATCTTCGCGGGGCCGGTGTTAACGGGCAGGTCGTCAGCTTGGTCGCCTATCACTCGTGCGCTGAGATCGAGGAGGTGCCGAGAACTTGCCGTGGAAGATCACTGCTCAAGGGTGGCGCTTGCGCCATCGCGCCAGCGGCGAGCAGCAAGCTTGGAGTGTGGGCACGATGACCTGCCCGGCGATCGGCGCGCTGGCCGCCAGTGCGACCGGGCACAGCCAGAGCGCGGCGGCCCCTGGTCCGGTAGCCGCGCGTTCTTTCAGCCCTCGGGCCGGAAACGGCAGTCCAGCGGCTGCGGGCGGTCGGCCCCCGCGGTGCGCCTGCTGACCGGGTGGCGGGCGTAATCGGCAGCGATCTTGTCCCGCAGCTTCTCTGGCCCATCGGCCCCGATAGTCGCGTGGCTGTCCCTGCGCTGTGCTACCCAGCGGCCCAGCCCGAAGCAGCAGATCAGGTACGCATCGCCCCAGTGCCACCGGAGTTCATCGAGATCGGCATCCCAGTCAGCCATGTTGCTGAGCGTACAAGCTTATGGAAGCTCGTGAAAGGCTACGGAGCGTTTAAGCTGGTCATGTGAGCCTTACCATGCTGGCTATGCCTGTCCCGCCGTTCGAGCCGACACCGCTGCGGCTGATATACGAGCAGGTTGCTGAGCACCTGGCGGCGCGCATCGAGGCTGGCGAGCTGCCCTCGGGCTCCAAGCTGCCCCCCGAGCGCGAGCTGGCCGAGCAGTACGGCGTGGCCTACAACACGATGCGCTCGGCGATGGAGATCCTGCGCGACCGGGGCCTGGTCGTCACGATGCACGGCCGGGGGACCTACGTCACCGAGCGCGGTGACAGCTAGCGGCGATGGACGGCAAGGTGCTCGCAGGCCCGGTCCCGCCGGACTATCACGAGCTGCCCGAGGACGAGCGGCTGGCGGTCGCCGCCTGGCTCGCGGATCAGATCCGGGACAGCGGAACGCCCCGCCCAGCCGGTGAAGGCTGAACGGGGCGCTGTTACGGCTCTCTACTTCTCGTCGTCCTTGTGCTCCTCGTACCACTCGGCGATCTTCCGCGCGGCATCGCGGCTGAGGTCTGCGTGGATAACCGCGCAGTCCCGCTTCGGCCCGGCCAGGGCGAAGCCGGGGACGGGGGTGGTCCGCACCGTGATCCGGTTCTGGTTCTTGCCCCGGTCGTTGTCCGGGATGACGACATAGACCTTCATCGTGCTGCTCATCGTGATCTTCTCCTCATCGTGATCTTCCGCCGCGTCGCCGCAGTGGTCTGTACCAGCTGACCGGCAGATGAGGACGCCCACACCTTCCTTCTTCATGCCGGATTCCGGCCCAATGCTCGACGGTGATCACAGCGAACCCGGAGGCGGCGGCGCGGGTGACGGGGGCACGTTTCCCTCCATGACATCGTTGCGGACCCCGTAGTGCTGGCACGTGGCGACCAGCGCGTGCCAGTCATCCAGGGTGCTTCCCGGCTGCGCCCACGCCTCGATTTGGTCGGCGAGCGATGCGCTCAGGCCCGGCTCGTTGCTGATCTTGGTGAGTGCCTCGCCTGCCGCGTCCGGGCTGAGACTCCCTGTCGCGGCGACCTGGTGGCACGCGATGGTGTCGGGATTCTGATGTGTGCTGCTGCTGCCGCCGCCGCACCCGGCCACCAGGGCGGCGATGGCCGCAGCGGCTGCCATGATCTTCATCGTGATCGTCTCCCTGAGTCTGCGTTCATTGTTCACCGGCAGCCGCATCTGGCGCGAGCGGATGGCCGCGCAGCAGCTCGTCGGCCCGCGCCGCCGTGGCATCGTCGTCCTGGCGGATCTCGGCCGTGAGCCTGCCCCGGATCAGGTACAGGTCCCGCAGCATCGCGTCGATGGCGTCTACCGCGTCGGAGGCACACCGCCGGGCGAACGCATCCGGCTCCCTGCGGTTCTCCCAGATGCCCAGCCAGGCACCGAGGTTCTCGGCGTGCTCGAGGAGCGCCGACAGCGGGGCGTCGTAGTCCGGGCTGGCGCTCACCGGGACCACCGCCTGCTGGCGCGGTGCCTCGGAGTTGCCTCACAGGCGCTTCCGCCGCCTTGCGCCGGGCTCCGCCGGATTGCGTGCCGCACCGCACTGACGTGCGTAAACGACGGCGGCTTTCGCCCTGTTGCGCCGCCTTGCGGGTGGCTGGTCGCTCTGCTAATGCGGTTGGGTGTAACCACCCTCCGGGGTTCAAATCCCCGATCCTCCGCCTCCTGAGCAGCGGCTTTACCCGAACGTTCATCGCGGGTAGGCCGCTGCTTTCTGCTTTCCAAGCATCGTGCGTGGCCCCTGCGTGGCCATGGCCGTCATCCGGCCTGACTTTCATCTCATCCCTCACCTGCGCCACCGCGCAGGCCTCAGTCATGCCCGGATTCCGGTCCGGGTCCCCATGACAAAACGGCCAGCCGTGGTGTTCGGAACACCGGCGGCTGGCCTCGGAACCAACTCCCGCTGCGACGAGAGAAGGAGCCTTCCATGAAGGTAACAGCACCCGAGGCGCTGACGGTGCGACCGCTGCCCGAGATCTGCCGGGCTGCCCGCCGGGTCAACTGCGGGGAGTGCTGGCAGGTGCCGGGCAAGCCGTGCACCGCCGAAGGCGACCATGTCGCCCGCTTCGGCAGGGCCATGCGCCGCGGGCTGATCAGCGGCCCGGACCTGCTCGCGGTCCTGGGGACGCTCAACGCATTCACGACGGCGACCGTGATCTGCGACGCCCGGGATGGTGCCCGGTGAGCCCCCGCGGCAGGCGCGAGCCTGGCCGGCACGCTGCGGGCCAGAAGCCGGCGGACGAGCCGTGGGCGCGTACGAGCGACCGGAACGTGTGGCGGGCGTACAGGGGCGGCCTGGTGCTGACCGTGACCCGGGTTGCCGACGGGAGCGGCTGGCAGGCGACGGTGGAAAGCCCCAACGTCACCGAGCGTTCCACGGTGCCGCTGCCGACTCGCCTCGCCGCTCAGGCATGGGCGGACAACCGCGCTGGTGGTGCGCGATGACCACGACCGCCCAGCGCCTCGCCGACCTCGAGCAGCAGGTTTCCGACCTCACGGAGCTAGTCGAGCGGTACCACTGGCAGGCCGCGGCTCTCCGGACGCTTGAGCAGGCGTGGTTTGAGGTCAACGGCTGGCAGCCTGCCCAGCGTCCCGCTCCCCGGACATCCCGCCCGCGTTACCTGCACTCCGTCACCGGAGGCGCGTCATGAGCGAAGCGCAGCGCCGGGCTGTCGAGTTGGCCCAGTTCTACTTCCGGCTGATCGCCGAGCGGGCCGAGGTGACGTGGGATGGCGACAACAACGTCGAGGTCGAGCTGATGGTCTGCCAGATCATCGACGCCGCGGCGGCCGGGACACGCCGAGAGCTCGCCGACGTGATCACGCGCGTCGAGGCGCTCGAGCAGTCCCTGGACGGCAGGGACGCCGCCGTGCCCAGCGAGACCGAGGACACCCGGCGCCTGGACAGGATCCGCGTCGTGCTCGCCAAGTTCGACTGGGAGACGTCAGATCGCCAGTACGCCCTTGAAGAGATCGAGCGGATCGCGGACGGGAGTCAGCCGTGACCGCCCGCGACTCCGCCCTGTCGGCGCTGCGCGACCACGTCGAAGACCTGGCCGTGTCGCTGGCGGTCTGGGAGACCCGCGACCACACGAAGGCGCAGCCCGAGGTCCGGCGGGCCGCTAACGACGCCATGGACGCGATCGACGCCGCGGTCCGCGAGCTGTACGGGCTGCGCTCCGGGCTCGTGACCGAGATCCGGGCGGCCGACGACGTGACCGGCGCCCGGGTCGACGAGTTGCTGCGCAAGTGCCGAGAGGAGCGTGGCCGGTGAAGATCCGCTTGCACGGCACCGAGGAGGAGTGCCGCGAGACCGCCGAACTGCTCGAGGAGATCATGCTCTTGCAGTCGGTCAGCGACCCGTACCCGGACCGGGGGCGCAGTGTCCTGGTCCGGGTCTACGTCGAGGCGATACCGCGAGGTGGGCGATGACCGGGACCGTCTACCTGCTCCACTTCGACCGGCTATACGTGCCGTATCCCGGCGCGCCGCTGCGAGATTGCGCCGGGCACTACGTCGGCTGGGCTAAGAACGTCAAACGGCGCCTGGCCGAGCACGCGGCCGGGCACGGTGCGCGGCTGCTGGCCGTGGTCCGGGAGGCGGGCATCGGGTGGCAGCTGGCCCGGATGTGGCCCGGCGGCCGTGAGCGTGAGAGGCAGATAAAGCGGCAGGGCGGCCACGCCCGCAAGTGCCCGCTGTGCGGCGTGAAGCCGCGGTGCCTGCCGCGCAACGCTGACGGTTCGCTGTCGCGCAGCCGGACCACCGATGCACAGAAGTCCGCGGCGGGGGTGATGACGGCGGCGCAGCTGGCCGAGCACACCGCGCTGCGCCGCGGCGCGGTGACCGGCAAGCTGCCGCGGCCTTTTGAGCGCGGCCCGCTGGCCGAGGACCCGTGGGCGGCCCGGGCCGCCTGCCCGGTCATGGCGGGTGCGCGGTGACCGGTCACGCCCGCCGCCGCGACACGGCAGTCCGGTGGGCGCTCGCACTGTGCGGCTGCGTCTTCTGCGGCTGCGTCGTCTTCGCCGGCGTCGACCGCGCCCTGGCCGCCTACGCCGCCGTGGCCGCTGTCGTAGCTCTGCTCGGGGGGCTTGTGTGCGTGCGGTACCTGCAAAGGGGGCGGCAGTAGTGACCCGTCACGGCAAGCGCGGCAGCAGCGTCGGCGTCGGCGGCCCCGTCACCGGGACCAACCCGCGCCTCATCGACCTGTTCGCGGTACTCAAGCCGTCCGCCGCTCCTGAAGACCTGTCCTGGCAGGACCAGGCTGTCTGCGGCGAAATCGGCGGGGACTTCTGGTTCCCGGAAAAGGGCGGTTCGACCCGCGAGCCCAAAAAGGTCTGCCGCGCCTGCCCGGTCCGATCCGACTGCCTGGAGTATGCGCTCAACCATGACGAGAGGTTCGGCGTCTGGGGCGGGATGTCCGAACGAGAGCGCCGTCGCCTGAAGCGCCCGCAGCCCGTCGGCCGGCGCAGCGAGGCTCCCGCGTCCCGTCACCGCGGCGTGACCTGGGTCGCGCCCCTCGGCAAGTGGCGGGCCCGCGTGTACATCGGCGGCGAGCGCGTCTCCCTCGGCACCTTCGAGGACGAGGAAGAAGCCGCACGCGCCGTAACCGAAGCAGAAGCCGCCTACCAAGAAACGCAACCCCGAGAGGCAGTCGCCTGATCATGCGCGCATTCTTCCGTCTCATCATCAACCTCGCCCTCCTCGCCGCCACTGCGGTGACCGGAGGGTGGGTGACGACACTGAAGCCCTACCACGACGCGACCAAGGACGGCCGGACCGCGATGCTGGTCGGCGTCGTCGTGGCCTTCTTCGTCATCGCCTGCATCGCGCTCTACCTGGTCCCGTCGGCGGAGCAGCTGAAGAAGCGACAGGCGAAGAAGAAGGGCGCCTCGTCCGGCTCCTACGCCTACGGCGTCCCGGCGAAGCGCAGGTAACGGCCATGTTCCACGGTGCCGCCTTCGCCGCGCTCGCCGCCGCGGCCCTGCTCACCGGGAGCGGCCTTGGCGTGATCTGGGTGATGATCCGGGACGGCCTCGCGGCCCGCAGGATGAACAGGAGCTGGCCATGATCGCCGCCGCCCTCATTGCCGCGTCCGCACTGGCCCCGTCCGGGGTCACGGCGACCACCCAGGCCGGTCCTGTCTGCCTGCCCGTCACCGCGCAGCCGGGGGCCGCCTACGACCTGCACGTCGCCGCGACCGCAGGCACCCTGTCCGTGGCCCCGGCGCACGGCCGGCTCGAGCACAGGCTGCACCAGGTCCCCCCGTCGTGGGTGAGCTTCGGGGCGTCGGTCCCGGTCCTGCTCGGCCCGGACAGGGAGCCGGGCCTGTCGGTCACGGTGCGGCTGGCCGTGCCGCCTAGCGCGGCTCCGGGGGCGTACTGGTCCGACATCACGGTGACCACCGGCAGTTCTGGTTCGGGCGATGTGAAGACAGGCACGCAGGCGACGGCACCCTTCGTCTTCACCGTCGGCCCGTCGGCGACACCGCCGCCGCCGTGCGGGGATCTGGACGTGGCCTATTCGACCGGGGAGTTCCCGGCGTGGCCGACCCCGGCGTTCAAGACGACCTCGTGGCAGCAGGTGTTCGCCCGGCAGCGGCCCGCCCGCCCGGCCCCTGAGGACACGTGCCCGACCGCCACCGCCGGCCCCGCCGCGAGCGCGGCCCCGTCGTACTGCCCTAGCACCGGCCATGACCCGGCCACCGTCCCGGCAGTCGCCTACAGTTCCGCGGCGAACGCGGCCCCTGCGGCGAATGCCCCGGCCGGGAAGGTGCCGAAGATCCCGTCCGACTGGCCCGGCTGGCTGATCCTCATCGGGATCATCCTGCTCGCGCTCGCGGGCCTGCGGAGGCGGATGAGGTCATGAGCGGAAAAGGCCCGATCCTCGGCGTGGCGGTCCTGGCCGCGCTGCTCGCCGCGTCCGGCGCCCGTCACGGGGGCACGGGCGGTCACGCGGCAGCTGCGCAATCCGGCTACGTCAACCCGCTGGCCGGGCAGCGGTGGACCCTGGCCCGCACCGACCAGGGCGTGGACTACCGGCCGGACGTGCCGGAGCCGGTCCGCACGATCGGCGCCGGAGTCGTCGTCTACTCCAGCACTACGGACTGCCCGCCGCACGGGTGGCCCTCCTGCGCCGTCATCGGCTACAGGCTGACGGGTGGCCCGAAGGCGGGCGGCGTCATCTACGTCGCCGAGCACCTGTCCGGCCTCCTGCCGCGCGGGGCGTCCTTCAAGGCCGGCGCGAGGATCGCGACCGCGCTGCCCGGCTACCCGTGGACCGAATGGGGCTGGGCCAACTGTCGCGGCTCCGGTCCGGTCGTGTCCTACAACGGCGCACCGGACGGGACGCCGATGCCCGGCGGGAAGGCGTTCGCCCGGTTCATGCGCGAGCTCGGTACCGGAGTGCGGGAGGCGGGGATGGCTAGCTACACCTACCGCCTGCCTCGCAAGTACCGCTACCGGGGGCACCGCAAGGCCAGCAGCCGGGACAAGGCGGCTATCGCCGTCGTGGTCGCTCTCCTGGCGGCG
>WNGJ01002976.1_pt1 | contig 32092 bp, 35 predicted proteins | sample 5400611 | NCBI WGS metagenome assembly WNGJ01 (sample SAMN13153375, study PRJNA577476) | soil metagenome | isolation source: 40 cm soil or saprolite under Garry oak tree replicate 1 | place: USA:California | collected 2016-06-15
TCTCCGGAGAATCGCTGCAGGCGGTCTCCTTTCTGTGCCACTTTCCGTCGGCTTTCGCCGCCTGGGTCGCCCCAGCGTCCTGCCCTGCGGTGTCCGGACTTTCCTCGAGCCGTAAAGCCCGCGGTCACCCGGCCTGCGTGTCGAATTGTAGCGGCGCCTCTTCCGCTCCGAGCTCCGCGCGCAGGCTCGAATTGCACTGCGGGCAGGTGACCATCCCGCCCGCGTGCAGCACGAACTCGCCACAGACGAGGCACTCCAAGCTGGCGCCACGGAGGAGAGCCTGCAGCTCCTGCTCGAGAGTCCGGTGGAGAGGTGCAACGGAGCTCACAACGAGCGGAACACCCCCGTGACGCGGCCGAGGATCTGGACGTGCTTCGCATAGATCGGCTCGAGCGCATCGTTCTCGGGCTGAAGCCGCACGCGGCCGTTCTCACGGAAGAATCGCTTGACCGTTGCTTCGTCTGCCGACTCGTCGTCGCCGGCAAGCGCCACGACGATCTCGCCGTTCCGGGCTTCCTGCGCCCGCTGCACGACCACGAGGTCGCCGTCGAGGATGCCGGCGTTGATCATGGATTCGCCCTTGACCCGCAGGAGGAAGTCCCCCTTCAGCGTCTCGGGCACCGCGAGATGGTCCTCGACGTTCTGTTCGGCCAGGAGCGGGCCGCCGGCGGCGATTTGTCCGACGAGCGGCAGCTTCTCGAGCGTTCCCGCAGGAGCCTCGTGGCGCTCGCGGCCGACGAGTTCGAGGGCCCGGGGCTTGGTCGGATCACGCTTGAGCAATCCGGCCCGCTCGAGGTTCGCGAGGTGGGCGTGCACCGTCGAAGGCGACGCCAGCCCAACCGCTTCGCCGATCTCCCGCACGGTCGGCGGGTAGCCGTGTGTGTCGACGTAGTCGACGAGGAAGTCCCAGATCTCCTGCTGTCGTCCCGTCAGCATCTCCGCCTCCAAAGGGTTGGTTGGTCGATCGAACGTGTGTTCGTGACCAGAGTAGAGACTCCTTCGGACGCCGTCAAGGAATCCACACCCGCCCTTTTCGGCCACTGTCTAGGGGCCAGACCCTAAGACGTGTCGGGCGGAGGCATCGGGACTGCGGGCGTGTCCCGGAAAGACGACTTCCCCGGGTCGGGGCCGTCGTCGAGTGCGCTGGAGAGGACTTGAACCTCCACGGCCTTTTAAGGCCACTAGGCCCTCAACCTAGCGCGTCTACCAATTCCGCCACCAGCGCTTGAAGGCCGGCGCATTGTAGCCGTGGGTTCGCCGGGGTAGTTCCCGCGCCCTGATTAGAGTGCCGCGGGTGCATGACGTGTGTGCTGCTGCGGTCGATGCGGCGACCGCGGCTGGAGCCCAGTACGCCGATGCACGCGTCGTGCTGAAGAGGAACCAGTTCGTGGCGACGAAGAACGGGCACGTGGAGCGACTCTCCGATTCCGAGAGCGAAGGGATCGGCGTGCGCGTGCTGGTCAACGGCGCCTGGGGATTCGCGGCCGACCGCCGGCTTTGCGCAGACGGCGCACGCGACGCAGCCCTCCGTGCGTGCACGTTCGCGCGAGCTGCTCCCGGCAAGCACTCGCGCCAACTCGCTCCGATAACTCCCGTAAGCGGTACACACCGCACGCCGGTCGAACGAGATCCGTTCGAGGTACCCCTCGCGGAAAAGGTGGCGCAGTGTCTCGAAGCGGACGAAGCCATGGCCGGCCGGGAGATTCTCGTGCGCCAGGCGATGGTGCGCGCGCAGCGTGAGCACAAGCTCCTGCTCACCTCCGAGGGAACAGAGGTCGAACAGGAGCTGATCGAGTGCGGCGCGGGCATCGAATGCGCCGCGGCCCGCGACGGCGTCTTCCAGATGCGGAGCTATCCGAGCGCGCAGATCGGCTCGAGCTGCCAAAGCGGCTGGGAGTACGTCGAAGGGCTCGACCTCGCCGGCGAGGCGCCGCGAGTTGCGGAGCAGGCAGCCGCGCTCGTCCGTGCCGACGAGTGCCCGAACGGCACGACGACCCTCGTACTGGACGCGGATCAGGTCGCGTTGCAGGTACACGAGTCGGTGGGTCACCCCACGGAGCTCGACCGCGTCTACGGCACCGAGGCCTCGTACGCAGGCACGAGCTTCCTCAAACCCGACGATCTCGGTTCGCTGCGGTACGGGTCGGAGCAGATGAACATCACGGCCGATCCGACGACGCCGGGAGGACTCGGCAGCTTCGGCTTCGACGACGAAGGCGTTTCGGCCGAACGCACGCCCGTCGTGGAAGCGGGCCTGCTCACCGGCTTCCTCACCTCACGCGAGACTGCGGCACGCATCGGCGCCGGCAACGGCGGCTCGATGCGCGCGGACGGGTGGAACCGCATGCCGCTCGTGCGCATGACCAACCTCCACCTGGAGCCGGGCGAGGGAACGCTCGCCGACTTGCTCGCCGACGTCGACGAGGGCGTGTACATGGAGACGAATCGCAGCTGGTCGATCGACGACAAGCGTCTCAACTTCCAGTTCGGCACGCAGATCGCCTGGGAGATCAAAAGGGGCAAGCTCGGACGCATGTTGCGCGACGCGACGTACACCGGCATCACGCCGCAGTTCTGGGGCTCACTCGACGCCGTTGCGGGACGCGACTCCTGGCGTCTGTACGGATTGACGAATTGCGGCAAGGGCCAGCCGGGTCAGAGCGCGCACGTCTCGCACGGGGCCGCTCCCGCGCGTTTTCGGGGCGTGCAGGTCGGAGTTCGATTGTGAACGCCCTCGAGGTCGCGAAAGCGACGCTCGAGAGTGTCGAGGGCGAGGCTGAAGCTGTCGCGCACGTCGAGCACTCCGGACTTGCGCGCTTTGCCGGTTCGGAAGTGCACCAGCCGACGCTGATCGAGAACGCGATGGTCACGCTCCGTGTCGTGCAGGACAACCGCCTCGGAGTGGCGACCACGAACAAGATCGACACGGCCGGGCTCGCGGAGCTCGCTCGCCGTGCGTCGGACGCCGCGGCAAGCGCGCCGCCCGACGAGACTTTCCCAGGGTTAGCTCCTCCTGCCAGCGCGCCGGCCGTCGCGGGCTTCGACGACGAGACCGCGGCGCTCGGCCCCGACGACCAGGCACGCCTGGCGGCCACGGCGATCAACGCCGGTGGTGACGTACCCGTCTACGGCTTCTTCACCAGCGCACTCTCCGAGCTCGCAGTCATGTCCACGACGGGACTGTCCGTGCACCAGCGGATGACGGATGCGACGGCGCTCGTCGTCGCCGCAGACGAGAAGGGCTCGGGCTACGCCGAACAGACCGCCTGGCGCGCGAAGAGCGTCGATCCGGCCGAGGTCGCCCGCGAATCGGCAGAGAAGGCCAAGCGAACCAGAGGCGCGGCCGAGATCGAATCCGGCGTCTATCGCGCCGTGCTCGAGCCATACGCGTTCGCCGACCTGCTCGACTACTTCTCACACGATTCGTTCGGTGCACTCGGCCTGCTCGAAGAGCGCAGCTACTTCACGAACCGACTCGGCCAGAAGGTCTTCGACGAGAAGATCTCGATCACGGACGACGCGCTCGATCCACACGGTCTGCCGAAGGCGTTCGACTTCGAAGGCACGCCGAAACGAGCCGTCAGGCTGGTGGAGCAAGGCGTCGCCCGCGGTGTCGTCTGGGATCGGGCAACGGCCGCGCGAGTCGGCGACGGCGCCGAGTCGACCGGCCACGCGCCGCCCGCAGAATTGCGCGATTGGGGACCTCTCCCTTCTGCGCTCTCGATTCTCCCGGGCTCCGCGGAGTCGGTGGACGAGCTCGCAGAGCTGGTCGGCGACGGTCTCTACATCACGCGCTTGCACTATCTCGGCGTCCTGCATCCGCGCGAAGGGCTCATTACAGGGATGACGCGCGACGGGACCTTCCGCATCCGCGACGGCAAGATCGCCGAGCCGCTCGTCAACCTTCGCTTCACCGTTGCCGTGCCGGATTTTCTCCGCGAAGTCTTCGGGCTGACGAACAAGGCCGCGCTCGTGAACTCGCAGAACTTCTACGGGGAGCGCTACCCCTACGGAGTCATGGCGCCCGCGATCGCGTCAGCGCGGTTCCCCGTTACGGGCGTCGGCTCGAAGCCCGGGATCTGACCTCCGCGTAGTCGATGCTTCCGAGCACGTCCTCGCGCCAGCCTTCGAGCCGTGGCGAGACGAGGCGCGCATCGACGACCCACGCAATCGGGACTACTCGGCCGAGAGCCCGCAGTGCACCGTCGAGCCGCTCGAGGGCCGGGCCTTGATCGGTGGCTGCATACACGGCCGCGAGCAGATCGGGCCTGCCGAAGCCGGAGCGGTACACCGCCTCTGCGAGCAGGGCTTCGGCCTGAGGATATGCAGCCGTCCAGCGGCGAAAATCGGTTGTCACGTTGCCGGCTGAATCCGCGACGAGGACCGGACCGAGCCCGTCGTCACGCCACTCCGCGTACAGCACTCTCGCGCCGAAGCGCAGCACCGGGTCAGGCGGAACTCCGATCCGCACCTGGACGCGCGGAAGAGACGGGATGCGTTTCAGCGCGTCGCGAAACCGCGCTGGATCCTGCCTTCCGCTTCGACCCACCAGGCCAAACGCAGCCGAGCCCGGCAGCTCAGGCACGAGCTGCGCGTAGTCCGTGCGGTTGGCCGTGTCCCAGTACGTGTGGATCACGGGGAGCGTCGGTCCGCCTCTGAAGACGACGACGTCCTGCGCGAGCACCCTGCGCGTCCTGAGAGTTGCTCCCAACCTGGCATCCCGCCGCGTCGCGACGATGTCGCCCAGCGGGACCGGTGCTTCGTCCAAGCGACCCTTGCGGAATTCGCGCAGCGCAGCAAGCGCGGTAAGTCGACGGAAGACGACCGTCAGGCCGGGCCGACGCACGACGACGCGACGCGACGAGCCGCTCACGAGCCGAAACGGCCCCGGAACGAACCGAGGCGCTGCCGCGACTGCGGTCAGCGCATAGGGGAAACGGCGCCAGGGCTCCTCGAGTTGGACGACCAACGACGATGCGGACGGCGCCGCAATTCTTGTGGCACCGGTGAAGAGCCATCGCGCCGGTGCTTCATGCATGCGCACGACGCGTCGCAACGCGGCCGCGATCGAGGGTGCGGATCTGCAGTTGAAGGTCCAGCGCCTGAAGTCCGACGACGCCTTCCACGCCGTGCAGAGCCCCGGGACGACGGCTCCGGTGATGGGGTCCGTTCGAAGGGGAGTCGCATAGAGAGCCCGTGCGAGCGTCGTCTCGTCGCGGCCTTCCACGAGCGCGGGATCGAGCGGCCAACGAAAACTCGTCAGCGCGACGCGGACGACATTTGGCGGACCGGTGGCCGCGGAAGGCCTCGCCTGAAGCGCTCTACCCGCGCCGCACCCCGCTGCGATCAGCGCGACGCCCGCGCACAGCGCGGCTACTTCAGCGCGTGGAAGAGCGCGATGCAGTTCGCGACGAAGAGGATGCCGACGACGACGGTCAACCTCGTGAGATTGCGCTCGACGATGTGTGTACCGCCCTGCGATGCCGGCGTGAAGCCCATCCCACCGAGGCCGGCGTCCCGGCCGGAGTGCATGAGGATCAAGCCGACGAGGGCCATCGAGAGCAAAACCTGGATGACGGCGAGTACCTGAACCATCGCGAGCGCAGGGTAGCAGCGCGCTTTTGACTAACGCTCGACAACTTCGAGGATCGCGTCGATCAGTTCCGCCGCAATCCGATTCTTGGTCACGTACCCGGCTGCTCCGGCTTCCCGCGCACGCTCGAGGTCCGTGCGGGAGTCCGAGCCGGTGAGCATCAGGATGCACGCGTGCCGACGCTGCCTGCGGATCTGCTGCGTCGCCTGGAAGCCGTCCATGACCGGCATGGAGATGTCCATGAGGATCAGGTCCGGGTCGAGCGAGAGTGCGAGCTGCACGGCTTCTGCTCCGTCACCGGCATGGCCTACGACCTCGAGCCGGTCGTCCGTGGCGAGGATCGACTCGAGCGCCTCCCCGAACAGGCGATGGTCGTCCGCGATCAGCACGCGGATCCGGTCTGGGACGTGGACGGCGGCCTCCATTTCGGTCGACCCAAACAGTGACCTGTTACGGTCGATTTGTGAAGGGTGACGGGGCACGGGAGCGGATCCAGAAGCTCCTCGTCACCGGGGACAACCGGCTCAAGCAAGGCGTCGACCCGGCGAAAGCGCGCCAGAGCTACGAACAGGCGCTCGAGGCCGCGCGCGAGGCAGGACTCGAGGACGCCATCCGCCCCCTCGTCGAGATCAGGCTCGCGGACCTCGAGCGGCTCGCTCGAGAATCGCCTCCACCTTCTCCGCCTGAAGCCTGACGTCGTGCTTTTCCGCCGCAGCGCGGGCGGCCGGATTCGGGGAAGGCAGAGCCGCGGCCGTGCGCAGCGCATCGACGAGCGAGTCCTCGTCGACCGGATCGACGAGCACGCCGGCCTCTGGAGGGACGAACTCGGGCGGCCCGCCGATCCTCGTTGCGACGACCGACCGTCCGCACGCCATCGCCTCGAGCACGGCCTGGCCGAAGGGCTCGATCAGGCTCGGTTGGCACACGACGTGCGACGCGGCGATCTGCGCAGGGATCCGTTCGTACGGGAGCACACCCGTGAGCTCGATCCGCGGCCGGCCCTCGAGGCGTGCGCGTAGAGGGCCGTCACCGACGAACGTCAGCGACCCTTCTCCGAGGCGCTCGAAAGCACGCGCGAGGCGGAGCACGTTCTTGCGCTGGATCAACGAACCGATGCAGAGAAAGCGCGGCCCGCCTTCCGGCGCGGTCTGCACCGTGAAGCGCGCGAGCTCGACGCCCGAGTCGATCACCTCGGTCTTGCCCCGCGCTTCCGGCACCTTGGCCTCCAACTCGAGCCTCAAGTAGTCGGAGACCGCGACGACCGTCGCGGCGCGGCGCACGACGAGACGCGTCGCGGCGCGAATCCCCGGGAGCCAGCCGATGTTGCGAACGTCGCGGCCGTGCGCGGTGACGACGAGCGGGGCTCCGCCGGCGAGCGCACCGATGAGGCCCGTGGGAACGAGGAAGTGCGCATAGACCACGTCAGGTCTGAAGCGGCGCGAAGTTGCGCGGGTCGCGGCTGCCAGCCTGAGGTACTTCACCTTGGGGCCGCCCCGCCGATCGAGAACCGCGCGCTCGACGTCGTGGCCTCGCGCGACGAGCTGCTCCTCGAGCCCGCGCACGAACACGCCGAGGTCGGGATCGGTCGGCCCTGGGTACATCTGGGAGACGAGCAGGATCCTCATCGGCCCCTATACTCCCTGGCCGTGTGACGCGTCGTTGAGCCCGCCCGCAGTCTCGTAGTTCCTTCAGGGAGGTTCCGACCCGTTGTCTGAATCAGTCGTGCACGTCAGCGAGCTTACGAAGGTCTTCAAAGTGCCAGAGCGAGAACCCGGGCTCCGCGCGGCCGCGAAGGCCCTCATCCGCCGCCAGACCCGCGAAGTCCATGCGGTCGAGGCGATCTCGTTCGACATCGAGCCCGGCGAGGTCGTCGGCTTCCTGGGGCCGAACGGTGCGGGCAAGACGACGACGCTGAAGATGCTCGCGGGCCTGCTCTATCCGACCAGCGGCGAAGCCCGGGTACTCGGACACGTGCCGTCCCGGCGCGAGAAGGACTACCTCCGGCGGATGACGATGGTGATGGGAAACCGCAATCAGCTGCAGTGGGACATCCCCGCGCTCGACTCCTTCGAGCTGAATCGGGCGATCTACCGCTTGCGCCGCGATGACTACTTGGCGATGCGCGACGAGCTGGTCGAGCTGCTCGACGTGGGCGACCTCGTGCGCAAGCCGGTGCGCAACCTCTCGCTGGGCGAACGGATGAAAGTGGAGATCGTCGGGTCGCTTCTGCATCGGCCGATGGTGCTCTTCCTCGACGAGCCGACGATCGGGCTCGACGTCACGATGCAGAAGCGCATCCGCACGTTTGTGGCCGAATACAACGAGCGCCATGGCGCGACGGTCCTGCTCACGAGCCATTACATGGCCGACGTCGAGGCCCTCTGCAAGCGCGTGATCGTCATCCACCACGGGCAGATCCTCTTCGACGGAGCTCTCTCCCACCTCGCGAACGAGTTCGCGGCATACAAGACGATCGGCGTCCTCCTGGAGGACGGAAACGTAGAGCTCGACGGCTACGGCGAGGTGATCTCCCGAGACGGCGATCGCGCCATCCTGCGGATACCGAAGGCAGAGACCTCGCGCGTGGCCGCGCGTCTGCTGTCCGAGCACCAGGTGCTCGACCTCACGATCGAGGAACCCCCGATCGAAGATGTGATCGAGATGGTCTTCGCACAGTCGCGATGAGCAGCCGGGCTGCACCTCTGCCCGAGGAAGGACGCCTGCGGTCGCTCGTCGACTTCTACGCGACGCAGATGCGGACCTCGGTCGTCGCGCAGCTGCAATACCGGGCCGCGAACTACTTCTACATGCTCGGGATGGTCGCCGAGCCGGTGATCTACCTCGTCGTCTGGTCGACGATCGCACGGCAGCACGGCGGCGCCGTGAACGGCATCACCGCCGGGCAGTTCGCGGCGTACTACATCGTCTGGACGCTCGTCCGGAACATGAACATCGTCTTCGGCGCGCCGTTCTGGGAATGGCGTATCCGGGAAGGTCGGCTCGCGGGCGACCTGCTTCGCCCGCTGAACATCCTCCACTACGACCTGGCGTACTTCGCCGGCTGGAAGTTCGTGGTCGTCGCGCTGTGGCTTCCGATCGCGGTTGGACTTTCGGCCGTGTTCCACCCGGACTTGCATCCGTCCGCCCTTCAGGTCGTCGTCTTCGTCGTCGCGATCTGGGGCGCCTACTTCGTGCGCAGCATGTTCCAGGCCACGATCGGGATGCTGAATTTCTGGACGACTCGGGGTGCAGCGGTCTTCGACCTCTACATGGCAACCGAGATGTTGCTCTCGGGCAGGCTCGTACCGCTGCAGCTGATGCCGGGCTGGGTTCAGACGTTCGCCGACTTCCTGCCCTTCAAGTGGACGTTCGGCTTTCCGATCGAATCTCTGGTCAGCAACCTCTCGACACGCTCGCTGTTGCTTGGTCTGGGCGCGCAGGTGATGTGGACCGTCATCGGCTATGTGCTGTTCACGTTCGCGTGGCGGGCGGCGATCAAGCGGTTCTCGGCGGTGGGCGCGTGAACACGCTGCGCGTCGGTTGGCTCTTCTTCAAGGTCGGCGTGATGAACGAGCTGCAATACCGCGTCAACTTTTTCGTGCAGCTCTTCCAGTCGCTGATCCAGGTCGGGACCGGGCTCGTGATGCTCTCGCTCGTGTACTCGCACACGACGGAGCTCAACGGCTGGAAGGAGTCGGAGCTGCTCTCGCTACTCGGCGTGCAGATCCTGCTCGGCGGTTTCATCCACACGTTCATCCAACCGAACATGGAGCTGCTGATGCAGGACGTACAGCAGGGGACGCTCGACTATGCGCTGACGAAGCCGGAGGATGCCCAGATCCTGATCAGCGTCCGCCAGGTGCGGATCTGGCAGGTCGTCGAGGTGATCTCCGGCCTCGTTCTGCTGATCGTCGGGCTCACCGGAGTGCAGAGCTCGATCGGAGCCGTGGATGCGCTCGCCTTCACCTTCGCCCTCGGGATCGGTGGCGTGCTCGTGTACTGCTTCTGGCTGATCCTGACGATCGGCGCCTTCTGGGTCGTCCGCATGGAGCACGTGCTCGAGCTCTTCGAAGGCATCTACCAGACCGGACGGTGGCCCGTCGGTGTCTATCCGGGGTGGCTGCGCTACAGCGTGACGTTCCTTGTCCCGGTGGCCTTCGCAGTGACGGTTCCCGCGGAGGCGCTGACGTCGAGGCTCCACTGGCCGACGCTCGTTCTCTCGGTCGCGTTCGCGGCTGCGCTGTTCGCATTCACCCGCTGGTTCTGGCGCTTCGGCCTGCGCCATTACTCCGGCGCGTCGGCGTAACCACGCCGTCACGCCAAGGTCAGCGCGCGGCAACTCGCCCTTCGGGGCCCAAGTCTTCCGGGCCCTTAGCATCGACGGCTGTGCCGCAATCCAGGCGACAGCCAGCATTGCTCGCGCTCGGATTCGGATTGCTGGCCGCGACGGTCGCGGTTATCGGGATGATCCCGACGCTGCGGGCGGCCGACTGGAGCTTGACCACGCTTCCACGTGTCGGGGCGAACACGGCGATGGCCGGCGCAGCACGCGCCGTCGATCCCGGGTTCCACACGGTTCGCCACGCCGGCTACGACGGTCAGTTCTATTGGGGAATTGGCGTCGATCCGCTGGCGACCGGCCACGTCCACCACTTCTTCGACAAGGCGTCGTACAGGTATGGACACCCGTTGTATGGATGGCTTGGCTGGCTTTTCAGCGCAGGTCAGGCACGCGCGGTGCCAGGCGCGCTCGTCGCGATCGGGCTCGCCTCGTTGTTCGTGGCAGCAACGACCGCAGCGGCTCTCGGATTCGGCCGCGGCCGCTTCGGCTGGGAGGGACTGTTCGTCGCGCTCAATCCGGGACTGATCAGCTCGGCGGTGCACGACCTCGCCGAACCGCTGGCGACGGCCCTCCTCCTGGGAGCCTTCGCGGCGTACGCTCGCGATCGGCGCACGCTCACCTGGATTTGCCTCGCACTTGTGCCGTTGTCCAAAGAGCCGCTCCTCGTGGTTCTGCTCGCCATCGTGGGGTGGGAGCTACACGAGCGCCGGCTGCGACGTGCCGCGATATTCGCGACGGCGGCGATTCCCACCCTGCTCTGGTGGACCTATGCGCGGATCCACCTCGGCGCATGGTTCGCCTCGGGCGACACCGCACTCAGCGAGCCGCTGGCCGGCTGGCGTAGGGCGCTCCTCCACGGACGCCACGCCGGAGCGGGGGGCGCGATCGCGTTGACGGTCCTGGTCGCTCTGATCGTCGTGCTCACGCTTGTAGCGCTGCGCGCCCTCCGGCTACGGGGTCCCGTCGATCTCACGTATCTAGCGCTTGCCGCGATCGCGATCTGTCTCGCACCGAACGCGACGGTCGCATTCAGCACCGCACTTCGAAACACGGCATTTCTGCTCGTGCTCGTCCCCTTCGTCCTTGCATTCGCGCCTCTGCTGCCGGTGCCGGAGACCAGTCGGGCTCGAGACGTCGAGCTGCTTCAGCCTTCGTAGCCCGCAGGCACTAGCTCTCCGGGGACCAGAACTCGAGCAGGTTGCCGTCCGGATCGTAGAAGTAGTGCGACTGTGCGTTCATCCACTCGAGCTCGACAGGCCCGTACATTTCGACGCCGGCGCTCCGAACTCGACCAACGGCAGCGTCCAGTTCGTCCCGCGCGACCTCGAACGCGAAGTGCACCCGGCCGAAGCGCTCCCCCTCCGGAAACGGCGAATGCTCTTCGAAGAGAAGTGGGCCGCGGTGCAGCGCAACTCGCTGCTGTGTGCCCTCCTCACCGGCCCAAAACCACGCCCATTCGTCGGAGACCTCGCTCTCGGGCTTCAAGCCGACGACGTCTTCATAGAAGCGCGCCGACACGAGGACGTCTTTGACAATCAGGACGATCTCGGCCAGGCCGACGCTGGTCACGTGCGCTGCGCGTCGTGCGTGCCGAATTCGTCCCGGAGCGCGTTCGAGATCTCGCCGATGGTCGCGCGCGCGCGTAACGCCTCGCGCATCGGCACCAGCAGATTTCCTTCGCCGCGTGCGGTTTCTCGCACGGACTCCACTGCGCGCTCGGCCTCGGCGGCGTTCCGCTCCGCGCGCACGCGCGCGGTGCGCTCGAGCTGCCGCTTCTCCGCCGCGGGATCGAGGCGGTGCAACTCGATCGGCTCCTCCTCACCTTCGGTGAAGCTGTTGACGCCGACGATCACCCGTTCTCCCGACTCGACCTCCTGCTGCCAGCGGAACGCCGCCTGCTCGATCTCGCTCTGCACGAAGCCCTGCTCGACGGCGGCGACCGCGCCACCCAGCGCGTCGATGCGCTGGATCAACTCCCAGGCTTTCGCCTCGAGCTCGTCGGTGAGCGCCTCGATGAAATACGAGCCGCCGAGCGGATCGGCGGTATCCGTGCCGCCCGCCTCGTGCGCGAGAAGTTGCTGCGTTCGCAGCGCAATTCGAGCCGCGCGTTCTGACGGCAGCGCAAGAGCTTCGTCGTAACCGTTCGTGTGGATCGACTGCGCCCCGCCGGCCACTGCCGACAGCGCCTGGATCGCGACGCGCACGATGTTGTTCTCCGGCTGCTGGGCCGTCAACGTCGAACCGCCCGTCTGCGCGTGGAAGCGCAAGGCCTGCGCCTTCGGATTCGTCACGCCGAAACGCTCATTCATGATGCGCGCCCACAGCCGGCGCGCAGCGCGGAACTTCGCCACTTCCTGGAAGAAGTGGTTGTGCGCGTTGAAGAAGAAGGAGAGACGCTCACCGAGTTCGTCCGGGGAGAGTCCGGCTGCAATCGCGGCCTCCGCGTACGCCATCCCGTTGGCGAGCGTGAAAGCGAGCTCCTGCACGGCCGTCGACCCAGCCTCACGAATGTGGTACCCCGAGATGGAGATCGGGTTCCATTTCGGGATCCGCTCCGCGGCGTACGCGAACAGGTCCGTCGTGATACGCATCGAAGGGCGCGGCGGAAAGATGTAGTTCCCGCGCGCGATGTACTCCTTGAGGATGTCGTTCTGCACCGTGCCTCGCAGCTTGTCGCCGCTGACGCCCTGCTCCTCTGCGACGAGCTCGTAGAGCAACAGCAGCAGCGCCGCCGGGGCGTTGATCGTCATCGACGTGGAGACCTCGGCAAGCGGGATCTGGTCGAAGAGCAACTCCATGTCGGCAATCGAGTCGATCGCCACTCCGGTCCTGCCGACCTCCCCTTCGGCGCGTGGGTCGTCCGAGTCGTAGCCGAGCTGGGTCGGCAGGTCGAACGCGACCGAGAGCCCCGTCTGTCCGCGCGCGAGGAGGTAGCGGAAACGCTCGTTCGTCTCTTCCGCAGAAGCGAAGCCTGCGTACTGTCGGATCGTCCACGGACGCCCTCGGTACATGTCGGGGTACGGGCCGCGCGTGAACGGGAAGTCGCCCGGAGGTTCGAGCTCCTGGGGTGCATCGTCGGCGGTGTAGACCGGCTTGACCTCGATGTCCGAGTCTGTGCGCCGCTCGTCGCCTGTTTTCGTCACGTGGCAATCGTAGAGGCGAGAGGGATAATGGCAACGTGGTCGCCGCCGCAGTCGCCACGGCCGCTGTATTCGCCTGTCAGCCGCACCCGGGGCTCGGTTCCATAGCGCTCAGAAGACTGGGCGCGTTGCACATCATCGACCTCGCGACCTGCAGGGACCGCATTACCCACCCGCCGAACCAAAGAGAGGTGCGATTCGGACCAGGTGGCCGTGTGCTCCTCGCCCGCTTCGAGGGTCCGCGAGTGTCGCCGCACGGGACGTGGAAAGCAGAAGTTCGGGCGACCGGAAAAGGGAAAACCGCGAAAGAGACGATCTGGCTCCGAGCGCGCCGCGGCGGCAGAGCCCATGCCGTCTTCTCCGAACCCGAGTACTACAAGACCATCGGACCCGGAGAAACGCCGGGGCCGATCATGCTCGTCGGGTGGTCCGGGGACGACCGCTGGCTCTTCTTTTCGATCGATCCAGGGGGATCAGGATCGATGGCCGACGACGGGCTGACCTTGCGCGTCGTTTCCGTCCACGGCGGACGCGTCTCACGCATCGCTCGAATGCTCCTGTATCGCGACTACCTCTCCTGGTGCGGGGGCCACCTCGTCCTCACGGGTGGGAACGACGGAATCGCGACGAATGGGAAGCGCCTGCTTATTGCCGACCCCCCGAATTGGCGGCCGCGACCGCTGGTGGCAGCCCCCGAGCGCGTCTGGGGCTCGCTCACCTGCGCGCCCAACGGCCGTTCACTCGTCGCTCAATCGCAACGGGAAAGCACGAACGCGACTTTCTTCGCAACGAAGTGGGCCTTGTGGCAGGTGGGCCTCGACGGATCGCAGACCAGACTCACAACTCCGCGGCGCGGCTTTGCCGACGAGTCGCCCCGTTTTTCGCGCAATGGACGAACCCTCGTCTTCGTCCGCTCGCGAAAGGGGATAGGCAGGCTCTTCGGTCTGCGCGGCCGACAACTTTTTGGCCCCGTGCTTTCGCTGGGATACAACCTCGGGTTCTACGGCCACAAGGACTGGTGGCTGAACGCCGAATGGTCGGCTGGACGCTAGGCGCTACTTGTAGCGGTAGACGATCCGGCCGCGGTTGAGATCGTACGGCGAGAGCTCGATCTTCACCCGGTCGCCGGGGAAGATACGGATGCGATAGCGCCGCATCTTCCCGGCCGTGTATCCGAGCGTCTCGTGGCCGCCGTCGAGAGCGATCCGGAAATAACCGTTCCGCAAAGCCTCGACGACCTCGCCGTCGAGCTCGATCTTCTGTTCCTTCTCGGCGACTACGCGTCCTCTCTACTGAGGAACGACATTGATTGCCTCGGGACCCTTCTGGCCCTCACGCGACTCGTACTCGACCTTGGCACCTTCGGTCAGAGACTTGAAGCCGTCGCCCGCGATATTCGAGTGATGCACGAAGAGATCCTTGCCGCCGTCCTCAGGGGCGATGAAGCCGTATCCCTTGGCATCGTTGAACCACTTGACGGTTCCGGTTGCCACGTAATTTCCTCCCTTGCTTTCTTGATGACGAACAAGTAGAGGAAGGCCTGGAAAGCACTACCGGTACTCGTCCTGATTACCCGGACAAAGTAGCAGCCTCCCCTGGAAGGCGTGCTTTCAGGCCGGTGCTGGAGTCGTGTCGCGTAGGTCCTCGTCGGCGAGAACCGGCTCGATACCAGCAGCGGCATAAGCGTCGGGCCCGTCGAGCGTCTCCCGATCGAGCAGGGCCAACGCGAGATCGTCCAGCTTGGAGCGATGCTCGAGTTGCTGGGTCTGTTCCGACGGTGCAGCCGCTCCGGGCAGGAACGTTCCGCGGCTGTCCACGGCCATCACCGTGACGGGTCCCACCGCCGAGCTCATCCCCCAGCGACCGACCATCTGGCGCGCGATGCCGGTGAGGTGTTGCAGGTCCGACTCGGCGCCTGTCGTCAGCTTCCCGTACACGAGATCTTCGGCGGCGCGTCCGCCGAGGGCGACCTTGATCAGAGTCCGCAGATAGTCCTCGTCGTAAGCGTGCCGATCCTCTTCCGGCGAAGAGAGCGTGACCCCGAGCGCCACGCCGCGCGGGATGATCGACACCTTTCTCACCGGGTCCGCTGCGGGGCTCATCATGCCGACGATCGCGTGCCCCGCTTCGTGGTAGGCAGTGCGCTCGCGATCGACAAGGCTCAGCACGATATTTCGCTCCGCCCCGAGCAGCAGTCTCTCGAACGCGTCGCCGAAGTCGGCCGCGTTGACCAACTCGTGCCCACGTCGTGCCGCGAGCAGGGCCGCCTCGTTGACGAGATTCGCGAGGTCGGCGCCGACCATTCCCGGAGTGCTCGCTGCGAGTCCGTCGAGATCGACGTCGTCTTCGAGCGGGACTCTGCGGGTGTGAACTTCGAGGATCCGCTGACGGCCCGCGCGGTCGGGAGGCTGCACGGCCACGCGCCGGTCGAAGCGGCCGGGACGCAGCAGCGCAGCGTCGAGGATGTCCGGTCGGTTCGTCGCCGCGATCACGATCACGTCCGTCGAGGGATCGAAGCCGTCCATCTCGGTGAGGATCTGGTTCAGCGTCTGCTCGCGCTCGTCACCGCCGCCGCCTCCGACCTGCCCCGCCGAACGCGACCGGCCGATGGAATCGAGCTCGTCGATGAATACGATCGCAGGCGAGGCGTCCTTCGCCTTCTTGAAGAGATCGCGCACACGTGAGGCGCCGACGCCGACGATCGCCTCGATGAACTCGGAGGCGGACATCGAAAAGAACGGCGCGTTCGCCTCGCCGGCGACGGCCCGTGCCAGGAGTGTCTTGCCGGTGCCGGGGGGCCCGCTGAGCAACACGCCGCGCGGGATCCGGCCGCCGAGCCGCCCGTAACGATCGGGGTTCTTCAGAAAGTCCACGATCTCCGTCAGCTCGTCCTTCGCCTCCTCGATCCCCGCAACGTCGTCGAAGGTGACGCGCTGGTCCGAGGCCTCGTATCTGCGCGCACGAGAACGGCCGAACGACCCAAGCGCCGAGCGTCCGCCTCGCCTGATCAGCAGCACGAAGAGACCGATGAGCAGGATGGTCGGGCCGAAGCCGTACAGCAGGGTCTCCCACCAGGCGGCAGCGGTTTGAAGCGGCTCGGCATTGATGACGACGTTGTTGTCCTCGAGGAGTTTGGACAGTGCGGCCGTGTCCGCGAACGAGGGAATGAGTGTCGAGAATCGTGCGCTGCTCCGAGAGCTGCTCCCGCTCGGCGGGTAGCGCACGGGACTTTTGAACAGTCCCTGCAGTGAGGCCCCCTTGGAGGTGATGCGGTCGACGTTGCCCTGGCGAACCTGGTCCAGGAACAGCGGGCTGTATGGGATGCGAATGCGTGGCGGCTCGGAGAGCGAGCGTGACGCCACCCAATAGTTGAGGACAAACGCCGCAAGAATCGCAATCGCGACCCATCTGCCAATCGGGCCCAGTGGGCGTTTCGGCAGTCTCCAGCCGCGCTTCGAAACGTCGGGATCGCTAGGCCGACGAGGCGTTCTGGCAGAAGTGCTGCTCGAAGAGGCCGCGCGCATCCGCTACTAGGCTGCTGATCATGAGCGTCCACGTCAAGCTTTTCGCGGGCCTGCGCGAACGTGCCGGCTGGAGCGAGCGCGAGCTCGACCGGGTCGATCGGGTCGCCGATGTCTGGCCGGCGCTCGGTCTCGGCGACGAACCGCAAGGGCTGCTGTACGCGGTGAACAAGGAGTACGCCGAGCGCGATCGGCCGCTCGCGGATGGCGACGAGGTGGCGCTGATCCCGCCCGTCTCGGGTGGTGCGTTCCGGCTCACCGATGACCCGCTTTCACTCGACGCGGTCGTCGACGAGGTGCGCTCGGACCGGGCGGGCGCGATTGCGACCTTCATCGGCACGACCCGCGTGCAGTCACGCGGCCGCACCGTCCTCCACCTCGACTACGAGGCCTACGAGGAAATGGCCGAGCAGGTCATGGCCCAGATCGCCGCCGACCTGAAGCGCCGGTACGACCTCGGCGAGATCGCGATCCACCATCGCACGGGCCGCGTCGAGATCGGCGAGGCAAGTGTCGTCATTGCCGTCTCCGCACCGCATCGCCAGGACGCCCTTGCCGCCTGCAAGGACGCGATCGACACACTCAAGGAGCAGGTCCCGCTTTGGAAGAAGGAGTTCTACGAGGGCGGTGAAGAGTGGATCGGACGCGGTTCGTAGCAACAGCTCGATTGCCTCGCGCGAGTAACAGGAGAGGGCGGGAGGTACAGGACTGGTACAGCGTCGCTATGCAGTCGTCCTGGCGACAGCAGGGATGGGCAGGGGAGCTTTAAGCAGGGCACAGGGACGTGCACTAACGCAGGGTCCTCCCAGCGGAGTCCCTGCCTGAGTCGCAGCGTGACTGGGGGTGGATGAAGCATCGGGGGTCATTTATCGCGGGATGCCCTGGACGTCTATGCGTCGGTCTTCGAGCAGTACGAGGGCAGGCGGATCGACCTCGAACGCGAGGTGCGTCGTGCGCTGAAGGTCGAGCGCTGCGAGGTCGCCGGGGAGATCGCCTCCATGAAGTCCTGCGTCCGGCGAAGAGAACGTGGGCCTCCGCCACTCCTGGCGCTCCCTGATCACGGGCACGGGGATTCCACGATCGCCAGGACGGGCCTACGCTGTAGACGTGCGCACAAGAATCGTCCCTCCAGTCGTCCTTGCGGCCTGTATCGGCGGGTTCGTCGCCTTCGGACTGCACTCGGGTCGCGAAGCTCTGCAGCGGCCTCCGGCACGCCAGAGCACCCCGCCGCCTTACTACGTCGATACCACGGCGGGATGTGGGCACACCCGCGAGGGATGCACCATCGGGAAGCGAGTGAACACCGGCCAGCTAAGGATCACCATCAGACCGGCAACGACTCCCTGATCCCAAGCAGAGGGTCAGGCGTCGCCGACAGAGCCGATCGACTGCAGGACCCGGTGGTCTGTGAGCGTCTGGGTGAAGTCGATCGAGGTGTATTGGCTGCCGGCATCGCTGTGGTGGTGCCATCCGCAAGGCATCGGTGACGAGACTTGAGCGCATGTGGCGGGCGAGCTGCCAGCCGACGATCCTGCGCGAGAAGACGTCGATCACGAACGCGAAGAAGACCAGGCCCTCGAAGCAGCGCAGGTAGGTCAGGCCCTAATGGAACTTCACCGAGTCCCGTTGGGAGAGATCAACGCCGCGTGGGCCGTGCGGCCCATTCCGGGCGCTCGCGAACCCTGCGAGCTTTAGCTCGCCTCCCGCCGTCAGGGGAGGCGGGGCATGGAAGACGACATCGACCAGAACCGTTTCGCGCTGATCTCAGCGCTGACCGAGGCGCACAAAGCGCGCCCTGACGACTATCCCAACGCGGGCACCCTGGTGGAGATGAGCGATGAGGGCCTCCATGCCTACGCGGTCGGGCTGCTCCAGCTGCTGGAGAGTGCGCCGGGTAGCGACAGCGTCGAGACTACGCTGCAGCAGGAGCTCCGGCTGATCCTCCACGAGACCTCGAAGGCGCCCAACATGGACGTATACGGATAAGAGGAAACGCGCCTGCTGTTCTGCAGTGTCCAGGCAGGGATGGCGATCCGCACTAGTCGCCGCTTCGCCCGGGCGGGATACGAGGCGGGCCATGTCCCGAGCCGGAAGGCGGCGAGGACTGGATCGGCCGGGGCTCCTGGACGGTCGCTGTCGAGCCGATACCGGTTGGCACAATGGGTGACATGGAGCAATACCCACAGGAGTGGCGCCAGTACGAGCCGATCCAGCCGAAGGGCTTCGACTGGCGTGGGCTCTTCCGGAGGCTTTGGGCGCCGATCGCCGCGATCGGCGCGTTTCTCGCCAAGTTCGGCGTCGTCCTGCTCAAGTTCAAGTTCCTCTTCTCGATGTTCGTTTCGGCCGCGGTGTATGTCTGGATCGGCGGCTGGTGGTTCGGGATCGGGCTCGTGGTGTTGCTCTTCGTTCACGAGATGGGACACGTGCTCGAAGCGAAGCGGCAGGGACTCCCCGTCTCCGCGCCGCTCTTCGTCCCGTTCATGGGCGCGCTGATCACGCTCCGAGAGATGCCGCACAACGCCTGGCGCGAGGCGAAGCTCGCGATCGCGGGCCCGTTGCTCGGCTCTGTCGCGGCGCTGGCCATCTATGCCGCCGGCGTCGCCTACCACTCGAACTCACTCAGGGCGCTCGCGTTCCTGGGTTTCTTCATCAATCTCTTCAACCTGCTCCCCGTCGTCCCGCTCGACGGGGGCCGCGTCACGGCCGCTCTGCACCCCGCGCTGTGGCTCGTCGGCTTCCTCGCCCTGCTGGGCCTCGTCATCTGGAAGCCCAACCCGATCCTGATCATCATCCTGCTCTTCTCGGCGTCTGAGCTCTGGCGCCGCTGGAAGATGCGTCGCCACCCCGAGATGCAGGAGTACTACCGCGTCGAACCGCGCCAGCGGCTGATCATCGGAGTGCTGTACTTCGGCCTCGCGATCCTGCTCGTGCTCGGGATGCACGCGACACACGTGCCTCGAAACTTCTGATGGAAGACAGACGGATCCTCTCCGCCGAGGAGAAGACCGAAGATCTCGAGCAGGACATCGCGCTCATCGCCCAGGAATTCCGTGGGGGCTTCGAGGCAGTCGACAAGATCGTCCAGCCGGCGGTGACCATCTTCGGCTCCGCGCGGATCAGGGAAGGAAACCCCGTCTACGAAGAAGCTCGGGAGGCAGGCCGCCGCTTCGCCGAGCTGGGCTGGGCGGTCGTCACCGGCGGCGGGCCCGGCGTGATGGAGGCGGCCAATCGCGGCGCGAAGGAAGGTGGCGGGCTCTCGGTCGGCTTCAACATCGAACTGCCGCACGAGCAGTCGCCGAACCCCTACCTCGACATCTCTCTGACGTTTCGCCACTTCTATGCGCGCAAGACGATGTTCGTGAAGGCCGCCGAGGGCTTCGTCGTCTTCCCGGGTGGTTTCGGCACCGTGGACGAGCTGTTCGAGGCGCTGACGCTGATCCAGACGGGCAAGGTGTTGCATTTCCCCGTCGTTCTCTATGGGAGCGACTACTGGGGCGAGCTGATCGACTGGATCAAGAGCGAGCTGCTGGCCGGTGGGATGATCTCTCCCGAGGACCTCGATCTCTTGTTCGTCACCGACGACCTCGACGAGGTCGTCGAACGCGTGTGCTTTGCCCACGAGCGCCGCTCCTCGGCTTCGCCGGTAGCCCCGGTCAAGGCCGACGCGGAGTGATCGCGCGGCTCTGGCACGGCTGGACCGCTCCCGAGAATGCCGACGCTTATGAGGAGTTCCTGCGCACGAAGATGTTTCCGTCGATCCATCGGGTGCCGGGCTATCTCGGTGCGGAATTGCTCCGTCGTCAGGACGGTAACGAGATCGCCTTCGTCACCATCACGCGATTCGAGTCGCTCGAGTCGGTCCGGACCTTTGCAGGCGAGGACCACGAGGCGGCGGTCGTCGAGCCGGAGGCCCGTCGTCTGCTCTCGCGCTTCGACCGCCGGTCCGAGCACTACGAGATCGTCATCGACCGAGACTGAGTAGCCTCCGGGCCATGAGGCTGCGCGACCTGCCCTCGGTGGACGAGCTGGCACGTCAGAGCGACGATCCACTCGCCGTCGAAGTTGCGCGCAAGGTAGTTACGCGTGCGCGTGAACAAATACAGCAGGGTGGCGATCCCGGGGACCTCGGCGCGCAGTTGCAGGCAGAGCTCACTTCGGCCCGCGCACCGCACCTGCGGCGGGCGATCAACGCCACCGGCGTGATCGTCCACACGAACCTCGGCCGGGCTCCGCTCGCCGACGCGGCGCTCGACCGTGTGCGGGAGATCGCGCAGGGCTACTCGAACCTCGAGTACGACCTGACGGCCGGTGGACGAGGGTCGCGCCAGGACCACGTCGCCGACATCCTGCGCCGCCTGACCGGCGCGGACGCGGCGCTGGTCGTGAACAACAACGCGGCTGCGGTCATGCTCGCGCTTGCTGCTCTCGCCGAAGGCCGCGAGGTACTCGTGTCCCGAGGAGAATTGATCGAGATCGGCGACGGTTTCCGCATTCCGGACGTGCTCGAGCGTTCCGGCGCGACGCTCCATGAAGTCGGAACAACGAACCGCACGCGCGCTGCCGACTATGAAACGGCGATCGGACCCGAGACGGCGGTTCTGTTGCGCGTGCATCAATCCAACTTCCGTGTCGTCGGCTTCACTGCGCAGCCTTCGCTGCGCGAGCTGGCAGACGTTGCCCATCGTCACGGCTTGCCGCTCGTGGACGATCTTGGCTCCGGTGCACTCGTGGACTTCAGCGACGAGCCGACTGCGCGCGCAAGCCTCGCTGCCGGCGCGGATCTCGTCTGCTTCTCCGGCGACAAGCTGTTGGGCGGGCCGCAGGCCGGGATCGTCGTCGGGCGCGCCGACCTCGTCGAGAAGCTGCGCCGCCATCCGCTGCAACGGGCGTTGCGCGCCGACAAGCTGACGCTTGCTGCGCTCGAAGGAACCCTCGCGCTGGTCATCGATGCGCCGGACGAGATTCCTGTACTGCGCATGCTGCGCGAGTCGCCTGAGGTCGTGCGAGCGCGCGCCGCGCGCCTGGCGGAGCTCGTCGGCGGCGAGGTCGAAGAGACGATCGCCAAGGCCGGAGGCGGCGCACTGCCGCTGACCGAGCTACCGAGCTTCGCCTGCGCGGTCGAGGAGGAGCTCGCCGTCAAGCTGCGCACGGGCGATCCGCCGGTGATCGCGGTCGTTCGCGACGGACGGACATTGCTCGACTGCCGGACGCTGACCGATGCCGAGGCGGATGAGGCCGCCGCAGCGATCGCCGCGGCGCGACCATGAGCGACGTCCCGCCCGAAGCTGTCCTCCGGAACCTCATCCGTGGCGCGTTGGGCACGAAGGCACTCGGGATTGCGGCGGACCTCCGCCTGGCTGACGCGCTCGCAGCCGGCCCGCGCTCAGTCGCTGAGGTTGCGGACGAGAGCGGTGCAGACCCAGACACGCTCCAGAGGATTCTGCGGGCGCTCGCCAGCGACGGCGTCTTCGCAGAGGCCGAGCCCGGCGTCTTCTGCAACACCGAAGCATCGGAACTCCTTCGCGCTGACAACCCGTATCGCTGGCGCGAGTTCGCGCATCTGTTCGGTGAGACCTTCTACGCGGCAGTCGGTGCACTCGACCCCCGCTCGACAGACATCGCTTTCAGACGCGCGCAAGGAACCGACTTCTGGTCCTGGCTCGCCACAGAACCAGAAGAGCGGTCGATCTTCGACCAGGCGATGGAGGGTGGCCAGGCAGAGAGCGCCGACAAGCTCGCCGCACTCGAATGGCGCGAGGACGAGACCGTTGTCGACGTCGGAGGCGGGACCGGGGCACTGCTCCGCGAACTGCTCGCGCGCCGGCCGGAGCTGCGCGGGATCGTCTTCGACCTCCCCGAGGCGGATCGCAGCGAGGCCGGGCTCGGCGATCGGATTGCATTCGTCTCCGGAAGCTTCTTCGAACGCGTGCCGGAAGGCGATGCTTACGTCTTGTCCAAGATCCTCCACGACTGGGACGACGAGCCCGCGGCAGCGATCCTGCGCACCATCCGCTCAACAGCACCGGACGAAGCGCGGCTCCTCGTCCTCGACTCGGTAGTCCCGCCGGGCAACGACCCGGCCGGCGTGAAGTGGCTCGATCTCCTGATGCTCGTCCTGCAACGGGGCCGAGAGCGAACCGAATCGGATTGGCGGGCGCTCCTGGACAGTGCCGGCTTCCGTGTCGACCAGATCGACGACGGTCTGATCCAAGCCCGATGCCGCTGACGGTCGGCACGGCCGGGCACATCGACCACGGCAAGACGTGGCTCGTGCGCGCGTTGACGGGTAAGGACACCGACCGGCTGCCCGAAGAGCAGGCGCGCGGGATCTCGATCGACCTCGGCTACGCGCCGCTCGACCTGCCGGACGGGCGCCGGCTCTCGCTCGTGGATGTTCCGGGACACGAGCGCTTCGTTCGCACGATGGTCGCCGGATCAACGGGGATCGACCTCTTCCTGCTCGTCGTCGACGCCGGCGAGGGCGCACGGCCGCAAACGCATGAGCACCTGGCGATCCTCAGGTTGCTCGGGGTCGACCGGGGTGTGGTCGCGGTCACGAAGGCGGACGCCGTCGGGCCCGATGCGCTCGAGCTCGCACTCGACGACGCCCGCGAGCTCGTGCCGGGCTCGGAGGTCGTCGCCGTCAGCGCGAAATCAGGCGCCGGGCTGAACGAGCTGCGGGCCGCGCTCGCGCGCACGGCGATCGAAGGCGAGCAGGCCGATGCACCCACCCGGTTGTATGTCGACCGCGTGTTCAGCCTGCGCGGGATCGGAACGGTCGCGACAGGAACTCTCTGGTCGGGAAGGATCGCCGCGGGAGACATCCTGAGTGCGGAGCCGGGGGCGCGCGAGGTGCGAGTTCGCAGCGTCCAGGTCCACGACCGGGAGGTCGACGTCGCAGAAGCCGGCCAGCGCGTTGCCGTCGCTCTCCCCGGCGTGGAACGGAAGGATCTGGCACGTGGTGACGCGCTCATCGAGCCCAAGGCGTATGACATCAGCTACCGGCTCGACGTCGAGCTGGAGGAGCTCGCTCCAATCCCACAGCGTGCGCTCGTCCACCACGGGACGTCGACGATGCTCGCGAACGTCGTGCGCGTCGATCGTTTCGCCCAGCTTCGGCTCCATGCACCGATCGTGGCTGCGCGGGGCGACCGAATCGTGCTGCGCGCGGGAACGACGGTCGGCGGCGGAATGGTCATCGATGCGGCGCCGCCGCGTCACGCTGACGCGTCGCGATTCGAGCGCAGCGCCCGCGGCGAGGTGCTTGTCCATGCGCCGGTTCGAAACGCCGCCGGCAGGTGGTCTTTCTCCGACGAATGGCTCGAGGAGCTTCGGGAGGAATACGAACGACGTTTGGACGCGGCGGATCCACTCGATCCCGGCGTGCCAGCGCCGACGCAGGACTGGGCGGCTGCCGTCGTGCCGCGGCTCGGCCTCGAGCGGCGCGGAGCGAAGCTCTACCGGCGGGGTGCGGCGGGAACGCTCGGCCCGCGCGAACGCGAGGCGGCCGAACTCGAAGCACGGCTGGGGCTCGAGCCCGTGAAAGTCGAGGATGCGGCGCTCGCGCGGTTCCTCGAACAGCAGGGTCGCCTCGTGCGCACAGGCGACGAGTACGCCGTCTCGCCCGCCGCGTACGAACAGGCGCGCACCGTCCTCTTCGCGGAGCTCGGGGGCTCGGGACGCATCACGCTGGCCCGCTTTCGAGACCTGCTCGGAGTTTCGCGGAAGACCGCGCAACTGCTGCTCGAGCGTTTCGACGCCGACCGCATTACCCGGCGTCAGGGCGACGAGCGTGTCCTCAGGCGGAGCGCGCCCCGCCCCTGAGACTCGGTCAGCCGATCTGAAGGCGCAAGACGTCCGGCCGGTGGTAATGACCGGCCGGGTCGAAACGCTGGCGCGCCTCGTAGAGACGCTGTGGATCGAGCTCTGCGTAGAGGATGCCTTCCTCATTCCACAGCGGCCCGGCCAGGTAGGTCCCGTCCGGCGCAAGAATGGCTGAGCCCCCGCTGCCCACGAGATCGTCGCCCTCCGCGAGCGGCACGTCGGCCGGGTAACTGGACGCACGCTGGAAGACGCAGCAGCTGAGAACGAACGCGCGCGACTCCCTCGCGATGTGCTTCATCGAGTCGTGCCACTCATCCGAGTCGTCGGCCGTCGGCGCGAGATATACCTCCACTCCGTCCTGGTAGAGGGCGAAACGTGCGAGTGGCATCAGGTTCTCCCAGCAGATCAGACCGCCCACCTTGCCCAGGTCGGTCGGGACCGTCTCGAGCCCTCTGCCGTCGCCGAGCCCCCAGACCAGCCGTTCGTGGTTGGTGGGCATCAACTTGCGATGGTGGAGCGCCAGCTCTCCCGCGGGTGAGTAGACGAGCAACGAGTTGTAGATCGTCCCGCCGTCGAGCTCGTTGACCCCGACGGCGAGCCAGAGGTCGTTCGCGCGTGCGATCTCGGCGAGTCGATCCGAATCGGGACCGGGAACGGTCACCGATTGCTGCATCAGGCGAGCGAAGACCTCGCGTGCGGCTCCAGCCTCGGAACCGCCCCAGCCGGCGAGGTAGCGAACCCAGCGGTTGGACGGATAGACGGGAATGAAGGTCTCCGGGAAAAGCGCGAGTCGCGCGCCGGCGGCCGCCGCTTCGACGGCGAGCGCATCGAGCTTGTCGATCGTGGCTGCGCGGTCGAACGCGACCGGCTCGGCCTGCACGCACGCGGCCTTGACGACATCGTTCACGGCACGAGCCTACGCTCAGACGACCGTGACGGGATCGCCCACGCTGATCTCGCCGTCGGTGAGGATGTCCGCGTTCAAGCCCGCGCGATGCACGAAAGCCTTGATCACGCCGGGCTGCGTCATTCCCTCCAGGGTCTCGCACGGCTCGCACAGCTCGACGCCTTCGCATTCCACGGCACCGATGCGGAAGCGCTTGCCCACGAGAGCGTTGACGTCGATCCCGCGCGTCAGCACGTTGCGGCGCGTTGCCGCGGGCTCGACCGAGACGTCGCCTTCGCTCGCGACTGTCTCCACCGCTTCTGAAGCGATCAACGTCACCGCCCGCCCCGGAGGGGCACCGCCGTCTTCCCAGTAGTAACGGTTGCCTTCGAGCCCTCGTCCGGCATGTGCGCGCACCCGGTCGACGGGCGCTGGGAGCTCGCCGTGCTCGGCAGTCAGGAAGATCGCCTCGACGTGGCCACCCATCGAGGAGACCCTATCGTCCCCACCCGCCGCCGCCGGGCGTCTCGATCGTGACGACGTCGCCGGCCGCGAGGTCCCGGGTCACCTTTGCCGGGAGAGGGTCTCCGTTGACCGAGTTCCGCCCGGGTGCTCCCGCCTCTCCCCCGCGCTCGCCCTGCGGTACGTGGCTGCGTCGCTCGCTGATGATCGAGAGCCGGCAGTCCTCGAGCACGCGCAACTCGCGCAACACGCCGTCGCCGCCGCGGTATCGCCCCGCACCGCCCGAACCGAGCCGCAGCGCATAGCGCTCGACGCGCAACGGGTACTGCAGCTCGACGGCTTCGATCGGGGTCGAGAGCGTGTTCGACATGGCGACGTGCACGCCGCTCGGCCCGTCGGCGTCCGGACACGCGCCCTGGCCGCCGCCGATCGTCTCGTAGTACGTGAAGCGTTCGTTGCCGAGCGTGACGTTGTTCATCGTTCCCTGCCCCTGCGCGGGAACGTCGATCGCCTCGCCGAAAGCGCGCATCACCACGTCGACGATTCTGGAGGAGGTCTCCACGTTTCCTGCGGCGACAGCGGCCGGCGGGCGGGCGTTGACGAGGCATCCTTCGGGGGCGGTGACGGTGACCGGCGCGAAAGCACCGCCCGACGCCGGGAGATCCGGGTCGACGAGGACGCGCACGACATAGAAGCTGGCGGAGCGCGCAACCGACAGCGGGCAGTTCAGGTTGCCATCGTGCTGAGGGGCGGTGCCGGTGAAGTCGATGGCGACCGCGTCGCCCTCGACCGTCACCGTTGCGTGCAGCTCGAGCTCGCCGTCGATTGCCTCCAACACGTCACGGCCCTCGAAGCGACCGTCCGGGAGCGCGGCGATGCCGGCGCGCATCCTGTGCTCCGAGTAGTCGAATACCTCGTCCATCGCCGCCACGACGGTGTCGCGCCCGCGACGTTCGCAGAGCTCAGTAACGCGCTGCTCCGCGAGACGGTGCGCCGCGAGTTGCGCACGCAGATCTCCGCGCCGCTCTTCGGGGTTGCGCATGCGCGTGACGAGGCTCGTGATCATGTCGTCGTCGAGTCGGGTCGGCGGAATCACGACGCCTTCGTCGTCCAGCGTCCGCGAGTCCGCCGGCATCGAGCCAGGCTCGCTGCCGCCAACATCGGCGTGATGCGCACGCGTGACGGCGAAGCCGGTTTCGGTTCGCGACACGAGCGTGATGTCCGGAAGGTGCGTGCCGCCCGCGTAGGGATCGTTGAGCGCCCACACCTCGCCGAAGGCCGGACCGTGCTGCATCACCGCGGCAACCGCATCGGGCATCGCGCCGAGATGCACGGGAATGTGCTCGGCCTGCGCGACCATGCGACCGCGCTCGTCGAAGAGCGCGGTGGAGCAATCGCGCCGCTCCTTGATGTTCGCGGAGAATGCCGAGCGGACGAGCACGGCGCCCATCTCTTCGGCCACCGCGCGCAGGAGGCTGCCGATGATCTGGAGCTCGATCGTCACTGTCGCGTGAGCCTCAGCATGCGACCATCCCTAGCCCCCACCCACCCGGGGGGGATCCAGCAGGTGGAGCCGGCGAGCTCGATGACGGCCGGGCCGGTGATGGTCCTTTCTTCGCCGCGTGGCAGCACGAGCTCTGGCCCCTTGCGGATGTCGGCGGTCCGCACAGCCACGAGCTGAACTTCGCGGTCTCGCTCGGCGAAGCCGTACTGCTCTTGATGTGCGCGGTGAAACGCCTCGCCCAAATCTGTTTCTTGCAAGGACAACGTCAGCTCGAAAGACTGGCCCGTGTAGCGGAGATCGGCTTCCCCTTCCCGCGGCAGCTCCCCGGCGTCCGCGAGCGGGACGAGGTACGAGCGCACCGCGTCTCGCCGCTCCTCCGACGCGACCAGTCCCAGTGCCGACAGCACGCCCGCGGCCTCCGGCACGAGCACGGTGCGGATCCCGAGCTCGTCCGCGAGCTCGCATGCGTGCAACGGGCCGGCGCCGCCGAACGCCACGAGTGCGAAGTCCGTCGGATCGTGCCCACGCTCCACGGAAACGACGCGAAGCGCGCGCAGCATCTCTGCATTGACCACGTCGACGACCGCCGCTGGATCGACGCCGGCAAGCGTACGCTCGGCCGCGCGCCGGTCGAGCTCGACGCCGCCTGCAAGCTCGTGGGGCAAGCGGTCCAGCAGGAGGTTCGCATCTGTGACGGTGCCCTGCGCGCCGCCGCGTCCGTAACACGCCGGGCCCGGATTCGCGCCTGCGCTCTGCGGCCCGACGCGAAGCGCTCCACCTGCGTCCGTCCAGACGAGCGAGCCGCCGCCGGCGCCGACCGTGTGCAGATCGACCGTCGGAAGACGGATCGGGAGACCCGCGACGGATCGTTCGCTCGCCCGTTCGGCGCGGCCGCCGGCGATCAGGCACACGTCCGTCGACGTCCCGCCCATGTCGAATGCGATCGCGTTCTCGATGCCTGCCAGCGCCGCGAGCCGAGCGGCGCCCACCACACCCGCAGCCGGGCCGGAGACGAGGATCGTCGCCGGATGCTCGGCGGCTTCCTCGGGAGTCGCAACTCCTCCGGAAGAGCGCATGACGAAAGGAGCGGGCAGTTCGGCGGCTGCGGCTGCGGTGGACAGCGCGCGGAGATAGCGCGCAACGACCGGCCCGAGGTAGGCGTCGGCCGCAGTCGTCGACGCGCGCTCGTACTCACGGAACTCGGGCGCCACCTCGTGGGAGGCGACGACGTGTGCGTCGGGCAGCCTGCGCCGAAGCTCCTCGACGAGCGCCTGCTCATGCGCCGGATCTCGGTACGCGTGAAGGAGACATACAGCGACTGCCTCGGCGTCGATGGCGGGCAGCGTTCCGAGATCGAGCGGCTCCAGCTCCCCCTTCGGACCCATCCGCCCCCGGACTCCATGCGAGCGTTCGAGCGGGACGAGCGGCTCGGGCCACGCAGCGCACGGGCGGTAAAGCTGTGCGCGGGTCTGCCGGCGCATGTGCAGGAGATGCTCGAAGCCTGCGTTCGTGACGAACGCCGTGCGGGCGCCCTTGCGCTCGAGCAGCGCGTTCGTCGCCACGGTCGTCCCGTGTGCGAACCGCTCGACGTTGCCGGTGGCGCCCGCCGCGCGCGCGGCTGCGACGACCGATTCCTCCTGGTGCGCCGCGGTGAGCACCTTGGCGGTTGTGACGCGCCCGCTGTCGAGCAAGACCGCGTCGGTGAATGTCCCGCCAACGTCGACGCCGAGCACAGCCATTCAGGAAGACTGACAGCGTGGCAATCCGCGGGCTCCTCTTCGACTTCGACGGTCTGCTCGTCGACACCGAGACGCCCTCCCGGCTCGTCTGGGAGGAGCTCTACCGCGAGCACGGTCACGAGCTGCCGCAAGATCGCTGGGCCACCCTGATCGGGACGATCGGCGCGCCCTTCGATCCACTCGGACATCTCGAGGAGCTCGTCGGGAAGCGTCTCGACGAGCAGGCGCTGACCACGCGCCGCCGCGCCCGCGAGCACGAGCTCACGGATCTCGAAGAGCTCAGGCCTGGCGTGGAGGAGTATTTCGCCGAGGCGGAGCGGCTCGGCTTGCGTACGGCGGTCGTGAGCAGCAGCGACGACGACTGGATCGCTCGTCATCTCGGGCGGCTCGGTCACCTCGAAGGCCTCGACACGATCGTGGCCGCGAACGGAGACACCGAACGCGCGAAACCGCGCCCCGATCTTTACCTCGAGGCGCTCGACCGCCTTGGGCTCGAGTCGCACGAAGCGATCGCCTTCGAAGACTCCCCGAACGGCGTCACCGCCGCGAAGGCCGCCGGGCTCGTCTGCGTGGCGGTGCCGAACCCGATGACGGCGACGCTCGCGCTGGACGAGGCTGATCTCGTGCTCGAATCGCTCGCAGACGTTCCGCTGCCCGACCTTCTCGAACGGTTTTGACGCCGCTGCCGTGGATCAGGCGACAACGTTCGTCATCCTCGGCTCGATCGTGATTCCACTCGCGATCCTGACAGTGGTGTGCTGGTTCTTCTGGAAGCACCGCCACGACGCCTAACGCCGTCGTGTCGGTGCTTCGACAGATGTAACTCTCTTACGGGTAGGGGTTGGCGGGATACGGGGTCGTCGTGGTCGTAGTGGTCGCGGGGGGCGGGGAGGCCTTGACGACGGCCGTTCCTTTGGCGGAGACGGCGTACCACTTGGCGCCGAAGGCGAGGTTGCCTTCGCCGTTTGTCTGACCTGCCTTCTTGTCGAGCACGAAGCTGTAGAGCGGGTGTTTGTTGTACGTGAGCTGCAGGCTGCCATTACTGCGCCTAGTCGTTCCGAGAAGCGACGCCTTAACGCCGGACCCTGCGGTCGGCCTGCCGGCTTGTAGGGCGGGCGGCCAGAACTTCGCGCAACTTCCGTTACACGAGCTCTTACCGTTTTTGTCCTTGGCGAACATGTAGAGCGTGTGGCGTTTGGAGTTGACCAGAATCAGGCCGAGCTTCGTCTTGCCGAGTGAGACGGATCCGCTCGTTCCCGTCGCGCTTCGGGCGACCGAGCCCGCGGCGAGGAGCCCGATCACACCCAGCATCGCCAACAACGTCAGCACGACGGCCGTATGAGGCATCGCCTCGCGTGTGGCCACCTGGCCTTCTCTGTCCCTTCGATCGTTGATCTCTTGCATCGTGGAAGCTCCTTTCTTGACCATCTCTACGCGAGAAGAAGGCGGCCGGATTGGACTAGTACGAACGGCCGTCATCGGGTCGCGACTGGCTCGTCGGGACCCAGTCCCGCGTGAGGTAGAGCCAGAACGCGAGCCCGCTGTACCTCCCATAGCGCCGGAAGCGGCGTTGCACGGTCGCGTCGCCGGCTTTCCGACCGTTGACCTTCGCGTACTTGGGGCGCGTCCACGAATCCAAGATCAGCCGGGAGTGCCGCCCGAGGAGCCTCATCAGATGGGCCGCGCCGTACGGCCCGATTCCGGGCAGGGCCAAGAGCCTTGACGCAATTTCGTCGTCCGGCAGGTCGGCTTGCAGGCCGAGCTCTTCGATCTCGAATTCCCCGGCGACCACGCCCGAAGCGAGCGCATGGAGATACGCGCTGCGGTATCCCGCTCGGACGGTCTCCCGGTAGAAGCTCTCCGGGACCGACGCCATCGCCTCCGCGGTCGGGAACGCGCGAGCGCCGCTCGCCCCGCTCTCACCGAGATTGTCGACGAGCGCGTTGACCATGCGGACCGTTGCCGACCACGCGACGTTGGTCGTGCAGATTGTTTTCACTGCGGCCTCGAAGACGGTGGGCGTTCGAAGCATCCGACCCGATCCCGCAGCAGCCCACGAAAGGTCGGGATCATTTGCGACGAGCGCATAGAACTCGGAGAGGTCCTCGTCCAGGTTGAGGATGAGACGTACCGCCTCTGTCAGGTCCAGCGCCGCCTGTTGACCGAGCTTCCGCCCGTCGACCTCGACGCGCGCGAAGCCCGGCCGGCCCGCCGAGATCCGAATCGTTCGCGGCTGCGCGCGAGGAAGCGCGAGCGTCGTCGTATAGGCACGCTCCGTCTCGTCGACCCGGCCGGGCCGGAGGTCTGCCACGCCGTGGGACATGAATGTCCTCATGAGATCGACGGGCTCCCCCTTGGGGCCTCTCAGCGGTATTTGCAACTCGGTGGCCACCCCAGTCACCGTCGCACAACTCGAGATCGATCGCACCTACTTCAACTTATCGAGCGTCGGTGTGTGGTTAGTGTCCGCCCCGGAGCGGCGGGGGCCGGTGCCCCAACTGGTCTTCAAAACCAGTACGGCGTCGTAGCCCGACGCTAGGCAGGTTCGACTCCTGTGCCGCTCCGTTGCGATGGTTGAGCCAAAACAAAGGCGTGAAATGGTGTGACTCGCGCGCAAACCTTTCCGACTTTGCCCGAGACTTTGCCCAACTTCATCTTGAACGCACGAAAGCCCCTCCGCTGTGATGCGAGGTTCTCGATTCGTGCGATGCGTTCCCTCAGCGCTCGCGGGTGATGTGGTCCGCCAGGCGAGCTATGTCCCGCCGTCGGCGATCTTCGCGAGGACCTGGTTGAGGTCGGGCAAAAGTTTGCCTCTCTAGAACGACGAAGGGCGCGAGGATCGCCGCCCGCCCGTCCGGTGGTGAAGTTATGTAGTGCGATGGCACGTCCTATGCGGTGCCATAGGATTGCGCGCCGTGCCGTTCACGCTCGGGAACATCAAGGAGGATCTGGAGGACATCGGCTCCAGGTTCGACGGCGCGCCGGACCTGGAGTTCCGCGCGGCGACCAAGGCGCTCGCGCTCGAGAAATCCGCCCTGAGCTACCAGCGCGTCCCAGCCAGCTATCGCTTTCCGTACGGCC
>WNGJ01000839.1_pt1 | contig 32072 bp, 28 predicted proteins | sample 5400611 | NCBI WGS metagenome assembly WNGJ01 (sample SAMN13153375, study PRJNA577476) | soil metagenome | isolation source: 40 cm soil or saprolite under Garry oak tree replicate 1 | place: USA:California | collected 2016-06-15
CGGAGACGTTCGTGCTCGGCGGCGCGTTCAACTGCGGCAAGGGGCAGCCGGGGCAGGTCGCGGCGGTGAGCCACGGTTGCCCGCCGGCCCTGTTCCGCGGGGTGAACATTCTCAACACGGTCCGGGAGGGGGGACGATGAGGCCGCAGGAGACGGTGGAGCGTGGGCTGGCGCTGTCCAAGGCGGACGGCTGCGTCGTGGTCGCGACGGAGCGGTCGGAGGCCAACCTCCGCTGGGCGAGCAACACGCTGACCACCAACGGGGCGATGCGCTCCCGCCGGGTCGCCGTGATCAGCGTCGTGGAGGGCGCGGCCGGCACCGCCGCCGGCGTGGTCGAGCGCAGCGCGGTCACCGAGGACGCGCTCGAGGACCTGGTCCGGGCCAGCGAGCAGGCGGCTCGGGACGCGGGTCCTGCTGACGACGCGGCACCGCTGGTGGAGCCGTACGAGACGGGCGACGAGTGGGACGCGGGTCCGGAGGAGACCTCGGTCGGCGTGTTCTCCGGCTTCGCGCCCGCGCTGGGGGAGGCGTTCGGCCGCGCGGCCGGCGAGCAGCGGCTGCTCTTCGGCTTCGCCGAGCACGTCCTGGAGACGACCTACCTCGGCTCGTCGACCGGGCTGCGCCGCCGCTACACCCAGCCGACGGGCAGGGTGGAGGTCAACGGCAAGTCGCCGGACTACAGCAGGTCGGCGTGGGTCGGCCTGTCGACCCGCGACTTCGCCGACGTGGACGTGCACGGGCTGGACGCGCAACTGGGCCAGCGGCTCGGCTGGGCGACGCGGTCGCTGGAGCTGCCGGCCGGGCGCTACGAGACCCTGCTGCCGCCGACGGCGGTCGCCGACCTGATGTTCTACCTCTACCTCTCGGCCGGCGCGCGGGACGCCGACGAGGGCCGGACGGTGTTCTCCAAGCCCGGCGGCGGCACCCGGATCGGCGAGCGGCTCGCCTCGGTGCCGGTCACGTTGCGCAGCAGCCCGACCGAGCCGGGGCTGGAGTGCGAGCCGTTCGCCGCGGCCACGGCGTCCTTCGGCGGGCTGATGTCGGTGTTCGACAACGGCTACCCGCTGCGGGACACCGACTGGATCCGCTCGGGCGAGCTCGCGGAGCTGATCCGGACCAGGGCCTGGGCGGCGAAGACCGGCACGCAGCCGGCTCCGCTGATCGACAACCTGATGCTGGAGGCGCCGGACGCGTCGGCGTCGCTCGACGACATGGTGGTGCGCACCGAGCGCGGCCTGCTGCTGACCTGCCTGTGGTATATCCGCGAGGTCGACCCGCAGACCCTGCTGCTGACCGGCCTCACCCGCGACGGGGTCTATCTCGTGGAGGGCGGCGAGGTGACCGGCGCGGTGAACAACTTCCGCTGGAACGAGAGTCCGGTCGACCTGCTCGGCCGGCTCGGCGAGGCCGGGCGCGCGGAGCGCTGCCTGCCCCGCGAGTGGAACGACTACTTCACCCGCACCGCGATGCCGGCCCTGCGCATCCCCGACTTCAACATGAGCACGGTGAGCCAGGCGTCGTGAGGCCCAGCCCGCTCTCTCCGGAGTGCTGGCTGTGAGGGAGCCGACAACCGGGCAGGTTCGCGACCTCGGGATACAGAGGTACGCTTCGCAAATCCCCAGCACCACGGCCGGTTGGCCGCGGTTCCTGTATCCGGTCAACGGCGACCAGGAGGAGACAGCCATGACGATCTCGGCGATTCCCGGCACCGACGCTGCTCCGACCCGGCACGCACGGCTGTTGGCGTGGATCCGGGAGGTCGCCGAGCTGACCCGGCCGGACCGGGTCCGGTGGTGCGACGGATCCCAGGACGAGTGGCGGCGCATCACGGACCTGCTGATCGACGCCGGCACCTTCCGGCGGCTCGACCAGAGGAAGAAGCCCAACTCGTTCTGGTGCGCCTCGGATCCCTCCGACGTCGCCAGGGTGGAGGACCGGACGTTCATCTGCTCTGTGGACGAGCGCGACGCCGGCCCGACGAACAACTGGGTGGCGCCGGACGCCATGAAGGCCACCATGACCGGCCTGTTCACCGGCTCCATGCGCGGCCGCACGATGTACGTCATCCCGTACTGCATGGGTCCGCTGACCGCCGAGAACCCGCTCCTCGGCGTCGAGCTGACCGACTCGCCCTACGTCGTCGCCTCGATGCACATCATGACCCGGATGGGCAGCAAGGCGCTCGCGCTCTTCGACGACGACGCCGACTTCGTGCCCGGTCTGCACAGCGTGGGCGCCCCGCTGGAGCCGGGCCAGGCCGACGTGCCGTGGCCTTGCAACGACACGAAGTACATCAGCCACTTCCCGGAGGAACGGGCCATCTGGTCGTACGGCTCCGGCTACGGCGGGAACGCGCTGCTCAGCAAGAAGTGCTACTCGCTGCGGATCGCCAGCGTGAAGGCCCGCGACGAGGGCTGGCTGGCCGAGCACATGCTGATCCTCAAGCTCACGTCGCCCCAGCGACGCGTCTACTACGTCGCCGCCGCCTTCCCCTCGGCCTGCGGCAAGACCAACCTGGCGATGCTCGACCCGAGCATCGAGGGCTGGAAGGTCCAGACGCTCGGCGACGACATCGCCTGGATGCGCTTCGGGGAGGACGGCCGGCTCTACGCGCTCAACCCGGAGTACGGCTTCTTCGGCGTCGCCCCGGGCACCGGCTGGCACACCAACGCGAACGCGATGCGCACCATCGCCCGCGGCAACTCCATCTTCACCAACGTCGCCCTCACCGACGACGGCGACGTCTGGTGGGAGGGGATGACAAGGGAGCCGCCGGCGCACCTGACCGACTGGAAGGGGCGGGACTGGACTCCCGAGTCGGACGAGCCCTCCGCGCATCCCAACTCGCGCTTCTGCACGCCCGCGGGCCAGTGCCCGATCATCGCGCCGGAGTGGGAGGACCCGAACGGGGTGCCGATCTCGGCGATCTTCTTCGGCGGTCGCCGGCGCGGCACGATCCCGCTGGTCACCGAGTCGCGTGACTGGCAGCACGGCGTCTTCCTCGGCGCCACGCTGTCCTCGGAGACGACCGCGGCGGCGACCGGCCAGGTCGGCGTCGTGCGGCGGGACCCGATGGCCATGTTGCCGTTCATGGGCTACCACCTCGGCGACTACTTCCAGCACTGGATCGAGACGGGCAAGGGCGCGGACTCGACGAAGCTGCCGCGGATCTTCTACGTGAACTGGTTCCGTAAGGACGACGACGGCGCCTTCCTCTGGCCGGGGTTCGGCGAGAACATCCGCGTGCTGAAGTGGGCGATCGAGCGGATCGAGGGCACGGCGGCCGCGGTCGAGACGCCGATCGGGTACGTTCCCGCTCCCGACTCGCTGGACGTGTCCGGCCTCGACCTCGGTCCGGACGACCTGGAGGCGGCGCTGCGCGTCGACCGCGGCGAGTGGCGCGACGAGCTGCCGCAGATCGACGAGTGGTTCCAGCACATCGGCGACAAGCTGCCGACCGGGATGCGGGACGAGCTCGACGCGCTGCGGCTCCGGCTCGGCTGAGCCCGCCTCCGGCGTTACTTGGCGCGGTCCACGACCGCGCGCGCGGTCACCGTCCCGCCGCTCTTCTCACCGACCGCGCCCGCCTGGTCGCCGACCTTGATGCCGCCGGCCTTGGCCCGCACGATCGTGTCGGAGTTGATCGCGTACGTCGCGGTGTAGCCGTCCTCGGCCTTGATCGTGATGGAGGTCGGGCTGGAGGCGGTGACCTGGCCGCGGACGGTGACCAGCGTGACGTACTTCCCGTCCTTGTCCTTCACGACCCACTCGCCGTGCAGCCCGCGGCCGAGCGCACCGAACCCACCGCGCTTCCCCCAGCCCGCGCCCCGCTCGTGCGGCTGGCCCGGTCCGCGCGGCGACGGGGTCGAACCGGCCGACCCGCTGGGCGACGGCGCGGCGAGCGCGGCGACAGGAGCACGGCCGCCGCCCGTGCCGTTCGACGCCGCGGCGAGGCCGGTAACTCCCGCTGTGCCGAGCACGACCGCCGCGGAGACGCCGGCGATCCCGAGCGCGGCTCGCTTGCTGACGATCATCGTGTCAAGTCCTCCTGGTCCGGGGTACGCCGACCAGTCTGCTCCCGGCCGGGTTGAGCTGACCTGCACGCCGTGTTCGGGCTGTGCAAAGCTCGCCGCCTCCCCGCGGTGCGCAGCCGGGACGCGTGCGGTGGGAGAGTGTCCGGGTGCCCCGATGCATCGACTGGCGGGACGGCGCGGTGGTGCTGGTGGACCAGACAGCGCTCCCGGGCGAGGAGCGGTGGCTGCGGCTGACCGAGCCCGACGCGGTCGTCGACGCGATAAGGCGGCTGGCGGTCCGCGGTGCCCCGGCGATCGGCGTGGCCGGCGCCCTCGGGGTGGCGCTCGCGGCCCGGGCCGACGGGGATGTCGCCGCGGTGTCCGCCGCGGCCGCCCGGCTCCGCTCCGCCCGGCCGACCGCGGCGAACCTGGCCCGCGGCGTCGACCGCGCCCTGTCCCGCCTGACCGCAGGCCCGGACGCCGTCCTCGCCGAGGCACTGACGGTGCTGGCCGAGGAGGTGGACAGCAGCCTCGCCATCGGCGAGCGCGGTGCCGACCTGCTCGGCTCCCTGCTGCCGGGCCGGGACGGGCTTCGGCTGCTCACCCACTGCAACACCGGCTGGCTCGCGGCGGTGGAGTGGGGCACCGCGCTCGGCGTCGTCGCTGTCCTGCACGAGCGCGGCCGGGTGGAGCGGGTGTACGCGGGCGAGACCCGTCCGCTGCTGCAGGGCGCCCGGCTCACCGCGTACGAGCTCGCGTCGCTCGGCATCGACCACCGGGTGGTCGTCGACGCGGCCGCACCGTCGCTGATCGCCCGCGGCCTCGTGCACGCCGTCGTGGTCGGCGCGGACCGGATCGCGGCGAACGGGGACGTGGCCAACAAGGTGGGCACCTACCCGCTCGCGCTCGCGGCCGCCCGTGCCGGCGTACCGTTCGTGGTCGCCGCTCCCGAATCTACTGTGGACCTTCGGACCGGGACCGGGTTCGAGATCGAGATCGAGGAGCGGGACCCGGCCGAGGTGAGCACCGCCTCCCCGGCGTACAACCCGGCGTTCGACGTCACCCCGCACGACCTGGTGACCGCGATCGTCACCGAGCGCCGTACCGTACGACCGTCCGAAGGAGACAGCCCGTGACCGGCATCAGGCTCGTCGGCGATGCGGTGCTGCCCTGCGACGGCAGCGGCGCCGTGTACCGGCCGGGCGCCGTCGACATCGGTGCGGACGGCAGGATCGTCCGGGTCGGACCCGTCGCCGGCGCCCCGGACTCCTCCTGGGACGGTGCGGAGTGGACGGTCCAGTGGGTCGGCGGGCTGCTGCTGCCCGGCTTGGTCAACGCGCACTGCCACTCACCGATGACGCTGCTGCGCGGGCAGGGCGAAGGGCTGCCACTGAGCGCCTGGCTGCACGAGGTGATCTGGCCGCGGGAGGCGCGGACCGCAGCGGACGACGTGTACTGGGGGATGATGCTCGCCTGCGCCGAGCTGCTGCGGTTCGGGGTGACCACCACGGTCGAGATGTACTTCCACGACGACGCGCTGGCGGCCGCGGTCGACGCCGCCGGTGGGCGGTGCGTGGTGACGCCGGGCGTCGTGGTGGCGCCGGGGTGGGAGCGCTTCGGCACCTGGCAGGAGCGGATCGAGTGGATCACCGGACTGCGCGAGAGGTACGCGGACCATCCGCGGATCGAGGTCGGCTTCGGGCCGCACTCGGCGTACGCGCTGCCGGAGGATGCGCTGAAGGCGGTGGGCGAGGCGGCTCGGGAGACCGGGGCGCCGGTGCACCTGCACCTCGCGGAGACCGAGCACGAGGGTGCCGAGGTGTCGGCGCGGCACGGTGGAGCGTCGGTGCCGCGGGTGTTGGCCGACCTCGGCCTCTTCTCCGGCGGCCGGGTGCTCGCGGCGCACGCGGTGTGGCTGTCCGACGCGGACATCGACCTGCTCGCGTCGGAGGGCGTCGCCGTCGCGCACTGCCCCGGCAGCAACGCCAAGCTGGCCTCGGGGACCGCGCGGGTGGTGGACCTGCTGCGTGCCGGCGTCCCGATGGGGCTGGGCACCGACGGGCCGGCCAGCAACAACAACCTGGACATGTGGGAGGAGATGCGGCTGGCCGCGCTCGTCGCCCGGCAGCGCGAGCACGACCCGACCGTGCTGCCGGCGGCGGAGGTGCTACACCTGGCGACGGCGGGTGGGGCGGCGGCGCTGGGACGCACCGACATCGGCTCGTTGAGCCGGGGCCGCTGGGCGGACATCGTGCGGCTCGACCTGGACGACCCGGGCTTCGTACCCGTGCTCGACGACGGGGACCTGGTCGCGCATGCGGTCTGGTCCGCGTCGCGGGAGGCGGTGCGGGACGTGTGGGTCGCCGGCCGGCAGGTGGTGACGGACGGCGTCTGCACCAGCGTGGACGTCCACGAGGCCCGCCGCCGGGTGCAGGCCGCCGCCGCCCGCCTCGCCACCGCCTGACCGGTCCGAGTGACTCAGCCGACGACCGACCCGTCGCACGCCGACCTCGTCGCCGGCCTGCGGGACCTCGGTGGCGGCCTGGTCTCGGCCGGCCTCGTGCTCGGCTCCGGCGGCAACCTCTCGGCCCGGGTCGCCGGTGCCGAGGTCGCGCTGGTCACCGCCCGCGGCTGCTGGCTCGACCGGCTCTCGCCCACCGACTTCTCGCTGGTCCGGCTCGCCGACGGTGCCGTGGTCGGCGGCGCGGCGAGCCCGTCCACCGAGCTCGCCCTGCACCTCGAGTGCTACCGGGCGCGGCCGGACGTCACCGCGGTCGTCCATGTGCATCCGCAGACGTCGGTGCTGCTGGCCGCGCTCGGCCACCCGATCCGGATGATCACGACCGACCACGTCGCGTACGTCCGCGAGGTCCGGGTCTCGCCCTACCGGCACCCCGGCACCCTGCTGCTGGCGACCGAGGCCGCCGCCCTGCTGGCCGAGGTGGACTGCGTCGTGCTCGCGCACCACGGCTGCACGGTGGTCGCCGACTCGATCGAGATGGCGCACCGGCGGGTGCTCAACCTGGAGGAGGCGGCGCGGCTCACGTACGCGGCCCTGCTTCTCGGCGACGCCACCACCGCCTGCCCACCGAGTTACCGGCTCCGGCTGGAGGGGCGAGCGGACAGCGACCACTGACTGCGTTCAGTAGTAGTTGCGCGGCGGACTCGGCGGCACGCGTGAGCGTCTCTCGGGTTGGGCATGGAGATCGCGGCGGGGCCAGCGGGTGAAGAAGTCGCCCGACAGGAAGGACGGTCGTGACCGACACGGGCACCAGGGACGCCAGCCGCGAGCGGCGGGCGCCGGAGTTGGACGACCGGCAGCACCGGCTGCGCCGCGCCCTCGAGTGCCTCACCGCCGTCGCCTTCACCGAAGGCAACCAGCTCACGGTGCTGCGCAACGGCGACCGGATCTTCCCGGCGATGCTCGGCGCCATCGACACGGCGACGCGCACCGTCGACCTGATGACATACGTCTACTGGAAGGGCGACATCGCCGAGAGGTTCGCCGACACCCTGTCCGCGGCGGCGCGGCGGGGCGTCCGCGTCCGGCTGCTCATCGACGCCGTCGGCGGCCTGCAGATCGAGCGTGGTCTCGTCGACCGGATGGACCAGGCCGGGGTGCACGTCGAGTGGTTCCGCAAGCCCTGGCTCAACTCGCCGCTGAAGCAGAACCACCGCTGCCACCGCAAGGTCCTCGTGGTCGACGAGGAGATCGCCTTCACCGGCGGGGTCGGCATCGCCGAGGAGTGGTGCGGTGACGCGCGCCACCCCGGGGAGTGGCGGGACACCCACGTGCAGGTGCTCGGACCCGCCGTCGACGGCTTGCACGCCGCGTTCGCCCAGAACTGGGCGGAGAGCGGGCGCGACCTCTACGACGACAGCGACCGCTTCCCGCGGCAGTCGCAGGCCGGCGCGACGGTGGCGCAGGTCGTGCGCGGCTCGGCGTCGCTCGGCTGGGACGACCTGCAGACGACGTTCCGGGTCGTGCTCGACAGCGCCGAGCAGCGGCTCCGGCTGGCCAGCGCGTACTTCGCGCCGGACGAGTTCTTCCTCGACCGGCTCTGCTCCGCCGCCGAGCGCGGTGTCGAGGTCGACGTGCTGCTACCGGGTTCGCACGCGGACAAACGGGTCTGCCAACTCGCCAGCGAGGCGACGTACGACCGGCTCGTCTCGGGTGGCGTCCGGGTCTGGAACTTCCAGCCCTCGATGATGCACGCCAAGATCATGACGATGGACGGGATGGCCTCGGTGCTCGGCTCGTCCAACTTCAACCGCCGCTCGCTGGACCACGACGAGGAGGTGATGCTCGTCGCGCTGGACCGCGAGGTGGTCTCCGTCCTGGACGGCCACTTCGACGAGGACCTCCGGCGCAGCGAGCAGATCGACCTGACCCGCTGGCGCAGTCGCGGCGTGGTGCAGCGGACCCTCGAGGCTGCCACCGCCCCGCTGCGCCGCTTCTTCTGACCGCCCCGCCGGCCGCTCCCGGTCGGTGCGGGTGCCGTCAGGGCTTGTCCTCCTCGTCGGCACCGTCGCCGGCAAACACCGCATCGTCGTCACCGCCGCGGGGCTCCCGGGCACCGTCCAGGCGGGACGCGATCAGCCGCCAGCCCTCCGGCTGAATCGTCCACACGCGACGCTCGACAGGACCGAGCACCTCCCCGTCGGTGTTGTAGTGGAACGCCTCGCCGGCCGCGACCACCTCCTTGCCCCGCGCGGTCAGCACGTCCGGCCGGTCCAGATGCGATCCCCGGCGCAACCGCAGCCCGTAGCCGAGCCGGGCCAGCGATCCGACCGCCTTCGAGACCACGAGGTCGGCGAGACCGTCGTCGAGAACGCTGTGCGGGGTGAGCGGCGACCCGCCGCCGACCGACCGGCCCAGGCCGATCCCGACCTGCAACACCCGTTGCGTCCCGTCGACCAGCACCCTCCCGTCCACCTCCACCGCGACCCGCCAGCCGGGCGCGGTCGCACCGGCGGTGACCCCGCCGAGCAGGTACGCGAGGCGCCCGAGCTTCGGCTTCAGCGACGCGGCCGCCCGAGCCGCCTCGGCGCCGACCCCCAGATGCACCGCGTTGACCACGACGCCGTCAGCGTCGTCGACGAGCAGGTCCAGCCGGTGCGGCCGGCCGTCGAGCACCACCCGGGCCGCGGCGACAGGGTCGAGCGGCAGCCCCAGCGCCCGGGCCAGGTCGTTGCCGGTGCCGAGTGGGATCAACCCGATCGGGTCCGCCAGATCGCCGGCGCGGTGGAGCGCGGCGACGACGACGTGCACGCTGCCGTCACCACCACAGACCACGACCCGCCGGTCGCCGCGAGTGGCCACCGCCCGGTCGCAGTCCTCCGGACTGGAGGTCGCGACCACCTCGACATCGGCGCGCTCGCGCAGGACCGTGACGGCGGCCTCGACGGCCTCCCGGTCCGCGTTGCCGGCGGCAGCGTTGGTGATCACGAGCAGACGGGTCACGGTCGCCAAGGCGACCATGCCGCACCTTGCGCGTCAAACCCGGCCCACCCGACGGGCGCCGTGAGCCCCGCTGCGAAAAACGGTTCGACCCGGAGATGCGACCGGGCTACCCTTGCTTGCTCGTGCGCGCGCTGCGCGCACCCCGTCGTAGCCGGGCGCCGGCCGTCCCTCGGGCCGGACACAGCGCCTTGGGCAGTGGGATCCTCCGGCCGGCGGGTGACGTCCGACGACCGGACCGCGCGCCGAGAAGTCCGAGGAGCGCCCTGTTGTCCGCCAATCCCGCCCGCTGCCCGCCGCCGCCCCTCCCCGTCGATCCCGTCCTGGCCGCCGAACGAGAGCACTTGCTGCGTTCGCGGCAATGCCTGGCCCGCATGCGTGCCCGCGCCCGGGAGGCGGGCGACGCCGGCGTCGACGCCTTCGCCAGCGAGGCGCTCGGCGCCGCCCGCGCCCGCCGCCTCCGCGCGCTCGCCGACGACCCTTCGGTGCCGCCGTTCTTCGGCCGGATCGATCGCTCCGCCGACGACGAGCACCCCCACGGCGAGACCTTCCACATCGGACGCCGGCATGTCCGCGACGACTCTGGCGACCCTCTGGTGATGGACTGGCGGGCGCCCATGTCCCGCTCGTTCTACCGCGCGACGCCGGGCGACCCGATGGGAGTTCGCCGCCGCCGCCGGTTCGGCTTCGCCGGCGGCTCGCTCACCTCGTACGAGGACGAGCCGCTGCGGACCGGTCCAGCCGACGCCGTCGCGAGCGCGGAGAGCCGGATCCTGCTCGAGGAGATCGAGCGGCCCCGGGTCGGCCCGATGCGCGACATCGTCGCGACGATCCAGCCGGACCAGGACGACCTGGTCCGGGTCGGCCTCGAGGACAGCCTCTGCATCCAGGGGGCGCCAGGCACCGGCAAGACCGCGGTGGGGCTGCACCGGGCCGCCTACCTGCTCTACACCTACCCCGATCGGCTGCGCCGCTCCGGCGTCCTGGTCGTCGGCCCGAACCGGGCCTTCCTCGACTACATCGGTCAGGTGCTCCCGGCGCTCGGCGAGATCGGGGTGACGCAGACGACCGTCGACGAACTGCTCGCGCCGGTCCCGGTGCGGGCGGTCGACCCGGTCGACATCGCGACGCTCAAGGGCGATGCGCGGATGGCCGAGGTGCTGCGCCGCGCGGTCAGCCGGCTGATCCGCCGGCCGGTGGACAGCGTCGTGGCCACGGTCGGCACCCGGCGCTACCGGATCCCGCCGGAGCGGCTGCGCCGGTACGTCGACGACCTGCGCCGCAGCGACGTCCACTACGGGGCCGCTCGCGAGCGGCTGCACCTGCTGCTGGCCGAGGACGTCCGCCGGCAGCGGGAGGAGGCGGGCGGCGCGCCGTCGGACGCGGAGACCGCTCGGCTGGCGCGGTCCGCCGCCGTGCGCGAGTTCGTGGACCTGGTCTGGCCGACCCTGGACCCCGCAGCGCTGGTCGTCGAGTTGCTGACCGAGCCGGACCGGCTCGCCGCCGCCGCGCGCGGCCTGCTGGAACCGGCCGAGCAGGCGCTGCTGCTGTGGCCGCGGCGGCCCCGGTCGGCCAGGTCGGCGCGCTGGTCGTTCGCGGATGCGGTGCTCGTCGACGAGGTCGCCGGCCTGCTGGAGCGGCCGGCCTCGTACGGGCACGTCGTGCTGGACGAGGCGCAGGACCTGTCGCCCATGCAGTGCCGCGGCGTGGCGCGCCGCTGCCAGGCCGGCTCCGTCACCGTCCTCGGGGACATCGCCCAGGGCACCACACCCTGGTCCACTTCGGACTGGCAGGTCACGCTCAACCACCTGGGCAAGCCGAACGCGCGCATCGAGCCGCTGACCCGCGGCTACCGGGTGCCGGCCGACGTCATCGCGTACGCGAACAGGCTGCTGCCGCACCTCGCCGAGGGTCTGGCAGCAGCCAGCTCCCTGCGCCGGGCGGCGGGTGGGCTGCGGCTGCGCGCGGTCGAGGGCGAAACTGCCCGCGCGGTCGCCGAGGAGGCCGCGCGGGCGCTCGCCGAGGAGGGGTCGGTCGGGGTGATCGTCGCCGACGCGGACGTCTCGGGGGTACGCCGGGCGCTGGCGGCGGCGGGCGTCGAGCACGCGCTGCTCGGCGCCGACGACGAGCCCGACGGCGCCCTCCGCGCCGAGGGTGCCCTGCAACAGCCGGACGACGCGACCGGCGAGGGCGCCCCCGCCGCCGCCGCCCAGGCCCAGCCACCGCGGGTGTCGCTCGTGCCCGTGACGCTGGCGAAGGGCCTCGAGTTCGACCACGTGATCGTCGCCGAGCCGGCCGCGATCGTGAGGGCCGAGCCGCGCGGCCTGCGCCGCCTCTACGTCGCGCTCACCCGCGCGGTCTCGCGCCTGGTCGTGGTGCACGAGCACCCGCTGCCGCCGGAACTGACCGACCGACCTGTCGCGCCGGTCGACTGAGGTCCGGTCCCGGCGGTCCCGGGCGGTCGCGCCCAGCACCTGACCACAGGTTGCCGAATGCCCCTGGCACCATCGTGCCGGACCGGATCACGATGGCTGCGTCACGCCGAGCCCAGCCGGTCTGCGACGATGGAGGCAGCGTTCGTTCGCACGCTCCGGCGTGCGGTGGGCTCGACGTCGACACCCCCGGCGCCGCCCACCGGCGCCGGTCCGCCCCGCGCGGCGATCCCGTGCGGAGTTTGAGCGAGGAGAGACGCATGACTGTGGGCGACATCGGCGTCCCCGCTCCGGATACGACGGGCGGGCCGGACCTGGTCCAGCTGCTCACCCCGGAGGGGGAGCGGGTGGAGCACCCCGACTTTCCGCTCGACGTCTCCGACGACGAGATCCGCGACCTCTACCGGGACCTGGCGCTGGTCCGGCGCATCGACGTGGAGGCGACCGCGCTCCAGCGGCAGGGTGAGCTCGGCATCTGGGCCTCCCTGCTCGGCCAGGAGGCGGCGCAGGTGGGTTCCGGTCGAGCGCTGCGGCCCGGCGACATGGCCTTCCCCACCTACCGGGAGCACGGGGTCGCCTGGTGCCGCGGGGTCGACCCGCTGCAGTTGCTCGGCCTCTACCGGGGCGTCAACCTCGGCGGCTGGGACCCGAAGGAGAAGAACTTCAACCTCTACACGATCGTCATCGGCTCCCAGACGCTGCACGCGACCGGTTACGCGATGGGTGTCCAGCGCGACGGCGGCGAGGACGCGGTGATCGTCTACTTCGGTGACGGCGCCTCCAGCCAGGGCGACGTCAACGAGGCCTTCGTCTGGGGCAGCGTCTTCAACGCGCCGGTCGTGTTCTTCTGCCAGAACAACCAGTGGGCGATCTCGGAGCCGATCGAGAAGCAGTCCCGCATCCCGCTCTACCAGCGGGCACTCGGCTTCGGCTTCCCCGGTGTCCGCGTCGACGGCAACGACGTGCTCGCCTGTCTCGCGGTCACCCGGGCAGCGCTCGACTCCGCCCGCACCGGGCAGGGGCCGACGCTCGTCGAGGCCTACACCTACCGGATGGGTGCCCATACCACCTCCGACGACCCCACCCGATACCGGCTGGCCAGCGAGCTGGAGATGTGGCGGCTGCGTGACCCGATCGAACGGGTGAAGGCCTACCTGTCCCGCTCAGGTGCCGCCGACGCCGCGTTCTTCCAGTCGGTCGAGCGGGAGGCGGACCAACTCGCGGCGCACGTGCGGGAGGGCTGCCTGGCGATGCCGGACCCGCAGCCGCTGAGCATCTTCGACGACGTCTACGTCGAGCCGACGTCGCACCTGCGGCGTCAGCGCGAGGACTTCGCGACCTACCTCGACTCCTTCGAGGGGGCGAGCCCCTGATGCCCACCTTCACGATCGCCAAGGCGCTCAACGAAGGCCTGCGCCGGGCCATGGAGGACGACCCGAAGGTCCTTGTCATGGGTGAGGACGTCGGCAAGCTGGGCGGGGTCTTCCGCGTCACCGACGGCCTGCAGAAGGACTTCGGTGAGGACCGGGTGATCGACACGCCGCTGGCCGAGTCGGGCATCGTCGGTACGGCCATCGGGCTCGCCATGCGGGGATACCGGCCGGTCTGCGAGATCCAGTTCGACGGCTTCGTCTACCCGGCGTTCGACCAGATCGTCAGCCAGTTGGCCAAGGTGCACTACCGGTCGAAGGGCCACGTCCGGCTGCCGGTCACGGTCCGGATCCCTTTCGGCGGTGGCATCGGCGCGGTCGAGCACCACAGCGAGTCCCCGGAGGCCTACTTCGCCCATACCGCCGGGCTCAAGGTGGTCGCCTGCTCCAACCCGGTCGACGCCTACTTCATGATCCAGCAGGCGGTCGCCGCCGACGACCCGGTGATCTTCTTCGAACCGAAACGGCGCTACTGGGAGAAGGCCGAGGTCGACCCGGGCGGCACGCCCGATCCGCTGCACACCGCCCGGGTGCTGCGGCGCGGGCGGGACGTCACGGTCGCCGCGTACGGACCGATGGTCAAGGTCGCCCTCGACGCGGCGACCGCGGCCGAGGACGACGGCCGGGCACTGGAGGTCCTCGACCTGCGCACGCTGTCGCCACTGGACACCGAGACCGTGCTCGAGTCGGTGCGGCGGACCGGCCGGCTGGTCGTCGTGCATGAGGCTCCGGTGACCCTCGGCGTCGGCGCGGAGCTCGCCGCGCGGGTCACCGAGCGGGCCTTCTACTCGCTGGAGGCACCGGTCCTGCGGGTGGGCGGGTTCGACACGCCCTACCCGGCATCCCGGCTGGAGGAGGACTACCTTCCCGACCTCGACCGGGTGCTCGACGCCGTCGACCGCTCGCTCGCCTTCTGAAGGAGTCCGCGTGCCGACCTTCAAGCAGTTCAAGCTCCCCGACGTCGGGGAAGGGCTCACCGAGGGCGAGATCCTCAAGTGGCATGTGCAGCCCGGTGACACGGTCGTGGTCAACCAGACGATCGTCGAGATCGAGACCGCGAAGGCGGCGGTCGAGCTGCCCTCGCCGTACGCAGGCTCGGTCACCGAACTGCTGGTGACCGAGGGATCCACCGTCGACGTGGGGACGCCGATCATCACGATCGACGTCGACCCGGCCGGAGCGCCCGCCTCGACGAGGGAGCCGGCGGACACCGGGGGCGCCTCGACAAGGGAGCCGGCGGACACTGGGGCCGCGGCCACGGTCCAGGAGCCACCGGACTCGGAGGCGCCGGCCACCGCGCCGGCGCTCCGCGAGGACATGGCGCCGGAGGTCCCGCGGCCCCCCGACGAGGGGTCGGTGGAGCCGGGGCTCATCGGCGGCGCGGCCCCGGGCGGCAGGACCTCGGTGCTGGTCGGCTACGGACCGCGGTCCGTCACCGCGAAGCGGAGGCCGCGGAAGGCGCCTGCCGCCAGCCCGACTGCGGCCACCAGCCCGACCGCGGCCACCAGCCCGACCGCGGCCGCCAGCCCGGCAGCGGCCGACGGTCCGGCCGCGGCCCACGGTCCGGCGGCCGCCGACGGTCCGGCCGCGGGCAAGCTGGCTGTACTGGCCAAGCCGCCGGTGCGGAAGCTGGCGAAGGACCTCGGGGTCGATCTCGCGGCCGTCTCCGGGTCCGGCCCGCACGGGATGATCACCCGCGCCGACGTCGAGACGGCCGCCCGGACGAGCGGGGACGGGTCCCCCGCAGCCGCGGCGACCGAGCCGGTGGGGCAGCCGGAGCAGGCGGGCGCGGCCCCGGTCTGGGACGCGTCGAGGGAGCGGCGCATCCCGATCAGGGGCGTGCGCAAGCACACCGCGGCCGCGATGGTGGCCAGCGCGTTCACCGCGCCGCACGTGACGGAGTTCGTGGCGGTCGACGTGACGCCGACGATGGAGCTGCGCAGGCGCGTCGCGGCGCTGCCGGACTTCGCCGGGGTCAAGGTGAGCCCGCTGCTGTTCGTGGCCCGGGCGCTGCTGCTCGCCGCCCGGCGGCACCCGATGATCAATTCGTCCTGGGACGAGCAGGCGCAGGAGATCGTGCTCAAGGAGTACGTGAACCTCGGCATCGCCGCGGCCACTCCCCGGGGCCTGATCGTGCCGAACATCAAGGACGCAGCCAGGCTCTCGCTGCGCGACCTCGCGGTCGCGCTCGCGGAGCTGACCGAGACGGCCCGGGCCGGGCGGACCAGCCCGGGGGACATGAGCGGCGGCACGATCACCATCACGAACGTCGGCATCTTCGGCGTCGACGCGGGCACGCCGATCCTCAACCCCGGCGAGTCCGCGATCCTCGCTTTCGGTGCGGTGCGGGAGATGCCGTGGGCGGTGGACGGGCAGGTCGTGGTCCGGCAGGTGACCCAGCTCGGGCTCTCCTTCGATCACCGGATCGTCGACGGCCAGCTCGGCTCGCAGTTCCTCGCCGACATCGCCGCGATCCTGTCCGACCCGGCGCTGGCGCTCGCCTGGAGCTGACCCCTCGACCCATCGGAGGCATGCTTCGTTAGGCCGCTGCGGCGCCGGCCTCGAAGGATCTAAGGCGAGTGGCGGATGTCACCGAACGATCGGGACTAGAACGGGCCTCCCGGACGTCGTAGTGAGTGCGACGAAGAGGAGGTTGAGGACGATGCGGTCCTACATTGCGAAGTGGCGCCAGCGGCACGCGGACGCTCGGCACGACCGTCAGATCATGCGGGCACTGGAAGAGGTGCCGGCCGGGACGGTCCGGGAAGAGGTCCGGGCGATCGCCCTGGGTCGGCTGCGCCACTGACAGACCCACCGCCGGTCGCGGCGGCGCGGAATACCGGACCCGGCAGGCCATCGCCTGCCGGGTCCAGTGTGCTTCCGGAGCAGTCCGGGCCGGCTCCGCGGGATCAGGCGAGCAGGCGGACACGCAGCCGGTCGACGTCCTCGGCCCCGAAGCCGGCCGCCGCCAGCCACCCCACGGGCCCGCCGAACCGCTCGTCGAGCAATCCCAGGAAGCGTTGCATCGTCTGAGCCCGCGGCCGGTGGACGTCGACCGGCTTGTCGTCGAGGTCCGCCTCGTACGTCGGGCTTGCCCGGAGCCGGTCGAGCACGGCCTCCAGCCGCTCACCGGTGGCCACGTAGTCCGCGACGATCGCGTCCCGCGGCACCCCGACCGCGGACAACGCCAGCGCGACCACCACCCCGGTGCGGTCCTTGCCGGCCGCGCAATGCACCAGCGCCGACCCACGCCGGTCGGTACCTGCGCGGTCGGTACCTGCCCGGTCGGCACCCGCCCGGTCGGCACCCGCCCGGTCGGCACCCGCCCGGTCGGCACCCGCCCGGTCCGCCCCGGGTCGGCCGTCCGAACCGCCGTCCCCGTACGCCGCGCCGAGACGGTCCGGCTCGGCCACCGCCCGCAACGCCGCCACCACGCTGTCCGGTCGGTCCCGCAGGTAGCCGACGTAGTAGCCGACCGACGGGTTGTCGGCGTATTGGCCGTCCCACCCGGGCCTTCCCCGGGCACCCTGCCAGGGCAGCAGCGCGTCCGCGTCCACGTCGGTCATCCGGCCGCCTTCGGGGAACAGCGACAGGTGCCGGTGCACCACCCGCGGCTCGCGGCTGAGCGGGCCAGGACCCTCCTTCTCCACCTCGACGCTCGTGCGCAGGTCCACGACCGTGCGCAGGTCGAGGTCGTCCACCAGCAGCCGCACGTCGGCGGGAGTGAGGCCCTGCAGGTTGTCCGAGCGCAGCACCCGTCCGAACGCCGTCTCCCGGCCGTCCGATGTGGGCAGCCCGCCGAGGTCACGAACGTTCACGGCGCCCTCGAGCGGCACCCAGCGCGACTTCACGGTCATCACCACCGACCCTATGCCGGCCACGGCCGGCCGCTCCGGCCGCGGGTTACCGTGGGCGTACCGAGCAGGTTGAACCGGAAGGCCACCCATGCCCCGCCGTCGCACCGTCCGTCGCCGGCTGCTCGTCGCGGGTCTGGCCGTCACGCTCGTCACCGGCGTCGTCGCGGTGGTCGCTTCCTTCCAGGACCGTGCGCAGGCAGCCCCGGTCGGCGGCCCGAACGCGGTGCTGGCCAGGATGAGCCTGGAGCAGCGGGTCGGGCAGTTGCTGGCGGTCGGCGCGGCGGCCACGGGTCCGAGCTCGGCCAGCGTGCTGGCCGTCAGCAAGTACCACGCCGGCAGCGTGATCCTCACCGGACGCAGCTCCGCGGGCGTCGCCGCCACCGCCCGGGTCACCGCCGGCCTGCGGGCGCTCGCCACCCAGGACGCGACGGCCGGCGTTCCCCTGCTGGTCAGCGCCGACCAGGAGGGCGGCCTGGTGCAGGCCCTGTCGGGGCCGGGGTTCTCCACGATCCGGTCGGCGCTCATCCAGGGCGGCTGGTCCACCGGCACGCTGCGCAGCGCGGCCCACACCTGGGGCAACCAACTCCGGGCGGCCGGGGTGAGCGTCGACCTCGCGCCGGTGGTCGACACCGTGCCGGCGGGCACCGCCGCGTCCAACCCGCCGATAGGCGCGCTGGACCGCCAGTTCGGCTCGGACCCCGCCGGCGTCGCGAGCCACGGCGTCGCCTTCGCAGCCGGCATGGCCGACGCCCGGGTGGGCGCGACCGGCAAGCACTTCCCCGGGCTCGGTCGGGTCACGGCCAACCCGGACACCAGCACGGGCGTGACCGACCGGGTCACCACCCGCACCGACCCGTACCTGGTCCCGTTCGCCGCGCTGGTCAACGCCGGCGCGCCGTTCGTGATGGTGTCCACCGCGTACTACACGCTCATCGACGCGGCCAATCCCGCCGCCTTCTCCCCGACGGTCGTCACCGGCATGCTCCGCGGCGACCTCCGCTTCGGCGGTGTGATCGTCTCCGACGACCTCGGCAACGCCCGCCAGGTCGCCGCCGTGCCGGCCGGTTCCCGCGCGGTGCGGTTCGTCGCCGCCGGAGGCGATCTGGTGCTCACCGTGAACCCCGCGGTGGTGCCCGACATGTTCGCCGCGCTGGTCTCCCGGGCGCGCGCCGACGCGTCGTTCCGGGCCAGGGTGGACCAGTCGGCGCTGCGCGTCCTGTTCGCCAAGCAGCGCCTCGGCCTGCTCCGGCCGCCGACCCTCGGCGACTTCACCGGTGACGGCAGGGCCGACCGCGCGGTGTACCGCCCGTCGACGCACACCTGGTATGTGCAGGGGGAGCCGGCGGTGGTGTACGGCGCGACCGGGGACGTGCCGGTGCCGGCGGACTACTCGGGTGACGGGAGGACGGACCGCGCGATCTACCGGCCGTCGACGCACACCTGGTATGTGCAGGGGCAGCCGGCGGTGGTGTACGACGTGACCGGGGACGTGCTGGTGCCGGCGGACTACTCCGGTGACGGGAGGGCGGACCGCGCGGTGTACCGGCCGTCGACGCACACCTGGTATGTGCAGGGGGAACCGTCCGTGGTGTACGGGACTACCGGCGACGTGCCCGTCCCAGCCGACTACACCGGCGACGGCAGGGCCGACCGGGCGGTGTACCGCCCCGCGGATCAGACCTGGCACGTGCAGGGGCAGGCAGGAGTCCGGTTCGGCGCGCCGGGCGACATTCCGGTGCCGGCGGACTTCACCGGTGACGGCAGGGCTGACCGCGCGGTGTTCCGGCCGTCGACGCACACCTGGTATGTGCAGGGGGAGCCGGCGGTGGTGTACGGCGTGACCGGGGACGTGCTGGTGCCGGCGGACTACTCCGGTGATGGGAGGGCGGACCGCGCGATGTACCGGCCGTCGACCCACACCTGGTACGTGCAGGGGCAGCCGGCCGTGGTGTACGGGACTACCGGTGACATCCCGGTGATGGACCCCTTGCTGACCCGCACCGCCCCCTGAGCGACGCCCTGTTCGCGCCGGGGGGTGCGCAGCCGGGCGCGGCGCGCGAGGATGAGGCTGGGCGGCTGGCGTCTGGAGAGGCCGGGTGACGGCGATGGCGTACGACTACGACCTGCTCGTCCTCGGTTCCGGCCCCGGCGGGCAGAAGGCCGCGATCGCGGGCGCGAAGCTCGGCCGGCATGTCGGGATCGTCGAGCGAAAGCACATGATCGGCGGCGTCTGCATCAACACCGGGACCATCCCGTCCAAGACGCTCCGGGAGGCCGTGCTCTACGTGACCGGCCTGAGCCAGCGCGAGTTCTACGGCCAGTCCTACCGGCTGAAGGAGGAGATCACGGTCGGCGACCTGACCGCGCGCACGCAGCACGTGATCGGTCGCGAGATCGACGTGATCCGCAGCCAGCTCGCCCGCAACCACGTGCAGATACTGGTCGGCACCGCCCGCTTCGTCGAGCCGCACGCGGTGACCGTCACCGCCGAGGACGGCACCGAGCGCAAGGTCACCGCGGACAAGTTCGTCGTCGCGGTCGGCACCAAGCCGGCTCGGCCGTCCACAGTGGACTTCGACGGCCGCACCGTGGTCGACTCCGACCAGATCCTCGACATGGACCACCTGCCGCCGACGATGGTCGTCGTCGGCGCCGGGGTCATCGGCATCGAGTACGCCTCGATGTTCGCCGCACTCGGCACCAAGGTGACGGTGGTCGAGCGCCGCGACCGGATGCTCGAGTTCTGTGACCTGGAAATCATCGAGGCGCTGAAGTATCAGCTGCGCGACCTCGCGGTGACGTTCCGCTTCCGGGAATCGGTGGCCCGGGTGGAGCGGCACGACGGCGGCACGCTGACGTTCCTCGAGAGCGGCAAGCGCATCCCCGCCGACACGGTGATGTACTCGGCCGGCCGGCAGGGCGTGACCGAGGAGCTGGACCTGGAGAAGGCCGGCCTCGAGGCCGACTCGCGCGGGCGGATCAAGGTCGACGACGACTTCCGCACCTCGGCCCCGCACGTCTACGCGGTCGGCGACGTCATCGGTTTCCCGGCGCTCGCCGCGACCTCCATGGAGCAGGGCCGCCGCGCGGCGTACCACGCCTGCGAGGAGCCGGTACAGACGCCGATGAACGACTGCCAGCCGATCGGCATCTACACGATCCCCGAGATCTCGTACGTCGGCCTCACCGAGGATCAGCTCACCGAGGAGTCCGTGCCGTTCGAGGTCGGCATCTCCCGCTACCGCGAGTTGGCCCGCGGGGCGATCCTGGGCGACTCGTACGGGATGCTCAAGCTGCTCGTGCACTCGGACACCCGCCGGCTGATGGGTGTGCACGTCTTCGGCACCGGCGCCACCGAGCTCGTCCACATCGGACAGACGGTGATGGGGCTGGGCGGCACGGTCGACTACCTGGTCGACGCGGTCTTCAACTACCCGACGCTCGCGGAGTCGTACAAGGTGGCGGCGCTCGACGCGATGAACAAGATGCGGGCCGTGGCCCGGATGACGATCTAGGCCCAGCCGCCTGCCCTGCCGCGCAGGCGGTCGCCCGACGGGGTGGGGCGGCGTACTCGGTCGCGGCCGGCGTGGCCACGCTGGCGCCGGTCGGCTGGCCGGACCAGGACGGGATCGGCCTGCGCCCGGCCCGCGGTGCCGTGGTCGCCGTCGAACGGGCCGGGACCGCTACAGCGACCCCGGCCCGTCCCCGCCGCGGGAGGCGGCACCTAGAAGCTCCCCTCCGGGAGGTCCATCAGCGCGTTGTCGGTGGCCTCGACCACCGCCCGGCGCGCGGTCAGCTCCGGCAGCACGCAGGTCGCGAAGAACCGCGCCGCCGCCACCTTGCCCTCGTAGAACGCGCGATCCCGCGCTGAGGCCGACCCGCCGTCGAGCGCGGCCAGCGCGACCGCGGCCTGCCGCAGCAGCAGCCAGCCGATCACCAGGTCGCCGAGCGAGAGCAGCAGCCGAGTGGCGTTCTGCCCGACCTTGTAGACGTTGCGCGCGTCCTCCCGGGCCGAGGTGAGGAAGCCGACCATCGCGCCGACCATGCCCTGCACGTCGGCCAGCGCGGTGGCGAGCAGCGCACGCTCCTCCTTCAGCCGCCCGTTGCCGTCCGCACTGCCGGCGAACTCGCCGATCGCGCCCAGCAGAGCGGTCAGCGCGCGGCCCTCGTCCTTCACGATCTTGCGGAAGAACAGGTCGAGGCTCTGGATCGACGTGGTCCCCTCGTAGAGCGTGTCGATCTTCGAGTCCCGGATGTACTGCTCGATCGGGTAGTCCTGCAGGTAGCCGGACCCGCCCAGCACCTGCAGCGACAGCGCGAGCAGCTCGTACGACCGCTCCGAGCCGACGCCCTTGACCAGCGGCAGCAGCAGGTCGTTGAGCCGCTCGGCCGCCTCGTCGGTCTCGGCGCGGGCGGCGGCCTCCATCACCGCGTCCTGCTGGGTCGCCGCGTAGAGCATCAGCGCTCGCATGCCCTCCGCGTACGCCTTCTGCAGCATGAGCATCCGCCGTACGTCGGGATGGTGGATGATCGTGACCCGCGGCGCCGTCTTGTCGGCCATCCGGGTGAGGTCGGCGCTCTGCACCCGGGTCTTGGCGAAGTCGAGCGCGTTGAGGTAACCGGTCGACAGGGTCGCGATCGCCTTGGCGCCGACCATCATCCGCGCGTTCTCGATCACCCTGAACATCTGCCAGATGCCGTTGTGGTCGTCGCCGACCAGCCAGCCGACCGCCGGGCGCTCCTCGCCGAGGCGCAGCTCGCAGGTCGTGGAGACCTTCAGGCCCATCTTCTTCTCGAGGTTCGTCGCATAGACGCCGTTGCGCTCGCCGAGCTCGCCGGTCCGGAGGTCCACCAGGAACTTCGGCACCAGGAACATGGACAGGCCCTTGGTGCCGGGACCGGCGCCCTCGGGACGCGCCAGCACCAGGTGGACGATGTTGTCGGACAGATCGTGCTCGCCCGCGGTGATGAACCGCTTGACGCCCTCGAGGTGCCAGGACCCGTCCGGCTGCCGGATCGCTCTGGTGCGGCCGGCGCCGACGTCGGAGCCGGCGTCCGGCTCGGTGAGCACCATGGTCGCGGCCCAGCGCTTCTCGACCATCCAGCGCGCCCACTTCTGCTGGTCCGGCGTGCCCAGCCGCTGGAGCAGGTGGGCGAACGAGGTGGACGACCCGTACATGTGCACGGCCGGGTTCGCGCCGAGGATCATCTCCTCCGCCGCCCACTTCAGCGACGAGGGGACGACGATGCCGTCCAGCTCCTCGGGCAGCTGCATGCGCCACCACTCGGCGTCCATGTATGCCTTGAACGACTTCTTGAACGACTCCGGCAACGTCGCGGAGTGCGTCCGCGGGTCGAAGACCGGTGGGTGCCGGTCGGAGTCGAGCAGCGACTCGGCGACCGGGCCGGAGGCGAGGCGCTCGACCTCGGACAGGATCCCGCGGGCGGTGTCCTCGTCGACTTCGCCGAACGGCCCCTGGCCGAGCCGCTCACCCACGCCGAGGACCTCGAACAGGGTGAACTCGATGTCGCGGAGGTTGCTCTTGTAGTGCCCCATGGCTGCTGAGCCTTCCGTTCGGACTCCGCTACTCGCCGGTAACAAGACGATATTACCCGCCGGTAACCGGCGCAAGCCCGTTCGGGCAAACCTCGGCCGGTGCGGACTCGCAGCGGAGTGAGCGGTTCGGCCGTGGAGTGTCATTGTCGGACCTGGAGTGGGCGGCGGTAGCTGCTCACGCGATGCTCCGAGCTGCTCACTCGCGCGTGGGCGACCGGAGCGCCGGGACCGCGGACCGTGTTACCGCGCCTCGGCGTAGCGGCGGAGGATCAGCTCGACGACCGCGGGGTGCGCGCCGAGCGGGGCGGCCACCAGGTCGGCCCCGGCCTCGCGCAGGCGGGTCGCGAAGAAGCCGGGCGCGAGCAGGTATGGCGCGACGGCCACCCGGGCTGCGCCGGCCGTTCGCGCCGCCGCCACCGCGGTCGACACGGCCGGCTGGGCCGCCGACCCGAACGCCGCCGTGACGCGGACCGGTGCGGCCGCCGCGCCGGTCCGCTCCGGTCCGCTCTGCTCGCCCGGCCCGCCCGCACCCGCCGCGCGGCGGGTCAGCTCCGCCGTGAGCAGCTCGGCCTGCTCGTGCACGGAAGCGACCGCACCGGGGTCGGACGAGCCGGCGCCGGCCAGCACGACCGCGTCCCCGGCCCGCCAGCCGGCCTCGGCCAGCCGGTCGGCCAATGCGACCGCGAGCAGCTCGTCCGGGCCGAGCACCCGGGCCCGCCTTGCGTCCGGCCGGACCGCACGGACAGCCGCCGGGATATCCACCCGGTCGTGATGGCCCGACGACAGCAGGAGCGGCACGACCACCACCGGGCGGTCCCTCGGGACCGAGCCCAGTGCCGCACGGACGTCGGGCGGGACGAGCTCGACGGACGCCAGCCGGACGTCCAGTCCTGGACGGCGGGCACGGAGCGCGTCGACGAGCCCGGAGACGAGGCGTACGCCAGCCGGGTCGTGAGTGCCATGCGCGACCGCAAGCAGTACGCCCGATTCGTACGCCGTGCCCCCTTTGCTTTCTATGTCCCGCCCCCTATGCTTGCGACGTGCTTGCACATGCACCGAGTCTGGCCGACGTCGCCCGCGACGTCTCGGTCGGTGCCGCCAGCCCGCAGCAGCTCCATCGGGCCTTCCTCGACTCCGTCGTCTATTGCGAGCGCGGCGAGACCCCTGGATTTCGTGCTCTGGGAGCTCCGCGTGCCGGCATGATCGCTGTCTTCAGCTCGCCCGACCAGCTCGCGCTCGCCCGCGGAGCCGTCGGGTGGTTCTCCCTCGCCGGTGCCGACCTGTTCGACCTGATGCCACCCGGCTACGACCTCGTCCTGGACATGGCCGGCCCGACCCCGCTGCGACTGCGGCCGGGGGCGATGACCCGCAGGGCCGCGCTGGACGTGCACCGGGAGGTGGGTGCTCAGTGATCCTCCGCGTCGACCCGGCCGCGCTGTCCAGCACCGCCGCCCCACTGCGGGAGGCGGTCGAGCTGGCGCGCGAGGTGCAGGGCGCCCGGGCTGAGCTGGCCGGGCTCGTCGCTCGCGCCGGGTCCGAGCGGCTGCGGCGCTCCACCGAGTCGTTCCTGGAAGCCTGGGCGAGCGGGCTGCAAGGTGTGCACGACCGCGGGCAGGCACTGGCCGCCGCGCTCGACGCCGCCGCTGCCGGCTACGCGGACGCCGAGGAGCGGCTGCGTCGCGAAGCGGCGGCCGGTCCGCAGGGTGGGCCGCCGTGATCGTGGTGGCGCCCGGGAGCCGACTCGCCGAGCTGGTGCCCGGCGAGCCGGACGAGGTCGAGCAGCTCGCCACCCGGCTGACCCGCTTCGCCGGTGGCGCGGAGGAGGCGTCGAGCCGGCTGGACGCGCTCGACACCGGCGCCTGGTCCGGCGAGGCCGGTGCGCTCTTCCTGCAGGCCGCCGGCGAGCTGCCCACCCGGCTGGCCTGCGCCGCCGCCGCCTTCGCGATCGCCGCCCGGGAGCTGAGGGCGTACGCCGCGGTGCTGCGGGAGGCCCAGGCCCCCGCGGCCCGCGCGGTCCGGCTGGTCGAGCAGTCCACGGCGGAATCCGGCGCGACCGACCGGCAGACCGCGAGCGTATGGGTCGCCCGGGTCCGGGCCGAGGTCGAGCAGGCTGGTGAGGTCGCCGCAGCCCGGCTGGCGCGGGCCGGGGCCGCCGACCTTGCGAAGGCGTCGGCTCGCGCCCTGCCCGGCGGGGTCAGCGTTCGGCTCGTGTCCGACTACCGGCTCGCCGACCCCGAGGCCTTCGTGTCGCCGCTGGCCGACTGGGGCGGATCCGTGGCCGACGTGTGCTTCACCGAACCGCACCCGGTGGGTTTCGACGGTCCCGCCGAGGCCGCCGGGCCGACGCCGGTCGAACCCGCCGGCGCCTGGGCGGCGTGGGCGGGTTCGGGCGAGCGTCGCGAGCTTGGTGCGGTCGAGACGGGCGTGCTGGCTGGGCTCGGCCTCGCCGCCGTCGGTCTGACCGTGGTCGGCCGGCGGCGCCGGGAGAGCACCGCGCTCGACCTCGTCGGGCTCGATGAGTCAGAGCTGCGTCGCCGCCGGGAGGAGTTCGGCGGGCCGCGGCACCGGGACGGGGTGCTCGTCCCGGCGCGTGCTGGCCGGCTGCGCAGCGCGGATGCCTGGCGGACGCGCCTTGCGTCCACTCCGCACCCGGGCGGTACGGTCCAGCACTGGGCCGGCTTCGCGGGTCCGCTGCCGGACACCGACCCGAGCAGCGCGCCCGCCGGGACGGTCGCCCGTGACGTGAGAGGAGCAGTGCAGCGCACCGGTCGCCCGGCTCACGACGGGGCGTGAGCCGGACCAGGTGTGCCGACCGAATGCGCCGAGCTGGGGGCCCGACAGTGCCGACCGAGGCACCGAACGACCGACCCGGACCCGGGCGCGACCCGGAGGACCCCGGGACGGAGCCCGGGTTCCGACCCGTCAACGAACTGGAGCGCACCCTGCTGCGCTGCGTGCCGACCGGCACCCGCGCCACCCTGCTGCGTGCCCTGGCCCGTGCCACCCTGTGCGTGCCCACGACCGGCGGCGACGGCGCGCCGGATCTGCCGGGTCTGCCCGTCGTGGAGTCCGGGGCCGTGCGGCTGCCGTGCGTGACCGACGGCGAGGGGCGACATGCCCTGGTCTACACCTCGTACCGGCAGATGGCGCTCGCCTTCCGGTTGCCCGAGGACGCAACGTGGACCGAGGTCCCCGGCGGGACGCTGTTCGAGAAGTGGCCGGCGGACGTCGACGCGTGGCTGAACGCCGGCGGCGAGTTGACCCTGCGGCTCGACCCCACCGACGTCTCCACGGTGGCGGACATCGCTGCCGGGCTGGAGGTCGACGAGGCGTACGAGCTCGGCCCGGACGACGCCTTCACGGACTTCCCGGGTCCGGTGCTTCCGGACCAGGTCGACTGCGCGGTGGTGCTGGCCCTGTTCGGGGTGACCGAGGTGGTCGAGGTGCTGCGGTCCTTCCGTCGGCTGGAGGAGCCCCGCGGGCGGACCTGGCGGGTCCTGCTGGTGCTGGTCGACCCCGGCGCCGGCACCGGTGCGGACGTGGCCAGGGTCGTCGCGGCGGCGGTCAACGAGGCGTCCGACGAGTGTTGCGAAGTGCACGTCGCGGACGTGCGGGACGACGAGGTGTACGACGCGGTGGCGCACCTGCTGCGGGTCGGGGTGCCGCTGTGGCGCCGGCAGGGCATGCGGGTGCCGGACAACCTCGACGGGCTCGACGAAGCGTGAACGAGGTGGGCAGCAGGCGGTCGGCCGGCGCCAAGCACGCCCTGGGCGCGCGACCTGGTCGTCCTCCCGCCCACCGGCGGTGGTCGTGGCTGGTCGCGGTCGCGGCGGTGCTCGGACTCGTGCTGACCCTGCGGCCCGCGCTCGGGCAGGAGGAGCAGGAGAGCACGGGCCGGACCGTCCCGTCGACCCCGACGGCGGCGGATTCCACGCCCGCGGTGGACCGGAACCTCGCCGCCGATGGGACGGGCTCCAGCCGGAACACCCAGGGCACCAGCCACGCACCCATCCCGCGCTCGGCCTCCGGGCGGCTGACGCCGGTCCCGGGCCGGGAGGGCCCGTCCGGTCCCGGCCGCACGCTGACGTACCGGCTGGAGATCGAGGCCGAACTCCCGCTCGAGCGGACGGACCTCGCGCGGCACGTGCACCGCCTGCTCACCGACCCACGAGGCTGGCAGCCGATCGAGGGCGTCGCGTTCGCCCGCACCGACGGCCCCGCCGCGTTCGAGCTGATCGTCGCCTCCCCGGCGCTGACCGACCGGCTCTGCTACCCGCTGCTGACGATGGGCGAGCTGTCCTGCCGCAACGGCGACCGGGTCATCCTGAACGCGCGGCGCTGGGTCACCGCGGTCCCCTGGTACGCCGGCCACCTGGACGACTACCGCGCCTACCTGGTCAACCACGAGGTGGGCCACCGGCTCGGCCACAACCACGAGCCGTGCCCGCGGGCGGGCGCCCCGGCCCCGGTGATGATGCAGCAGAGCAAGGGGATCGGAGGCTGCCGCCCCAACCCCTGGCCGTCGGTGGCCCCGTAGCCGCCCCCCGCCGTTTCCCGTCGGCGGGCCGCGTGGTTGCCTGGGGTTTACCCTGACGGGCACAGGATGGGCTGATGGTCAGCAGCGCACGCGCGGCGGCGGCGAACGGGCTCGGCCGGCTCGCGGCTCGCACCTTCCGGGCGGCCGGCCGCGCCGGCGGCATCGTCGGCGGTCGAGTCGCCCTCGCGGTGGATCGGGGCTCGCTGGCGCGCCTTGCCGCCGGGCGGACCGTCGCGCTGGTGTCCGGGACGAATGGCAAGACCACCACCACCGCGATGCTGGCCCGAGCACTGCGACGGTTCGGCCCGGTCGCCTCCAACTCCTCCGGCGCCAACATGCCGGACGGGCTCGTCGCGGCGCTGCTGGACGGGCGGGACGCGCCGACGGCCGTCCTCGAGGTCGATGAGGCGTACCTGGCCGAGGTCGCGCGGCAGATCTCGCCGCAGGTGGCCGTGCTGCTCAACCTCAGCCGGGACCAGCTCGACCGCGCCGGCGAGGTACGCCGGTTGGAAGGCCTCCTGCGCCAGGCGTTTCGCGAGTCCGCCGGCACGGTCGTGGTCGCGAACCCGGACGACGTGCTCGTCGCCTCGGCGGCGCTGGTCGCCGGCCGCCGGGCGGTCTGGGTGGCCACCGGGGGCGGCTGGAGCGCGGACGGAGCCGTCTGCCCGCGCTGCGGAGGCGCCGTCCGGCACGAGCGGGATCGCTGGTGGTGCTCCTGCGGGCTGCGCCGGCCGGACCCCGACTGGCGGCTGGAGGGCAGCCGGCTGACCGGCCCGGACGGCCGGTGGGCGCAGCTCGACCTTCGCGTGCCGGGCCGGATGAACCTGGCGAACGCCGCGGTCGCCGTCGCCGCCGCGGCTACCCTCGGGGTGCCGCTGACCGAGGCGGCCGACGCTGTCGGCTCGGTCACCCAGGCCGCCGGCCGCTACCGGACCGTTCCGCTGGCCGGCCACGCCGTGCGGCTCATGCTGGCCAAGAACCCGGCTGGGTGGACGGAGACGATGGACCTGGTGCTCGACCCGGACCGCGGGCTGGTCATCGCGGTCGACGGGCGGCAGTCCGACGGCCGGGACCTGTCCTGGCTCTGGGACGTGCCGTTCGAGCGGTTGCGGGGTCGGCGGGTCACCGCGTCCGGCGGTAGGGCCGCGGACCTCGCGGTCCGGCTGGCCTACGCGGAGGTCGACTGCGACGTGGTGGAGGACCCGGTGGCCGGGGTCGCCGGCCGTCGGGAGAACGCGGTGGACCTCGTCGCCAGCTACAGCTGCTTCCTCTCCGCTGCGAGGCTCGCCGGTGCCGGCTGACTCGGCCGTACGGCTGGTGCTGCTGCTGCCCGACCTGCTCGGCACGTACGGCGACGCGGGCAACGCCTCGGTGCTCGCGCGGCGACTGGAGTGGCGGGGCTGCCAAGCCGAGTTGATCACGGTGTCCTACGGGCAGCCGGTCCCGGCCGGCGGCGACCTCTACCTGCTCGGCGGCGGCGAGGACGCCGCGCAGGAGTTGCGGCACCTGGGCCGGCAGGACGGGCTGCGGCGGGCGGTGCTCCGCGGCGCTCCGGTGCTCGCCGTCTGCGCCGGTCTGCAGGTGCTCGGCACCGCCTTCCCGGGCTCGGACGGCAACCCGCGCACAGGGCTCGGGCTGCTGGACGTGGAGACGGTCCGGCTGAAGCGGCGGGCGGTCGGCGAGGTGGTGGCCGAGCCGGTCGCGCCGGGACTGACCGAGCCGCTGACCGGTTTCGAGAACCACCTCGGCGGGACGACACTGGGTGCTGCCGTCCGCCCGCTGGGAACCGTGTCGCGGGGCGTCGGGAACGGTGGCGCGCAGCACCGCGAGGGCGCCGTCCAGGGCAGGATCGTGGGCACCTACCTGCACGGGCCGGTGCTCGCGCGCAACCCGCAGGTGGCCGACCTGCTGCTCGGCTGGGCGACCGGCGGTCCACTGGCGCCGCTGCCGGTGGAGGCGGTGGACCGGCTGCGGGCGCAGCGGCTGCGACCAGGCCGGTGGCGGCGCATGCCGGCGCGACGCCGAGTGCTGACCCGACTCAGTCGCCGAGCGCGGCGCTGACCACCGCCCGCGCCTCCTCCTGGACCCGGGCGAGGTGCTCCGGCCCGCGGAACGACTCCGCGTACACCTTGTAGACGTCCTCCGTCCCGGACGGTCGCGCCGCGAACCAGGCCCATTCCGTCCGCACCACCAGGCCGCCGATCGGCGCCCCGTTGCCCGGGGCCGTGGTCAGCTTCTCGGTGATCGGGTCGCCGGCCAGTTCGGTCGCGGTCACCTGCTCCGGCGACAGTTTCGCCAGCTTCTCCTTCTGCTCCCGGGTGGCCGGCTCGTCCACCCGCGCGTATGCCGGGTCGCCGAAGCGTGCGGTCAGGTCCCGGTAGTGCTCGCCCGGCGTGCGACCGGTGGTCGCGGTGATCTCGGACGCGAGCAGAGCCAGCAGGATGCCGTCCTTGTCCGTGGTCCAGGTCGAGCCGTCCCGGCGCAGGAACGAGGCGCCCGCGCTCTCCTCGCCGCCGAAGCCGACCGACCCGTCCTGCAGGCCCGGCACGAACCACTTGAACCCGACCGGCACCTCCAGCAGGCGCCGGCCGAGGTCGGCGGTCACCCGGTCGATCATCCGGGAGGAGACGATCGTCTTGCCGACCGCGGCGTCACCGGGCCAGCCGGCGCGGTGCGCGTAGAGGTAGGAGATCGCCACCGCGAGGTAGTGGTTCGGGTTGAGCAGGCCCGAGTCCGGGGTGACGATCCCGTGCCGGTCGGCGTCCGCGTCGTTGCCGGTCGCGATCCGGTAGCGGTCCTTCTGCTTGATCAGCGACGCCATCGCATACGGCGACGAGCAGTCCATCCGGATCTTGCCGTCCCAGTCCAGCGTCATGAACCGCCACGTCGGGTCGACCAGCGGGTTCACCACGGTGAGGTCGAGCCCGTACCGCTCGCCGATCTCACCCCAGTAGGCCACGCTCGCGCCGCCGAGCGGGTCGGCTCCGATCCTCACGCCGGCCTCGCGGATCGCGTCGATGTTCAGCGCGGACGGCAGGTCGGCGACGTACCCGTCGACGTAGTCGTAGCTGCCGGTCGTGTCGGCCTTGCGGGCGCGCGCGTACGGCACCTTCCGAACCCCGTCCAGCCCGGCGGCGAGCAGGTCGTTGGCCCGGTCCTGCACGGAGCCGGTGACGTCGGTGTCCGCCGGGCCGCCGTTGGGCGGGTTGTACTTGAACCCGCCGTCGCTGGGCGGGTTGTGCGAGGGTGTGATCACGACCCCGTCGGCGAGGCCGCTGTCCCGCCCGCGGTTGTAGGTCAGGATCGCGTGCGACAGCGCCGGCGTCGGCGTGTAGGTGTCGCGGGCGTCGACCAGAACCCGCACACTGTTCGCCGCGAAGACCTCCAGCGCCGAGACGAAGGCCGGCTCGGACAGCGCGTGCGGGTCCTTGCCGATGAACAGCGGGCCGTCGGTGCCGGCCCAGGCCCGGTAGTCGCAGATCGCCTGGCTGGTGGCGAGGATGTGGTCCTCATTGAACGACAGCGACAGCGACGAGCCGCGGTGGCCGGAGGTGCCGAACGAGACCCGCTGGTCGGGCAGGCTCACGTCGGGGTGCTCGGCGTAATAGGCGGTCACCAGGCGGGGCACGTCCACCAGGTCGGCGGGCGAGGCCGGTTGGCCGGCGCGGTCGGACGGCGGCATGGCGGACCTCCGCGGTGTGGGCGACTGCAGATCTCACCCTACCGACGGTGCGCCACGGCGGCTGCGGCGTACGCTCCACAGAGTCACCGCATTCCGGGAGGCCGCCATGGCCGTTGGACTTCTCGACCGCCCCGTCGCGACGGATGCTCCGGAAGGTGCCCCGCCCCAGGGCGTCGGGCGTTGGCTCGTCTCGCTGTTCCGCAAGCCGGACCCGGCCGAGATCGAGCGCGACCGCGTGCTCCGGCTGACCGAGGCGCGGGCACTGCTGGAGCGGGCCCGCGAGGTGGTTGCCACGGGCTGGGTGCAGGACGCCTTCTATGTCGTGCGCGACTCTCAGGGTCGGCTCCGCCCGGTCAGCCCGTTCGGGTTGCTGCTGCTCTCGCGCACCGACATCGCAGGCGCGTGCCTGGTCGGCGCCATCGCGCACGCGTCGTCGAACTCGCAGCGCCGGGACCGCCGGGGCCCGGCCGCGCTCGCCGTCGACACGCTCTGGGACACGCTGCAGGAGCGCACCGGCAACTGGGGCATGCTGCCGGCTACCGAGGCGACGCACCCGACGGCCCGCGCCGCCCGGGTCCGCGACCTCGCCCACTGGAACGACGAGCCGCAGCGCACCCGCCAGGAAGTGCTCGACCTGGTGGACTGCGCGATCTCGCGGACGATTCTCAGCTCCGTGCGCTGAGGGTCACCGGCCAGCCGCGCGGCTGCCTGACTCCTGACTGCCACGGCACGAGTCGGGGTTGCCGTGCAGGACGTCGGGAAGTAGTGCCGCCGCACCGCCGCCTGCCCGCCGGGCGGCATCGCGACTGGCGCCGGCTCGTCCGAACGCGCGTCGACCACGACCCGCACACGTCCGCAACCGGTACGGCGCTGCCTGCGAAAGGTGAGCGACCGGCAGACATGCTCGGGCTGGCGGAGCTAGGGTGACCTGCCCGACGAGCAGGAGGACCCAGTGGGATCCGAGGACGAGGCGCCGGAGCGCAGCTCGGCGACCAACAGCGAGGAGCACACCTTTCCGGACCGCTCGCTGATCGACCTGTCCCGCGACCCGACGCCCGGCGAACCGGACCACGCCGCTCCGGACGACGCCGGCGACCGGCCGTT